>Ga0208514_100039_pt1 | contig 173512 bp, 165 predicted proteins | sample LakWasMet70_HOW9_2_FD_183900 | JGI IMG/M metagenome (GOLD analysis project Ga0208514, IMG submission 183900) | Freshwater sediment methanotrophic microbial communities from Lake Washington under simulated oxygen tension - Sediment Metagenome... | ecosystem: Environmental > Aquatic > Freshwater...
CAAATTTAGCTACAGCAAGCTTTGCAGATAAGAATGTGGGAACAGGTAAATCAGTGACTGCCAATGGCTTTAGCCTTGGTGGTGCGAGTGCAGGTAACTACACCTTGTCTCAGCCTACGGGATTAACAGCTAATATCACAGCTCGACCCCTCACTATTACAGGCTCATCACCATCCATAACTTACGGAGATGGTTTGCCAACCTTAGGTTATATTGTGTCTGCCGCAGCTGGGCATAACTTAGTCGGCGGTGATTCTATTAACCAAGTAACTGTCAGTACTAATGCGCTCAATAATTCTCCTGCAGGTGCTTATAAAGTAATGCCAAGTAATGCCATATTTAATGGCGATGTTGGCAGAAACTATGTGGTCAGTTATGTAGATGGTGTACTCACTATTATGCCGAAAGCCAACAATCCTTCTGTGTTGCCAATAAATATTCCTAATATCGCTAAAGCTTTATTAGTTGCACCAATCGATAATATTACTTCTTCAACTCAATCCGTTAATACTAGTAAGGGCGGAATAGGTGGAGTGCAAAAACTAGATATCGGCAAAAAGCCTGATATTTTAAAGGTTGAACTTAGAAGAAGAAAAAAAATCATGACTAACGATGACAAAGATGGCGCTCAATTTAACCAATAAAAAGCATGAGTTAGTGGTATTTCCCCTGCAAAATAATGAAACTTTGCTATAGTGCTTTAATAGGATATAAATAGGTTTAAAACAATGAAATACAAAATAAGAGCGAGTGTATTTGCGATAAGTTTAATAATGCTAAATCAAGGATACGCTCAAACTATTGTTTCACCTAAAAGTGTGAATCCTGCGAATATTACCTGGGACCTTGAGGGCCAATTTGATTCGCTGACACCAGCTTCGACACCAAAAATATCAATTATGCCATCCTCAACTAAGCCTAAATTAGCGCCAAAGAAAGCTGGCCCCAAATTTGTCTTAAAGGGGATTCATTTAATTCATAGCGGTCCGGTTCCGCCAGAAGTAATAGAGATTTATCAAGCAAGTTTAAATAAGTCTGTAGACCTAATGCAACTAAAAGAAATAGCGGGCCAAATGCAATCAGTCTATCGTGACCGCGGTGATATTTTAGTTAGAGTCGTAGTGCCTCAGCAAGAAATTGATAAAAATAATGCCATCGTAAATATTGAGGTAATCGAAGGGCAAGTACAGAAAGTTAAATTTACTGGAAACGTGCCAAAATCTGCTCAGGCCCAATTGCAGCGTTATGCTAATGCTATTCAAAACGAAGACCCTATCACATACCAAACCATTGACCATTACTTAACTTTGGCGAACAGCCTGCCTGGAGTTGATGTCACAGCGACCGTAGTTCCATCAGAAACTACGGTGGGTGGAGCAGATCTTGATATTAGTGTAAAAGCTAAGCGCTCCCTAAGTTTTATCGGATTCAATAACTTTGGGAATCAGTACATTGGCCCTGGAGAAATATTAGGTGGGGCAACTATTTATAATCTATTTGCCGCTGATAGCATAACTTTTACTGGGGCAACTTCAGCAAGCAATACACATCAATTGGCTTATATTAGTGGTAGTTATGATGCTATAGTTGGGCCTTATAGCACGGAAATCAATCCAGTTATATCCGATACCACTTCGCATCCTGGAGGTAGTTTAGCTCCTTTAGAGATGACAGGGATAAGCAAAAAATATACTTTAAATGTTAACCAGCCTTTAATGGTTAATTCAAAGCAGAAACTAACTTTCATAAGTAGCATTTATCGTCTTAGTAGTACTAATACCGCATTCAGTAATCAACAACTATATAATGATGAAATTACGGCTCTAACAGCGGGCTTGGAATTCAGCGGTTTATTATTGAATTCTCTGAATAAGCTGGATGCTTATACTACAATTGGTTTACCAATTTTGGGCGCACCATCTTCATTAAACAACCCATCGCGTATCAATGGTAAAACCAAATTTATTATTTTTGATTTTGATACTTCTACTATTCATTACTTTACCCAAAAATTAAGTTTTGACCTAGAAACTACAGGTCAGCTCTCTCCCAATCCTTTGCTTACTTCAGAGCAAATTGGTTTTGGTGGCATGCAGTATGGAAAAGGATTTAATGCTTTTGCTATTTCAGGGGATAACGGTTTACAAGGCACATTTGCTTTACGTTATGATTTGCCAGCCTATGGCAATATTACCTCTATTCAACCTGAAGTATTTTATAGCGCAGGACTAGTTTCAAGTAATCAATCCTTAGCGAGTACTTATAATCAAGCAGAAGCGTCTTCGGCTGGCTTAGGTCTTAATTTAGGGTTGTTTCACTCAATTCAGCTGACGATGAGTGTAGCAAAACCATTACATGTTACTCAGGTTAATTATAGTAAAAATGGTTGGCAAGCTTATATCAATGCCATTGCATTATTTTAATTTCAATAAACGGGGAGAGTTGTATGAAAAATTTAATTAAGGCTATGGTATTAACATGTTCATTTGCTGCCATCACGGCTTTGGCGAGTAATGATATTGCGGTGGTAGATTTAAACCAGGTTTTCCAACAAACACCACAAGGCCAAGCTACCTTTGCTCGCTTGCAACAACAGACTCAGCCTCAAGCTACACAGTTACAAGATCAACAAAATACATTAATCCAAGATGTTAAGAATTTTGAAACTAATAAGACTAAGCTATCTAATGCTGAAGTTACTAGCCAACAAACTCAATTATCACAGCAACAGGCGAAATTTCAGCAATCTGTTAACAATTTCAATGCTGATATTAAACAGCAACAACAAGTTTTGTTAGGAAGTTTTAGCAATTCTATGAAAATTGCTGTCACTAAAGTCGCAAAAGCGGATGGCTACCATGTAGTACTATCAAGCCAAGAGCCATTGTACAATGATAGTGCCTTTGATCTGAAATCTGTAGATATTACCCAGCAAGTTATCAAAATAATGAACGAAATGAATTAATCTTAAATACCTCTTGGGCTAGCTTTCCGCTAGCCCTGGAGCATCTTCTACAAATCCACATTCTTTTTGCGGACACACTTTTTGAGTGCCATTACGCTTGGTAGTTTTAACCGTCAAAATTGGCCATTTACATTTAGGGCAAGGTTCATTAATGGGTAAATTCCAAGTGGCGTATTTGCAATCTGGATATCGATTACAGGAATAAAATAACTTCCCGTAACGAGATTTTCGTTCCATTAATTCACCCTTTTTACATTCAGGGCAGCTAATGCCTAAATCTTTTGGTTTATTTAATGGCTCCATATGTTTGCATTTTGGATAGTTACCGCATCCAATAAATTTACCATACTTACCTTGTTTGATATGCAGGGGCCCGCTACAGTCTGGGCAGGTTCTACCTTCTACCACTTCAGGGGCGCTAGGGCTAGCTTGTTGCTCTTCGCCACTATTAGCCATGGCGCGGGTATAGCTACACTCAGGATATCCCGTGCAACCTATAAAGCGGCCGCGTTTTCCCAAGCGGATGGATAAAGGCTTACCGCAATCAGGACAGGCTTCATCAATTAGTTCTTGAGTAATATCTTTGCGTTGAACCGTGGCCCCAATTTGCTCAATTTGATTTTTAAAGGGTTGCCAAAACTGCTCTAGCAAAGGAATCCACTGTAGCTCGCCGCGAGATACCGCATCTAATTCATCTTCTAAACTTGCAGTAAACCCATAGTCGACATATTTCTCAAAGTATTCAGTCAAGAATTTGTTAACAATCCTACCGACGTCAGTAGGTTTAAAGCGCTTATTATCTAAAACAGCATATTCACGCGCTTGTAAAGTGGAAATAATACTAGAGTATGTGGAAGGTCGGCCAATACCATGCTCTTCTAAAGCTTTAACTAAAGAGGCCTCTGAATAGCGGGGCGGTGGTTCGGTAAAGTGTTGTTCAGGCCTAATATCAAGTAAATTTACCTTGTCGCCAATCTCAAGTGCTGGCAAGGTTTTTTCGTCATCGTCTTCTTCAGGTTTTTTATCATCAAAACCTTCTTGATAGACTTGGATAAATCCAGGTTTAACTATCACAGAGCCGGTGGCCCTAAAGGTCGCGCTCTCTGCGCAATTAAAATCCACTGCAGTAGTATCAATAAGCGCATGCTGCATTTGGCAAGCCATAGCGCGTTTCCAGATCAAGCTATAGAGTTTGAATTGATCAGGACTTAAATAATGTTTAATGGATTCTGGAGTGCGTAATACCGAAGACGGGCGTATAGCTTCATGGGCTTCTTGAGCATTTTTAGATTTGGTTTTAAAGAACCGTGGCTCATCAGGTAAGGAATCCATACCATATTTTTTACCAATAAAATCTCGCATTTCAGCGATGGCATCATTGGATAAATTAAGTGAGTCAGTACGCATATAGGTAATAAGACCAACAGAGCCTTCGCCTATGTCTACCCCTTCATATAACTGTTGCGCAATTTGCATGGTTTTTTTAGTGCTAAAACCTAATTTGCGTGAGCCTTCCTGTTGCAAAGTTGAGGTGGTGAATGGCGGAGAAGGATTACGTTTGCGCTGTTTTTTCTCGACCTTGCTAACCGTTAAACTACCTTGAGTGGCGTTAAGTAAGGCTTCTTTTATGGAATGAGCTTGTTCCGTATTGTTAATGTCAAATTGCTTTAAAGCCTGATTGTTCCAGGTAGTTAATTTAGCGACAAAACCAATTTTATCTTTAGCCAAATCGGCCTCAATACTCCAGTATTCTTGGCTAGTAAAGGCTTCAATTTCTAATTCCCGTTCGACTATCATGCGTAAAGCGGGGCTTTGCACTCGACCTGCAGATAAGCCACGACGAACTTTTTTCCAAAGCAGTGGCGATAGGTTAAAACCAACTAAGTAGTCCAAGGCGCGACGTGCTTGTTGAGCATTCACTAAATCCATCGATAACTCACGCGGATTGTTGATGGCTTCGGTTACTGCGCTCTTGGTGATTTCATAAAATGCCACCCGATAAATAGGCTTATCTTTAAGAACTTTTTTCGCTTTTAAAATTTCATACAAATGCCAGGAAATAGCTTCGCCTTCTCTATCCGGGTCAGTCGCGAGATATAGAGCATCAGCTTCTTTCATGGCTTTAACGATGCTGTCCACATGCTTGGAATTTTTGTCAATCACTGCGTAGGTCATGGCAAAATTATCATCTGGCAATACGGCTCCCTGCTTGGCAGGAAGATCGCGAACATGACCATAGGAGGCTAAAATTTGGAAATCATTGCCCAAATATTTTTTTATGGTTTTGCTTTTTGCTGGGGACTCAACAATCACCAGGTTCTTTGTCATAAGGTTACCTTAATGTAAAACTCGTTGTGGGCTATCAGCATGTATAATGGTATGTTCGAGCCATTCAGCATAAGCCTGATTTTTAAATTCAGCTGATGCTAACATGACTACAATCCATTTCAACTGATTTAATTGAATTTCTGATCCTTCTAATTCCATCACGCAATCAAGAATATTTTCCAAAGTATAAGCATCTATAGCTCCGATTTTGAGCAATTGTAGTAAAAAACGCCTCCCAGGCATGGTAATTTTTTGGCACTCTCTGGGGCTAAATATACGCACGGCATTATGAGCTTCTGGCAAAGCATGCTTGGTACCCTCGCTAAATTTATTTAGCCAGCTTAAGGCTGAATCTAAATCTTGTCGGTTGAGTCCAGAGGATTTTAAAGTTTCTACGCAGTGTTGAAAATACTCGGCATCTGATTGTTTATTTGTGCCCATAGCTTCAAAAAGTTGAATCAATAATTCGAATATATTTGCTTTCATATTTAATCACTTCTGTTTTAAACCGACTTGTAATCAGTTATTTCGTCCGTATATAACCCCCAGGCACTTGGCGTATAAAACCATCAAGCTCCATTATTAGTAACATAGAGGAGAGCTGCTCAGGCGTCAAACTGGTATGCTCGACAAGGTGATCAAATGAGAGTCTATCTGAACCAAATTGTTGCAATATCTCAGCATAGTGCTTGGGTAATTTTTTTACATGAATATCATGCATATTGGGTGCTTGTAAATCTTTTATAGCAGTTTTTGTTAAATCTTTTAGCTCGTACTTAAGCTCAAGCAAGATATCAAAGATGGACTCCACAGCAGTAGCGCCTTGTTTAATTAAATGATGGCAGCCTTTTGATTGTGGGCTAAAAATTGAACCAGGAACTGCTAAAACAGTTCGGTTTTGTTCTAAAGCTAAACGAGCGGTAATGAGCGAGCCACTTTTAATGGCCGCCTCTATGATGAGAGTGGCAATACTCATGCCACTTATTATTCGATTTCGTTTAGGAAAAGTTCGCTTGTTAGCAGGCATGGTAAGAGGAAATTCTGAAACTAGGGCGCCATTTTCAGCAATTTGATTTGCAAGTTTGTAGTTCGAGCTAGAATAGATTTGTTCTAAGCCACAGCCTAATACGGCGATTGTTTTGCCCTGAGCTAATGCTCCTAAATGACTCTGAGAATCAATTCCCATTGCAAGCCCGCTCGTTATAACTATTCCCAAGTCTGCTAAGCTTTTAGCAAATTCATAGGCAATTTGTTTGCCATAATGACTCATATGCCTGCAGCCTACCATAGCTATTTGGCAGTCATTTAATACTTCTATACTACCTTTAACATATAAAACAGGTGGGGGATCAGCGATTTCTCGCAATAATTTTGGGTAGTGTTTATCTGCTAACCGAAGAATGTGATGGTTAGGCTGTTTGCTCCAGCTTTCTACTTCGGTAATTTTGGTATGCATAAGAGCATTGTACAAATAATGATCTAATGGTCAAGCAAGGTATCAATAAATTGAAGCTTCACCATTGGGTCGCCGTCTAAAGCGCTTATAGGCCCATTCATATTGAGCAGGTGCCATTCTCACACATCGTTCAATATCTTGATTCATGGCTATAGCTGCCTGGGTAAGGTCAGGGTTAGTAAGGTTTGAATCAGCCGGAATAAAATGGATATGAAAACCAGCTGAATGCGGTAAGCGTTCTGCAAAAGCCAAGAACACTTTTGCTCGGGACTTTATCGCAAGCCTTGAGGCAAGTGTCATGGTATTGGCAGGGATGCCAAAAAAAGGCACAAATACCCCACCATTATTTCCTGGATCATGGTCAGCTAGCATGGCAACCCATTTTTTTTCAGCTAGAGCTTGGTATAAACCTTTTACGCCAGATGCCGTGGTAGGCAACATAGTAATGGTGCTTCGCTCACGAGCTTCTCTAATAATCGCTTCTTGATAAGCTTTTTTTCTAGGCTTATATAAGCAGGCAGAAGGGTGTAAAGCTGATCCATAGATATTGAAGATTTCCCAGGAGCCTAAATGTGGGGCTAGTATGACTATGCTTTCACCGGAGTGGGTGGCTGCCATAATCTGCTCCTCACCGCTGACTTGCTTAACATAACTTAAAATTTTGCTCGTTTGTGAAAACCAAATTAGAGGCATTTCTGCCAAGCAATACAGAGTATTGCGAATGGCATCACGCCACAGAGCTTTTTGTTGTGCTTGGTTTAATTCTGGGAAGCATAGGCGGATATGTGTGGCAATTACGCGTTTGAATCGAAATGGAAATAGAATGGCAATAACAAACAAAATATCACAAAACTTATGAACTGCCTTTAGACTCAGTTTGCTTATGGAGCGTAGCATTAATAGGAATAGTCTATCGCGTAGTGTTAAGCGAATAGCATGGTTGATTTTATTTTGATCAGTCGACATAATGGTTAAAAATTAATCATATTTAATAATTGGCTCATATGTATCATACCTTAAAAAACTTTCAAATATTAAACCGGTTTATTTTGATGCTGGTTATCATTCCACTCACAATATGGGCAAATATAGTCCCAAAAACAATCACTATAACGAGTCCAGAGGATGGTGAAACTTTGCATAATATTAGTCGCTTGATCATTCAATTTAAGCCAAAGGTGAATTCAAAAATGCTAGATTTAACATTGTGGCAAGATAATCAGAAGGTTAAAGCTAAGTTGGGATATGATCAACTGCTGCTTGATTACCCCGTCCGTGGAGAGCATCACTTACAAATCAAGGCATGCAATAAAGACGGTCAGCTTATTGCGCAAAGCCAAGTCGTCACTATCTACATTCAACAAAATACAGTTGGATCAAACAAGCGCTGACCTATCAGTAAATGCTATAACATGCCATAAAAGGCTAACTTTTTACGGAAGGTGCCGCGATTAATGCCAAGAATTTGAGCGGATTGGCTTTGATTGTTATTGGTAAATTTCATAACGGCTTCTAATAGAGGATGTTCAACTTCACTCAAAACAAGATTATATAAGTTTTCTGGAGATTCACCTTTCATGCTATCAAAATAGGTTTCCAAAACAGAGACAACATGATCACGCAAAGGCACAGTTTTTTTAACTCGGTTTTGTGGTCTAACATAATGCATGGTCGCTGGCATAAAGCCCCCTTAAATTCTAAGTGGTATGATATTCTTATGACTACCGATTGTACGATTGATCTTTTTTGATTGCAATCATATTATTGATTTATAATGCAAATTAGATGACGCTCCGCATCTAATCCTGGCACTTTAAGTCGTTGACTTTTTATAAAAAAACGCTCGGAAAGTTCAGCAATCTCTAATTGGGGTTCGGTTCCTTTCATAGCAAGAAATTGGCCATTTTGGGCACATAAATGTTGAGTTATTTTCAGCATTTCTGGCAAGGAAGTAAACGCTCGGCTCAATACTGAATCAAATAATGAGCTTGGTTGGTAGGCCTCAACTCGAGAATGGACAACGTTAATATTATTTAATCCAAGCTCATGACATGCCTGGGTCAAAAAACGTGTTTTTTTACTATTAGTATCAAGCAGAGTAAAGTGTGCCTCAGGATAGAATATAGCAAGTGGTATGCCAGGTAAGCCCGCGCCGGTTCCCACATCAATATGGCGGCCTTTGTTGTCAACAAATGGTGCGATGGCAAGGCTATCAAGTAAATGCAGCGTGACCATATCAATCGGATCATCAATGGCGGTAAGGTTGAATGCTTGGTTCCATTTTTTGAGTAATGCAAGATAGGCCAACCACTGAGCTATTTGATTATCATTGGTTTGCAAGCCCAATTCACTTAGTCCTGCGACTAAGTTTTTACGGATTATTTCATGTTCTGACATATTGGCTAAAGTTTTACACAATATTATTATGAATAACTATAATACAGTATTTCATCGACAAAATAAGCTTAAGAATGATGAGAGAAAATTATCATCCTGATATATACTTGCCGAATGCCTACTCTTTGATAAGCTCAAGCTGCCTAAAAGCTTATCAAATTACAGGCCCATAGTGAAAAGTATTCAGCTATAAAGGAAATATAAATGGCCATTGAACAATTCAATTTAGTATTACAGTCAGTTAAACAATTAGCTCCAAACACAAAGCATTTTTCATTTACCAGAGAAGATGGTAAAGAATTAGCTTATATTCCTGGTCAATTCATTACCTTTACTTTTGATGGAGTCGATGGCAAGCCCAAACGCAGAAGTTATAGTATAGCGAGCATTCCAGATCAAACCAGCACTATTGAGTTAGCTGTATCCTATGTGGAAAACGGGGTTGCCAGTGAATATCTATTCAATACCATGAAGCCAGGTGACAAGCTGCCGGCAATGGGCCCAGCTGGACGATTGATATTGCAAGATGAGCCAGTTTCACGATATATATTGATGGCAACAGGCACAGGAGTTGCGCCTTATCGATGCATGTTGCCACAATTAGCTGAGAGATTGAAGCGTAATGATTTCACAGTTGAGTTGTTATTTGGCGTGAGATATAAAAAAGATCTATTTTATGCAGAAGACTTTATAGAATTTGCAAAGCATCATCCCAATTTCCATTTCCATGCTTATCTCAGTCGTGAAGACGGTGACTTAGCTGCTCATGAGAAAAAGGGCTATATCCAGCATGCTTTAGATAATTTGAGCCTTCAGCCTGGTTCTGATGTGGTGTATCTGTGCGGAAACCCGAATATGATTGACGAAGTATTCCAAAAATTAATTGCTATCGGATTTGCCACTAAAGATATTCGCCGCGAAAAATATATCTCGTCTAATTAAGGTGAAGGCAGTAATGAGTCAAGCGCTCCGTAAGCATCGCCTAAGCCTGAGGCGGTAGTCCATGTTGGCTTGTGGGCAGCTTTTCTGGGCGTGGTTTTCGCTGGAGTTTTGTCGGTATGTTCAAGCATACATCTATCAGCGGCTTGCGACATATATTTTATAAGGTAATCCAAGCAGTCAGCATAAGCTTTAACGATATCTTTACGGCGTTCTTCTTGGAGTTTGATAATTACATGTTTGACAAGCTCAATGCGAGTTAAAGGTTTTTCAATAAAATCTGTGTGGTAAAAACTATAGATTCTGGTGCCTCCCACAAAATCTGTATCTCCGACAAATATTAAATTATGGCGTAAGTTGTTGGCCATTTCTTTGGAGGCATTATATTTCTTAGTTTGACACCAAAACCAAGTAGAGCAGTCAACCGGGCTCTCACAAAATTTTTCAAGTGTAGTGTATAGGTGCTTAGCGTAAATCTCAGTGGTATCGATATCTTGATATTTAGTAGTCTTGGGCATTTTAATCCTTTGAGAAAGTTAATATAAAAAAATAACATGATTAATTAATTTAGGCATATAATATTAAAATTAAATGTTTTTCGCCAGAAGGATTTTAGCATGCTAGAATCTAGGGTATGATGACTAAATTTAGACGTTTGAGGGATTTTAAAATGGCGCAAGCAAAAACCATCGCATTGTTACAACAAAAAGGCGGCTCTGGTAAAACCACCACTGCTGTTAACTTAGCAGGGGGCCTGCGCGAGTTAGGGTTTAAAGTGATGATTGCCGATATGGATAAGGACAAGCCAGACGCTTGGTCTTGGGCTGCCAAAAGTGAAAGCCTTAAAAATTTAGTGTTTCAAGTTGATGAAAAAATGGCACGAGAGCAATTAGGTGAGCTCAAGGCTCAATGTGATTATTTGGTCATTGACACCCCGCCCAATTTTCAAACCGCCGCACTTAAAGCCGCTTTGCTTGCAGACTTAGTCGTTATCCCGGCGGCACCCAGCGGAATGGATCTGTCAGGTTTATTAGAAGCGAAAGATTTAGCCATGACGGCAGGTCGCCCATATAAATTATTAGGAAATCGTATCGCAAAAAATACTACCATGAGTCGCAGTTTGCTAAGTGTTTTAGATGAGGATGGTCATGCATTTGATGCGGCCGTGCCACAAAGCGTAAAATTTGTTGAAGCTGAGGCGGCGGGTCTATATATCGGTGATTACGCTCCAGAGTCTGACGCTCATATCGAAGTTAGACGTGTAGCTAAAGAATTAAATGCCTATTTTGCACCAGAAAAAGTACTGAAATATGATCAGGCAACTAATAAGATTTCCATTGAACCTGAGTCGGCTGAAACAGAAGTTTAAGCTGGCGGCAAATTGTTAGCGGAACCAAGATTATGATGAATAAAAAAGATTTATTACTCAATAGAAAGCGCTCAAGTGAGCTCAGTGAGGAACTTCATGAAGTCTCGCTCGGTAAAAAAGACGAACTTTTAGCATTAAAGCTGCAAGTGATGAATGATATCGCTGAAGCTTCGGGAAAATTATTTGATTTGCCGGCCGATAGTATAGAGCCTGATCCTAACCAGCCACGCAAAACCTTTCGTAACATTGAAGGTTTGGCGGAAAGTATTAAATTCAAAGGGATAATCCAGCCTATTATAGTGCGTCCACGCAATCAAAATGGTAAATATACTATTATTGCCGGAGAGCGACGGTTTCATGCTGCTAAGTTTGCTGGCTTAACGACTTTGCCCTGCATTATTCGCGATGAAGAAGACGCCAATATTCTTATTTTGCAATTGTTGGAAAATGATCAGCGTGATAACGTTTCGCCATTTGAAGAATCCGCAGCGCTCGGCACTTTAGTGAATAGCATGGGTGTCACCAAAGCTCAGGTAGCGGCAGAATTAGGCCGTGACCCTGCCTGGATTTCGATTCGACTTGGCTTGCAAGGCGCAAGCTCTGCAATTCGAGAATTAGCAGAAGCAGGGGTGGTCGAAGATATTCGTACTCTGCATGAATTACGTAAGCTTGAAGCAGAAAGCCCTGCCCAGGCCCAAGCTTTAATTGAAAAGATGCGTAATAATCAGTTAAGTGGTTCATACCGACAGGTAATTAGTGATGTTAGAGCCAGCCGTAAGGCTAAGTCAAAACAGCCGCTTCGAGTGAAAAAAGTGCAACGAATTGAAAAAGTGGGGAACCAACTGTTGTTACATGTTGGAGGAAAACACCCCTTGCAGTTTGAGATTAGCGATGATGCAATGGCTGAGTTTGTGGCAGAATCTTTAGCCACTTTGCTATAGGGAAGTTCATGTTAATCAGCCGATTTGCCCAATATTTATGCCTATTGATGCTGTCCACTACTGCTATGGCAGCTACCATCAGTACTCAGCAAATACCGGCGGTAATCGATCAGTTCAATCAAAATGCTCTAATGTACGTTGGAAATACCCCAGACCAATTGCTAATGGATTCCGCCACTCAAGCCGGCATCTCACAAAAATTTTTACAGCGCTATTTTTCGCCTTGGAGTGGAAATCAGGCGGCTTTCTCGCAAGCTAGTGCCTTGGCGGCTGAAAATTCAGCCATTAAAATTTATGCTGCACGCCCAGGCTTTGGTAGCAATATGCATCCATTAAGTTTGAGTTGGGTCGAAGGTTTGGCTAACAATATGAACCTCACGGCCTTTCCCAATCAAAAGCTTAAAGGGATAGTGGTCAATTCAGACTACATGAGACAGTTGCCTACGGATATCCCTAGTTACAGTAAGGTGACACCAGTTGCTACTGAATATCCATTTGATAGTTTGCAGCAGTCCTATATTGCAGCAGGGGTGCCGGTCTATATCTGGCAGGTGAGTCGTGATGGCGCCTGGGACCTCATCATGACGGATAATCAATTAGGCTGGATCCATGCTAATTCAATCGCCATTGTGACTGACAGTTTTGTAGAAAAATGGCAATCCTCTAAGTTTGTAGTGGCAAATGATGATGGTATTCCCATCTTGGATTATGATCATATTTACCGGGTTACCAGCCGACTAGGAACTTTATATCCTTTAGTAGGTTCAAGCCACGATTCTTATGATATCTATGTGCCGGTAGTCAATACCGATAATCATGCCATTATTCGAGATGGTTTTATTTCCAAAAGCAATGCGACCCCCTTTCCATTACCCCTCACTCAAAACCATATAGCGATGATTGCCAATAAGATTTTGGGTGATTCTTATGGCTGGGGTGGGATTTATGGATTTAGAGACTGCTCAGCGACTATGAAGGATATTTTTGCCGTGTTTGGAATTTGGTTGCCTCGCAATTCAGGTTATCAGGCTAAATTTGGCCAATTTATTTCGCTAAGCGGATTAACAGCGGCCCAAAAATTGGTTAAGATTCGCCAGCTTGGTGTGCCTTTTGTAACTTTTATTGATTTGCCTGGTCACATTGCTTTGTATTTAAACGATCCACAAAATAAAGTTATGACACTACAGACAATTTGGGGCCTGCGCACCCAAGCGGATGTGGGGTTCCAAGGTCGTGCGGTAATTGGTGAAACTGTAATCATGCCTATGGATTTAGATAGCCAGTACAGCAATATTACTAGTACTCTCATGAGCCGAGTTAGCGGCATTACCTTAGTTGTGCCTCAACCAAACTGATGGACTCAACGTTTTATCTTTATGATCAAATTCAACTGGTTTTTGCACATTTGAACCAAGTTTGCGAATCAGGCAAAACCGGCGTATAAAACCTGTTGCTTCAAGGTCTCGAAATGTTTATAATCGCGCTGCAAATTTTATGGCCGGCAGTGAGATGCGAAATCCAACAAGAGCTTACATAAGGCAATGGTTTTATTTTCAAGTTCTTGCGAGCTTGATTATGGTAGCCAGTTTCAGCTTGGTGAAATCTTCGTTGGGATTGTCGAGTGGGGTAGGAAGTTTGGCAATTTTAGTAGCTAATGGCTATCAAGGATTGCGTGTGGCACTCACTCGCCAAGAATATAATCCGGTTGAATTATTGAAAAATTTTTATAAAGGCGAGCTAGGAAAGTTTGTTATTTTGGCATTTTTTGTGATACTGTGCGCAAAATTTCTAAGCTTGACTTGGTGGGCTTTTTTTGTGGGAATTTTGGGGGCGCAACTAGGGGGCGCAATTTTATTAATGATAGTGAAGGGTAAGCAATGACGACAGGACAAAATTTTAGCTCTGCCGATTATGTTCAACATCATCTTACCCATTTGATGTTTAATTTGCAGACATTTAAGTTCGGCCAAACAGATAGCTTTTGGGCCGTTAACGTTGACTCATTAATAGTGTCATGGATTTTAGGCGGTTTGTTTATAGCTTTATTTGCTATTGTAGCAAGACGTGCTCACATTGGTGCCCCAGGTAAATGGCAAAACTTTGTAGAGATAGCTATTGAAAAAATAGATAGCACTGTTAATGAAGCCTACTCTCGCAAATCAACTCTAGTTGCGCCTTTGGCATTAACCATTTTCATTTGGGTGTTTTTGATGAACCTGATGGATTTGTTGCCTGTAGACTTAGTACCAAGCATGCTGGGCTTGGCTGGAGTAAGTGACTTTAAGATAGTTCCTACTTCTGATCCTATGATGACTTTTGGTATGTCTTTAACGGTATTTGCTTTGGTAATTTTTTATAACTTTAAAACCAAAGGTATTGTGGGTTTAGGCAAAGAAGTATTGAGTGCCCCATTTGGTTGGTGGCTATTTCCGATTAATATTCTGTTTAGAATTATGGAAGAGCTAGTTAAGCCCTTATCATTAGCCTTACGGTTATACGGTAACTTATTTGCCGGTGAATTAATTTTTATTCTAATTGCCTTGCTGCCTTGGTGGAGTCAGTGGACGATTGGTTCAATTTGGGCCATTTTCCATATTCTAGTTATTACCATTCAGGCCTTTGTATTTATGATGCTGACTATTGTTTACTTAAACATGGCCAGTGAGACCCACTAATTAATTGAATATTTAAAAGGAGAAAATGATGGTAGATGTAACAAGTTTAGTTGCGAGTGTGCAAAGCGCTACTGCAATTGCTGCAGCCCTGTTAATTGGGTTGGCTGCTTTAGGTACTGCGATTGGTTTTGGTGTATTAGGCGGTAAGTTTTTGGAAGGCGTTGCTCGCCAGCCAGAATTATCTCCAATGTTAATGGGTAGAATGTTCTTGGTAGCAGGTTTGGTGGATGCGTTTGCGGCAATTTCAGTTGGTATGGGTTTGTATTTATTTTTCGCAAAAAGCCCATTTTTGACCGCAGCTTTGAAATACGCAGTAAGTACTGTTGCAGGTTCATAATTTCAATTTAATAAAAAAGGGTATTGAGCATGGATATTAATGCAACGCTCATAGGTCAGATGATTACTTTTGCAATCTTTATCGTTTTTACGATGAAGTTTGTCTGGCCGCCATTAATGAAAGTTCTAGAAGAGCGCCGTAAGAAAATTGCTGACGGCTTGGCAGCTGCTGAGCGCGGCCAACATGATTTGGAAGTGGCGCACTTTAAGGCAAAAGAAATCATTCATGAAGCTAAGGCTCAAGCCTCAGTTATTATTGAGCAAGCTAATCAGCGCGCCCATCATATTGAAGAGCAAGCGAAACTTGATGCTCGCCATGCGGCTGAAAGGATCAAACAAGCAGCTGAGCTTGAAATTGAACGTGATCGCTTAAAAATATTGGAATCTGTGCGCCAGCAAGTGGCTGATGTTGCTGTTGCAGGAGCGGAAAAACTCATTCGTCGTAATATCGATAAGGCTGCAAACCAAGAAATTTTAGCTTCTTTAGCGAGTGAGATGTAATTATGGCCACTGCAAGCATTATTGCAAGACCTTATGCCAAAGCGGCTTTTGAATATGCGCAAGAACAGCATGTTGAAAAGGTCTGGGCGCAGGCTTTGGAGCTTATGGCAACAATTTTTGCTGATAAAGCAGTGCAGAGCGTATTGCATCACCCACGAGTTAGCCAGGCTGAACTTGTTGAAGTGATATTAGAAGGCAAGGTAGGTGAGCTTGAGTTGCCTGTTAAAAACTTTCTCCGCTTATTAGCACAAAACTCACGGCTAGCTATATTGCCAGAGATTAGCGAGGCTTATCATCAGTTGATGGCACAAAGCCAAAAGATTTGCCATGCCGAGCTTATTACCACAGTTGAAGTTGATGCCGCTTATATTGAAAAAATTAAACAAGCTTTAAGTAAAAAGTTTAATCAAGCTGTTGAGCTTGAAACTAAAATTGATGAGAACTTGCTAGGCGGCGCAATTATTAAGGCCGGTGATGTAGTGATAGATGGCTCAGTTCGAGGTCAACTAAATCGTTTAGCGCAAGAACTTAGAAAATAAACTAATTGAGATAGAAAGGTGAATACCATGCAATTGAATCCCTCAGAAGTAACCGACTTAATTAAACAGCGGATTGCGCATTTTGATACTAAAGCTGAATCCCGCAATGAGGGAATAATCGTTAGCGTGCGTGATGGTATTATTAAAATCCATGGCTTAAGTAATGTAGCTTATGGTGAAATGATTGAGCTACCTGGTGGCGTATTTGGTTTGGCGCTCAACTTAGAGCGGGATGCGGTGGGTGCCGTAGTATTAGGCGCTTATGATCATTTAATGGAAGGCCAAATCGCTCGTTGCACAGGCAGAATTTTAGAAGTTCCAGTGGGTGAAGCTTTATTGGGCCGTGTAGTTGATGCTTTAGGTAACCCAATAGATGGCAAAGGCCCCATCAACACTACCTTAACCTCTCCGATTGAAAAAGTGGCTCCTGGGGTGATTGCGCGTCAAAGCGTTGACCAACCAGTGCAAACTGGTTTAAAAGCCATTGATGCCATGGTGCCAATTGGTCGAGGTCAGCGTGAATTAATTATTGGTGACCGTCAAACCGGTAAAACCGCGGTAGCGCTTGATGCCATCATTAACCAAAAAGACAGTGGCATAAAATGTATTTATGTGGCTATTGGCCAAAAAGCCTCTTCAGTAGCCAATGTGGTGCGTAAATTAGAAGAAAACGGCGCGATGGCCCATACCATAGTAGTAGTGGCTTCAGCTGCAGAAGCGGCGGCGCTACAATTTATTGCGCCATATTCTGGTTGTGCGATGGGTGAATACTTTCGTGATCGTGGTGAAGATGCCTTAATTATTTATGATGATTTAACCAAACAAGCTTGGGCTTATCGTCAAATTTCCTTATTGCTACGTCGTCCGCCTGGACGTGAAGCGTATCCTGGTGATGTATTCTACTTACATTCCAGATTGCTTGAGCGTGCAGCTCGCGTAAATGCAGACTATGTTGAAAAGATGACTAATGGTGAAGTGCGTGGCAAAACAGGTTCTTTAACCGCCTTGCCCATTATCGAAACCCAAGCCGGTGATATTTCTGCCTTCGTTCCAACCAACGTGATTTCCATTACCGATGGTCAGATTTTCTTGGAAACTGGCCTATTTAACTCCGGTATTCGCCCCGCGATTAACGCTGGTGCCTCGGTATCTCGAGTCGGTGGTGCGGCGCAAACCAAAATCATCAAAAAGCTTGGTGGTGGCGTGCGTTTAGCCTTGGCGCAGTTCCGTGAGTTGGAAGCTTTTGCTCAATTTGCCTCGGACTTGGATGAGGCGACCCGTAAGCAATTAGAACGCGGTCAACGTGTTATGGAATTGATGAAGCAAAAACAATACAGTCCATTAAGCGTGGCGCAAATGGCAGTATCCTTATTTTCAGTCGAAAAAGGCTATTTAGATGACGTGGCATTGAATAAAGTGGTTTCTTTTGAAGCTTCTTTACATCAGTACATGGCAAGCCAGCATCAAGCTTTATTAGATGAAATTAATAAGCATTGCAAATATGACGATGAAATAGCAAAAGCATTAAGCACTGCTATTGAAAAGTTTAAGCAAACCCAAAGTTGGTAAAGGATAGGGTAAATGGCAACAGCCAAAGAGATTAAAGCTCGAATCAGTAGTATTTCTAATACGAAGAAGATTACTCGAGCCATGGAAATGATTGCGGCCAGCAAGCTTCGTAAAGCGCGCGACCGTATGGAAGCCAGTCGACCTTACGCTCATAAAGCGCGTGAGGTTATTAGTCATTTGGCCATGGCGCATCCTGAGTATCATCATGTTTATATGAAAAGCCGTGAAGTAAAAAGAGTTGGCTTCATTGTAATTTCCAGTGATCGGGGCCTTTGTGGTGGCTTGAACATTAACTTATTTAAAAAAGCCTTTCAAGAAATGAAAATGTGGTCTGATAAAGGTGCGGCATTAGATGTGGCAATTATTGGTCACAAGGCTGAAGCATATTTCAAACGCAGTGGTGCGAACATATTAGCTTATGCTCATCATTTGGGTGAGCAGCCAGCCATCAAAGATTTAATAGGCTCTATCAAAGTTATGTTAGATGCATTTGCAGAAGGTAAAATTGATCGCTTGTTTTTACTTTCCAACCATTTTGTTAACACCATTACCCAAAAGCCTCATTGTGAACAGCTGTTACCCGTTGTTCCAGCCAAAGCTGAGCACACTCAGCATTGGGATTACCTGTATGAGCCAGATGCTAGGTCTTTGTTAACAGTGCTGCTTGAGCGTTATGTAGAATCTCAAGTTTATCAAGGTGTGGTTGAGAATGTGGCCTGTGAACAAGCGGCGCGTATGATGGCAATGAAAAATGCGACTGAAAATGCGGGTGAAGTGATTAAAGAATTGAAATTGGAATATAACAAAGCTCGTCAGGCTGCAATTACCAAGGAATTGGCAGAAATTGTATCAGGTGCGGAAGCTGTCGGCTAATGGGTAAATAAAGTATTGATATACACCGCTCGTGGTGAACTTGTCAAACCATCAATCGACAAGCTCAAGACGACTGGAAATAATAACTGAGGATGTAAAAAATGAGTAATGGAACAATAGCACAAATCATCGGGCCTGTGATCGATGTTGAATTTCCACGTGATAACGTGCCTAAAGTCTATGATGCCTTAAAGGTGGAAGGAAGTGGTCTAACCATTGAAGTTCAACAGCAATTGGGCGATGGCGTGGTTCGTGGTATTGCTATGGGTTCTACCGATGGCTTGCGTCGTGGTTTGAATGTCCACAATACCAAACATCCTATTATGGTCCCAACTGGACCAAAAACCTTAGGCCGTATCATGGACGTATTAGGCGAGCCTATTGATGAGCAGGGCCCGATTGGTGAAACCGATCGTCGTGCCATTCATCAACCTGCTCCTAAGCTTGATCAATTAGCGAATAATAATGAATTGCTTGAAACTGGAATTAAAGTTATCGATTTAATTTGTCCTTTCGTTAAAGGGGGCAAAGTTGGCTTATTCGGTGGTGCCGGTGTAGGTAAGACAGTTTCTATGATGGAATTGATTAACAACATCGCAACCGAGCATAGCGGTTATTCCGTATTTGCAGGGGTCGGTGAACGTACTCGTGAAGGTAATGACTTTTATCATGAAATGAAAGACTCCAATGTATTGGATAAAGTTTCTCTAGTTTATGGCCAGATGAACGAACCTCCTGGAAATCGTTTACGTGTGGCATTGACTGGTTTGACTATTGCGGAAGGTTTCCGTGATGAAGGCCGTGATGTTTTATTCTTCGTCGATAATATTTATCGTTATACCTTAGCAGGTACAGAGGTATCAGCTTTATTAGGCCGTATGCCATCTGCTGTAGGGTACCAACCCACCTTGGCAGAAGAAATGGGCGTGTTGCAAGAGCGTATTACTTCCACCAAAACTGGTTCTATTACTTCGGTGCAAGCAGTTTACGTTCCAGCAGATGACTTAACTGACCCATCTCCTGCGACTACCTTTGCCCATTTAGATGCGACCATCGTATTGTCCCGTCAAATTGCAGAACTAGGTATTTACCCAGCAGTGGACCCATTGGATTCCACTAGCCGTCAATTAGATCCATTAGTAGTGGGCCAAGAGCACTATGACGTGGCTCGCGCTGTGCAGAGAATTTTGCAGCGTTATAAAGAGCTAAAAGATATCATTGCAATCTTGGGCATGGATGAATTATCAGAAGAAGATAAATTAACTGTTTCACGTGCTCGTAAAATTCAACGGTTCTTATCCCAACCATTCTTTGTGGCGGAAGTGTTCACCGGTAACCCTGGTAAATATGTTCCACTGAAAGAAACTATCCGTGGGTTTAAAGGAATTGTGACTGGTGAGTATGATCATATACCAGAGCAAGCATTCTACATGGTGGGTTCTATTGACGAAGCCATTAAAAAAGCCGAAACATTATAAGGTTTTGAGGACTAGGATATGGCTAAGACCGTTAAAGTAGATATAGTAAGCCCAGAAGGCCAAATTTTTTCAGGTGAAGCCACGGCTTTATTTGTAAAAGGTTCTGAGGGCGAGCTGGGTCTGTATCCTGGTCACTTGCAACTCTTAACCAAGATTGCCCCTGGCGCGGTTCGCATTAAACAAAATGATGACGAAGAAGAGCTACTGTATATTTCAGGTGGACTGCTTGAAGTCCAACCTGATCATATCAGTATTCTTGCCGATAGTGTGGAACGGCCCCAAGATGTTAATGAAGCCGCTGCATTAGAAGCCAAGCAAGAGGCAGAAATATTATTAAGCAATAAAGATACCTCCATTGACCATAAACGAGCGCAACAAGATCTGGCTGAAGCCATAGCCAAGTTGCAAGTTTTAGAATTGATGCGACTTCGTAAAAAGCGTTAAATCTAACTTTCCTTAAATTTTATCTTTAGGCAGGCTGCAAGCTTGCCCTGCATTTTGTTACAAGCTATAGTCTTAAGAGTTGGACTATGGAGATTAACGATGTCATATGGATGGGAAGGCAAGTATCAAAGTGAACTTGAATATCTGCTTAGCGATGAAGGTGAGCAGGAAGCTGTAAAACAAAGTTTGGCTGCATTGCAAAAACTCAACCCTAAATTTAACTCTCAGGCCGCTATTCCGGCTCATGATTTCAAGCATACTAGCCCGTCTGTTCGTAGCGATAAACGCCGAGGTTCAGAGGACACCATTGAATCAGAAGCAGAGGAAATTTTTGCACATGATTCAAAAACGCTACCTTTTCTAAGAGCTGCTCATTCAGTTAAGGCTGAGCTTGAAAGTCAGCAGGCTTCGCTATTAATTCCCGATCCTGCAGAGCATAAAGCTTTTGTCGTTTCGTTTAATGTTTACAAAGATCAAGCTGCTTTTCTAGAAGTTCATAAGCCGGCAATGCCGAGTATGTTGCCTGATGCTGAAGTAATGGTCATGAAATCAGCCTTAAAAACTTCTGGAATTAAACCTGTGGCCAAGCATGTAAGATTTGCCATGATCAATGAGATTAAAGGCCCAACTTTAGATGATCAACCTAATCTTGATGAGCGCTTAAGCCGCACAATTAATCCTTGGGAAATTTTTAAAACTGAGAAAAATTTAGTACTAGCTTGGGTGCTTGAGGGCGAGCGCTTAAGGTTAGGCGAGCTTCCTACAGAAGATGCAAAATTAAGTAAAAGTAATAGAATAGTAGATAGTGCAGAGCTTCATGACAGAAAGGACTTTATCCACTATTTAGATTCAGCTGATGTTGATGCAGGTTATAAAGAAAGCCCTAGACCATTTCAGTCTTCGCTTTCAAACTTACACCGAGTAACTGTTGCAAAACATAGGTCTATTCCAGAGGATTATGAAATTGCGAAATGGGAAAAATTAGAACGAGCCAATACTAGCTTTCAGCTAATTTGCCTAGAGAAGAAGGTGGCATGGGCCCTACCTGCCTGGTTGGAAGTTTATAGATTAGCAAACTTGACATCATTGGGCGCTAGGTCAGATGAAGGCTTTTTTGAGTTTGGTTTTGATGATGAACAAGAATTATCTAAAGAAGAGTATGATGAGATATGCGAGAGGTGTGGTTTCTTACCTCCGTCGTCGATATTTGCCCCAGCAAGCTCCGTTCCGATAGCCGCGAACGATTCTGTTAAAGAGCCAGCTGTGTAAAATTATTTCGCCTTGACCGTGCTTTCTGTTACAAGTTCACATAAAATACTTTTATGCTGAACAAAAATTGAGAATAACATGGCTTTAAGTATTATTATTTTAGCGGGTGGCAGTGGTACCCGTATGTGCTCTAATTTACCCAAAGTATTACATAAACTTGCTGGTAAAACTTTATTGGATCACGCCATCGATAGTGCAAAAATACTGGATAATGTCAGTGAAATTTTTGTGGTGTATGGGCATATGGGCGACACAGTACTTGCGGCCATGCAACATCGCACTGAAGTGAAATGGGTAGAGCAAAAGGAACGTTTAGGCACGGGTCATGCGGTACAGCAAGTTTTGCCTTTATTAAATCCTAGCAATCAAGTATTGATTTTATATGGGGATGTGCCACTGATCAGCTCCATAACCCTTGCAAACTTCATCTCTGCTACCGGCAAAAATCAGCTAGGTTTATTGACTGCTGAAGTGCCTGATCCTTTTGGCTTAGGCCGAATTGTTCGAGATGATCACCACCACGTATTGGGTATAGTTGAAGAAAAAGACGCCAGCGATTTAGAAAAACAAATCAAAGAAATCAATACCGGCATCTATTGTATTCCTGCAGATTTATTATTGAAATGGCTGCCTAAACTATCAAATAATAATGCGCAAAAAGAATATTATCTAACAGATATCGTTAAGATGGCGCGCGAAGATGAGGTAAGTATTAGCGTATCAAAACCTAAAAAACTTGAAGAAATTTATGGTGCCAATACACGAGCCGAATTAGCAAAACTTGAGCGTATTTATCAACAATGGCAGACCCAAGAATTAATGCTACAGGGGGTGACCATGTATGACCCTGCTCGAGTTGATATTCGAGGTCGTGTCATACCAGCACGAGATTGTATTATTGACGTCAATGTGATTTTTGAGGGTGAAGTCAGTCTTGGCGATAATTGCATAATTGGTCCCAATGTAGTGCTTAAAAATGTAGCCATAGGCAAGAATGTGCTTATTAAAGCCAATTGCGTATTAGAAGACTGTATAGTTGAGCAAAATGCTGTAATAGGCCCATTTGCCAGAATTCGTCCAGAGACTTTACTAAAAGAAGGCTGTCATATTGGTAACTTTGTTGAGGTAAAAAAATCTACCATTGGTAAAGGTTCTAAAGTTAATCATTTAAGCTATATCGGAGATTGTTCAGTTGGCGAACGAGTGAATATAGGAGCGGGTGTGATTACCTGTAATTATGATGGAGTCAATAAACATCACACCACTATCGGGGATGATGTTTTTGTAGGCTCTGATGTACAATTGATTGCTCCAGTAATTATTGGGAAAGGGGCCACTATAGGAGCGGGATCCACTATCACGCGTGATGTGCCCGAAGATAAATTAACCTTGTCACGAGCGAAGCAAGCTACCATTGAAAACTGGGTTAGACCTACTAAGAAAAAAGTTTAAAAAAGGAATGCGGTAAAATGTGTGGAATTGTTGGGGCAGTAGCCGAACGTAATGTTATCCCTATTTTGTTAGAAGGGTTAAAACGCCTTGAATATCGTGGTTATGATTCTGCGGGATTTGCGGTTATTGATGAGCATCAAGCCCTATTAAGAAAACGAGCGGTTGGAAAGGTAGCAGAACTTGTCACTAAATTTGCCAATGAGCCCTGTAGTGGATCGATAGGAATTGCACATACTCGTTGGGCTACCCATGGTAAACCGTCTGAAAACAATGCCCATCCTCATACTTCAGGGGATAGTATTGCCGTGGTCCATAACGGCATTATCGAAAATTATGCAGAGCTTAAAGCCGAATTACAGGCCAAAGGCGTGGAATTTCATTCAGATACCGATACTGAAGTTATCGCACACTTAGTGGCTCAAGCTACCTCTCATGGCAAAAGTTTAGCTTTGGCTGTGAGGGCTATTATTCCGCAGTTAAAAGGCGCTTATGCCATCGTAGTCATGAATACTCAGGAGCCAGATCGCCTTGTAGCTGTTCGCTCAGGCTCGCCTATGGTGATTGGTTTAGGTATTGAAGAAAACTTTATTGCATCAGATAGTCTATCGCTGTTACCTGTCACGCATCGTTTTATTTATTTGCATGAGGGAGATGTGGCAGAAGTGTCTCGCCATATGGTCCATATTACCGATCAGCATGGTCACCCGGTTACTCGGCCTATTGAAGAAGTGCATATCAATGGCGATGCTGCGAACAAAGGAAAGTATAAGCATTTTATGCTCAAAGAAATTTTTGAGCAGCCTGATGTGGTTTCCCAAACTATGAACGGCAGCATGACTCCAAGCGGCCAAGTGCTGATGAATGCCTTTGGCGTTAAAGCTGAAACCATCTTGCCTCAAATTGAAAATATTAAAATTGTGGCCTGTGGAACAAGTTATCATGCTGGCATGGTCGCAAAGAATTGGATAGAAGATTGGACTGGCATTCCTTGTGATGTCGAAATTGCTAGTGAACTTCGCTATCGTAATACCGTTGTGCGGCCTAATACTTTGTTTTTGGCCATTTCCCAATCAGGTGAAACTGCGGACACTCTAGCTGCTTTGCGCCAAGCTAAAACCTTGGGCTATCTTGCTTCTATGGCGATCTGTAATGTTCCGACTAGCTCATTAGTTAGGGAGGCTGATTTGGTGTTTATGACTCGAGCTGGGGCAGAAGTTGGAGTGGCCTCAACCAAGGCCTTTGTGACTCAGTTAGTTGGTTTGTTCTTGTTTTGCGCCTTATTAACCCAACTAAAAGGCAAAACTGAGCTTGCTCAATCTTTAACAGAAACCTTGCGTCAGGTGCCGAATTTGTTGCAAGTTGCATTAAATTTGGATAGCGAAATCCAAGCCTTAGCTAACCATTTTATGGAAAAGCATCACGCCATATTTTTAGGACGCAATTGTTTTTATCCGATTGCTTTAGAGGGCGCACTTAAGCTTAAGGAAATTTCCTATATCCATGCAGAGGCTTATCCTGCAGGGGAGTTAAAACATGGCCCATTAGCACTAGTGGATGCTGAAATGCCCGTGGTAATTTTATCGCCGCAAAACTCATTATTGGATAAATTAAAGGCCAATATTCAAGAAGTCGATGCCCGCGGCGGACAATTATTTGTCGTCACCGAAGCGAGTTTGGAAAATGACTTGCCACAATCGGCTAATATCATCGGTTTGCCACCTGTACCCGATTCAATCGCACCGATTATTTATACCGTGCCTTTACAATTACTTGCGTATTATGTGGCAGTATTAAAAGGCACGGATGTGGATCAGCCGCGAAATTTAGCTAAAAGTGTGACAGTTGAGTAAGTCCTGTCACATCAAAACGTTTGAGGTCATTATAAAGCTTTTAGCGCCTTTTCATAATCTGGCTCTTGGCTAACTTCGCCTACAAGCTCAGTGTAGAGTACCTTGTTTTGCTCATCTAAAACTACCACTGCGCGCGCAAGCAAACCAGCGATAGGGCCATCGACTAATTTTACGCCTAGCTTGTCGCCCGTTTCAGGATGACGGAAAGTAGAAGCCGAAATCACATTTTCGATACCTTCTGCGGCACAAAAGCGTTTATGGGCAAACGGTAAATCTGCTGAAATGCAAAGCACTTTAACTTTAGGATGCTTTGTGGCTTGTTCATTGAATTTGCGCACAGACATGGCGCAGGTTGGAGTATCAATGCTAGGGAATATATTTAACACCAGCTTATGACCGGTTAGTTCACTTAATTTACATTCTGATAAATCAACTTTGGTAAAGCTAAGGTCTGGACAAGTTTCACCAGTTTTAGGCAATTGCCCACAGGTATGTACAGTATTTCCTTTCAATGTTACTGTTGCCATGATGCTCTCCTCAAATGTAATTAATGATGGTGATGGTCGTGATCATGGTTATGATCACAGCAAGCCTGTTTCTCTGCATTAGCTTTGGCTTGATTCATCCGCAATAAGGCTTTCTTTTTAGCTTCTACTTGGGTTTTGCGTTTATTGGCCTTTTTTTGTTGGCTCTTTTGTTTTGCTTTATTAGATAGTGCCATTATTATTCCTTAATCAATGATTTCTTTCCACCGCAGCATCGCACAAAGCGATAAGGGCTTGTTTATAGTCTGTATCTGCCAAGAACTGAATTTTTTGTTTGGCCATTTCTGCCTCTTGCTTGGCTTTTTCACGAGTCAGTTCAATGGCGCCAGTTGTTTGCAAAATTTCTTGGATTTTAGCGAGTTGATCTATGCTACCTTTGCGAATAGCTTCACGGATAATCCTAGCTTCAGACTGGTTGGCATGTTGCATAGCATAAATCAATGGCAGGGTGGGTTTACCTTCGGCCAAATCATCTCCAATATTTTTACCCATTTCCTTAGCAGAAGCTGTGTAATCCATAATGTCATCGACTAGCTGAAAGGCTGTGCCTAAATGCATGCCATATTCTGCTAATTCTTGTTCGTGAGGATTATTGACAAATAAAGCCGGGATGCGGCAAGCAGCCATAAATAAGGTGGCGGTTTTGCTTTGAATTACTTTCATATAACTGGATTCATTCGTATCGGGATTATTGCAGTTAATGAGTTGCAATACTTCCCCTTCGGCAATTTGGTTTGAGGCGCGAGCCAAAATATCCATCACTCTCATGTCGCCCAATTTCACCATTAATTCAAACGAGCGTGAATATAAAAAGTCACCGGTTAATACACTGGCAGAGTTGTCCCAAATTTTATTAGCGGTAGGTTTGCCTCGGCGCAAGTCAGATTCATCAACCACATCATCATGCAATAAGGTGGCGGTATGAATTAACTCCACGATTGCCGCTAAAAGCGCATGTTTACCCCCTGAGTATCCTAAAGCTTTAGCGCAGAGCAAGGCTAAACTGGCTCGTACTCTTTTACCGCCGCTTTGGATAATATAATTGCCGATTTCCTCAATGAGCGGTACCTCAGAGCCAAGGCTTTGTTTAATAAAGCTATCGCATTGGGAAAAATCAGTTTGGATCAATGAGCGAATCTGGTTTGGAGTCATAGCTTTTTCAATTCAGTAGTTATGCCGAGAAATCGTAGGGGAAAGCGCTGGATGAGTCAACTTAATCCAGTAAAATCCTGTAGTAAAAAAACTTTATCATTGTTTTTTTATGAGCAATCAAATAAAAAAACTTGTTTAAATCTATCAAATTGGCTTATATTTGTCGCGCAAATTTATAAAAAATAAGGAATAAAAATGTTTGGCAGTGAAATCACAACACCAAGTAAAGTTGAGCCTAAAAAAATTCTAGAGTCGATTACTGAAATCTTTACAAAAATGGTCGAAGTCGTTTTTTCATATGGAGAAGAAGTATTTACCCCGATAGGTATAAAGAGAGGTCAATACATTGATCACCAACGGACAAAGGTAATTAAATCAATCACTTCAAAAGAAGCTCCTACTGACGAAGAATTAAGCAGAAAAATTATCTCTGAGCTTGAAAAAATAACTAATACTTTAATACAACAAGTTTATGACTTCGCAAGACAAAAAACAACCAAGAAAGTCACAGAGCAAGTTGACGCTTTAAGTTTAGATATAATTGCATTCCAGTCTCTTATTGCTTGGAAAAAAATAGAATTGGCTTTAATGAAGTACCTGCCAGACTTTGATTCTGACAAAAGTGCAGAAGAAATTCTGGCACTTTTTTATGAGTTTAAAGGCGAGATTAGCCAGGCAGGACTTTGGGATACAACCAAACCTAAGCTCTTGGAATCGATTAAGGTTACCTTGCAAACATTCATGGACTTAATTTATATACGAGTCAATGCTTATTGCTCAGCTAACATACATGATGAAACTCTTATCAACAAGGTGCGTGCTGGTGCGGGGGCTACAAGAGGTGATGATGAACTTCCTGAGCTAACTGTTTCTCCACATAAAACAATAGCTAAAATACAAAATATTGAGGCAGGGCATTCAGTTGGAGAGGAGCCTCTGTATTTTTCGAAAGATGCCGCTACTCGACATAGGCCAAGTATAGCTTTTTCAGCAGCAGCAGATCCTGCTTTCGGTGAAGGTGCCAGCATAGCTGCAAGTAGGATTTCAAGCTTTCGAAGCAAGGCGGAGATAAGCGATAAGGCGCATAAATTTGCAGAAGAATTGGATAAGAAAAATCAAGAGCTATCTGATAAATCCTCTACTTATGAGGATTTCGGAGTAGAGGCCTTGGCAAAACGGCGGGTGGCTAAAAATCTTTCGAAAGAAATCAATAAGTGCTTGGCAAGTGAGCCTAAATCAAATAAAGAGGCAAGGCAAATAATCAACAATATAGTTGAGATGGCAGATAAATTGGAGGCATTTAAAGGGGCGCTAAATGAAAGCCAAAAAAATGGCCAGTCTTTTTTAAATGAACAAACAGAATGGTACGAGAAATTTTACGGTATTTGTAAAGAAGCTAAGCTTACGTATGCCGAGCAAAATATACTGGAATCACGTAAGGAACAGTTTTCAGAATTAATCGATAAGCTCGAGCTACAAACAGAGTCTTTAGATGAATGGGCAAAAGACCATGAAGAAATTTGCTCAAAGATCCAAATAGCTTTAGAGGAATTAAAAGCCAAATATGCGATCATGTCCCTTCCTGAAGCAGCGGCTGAAGTTGTGGCTCCAGCAGGTGTTATTGACGATACCTATGCTGGAACCGCATTAACATCAGAAGCACCGGTTGAAGTAGTTGCTGATGCCATTGCTGCAGATGAAATGAAAGAAACTGTTGCCTTAGTAGGTGCTAGTGAGGAGACACCTGCTGAAATGCTAGTTTCTTCAGAGGCATCAGATGAGTCAGTTGCCGCTGATGAGGTAACCTCTTTTACAGCAGATGAGGCTATTAAAGAGCGAGCTCGCGGTGAAATTATTAACAAAGCAAATGGTTATGAATCTGGCACGTCTTCTGCAATTATGTTACTAAGTCGCCAAATGACTATAGATTTAGACTTTAGACGTCTAGCAAGCCGATTAAATGATATCAGAGCATCGACGGGTGGTGCTGTGGAAACTAGTCCAGCTAAAGCCCCTGTGGCAACAAGTGTATCTGGGGATGCAGCCAGCCATCATGATTCAATGCCAGCCAATGCTGGAGCCGGAGCTGCGCCTGAACACTTATCGTCAAGGGGTGTATCAACTACTCTCGCTGTTCCTTCAGATGAGTCGCACACAAGCCGATTAGATAGAATCAGAGCATCGGTGGGTGCTTTGGAATTTTGTCCAGCTATAGCACCTGTGACAACGAGTGCATCTGGGGATGCATCCAGCCATCATGATTCATTACCAGCCAATGCTGGAGCCGAAGCTGCGCCTACTGTTTCTTCAGATGAGCCACGCACTAGTACGGCGGTGCCCAGTAGGACTAGTCCTTTAGCTAAACCATCTGACCATAATGCATTTGTCACGCCCATGCCTGCTAAGCGAACTAAAGCTTTAACTGCTGAAATAGATGGAATTGTCGCAGCATTGCCTATGGTAAAAGGCCATGGTAAAGAAACAAGTTATGAGGTTGAAGCGGCAGGGCCAGAACCAGAAGGGATTTCGCAATTAGAGCTGTCATTGTCAGGCTCAAGAGCCATGGCAGATTTGGCCCCTAAAGCCGCCAAGCCTACTGCGAAAGCTGTGCCTATATCACCCAGTGCTCTAGCTTTTGCCCCAGAGCAGAATAATAGCCACTCCATCAATACTGGGAAAACCCCTGAAGCAAAACCAGTGTCTCAAGCTAAAGAAGACAGCAGATCGGTAGCAGCGGTTGAAGAAGTAGATTCAACAGGGTCAGGCTGGTGTAGTTGTTTTTCTAAGAAGCCAACTCCAAGAAAAGACTCGGTTACCACTCCGCTTTTGCCTAAATAGCGCAATAAAAAAAAGCCCTCAAAAATTTCTTGAGGGCTTGAATTTTTACTGTGTGTTTAATTACTAGCTAAGAGTAGGTGATGCTGCAACCGGTAAAGGGCTTGAAGGTTTTTCCAACTTCCTACTACGTGCTGCATCATTTAAGCGTCTAGCTGCAGCTTTAACCAGTTCATCATCTGGGGCTTTTTCCAATTGTGCATTGGCGTGTTTCAAAGCAGCTAATAGATCCTGGTCTTTTGCTTTATCAAGCAAACCTTGTATCTTGGTCTGAGATTGGCTGTCGCGCACTGCTTGTTTTTCTTTATTTAAGAAATAACAGCTTTTGATATCTTCATACAATGAGATTGGCGAAGAAAAGCGATCAAAAAAGCTGGTGCTTGATTTGCCAGTTCTTTTTTCGCTAGCAGAGTTAGTAGACTTAGTAGAGTCAGTGCTAACAAAAGAAGTAGATGAGGTTCTTCTAGCATTCGCTTCAACACTTTGTTGGCTTCCAAAGGATTCAGAAGTTGTGCGAGTAGGAGTGCTAGCTTCAGTAGTGGCTTTAGTCTTAACTTGGTCAGTCGTTGAAGTACTTTTTTTGCTTGAAAAAAAGTCAACAATGCCTTTTAAAGCTATGGTGCCGGTAATTAATGCAATACCACCACCTATTAAACCAAGGGCAATTGGTATGCCAACGCCAGTAGCAGCACAAGCGGCTCCAGCGATGATTGACGCTATACCTAATCCAAGTGCTGCCATGCCCACTTTTGTGGTGTTGGTATTTTCACGTGCGTGAAGTTCTTTTTTAGCCTCAAAAGAGCTGTTCAATGCGCTATTAAGAGAATTAAATACTTTCATATCAGTTTGATAGGCTTCTTTTTCAGTGATGAGAGCCTCTGCTAATGCTACGGGCTTAGCCAATTTCGCTACAGATTCACCCAACCCAGCTACTGTACGAGATAAAATTTGGCGTAATTGCTTCGCATTAGCAGTTTGAATAGCTTGTTTGATTTCTACTATACGGCCATCTAGTGTTTCAGAAGTTAAAGTAGAGTTAGGGATGCTATTGCTAATAGTTTTCTTTATGTTTTCAATTTTGTCAGTTATTAATTTTTCAAGATCATTTGTAAAATGAGGGTCTAATTTTTTATTAATAGGATCTATATATTTAGTTGCTAATGCTGCCTCAATTAGTTTGATAACTATTTCATCAGAAGCTAATTTAGCTGCAATTGTAGTTAAGGCTAAATCATTTTTATTTGCATTTTGAAGATAAATCATTATTGCCTTTGTGGCTAATACACGCTCCTGATATTGCTCAGGCGTCTCACCTTCAATTTTTTTGACTGTATCTTGAATTATTTGTTTTAGTTCTTGATAATTCATAACTACCTCCATCCTTGTTGCAGTATTTGATCTTTCCATAATATCCATTAAGCCATGAGATGAGCTTAAGAGATAGGCATAACTTCCTAAACACTTGTAAGACATTAGCTATGTTTTGCTCCTGCCTTTATTTAGAAATTATTTACCTGATTAATACCATATTTTTTTGCTGGAATACAAGAACATTTTGATTGCATATTGATCAAATGCTCCATTTAAGACCTAATTAAACCCAGGGCATAAAAAAACACTTGTGCACGGATTGGTTTTTTAATACAATCTTCGCTCTTCGTAATGGTTAGATAGAAAAACGCGATCTGGAGAGTAATAGAATGTACGCGGTAATCGTAAGTGGCGGTAAGCAACATAAAGTAAGAGAAGGCGATATCGTCAAATTAGAAAAGATTGAACAAGGCATCGGCGAGACCGTTGTGTTCAATGAAGTATTATTAATTGCTAATGGCAGCGATGTACAATTAGGCGCGCCATTAATTGAAGGCGGTAAGGTTAGCGCTGAAATCGTGAGCCAAACCCGTGCCGATAAGATTAATATTATCAAATTCCGTCGTCGTAAGCATCACATGAAGCAGATGGGACATCGTCAGTACATCACCTCAGTTAAAATTACTGGGATTGGTGCCAATGCACTTGAGGCAAGCGCATCCGCTCAAGCAGAAAAGCCTGCTGTTAAAAAAGCACCGGCTAAAAAAGCTGCTAAAGCTAAATCAGAAGAATAGTTAAGGAGAGGCAAAAATGGCACATAAGAAAGCGGGTGGTAGTACCCGAAACGGCCGCGACTCCCATTCCAAACGATTGGGTGTAAAAAGATTCGGTGGTCAATTAGTGACCGCAGGTACTATTATTATTCGTCAACGTGGAACTAAAGTTCATCCTGGTGATAACGTAGGTTGTGGTCGTGATCATACCTTGTTTGCAACCGAGAATGGCACCGTTGAATTTGTACAAAAGGGCGCTCAAAATCGTACTTTTGTAAATATTAGGCCTGTTGCTCAGTAACGCTTAAAATAATACTTAAAAGGGCCTCAATTGAGGCCTTTTTGCTATCTAAAGTATTTATGCAAGTTAGTATATTTTTTAAAAATTTTCACCTCCATCCTGACAAAAAAGCGCATCAGGATCCAGTAAAAATAGGAATTCTGAGGCTTGTTATGCAAAATCAGACTGATGAAATAAAGGACCACTTAATATGAAGTTCGTTGATGAAGTAAAGATATTTGTCCAAGCCGGTAAAGGCGGTAATGGCGCTTCGAGCTTTCGTCGTGAAAAATTCATTCCATTTGGTGGGCCTGATGGGGGCGATGGCGGAGACGGCGGTAGCATTTACGTGCAAGCTAACCTCAATATCAATACTTTGGTAGATTATCGCTATACCAGGCAGTTTCAAGCGCAAAATGGTGAAAAAGGCCATGGTGCAAACTGTACCGGTAAATGCGGCGAGGATTTAATTTTATCCGTGCCAATTGGGACTATTATTTATGATAATGGCACTGGTGAGTGCATTGGTGAGGTGATTGCTGATAAGCAAAAGTTATTGGTTGCTAAAGGGGGCTATCATGGTCTAGGCAACCTTCGCTTTAAAAGCAGTACCAACCGTGCTCCAAGACAATTTACCCCAGGTGACCCTGGTGAAGAGCGTGAATTACGCCTAGAGCTTAAATTATTGGCAGATGTTGGTCTGTTGGGATTACCCAATGCGGGAAAATCCAGTTTAATTCGAGCTGTTTCTGCTGCAACGCCTAAAGTAGCCGATTACCCATTTACTACCATGTATCCGAATCTAGGCGTGGTTCGAGTCGGTGAACACAAAAGCTTTGTTATGGCTGATATTCCAGGAGTAATCGAGGGGGCAGCAGAAGGCGCTGGCCTTGGTATCCGCTTTTTAAAACATCTTGCTCGAACTCGAGTCATTTTGCATTTGGTTGATATTGCTCCATTTGACGAGAGCGATGTAGTTCAAACCATAACTACCATTGTGGAAGAGCTAAAGCGCTACAATCCAGAGCTGGCAGAGCGTGAGCGTTGGCTGGTATTAAATAAGATCGATATGTTGGATCCAGGCCAACAAGAAGCTATCAAGACAGAAGTAATAAAAAGCTTGAATTGGCAAGGCCCTATTTATTTGATTTCAGCTTTAAAAGCCGAAGGCACACAAGTGCTCATGCAAGATATTATGAATCGCTTGGAAGAATTACAGCCATTAGAAGAGCCGTAAGAAAATCAACCTGAAGACCAATAAGGTTCAGCATAAAGAAAGGCCGTCATCCTGTGATTGCGATAGCAAGCCACAGGATCAATTGCAAGACTTGGCGCATTACCTAGATTCTGATGCCTGCTATGCAGTATCAGAATGACGATGTGTAAGTGAGCATGGCTATCCTAAGGGTCATCCTGTGTTTGCGTTAGCAAGCCACAGGATCAATTGCAACAAATGTCCATGTTTTTTAATTTGGGTTCTGATGCCTGCTATGCAGTATCAGAATGACAGAAATATTATCTAATCGGTGCCAAGTAGTATTGGGATAACCAACCCAAGTCATTCTGATATCGACGAAGTCGAGCATCAGAATCCAGGCGTAAGTCTGAATTTTTTAGAAAGTTGCAAGCTTAAGCAGTAATTAAGCGGCTGAGCTACAGGTAATCTGACGTTTTAGCTGTTTCATGGCTTGAGCTTCAAGTTGGCGAATGCGTTCAGCCGAAACCTGATATTTCGCTGCCAATTCTTGCAAAGTGGCTTTATTATCATTAAGCCAGCGTGCATTGAGAATATCACGGCTACGCTCATCAAGTTTTTCTAAAGCATCATGCAATTTATCATGCTGATGGCCTTCAGATTCTGATTCACTTAACTGTTTTTCAGGGCTGGCTTCAGGCGCCGTTAGATAGAAGACTGGAGCTTGAATAGTTTCATCATCAGACTCGGATTCTTCTGGGGCGTCAAAAGCCATGTCATGTGAGCTTAAACGTTGCTCCATTTCCATCACTTCAGTCGGTTTAACGTTCAAATCCTTGGCTACTGCTTGAATTTCTTCTTTACTAAACCAGCCCAAACGCTTTTTGCTATTGCGTAAATTAAAAAATAATTTACGTTGAGCCTTGGTGGTAGCGATTTTAACAATGCGCCAATTTTTAATAATATAATCGTGAATTTCAGCCTTGATCCAATGTACAGCAAAGGACACTAGTCTTACGCCCATATCAGGATCAAAGCGTTTTACAGCTTTCATTAAACCAATATTACCTTCCTGGATGAGATCAGCTTCTGGTAAGCCATAGCCCGAAAAGCCACGCGCAATTCGAATAACAAATCGTAGATGAGATAGAATTAAGCGTTGGGCTGCTTCTAAATCCTGATTAAGCTTGAGGCGTAAAGCCAGGTCTTTTTCTTCCTGCTCTTCAAGCATAGGCACACTATTGGCAAATCTAGTGTAGGCATTAAGATCCGCTATAGGTGCGCAATAATTCATTGTGGATAAGACAGGTAATGTAGCTATTGGGTTCATTTTCCATCCCTCACTTGATATCCTTAAATTTGCCCTATTTTAGCACTCTGTTCTGCTGACTGCTAGAAGTGGACCAAAAAATTCTCCGCGATTAAGCTAAGTAGCAAATTTATGCTAGGATAGGTAAGGCTTATAATGATTTAAGACTTGCATAGCGTGGCGCTCTATGCTGAGATATCATACTTTAAACTTCTACGACCGGTAATATGACGATATTAGTTATACTGTTATTAACAATATTATTCACGTACGCCTGCTGGGCCTGGTGGCCGCATCGTACCTTATGGTGGCTTTTCCAGTGGTTTGAAAAGCGCCGCTATCACCTTTTTTATGAAGGCGCTAAGCTGCTTCCCTCAGGTTCATGTGTGATTGTTGTTCCAGAAGACAGCATTTTATTTGCCTATTTGATCAAGCGCTTAACCTATTTACCGGTAAATTATGTAGCTGATATTAAGGTCCGTAGTTTTATACTGCGTGCCTTAATGAAAAAGTGTAGCTTAAGTATAGTGCCGCCCAATCAAGCCAAGCTGCCTGATAGTGGTATAACTATTGTAAATTGGCGCAATTATCAACGCTTGCAGTTTGATAACAGTTGGCCAAGATTAGTGGCGTATTTATGTGGTGCAACTTATGACCTATCAGTGAAATCTGCCTTTATTGTGCATCAATGGGCCCAAGTGGCTTTACATCCTGCGCCAGAAAACCTTCGCAGTCTAAATGAAATGAGATTGCTTGAGGCTAGAAGTTGGGACAATTATACCAAAAACCTGCCCTCCATTGCTCATCTTTGGCTTAAGCAGGCAACTGTTGGTAAACACCGTTTAAGTGCTATTGATTCAACTGGAGCAAGCTTAACTCATCAAAGATTAATCATTGGTGTGATGTCGATGCGAGAAAAGCTCAGCCCGATGTTACGCAGACAAGCGGCTGTGGGGACTTTATTGCCACCTAGTGTTGGAGCGATTGTAACGGCTTTAAGTTTGTATACCCTGGGTAAAACCATTGTTAATTTAAATTACACTGCCTCTGAAAATGCGCTGGAAAGTGCAATTGAGCAATCTGGTATCAAAACCTTACTGACCTCTAAGCGATTTGTTGAGACCTTAGAGAAAAAGGGCTTTCCAGTTGATAATGTCTTAAACAAGATAAAAGTGATTTATCTTGAAGACCTAAGAAAAAGCATGCGCAAACCCATGCTGCTTAAAAATTTATTGCTCGCCAAACTTTTGCCTTATGCTTTATTGAAACGCTTAGTCTTAAAAAATACTCCAACGGAGCGTACTGCTGCTGTGTTATTTAGCAGCGGAAGCGAAGGCAAGCCCAAAGGAATCGAGTTAACTCATCGAAATATCATTGGTAATGCTAAGCAGGCTGCTCAGGCTCTTGAAATCCGTACCAGTGATTGTATGTTAGGTGTGCTGCCTATTTTTCATGCATTTGGTTTAACCGCCACGACCTTTTTGCCGCTAATTGAAGGTGTGCCAGTCGTTTGTCATCCAGACCCACGAGATGGTCAGGTCATCGGGCAAATGGTACAAAAACATAAAGTCACTTTATTGTGCGGAACTTCAACCTTTTTCAGATTGTATGCTAAAACTCGTAACCTCACACCAGACATGTTTGATTCATTACGTTTTGTTATTGCTGGAGCTGAACGCTTATTGCCTGAAGTAAAAGTCTTATTTGAAGAGCGCTTTAAAAAGACTATCTATGAAGGTTATGGTACTACTGAACTTAGCCCAGTAGTAAGCGCTAATAGACCTGACACTCATTATGAAATTCGCTATAAGATGGGTACCGTAGGGATACCAGTTTCAGGCTGCTTAATTAAAATAGTTGATCCAGAAACGGATGAAACTTTACCAACTGGTACCGCCGGTCTAATTATGGTCGGTGGCGTCAATGTAATGAAAGGTTATTTAAACGATCCTGAAAAAACGGCTGGAGTCATTCTGGAGTCGCAAGGCATTCGTTGGTACAAAACCGGTGATAAGGGCCGCTTAGATCACCATGGCTTTTTAACTATATTGGACCGCTATTCGCGCTTTGCAAAATTGGGCGGTGAAATGGTAAGTTTGAGTGCGGTAGAAAGCCAAATTTCCTTAATTTTGAATATGCCAGAGGTTGAAGTCTTGGCGGTAGCATTGCCAGATAGTCGCAAGGGCGAGCAAGTTATCCTGATGTATGTGGGTTCAATTACTGAGCATGACTTACAACAAAAAGTCTTACATTCTGACATGCTGAACTTGATGAAGCCTCAGCAATATTTCCAGGTCACAGAAATTCCAAAACTTGGCACAGGTAAAAATGATTTTGCTGCGGCAAAGCGTCTAGCTCAAACTCTAATCCAACAAAGGCCATAAATACATGAAGGTAGTATGGGTTGCGATAGGTGGGGCTTTGGGTTCTGTATTGCGTTATTTATGGGTAGAATTCTTCTACGCCCTGGGGGTTAGGGCATTTCCCTTTGGTATTTTATCGGTGAACATCCTTGGTAGTTTCCTGATGGGTTTTTTTAGCATTTGGCTAATTAGCAAGTTTGGCTCTACTCATTTGATATGGCGTGCTGCCATTATGGTTGGAGTGTTAGGTGGGTTTACCACATTTTCAAGTTTTAGTTTAGATGTGGTGAATTTCTTTCAAGAAGGACTAGCTTTAAAAGCTATGCTGTATATCGTAATAAGCTTAATATGCTGCTTTTTAGCCACATTTGGCGGGATTTTATTAGCACGAGTGATGATTTAATGTTAAAGCGAAGCTTTTATACTTTAAAGCAAATGTTGCGTTATAAATCGCAATTACGTGCCATCTTGTATTCACCTATCTGGCAAGCGGCAAGGACCATTGATATTGATGTTGCAGCCTTAAAAGCCCAGGGCATAATTGTGCTAGCATTAGACTTTGATGGAGTTCTCTCTACCCATGGTGAAATTGAGCCGCTGCCTGAAGTTAAGTTATGGTTAGATCGCTGTGTGGATACCTTTGGCGCAAGTCAAATTTACATTTTATCAAATAAACCTTTGCCTGAGCGGGCGGCTTATTTTCAGCAGCATTATGCTGGCATTCGTTGGGTCAGCGGGGTGCGTAAAAAACCCTATCCAGATGGCATGATTAGAATTATGGAGTTATCAAACGTCGCGCCCGAAAAGATCGTTTTGGTAGATGATCGCTTGTTAACTGGAATCTTGGCTACTCTCATTGCAGGAACTCGTTGCGTTTATATTAAGCGTGCCTATCGCCAGTTTTCAAAACATACTATCCGTGAGGTTTTTTTTGCAAGCCTGCGCGCCTTTGAAAAGTTTTGGGTAAAGTGATAATCTGATTATATTTTAATCAGAGCTGGTATCATGAAACAATATGGGTTCTCGTTTATTGAGTTATTATTTGCTCTAGTAATTTTTTCCTTAAGTTTGCTTGCGTCGATGAGTATGCAAATACGGAGCAATCGCCTAAATCAATCTAATTATTGGCAAGCTTTGGCTCTAGAACAAATTGAATTTGCCGCTCATAGCCTTGTCGTTGGAGATAATAATCAATTTCTTGGCCCTTGGCAGCGACGAGTAGCAAAACAATTGCCACAGGGTAGAGCCATTCTTCAGTGTCGCCAAGATCAATGTAAGATTGAGATTCGCTGGTGGGATAGAGTAGCTCATCAAACTGCGAAGCTGGATTATTTATGCCAAATCTAATAGGGTTTTTAATCGTACTAAGTCTGAGTTTGTTCTTAGTTACAGGTGCTTATCGCTTGCTCATTCAATCAAGGCAAGAAATGTATTATCAGCTTGCACAAATGGATTTGATGCAAACTGAAGCAATAGTTGGCTATGAATTACAGCGAGCAGTAGCTGAGTCTGGGCAAGCTAGTTGTGGGCAAGTGGCAGGTTTAGAAGCTTATCAAAATCTAGCCCAAGACCAAGCAAAAAGAATAAGGTTGGCACAGGGCACGGCAGTTCAGGCATTTCCAATAGCAATGCTTGCCTCACTTGGGCTTGAGCGCCCTGGTTCTGGTCAAGGAATTGCTGATACTGATGTGTTATTGGTGCGTGGCTTGTCACATGATCAGGCTGTATTAACTGAGTCTGTGTCAAAAAACTCACAAACTATTAAAATAAGCCGAGGCCTTAAGATTAAGCCAGGTGAGGTCGTGGTGATTTCAGACTGTCAGCATCTTTTTGCGGATCGAGTCATTTCAGTTGAGTCCTCGCAGCAGGAAATTGGCATATCACACCCTATTGAAATGGCTTTTTCAAAGGGAGCTAAAGTAAATCGATATGAGTTTAAAGCTCTGTACGTTGGATTAACTTTGCGTCATGATGCCAATGGTCATGTTGTCAGAGCTTTATATATTCAAGATACACAGGGAAGGCGGCATGAGTTGATCCCAAATATAAGCCAATTAAAATTTATTGCCTGGCAAAAACCATTTCATCAACCAGGCCAATATCTTAACATTGATAGTGTTACTGACTGGAGTAAGGTAAAAGGCTTGCAGGCTAAGATAGCCTTGCAAAGCGAAGACGCTAAGTTAAACCATACTCAAATACTTATGCTGAGTTGGAATTAGCATGAAACAGGAGCAGGGGTTTATATTCATTAGCATGGCATTATTGGCGCTGGTAATGAGCATATTAGTTCTAGCCAGCTTCATGCAAAGTCGTTTAGCTTCCCATTTTGTTGCAAATCTTCTAAGTGATAGCAAGTCACAGGAGCAATCTAGGATAATTTTGCATCAAGCAGAGAGTGTTTTAGCTAAAAGCCATAATGCTGTATCTATTGACTATCAAATTAATACCATAGCCAGCGTGCCCAATTCGCTTAATTATGGAGATCATGGTGGGGCAATAGTCAGAGAAATTACGCTTAATCCTAGCCAGGCTCAAGCTATTTGGTGGCAAAGGCAGGCTGATTATTCGCAAGAGGTGATGAGCTTTCTTGCAAAAGATGGGAGAATTTATCATATTTTAGTTAGCAATAATCCGGCTTTAATTCAATTTGATTCAGGCGGATTTCATAAAGTGCTCCAGCTACCGGCACAGGTAAGCGAATTGGGTCTGCCATTACTTATAAATAGGCTTAATGCTTCTTATGCAGAAGAGCTTTATATCGCAGATAATCGTAATACAATTTGGAAAATTGATTTACAGTCAGAGTCCAGCCATTGGCAGCTAGTGCAAGTATTACACACCTCGGCACCCATAATATTAACTGTAGGGCTTTGGGCAGGCTCTACATATAGTGATGCAGTGATTTTATATATCGCAACCCGTACTGGCATAGAAGCTTGGCAACTTAATCATATTGCTAAGTTGATTTGGAAAGTGCCTAACGTCGCGGCGAATTTATTTTTGGAAGGGCCGCGATTATGGTGGGTGGCAAAATCTGGAGAGGGGCATTTAATGCTTGGGGCGGTCAACCGATTTAGCGGGGTTACTATTTCGCCTCCAGTATTTGTCGCAGCCCCCGATCAAACTAAGCTAGTTATAACAACTCATTCCAAAAACTATCAATGGCAGATGGAGCCAGATAATTTACGGCAGATTGAAGTCCTTACTATAGGTGGCGCTAAAGTGCCGATATATCCGCCTCGCTATCAATCAGGCCAGCAATCATTTAAAGGTGGGGCATGACAGGCTGCAGTCACTGCCGTATAATCAGCGTTTTTTTATATAAAGAAGGTTAATTATGACAGTTTGTACTCGATTTGCTCCAAGCCCTACAGGTTATCTTCATGTCGGCGGTGCTCGTACCGCGCTATATTCTTACCTGTTGGCAAGAAAAAATAATGGTGTTTTTATTTTGCGAATCGAGGATACAGACCTTGAGCGTTCTACTCCTGAAGCTGTACAGGCTATTATGGACGGAATGAAGTGGTTAGCTCTAGAGCATGATCAAGGCCCGTATTATCAAACCAAACGATTTGATCGCTATCGTGAAGTAGCCCAGCAATTATTGGCGGAGGGCAAGGCCTACCGTTGCACTTGTTCCAAGGAGCGCTTAGATGCCCTGCGTGAGCAGCAAATGGCAAATAAAGAAAAACCCCGTTATGATGGCCATTGCCGTGAGCAAAATCTAGCGGAAATGAAAGAGCCTTATGTCATTCGCTTTAAAAACCCCATGTCAGGTATTGTTGCATGGGAAGATCTAGTTAAGGGGCGGATTGAGTTTCAAAATGAAGAGCTTGATGATTTGATAATTGCTAGAAGTGATGGCACTCCAACTTATAATTTCACCGTAGTGGTGGATGACTACGATATGAAAGTAAGCCATGTAGTACGTGGGGATGACCATGTTAATAACACGCCAAGACAAATAAATATTTTACAGGCCCTTGATGCTAGCATTCCTCAGTATGCTCATGTTTCGATGATTTTGGGCGATGATGGCAAAAAATTATCTAAGCGTCATGGAGCAGTGAGTGTGATGCAATATCGCGATGAAGGCTATTTGCCAGAAGCTTTATTAAATTATTTGGTAAGATTGGGTTGGTCTCATGGTGATCAAGAAATTTTTAGCCTCCAGGAAATGATAGAGTTGTTTGATATGAAACATATCAGCCCTTCAGCCGCAGCCTTTAACACTGAAAAGCTCAATTGGCTCAACCAACATTATATTAAAACCATGCCAATCAATGAGGTAGTCCCACACTTAACCTGGCAGATGCAGCACAAGGGCATCGAGGTTGCACAAGGCCCGAGTTTGGAAGTGCTAATTCCAGTCATGGCAGAGCGAGTACATACTTTGGCTGAAATGGTAGAAAAGAGCCGTTATTTTTACCAAGAGTTTGAACAGTTTGAAGAAAAAGCGGCTAAGGACCATTTGCGTCCAGTGGCTTTGGAGCCATTAGAAAATGCGTATCAAGCATTTGTAACGCTTGAAAGTTGGGATGAGGTTTCTATTCATAATGTTATTGAGTCTACGGCTCAAGCCTTAAACATCGGTATGGGCAAAATCGGTATGCCGCTTCGAGTTGCAGTAACAGGGGGTAGTCAATCTCCAGCTTTAGATATTACCTTAAAACTTGTAGGTAAAGCTCGCAGTTTGGCGCGTATCGAGAAGGCCTTGCAGTTTATACGCGAGCGCGCAGCACAAGCATAAGCTGGAGTTAAATACCTGGTTCTGATGCCTGCTATGCAGTATCAGAATTGTAAGTCATCAATATGGTAGAGTGTAGTTAATAAAGAGAAGCAAGCCCATGTTTCAGGGCTTACTTACGGGCACTTGTATTTTGCAGCATCAGCACACAAGTAAGTCATCCTGACAACGAAGTTCGTCAGGATCTAGGCCTTGCATCTAGCCCTTTGTAGTATGCCCTGGATGCGAATTTCGAAATAATTAAAAAAATCTGTCGATAAATGCTTGACGCCATAATCCTACTTTGACATAATGCGCCTCACCTCAAGGGGCTATAGCTCAGCTGGGAGAGCGCTTGCATGGCATGCAAGAGGTCAGCGGTTCGATCCCGCTTAGCTCCACCAGTACGAATAAGTACTTTGAGATGCCTCGTCCCCATCGTCTAGAGGCCTAGGACATCGCCCTTTCACGGCGGTAACCGGGGTTCGAATCCCCGTGGGGACGCCATTTTTTTAAATGGCTTTAACTACACTTCGAATATTTAGGTCTTTCCCGCATTTGGGGGCACATTGCAGCAACCATGTAATATCAGTTCAACAGCATAACACTCTAACCCTTAATCGATAATTTTCAAAGCTCCTAAACCCATAAGCTCGCCGTTGTATTAACTTCATCTTTCATCCCAGAATTCTACTTTACGCAAAAGAAAGATTATTAACCCATGGGCGAACTTCCTTTTCAATGGTTTTTGAAAGCTCTATCTTGGCGCATAAGATATCATAATGAGACTGCATGTTTATCCAAAAGTCATCAGACATATTGAAGAACATAGAAAGTCTGAGCGCGGTATCTACTGTTATTGAAGTGTGGCCTTTTACAATAGTATTGATGCGCTTAGCAGGAACATTGATATCTTTTGCTAAACGATACTGACTAATTCCCATTGGTTTTAAGAATTCTTCTAGAAGAATAACTCCTGGATGAGTTGGTTTTAGTTTTTTCATGATCCTTCCTTAAGTTCATTAATCATGGTAATCAACAATTTCCACATCTATTGCTTCATTATTTTCCCATTTAAAACAAATTCGCCATTGGTCATTAATTCTGATGCTGTATTGCCCGGCTCTTTTTTTACCTTTAAGTTGTTCTAATCTGTTTCCTGGAGGAACTCTTAAGTCTGTTAATTTGCTTGCAGATTTGAGCATCATTAATTTTATTAAGGCTTTGTTTTGTATTTTTTCAAACTTTTTTGAAGCAATACCACCTGCGATATTTTGTGTTTCTTTGCATTTAAAGTTTTTGATCATTTAATTACTTATTCGGTAATTAATTACTCTTGAGGTAATTATATTATTTGGCTAGGTAAAAGTAAAGTTAATTGCAAAGGGGCTTATCAAGATTCTATAAATTTGATATACGGATAGAACTTTTAAAACAATTGCCATTTAAGATAACCTCATCAGCAGTTTTCCAAGCAGTTTGTCGCATGAGGCCTTTAATATTACCTGCTTTTTAAAGTATTAAAAGAATACCGTAGTGTTCCCCTTCTGCAATGCTGTAAAACTTATTGTTTTAACTCAGCTCAAAATATTACTCGCTCTTTTCTAACTTTGTCATATTCTTATATGTAACAAATGAAGGGGCCCAATCATGCATAATTCTTGGTCATATCTGCCATTATGGGTTTATCCATTATTTATTTTTTTGATGGTCATGGGCATAAGGCAGTGCTATCCGCGGACAGTTAGAGCCAAAAACTTATTTATTTTGCCAGTTATTTTTGTGCTGATGTCGATTAATCATCTTGATGGTTCCCCTAAAATTAATTGGATTTCAGGCTTATGCTGGGTAACTAGCCTAGGTTTAGGGGGCTATCTTGGCTATTTATATAAACGAAGTGCCATGATCGACATTGACGTGAAACGAGGCAGCATAAAAATGCCGCAAGATAAAGTTATGCTGGCATTAATTTTGCTGATTTTTATGGTAGAGCTCGCGATCAATGTGGTTGAGGCCGGTGGTCCCTCGCCTCAATGGTGGTTCGCGCCTCTGGCGCTTAGTGTGTCTGGATTTATCTCCGGGATGGCTCTTGGGCGAAATGGAGTGTATTTATACCGATATTTCAAGCACAGTAAAACGTCATGGTGAGCCATTCTTTAAGCTCAAGCTTCAGGAAACTCGAAAAGTACCATTTAATAGCATTTTAAATCTATGATGACTGACATGTTTACCGCTAAATCACTATATAAATATAAGTAGTCTAAGGTTTATTTTTCGAACAATTGTATATTTACAATTTATTTTTATTAGAGATAATGCTTTTGATTTAGAGCATTAATTTTGAAATAAATTGATAGAAATAAACAAAAAAGGAGCTGATTATGTTAGCTAGAGATCGAAATTCAAGTATTTTAGCCACACTAGATGCAGTAGTCTATGGAGCTTCTGTTGTGGCGGCCACATCGATTCTAGAAACGGAAATACCTAGAAGCTTGTTTAGAGCAACGGCTGGTTTATCATTATTGCCTTACGCTCGTGATCCAAAAGTGCCTTTACTACTATTTTTAGCAGTGCCAGTTACTTATGCTCTAGATTTTATGGGTCGCGAAATGGATGGGTACATGCGCCTTTTTGCTGCTTCAGTGGCTGCAGCTGCAGCTCTGATCAAGTCCTTAATAATGCAAAGGAGCCCAGTAGGTGATTCTAGACATAATGAAACTGCAGTGGATATTATCATAAAGCATTCGCTAGCTATTGCATTTACTCTAAACGTTTCTGAAAAAACTAAAGGTGATTTTTCATCAGGTCTTGCATTGATTATATTTTGCGCCACAGCTATTTATATGAGTTATAACTTTATTACCAAACCTGATAGATACAAAGTAGCTAGATTGCCAACCGCGCCTCAAGTTCAGCCAGTTCTAGAACCTGTGCTTGAATAATAAGTTTTTGGCTATAAAGTTTGCTACTTACAAGCATTAAACCCTAGTTGGCAGGTAAATTTAAATTGTGATTTACTTGCCACTATTGTGAGTATATAAGTAATTCAGTGCTATTTTACATTCCTATGGTTAAATGATGGTAGCATTCAAGTCTACTTTCGCTTAAGACCTGTTTCATATAAAATATTTTCTTAAGCCATTCTTTAAGCTCAAGCTTCAGGAAACTCGAAAAGTACTATTTAATAGCATTTTAGATTCTATGATGACTGACATGTTTACCGATAATTCACTATATAAATATAAGTAATCTAAAGTTTTTTTTAAAGGGATTACATATTTACAATTTATTTTTATTAGAGATAATGCTCTTAATTTAGAGCAGTATTTTGAAGTAGACTAAAGAAATTTACCATAAAAGGAAATTGTTATGTTAGCTAGAAATCAAGATTTTTTTACTTCTGCGGATCTCGATGCGACGATTTGTGGAGCCTCTTTTATAGCGGCCGCATCGCTTACAAGAAAGACATCGCTTGGATTGATTATAAATGGAATACTTCTTATCCCTCCATTGCTTGTCGGTCGCCCTCCAAAACTGCTATTAACAATAATGTCTTTGGTAGTAGGTGGATTACTTGCACATCTTGTGGGTGCAGAATCGGATAAACCCATGAATATAGCTGCTGTTTTATTAGCTGTAATTTCAGTTATGGCCAAAAGCGCGTTTATACAACCAAGGCATCATGACACTCCAGCAGATAATATCATAATTTTATCATCACTTACTGCATTTTCTTCATACGTATTTAACAAAAAAGATGATCCATATGCTCTAGCTCTTACAATTATTGCGCTCTACATCTCGGTTTTTGCTACAACCTATAACTTTGTTACAAAACATAACCAGTATAACGTGGCTAGATTGCCAGCTACGCCTCAAGTTCAGCCAGTTCCAGAACCTGTACTTGAATAATAAGTTTTTGGCTATAAAGTTTGCAACTTACAAGCATTAAACTTTAGTTGGCAAGTGAATTTAAATTATGATTTCCTTGCCACTATTTTTGACCTTATAAGTTTGTAAACTTATTTTTCATTTCTATAGCCAAATGTTGGTAATATTCATATTAACTCTCGCTTAAATCCTGTTTCATTTATAATTCTTTAACTTAAGGTTTTCTGAATGCTAGCTGGGATTTTACCAAAATTATGGTACAATGCGCGCCAGCTAGAGGAGTAAGTCATGAAGATAGTGAATATTTCTACCTATAAATTCGTTCAGTTAAATAACTTAGTCTTAATGCAGGCGGCGTTTAAGAAAAAGCTAAACGAGCTTCAGCTGAAGGGAACCATAGTGCTGAGCGAAGAAGGCATTAATATAATGCTGGCAGGTCCACAAGACACTATAAATGATTTTGCGGTTTTTTTGCGCTCCGATAGCCGTTTTTCTGATATGCGGTTTAAAGAAAGTTTATCGGAAGCTAAGCCATTTAAGCGTGTTTACGTAAAAATTAAAAAATGCCTGGTACCAGGAGCAGATTGGGTTAACCCCGCCGAATTCACCGCACCAGCTTTGAGCCCAGAAGAATTAAAACAATGGCTTGATGCCGGCAAGGATTTTTATTTGTTAGATACGCGTAATGATTATGAAGTAAATATGGGTACCTTTCATAATGCAGTAGATTTAAATATCGAGCAATTCAAAGAGTTGCCTGAAAAAATTGTCGCAGCTGATTTGGACAGAGATAAACCCATTGTCATGTTTTGTACTGGGGGCATTCGCTGCGAGAAAGCAACGCCAGTGGCGCTAAAGGCAGGGTTCAAAAAAGTGTATCAATTAGAAGGTGGCATTCTCAATTATTTTGAGCGCTGTGGAGATGCACATTATCATGGGGACTGTTTTGTATTTGACGAGCGTCGTGGAGTGGATCCTAAGCTTAAGCCATCGACTCCTCTTTAAGTTACCATGAATATGCTGTAAGCCTGTATTTATTTCAAGTTCATCCTGGGTTTGATAGTAGCGTGATAAGCCTACCAAAGATGGCTTTGCCTCTTGTATGGCACACAATTACTGGCAATTCTGGGCATTTGGTTTACAATACCAAGGCTATTAATTAAAAGGATTAGGCCTTGAAAAACATACGTTGGATAGTGGTGGCTGCCATTTTACTGCTGCTAATTGCTGCAGGGATGATAGGTTTCACCCATAGTCGTAACCAAAGTATTATTTCAGAATCTATTGCTCCTGCGCCTATTAGCGTTATTGTCAATAAAGCTGCTATGGTCAATGTGCCAAGTGTATTAACTGCAGTGGGCTATATGAAAGCCATCCAGTCAATAGGTTTAAGTTTTGAAGTTGATGGCAATCTTGCGAAGGTTAATTTCAATAATGGTGAGCGAGTTAAGGCCGGGGATGTGATTGCAGAGCTTGATACCAGTGTGGATCAAGCCCAGTTAAGTGCAGACCAAGCCGATATGCAATTGGCTAAGGCCACATACGAGCGAATGCTTGCTATTAAAAATTCTGGAGCTATCTCTCCGCAAATGTTAGACAGTTCAAGGGCCGCTTTACTTAAAGCTCAAGCAATTGTTTCACAACAGAAATATGTGATTGCGAATAAAAAATTTATTGCGCCATTTGATGGAGTGCTGGGAGACTTCCAATACAATGTAGGGGCCTTTTTACCTAAAGGCAGCGTCGTTGTGCAGTTAGTACAAGAAGCGCCATTGATTGTTCAGTATGCCGTGCCGGTATTTTATAAGCCAGAAGTTGAAATTGGCCAACCCATTCAAGTGCTAACGAGTGCCTACCCAGGACAAGTATTCAAAGGCATTTTAAGCTATATTTCACCCCAGGTTAACCCTGATTCAGGCACTATTACTTTGCAAGCTAAAGTCGATAATCCAGATTACTTATTATTGCCCGGTATGTTTGTTAGCATTAAGCACACTTTAAACCCTAATCGTGAGCTCCTGATGGTGCCAGATGTGGCGATAATGACCGATATCGCAGGCCAATATGTCTTTAAGGTAGTGAGCAATCAGGTCCAAAAAGTCTACGTCACGGTCGGAGACTTAACTAATAATATGTCAGAAGTAAGTGGCGATATAAAAGCTGGAGATGAAGTGGTAATTGCAGGCCAACAAAAACTGATCGATGGCAGTAAGATTGTTATTATCAACAGCTCAGCCAATTTAAAAACTGCAGCAGCACCTATCGTGGTCATGCCAGCTGTTACAAGCACTAGTACAGCAGGGCATTAATTATGCGTTTATCGGAAATTTGTATAGAGCGCCCCGTATTTGCTACTGTTTTAAGTTTGATTCTAATCGTATTTGGATATATTGGGTATTCTCATATGGAAATTCGCTATTTTCCATATGTAGCAGAACCCTATGCACAAGTTAGCGTGCATTATGATGGTGCTAGCCCTGACCTAATGGAAAGCCAAGTCACTAGTTATTTAGAAAACGCTTTAATCAATGTCGATGGCGTTTCCTCCATGAGTTCGGTGAGTACCTATAACTACACTCATATTTACCTAAACTTTGATCCAGGCAGCAATATGATCAAAGAGATGGGCGATGTGCGTAATGCGGTCTCTACAGTTACAGATAAGCTTCCTACCAATGCGGATCCTGCAGTAATTACTTCAGGGGGAGTAGAGCGTCCGGTGTTAAATATCGGTTTTATGGATTCTCAACTCACTCCAGCTCAAATTCGTGATTATGTTACCCAGCAAGTCGTGCCAAGCTTGCTCAATTTGCCTGGAATGGGGGGCGCTTGGATTTATGGCGCTAATCAATATGCTTTGCGCGTATGGCTTGATCCACAAAAAATGGCAGCGGTTGGTGTTACCGTGATGGATATTAAAGCTGCTCTGCAAAACAATAATATCGATTTCTCAGGAGGGGCTATTCAAGGTAAAGATCGTACTCACAGCATTGTGTCCAATACACAGCTTAAAACCGTGGACCAATTTGCTAACTTAATCGTACGAGATACCAATGGTGAGATTATTCGTTTAAAAGACGTGGCGAATGTGGAATTAGGCAGCAGCAGTTTGCAGGATTCCCCTATGCGTATTAATGGCACCTCTGGCATTGATCTTGAGCTTCGGCCATTAAATACCGCTAATCCTATAACTGTTGCGGATGCTGCGAAAAAAGTTTTATCGCATTTAGAAAGTAAATTACCTTCAGGTATGGCCTTAAAGGTTACGTATGATCAATCCATCTTTTTGAAAAAAGCCATCCAAGAAAGTTTTAGTACCTTATTTGCAACCATTGTCTTGGTCATGTTGGTGGTATTTTTGTTTATAGGCTCAATCAGAGCAGCTTTTGTGCCAATTGCTACCATTCCAGTATGTGTAATTGGAGTGTTTGGTCTGATGTTACTATTTGGGTTTTCCGTCAACGTCATGACATTGCTGGCAATAATTTTAGCTATTGGTTTGGTGGTAGATGATGCGATTGTAGTATTGGAAAATATTCACCGCCATATTGAGGATGGTATGCCCCCAATGAAGGCGGCTTTCACGGGTAGCAAAGAGATTGGCTTTTCAGTGATTGCCATGACGCTAACCTTAGCTGCCGTATATGCCCCAACTGGTTTTATCCCTGGTTTTTCTGCCACGGTATTTAGAGAGTTTGCCTTCACCCTGGCAGGGGCGGTGTTGATTTCCGGCTTTGTGGCTTTAACTTTGTCCCCGATGATGTGTTCTCGTGTGCTTAAGCCTCAAGGACGTCTGTCAAAATATGAACATATTCTGCTTAAAATTTTTACCGTATTAAATGCTCAGTATGAAAAACTGTTAGCAGTAGTATTGGCTAAACGCTTATGGGTCATAAGTTCATTGGCTTTTGTAGCATTTTTTGGCTATTTTGTGTATTTAACTATTCCACAATCCTTTATACCCAAAGAAGATATTGGCTACTTTAATGTTAATATCCAAAGCCCTCCAGGCTCAACTATTGATTACACCGATGGGTTTATGCGTCAACTTGAGTCGCTCTATCAAAAGACCCCAGAAATTTTAAGTTATGCTTCCTTTATTTTTTCAGGCAGCGGTACTGATTTTGTAACTATGCAGCCATGGGATAAGCGCAGCTTAACCACGGACCAGGTAATAGAAAAGTTAATGCCGGCCATTAACCAAATTCCTATCTTGGTGGATGTCTCAGTACCCGATCCAATAAATTATGGCAACAATACTAGTGGGGCGGCAGTACAAGTCCACATTATGACGACTGGTAATTATGTGGATTTACAAAAAACCATAAACCAGTTAATGGTGCAGTTTTCCAGCTATCCTGGTATGACTAATATTAATACTTCATTGAAATTTGATAACCAGGTATACAACGCTTCTTTTAAACGTAATGAGGCTGCAAGCCTTGATGTTAATTTGCGGGACGTGGCAGATACTATTAGTACCATGTTGGCCGGGCAGCATATTACCGATATTCAACAAAATGACCAAATCTATCCTGTCTTAGTGCAAATGAATATACAGGATTTAAGCGATTTTAATGGGTTTTTAAATAACACGTATGTCCGTAATGCCAGCCAACATATGATTCCATTGAGTAATCTAGTTACTTTGAGTCCAGCCATTCGTCAAACCAATTTAAACCATTATGACCGTATGCCTTCAGCCGATATCACAGCTGAGATTGCGCCACATTATGACCTAGGAAAAGTAACTCGTTATATTCAGCAGCAGCTAGATAAAAATTTAACTAGCAAAGAAAGCTATGCCTTCGATGGCTTAATTGCGGCCTATCTAACTTCAGCAGGCACAATGTTGGGATTGTTTGCCTTATCCTTGGTCTTTATCTATTTGGTATTGGCCGCTCAGTTTGAAAGCTTTGTTGATCCATTTATTATTTTATTAACCGTGCCATTATGTATAGTAGGAGCCTTAATTACCCTTAAAGCTACGGGTGGTTCGCTGAATTTATATACTAATATTGGTCTAATTACTTTAGTAGGGCTTATTTCCAAGCATGGAATTTTAATTACTCAATTTGCTAATGTGCGAATTGCCGAGGGCGATACGGTGATCCAAGCTGTCAGCAAAGCCGCCGTAACTCGTTTACGTCCCATTTTAATGACAACAAGTGCTATGGTGTTAGGTGCCATTCCGCTGGCCTTTGCTAGTGGCCCTGGCTCAGTCAGCCATCAGCAAATCGGTTGGGTCATCGTGGGTGGCATGGTGTTTGGTACATTCTTCTCATTAATTGTCGTTCCTGTGGCTTATAGCTTCTTGGCGCCACTGGATCATCGGAAAAAACAACTATTGCGTGCTGGCCTGCACTTAAAATCACCACAAATTTAGGGTAAGATATATCTGCGAAATTTTTAATAAAGGATACTTGTTGTGATTAAAGTCCTCTTAGTTGATGATCATGATTTGGTTAGAATGGGTATTAAACGCTTGCTTGCTGATATCAAAGATATTGACGTGGTAGGTGAGGCAGCTAATGGCGAAGATGCAGTGAAACTGGCAAAACAGCTTCAGCCTGAAGTCGTTTTAATGGACGTCAATATGCCAGGCATGGGTGGACTTGAAGCGATTAAAAAAATATTGCGTAATCAGCCTGAAATAAAGGTATTGGCCGTAACGACTTTAGGCGAAGAGCCCTACCCATCCATGATCTTACAAGCTGGGGCAAACGGATATTTAACTAAAGGTGCTGGAGTGGATGAAATGGTACAGGCTATTCATCTTATACATGCCGGCAAACGCTATCTTAGCCCAGAAGTGGCTCAAGCCCTAGCGCTTAAACATTTGAATGATAAAGGCGGCTCTCCATTTGATGATTTATCAGAGCGTGAAATGCAGGTGTTATTGATGATCACTAAAGGCCAAAAAGTGATGGATATTTCAGAACAACTTCACTTGAGTTCTAAGACCGTGAACACCTATCGCTATCGTCTGTTTGAGAAACTCAATGTGAATAGTGATGTGGAATTAACCCACTTAGCAATTCGCCATGGTTTGATTGAGGCTCATTAATAAATAAAATCATCTTAATAATGCAAAGCATATGTCGAAGCCATAGCAAAAAGCCTAGGTTTTGTTAATTAGCTACAGTGTCAGATGTTAAAATATTGCTAATCTAATATGCTTAACCTTTGGGATGATTTCTTAGCATAAACATTTATAGTACACTATCTGCATGAAAGCAGTTGAGACTGATTTTGATATTAAAACCTTTTTAAAACATCTAAGCACTTCGCCTGGTGTTTATCGGATGCTCGATAAAAAAGACGAAATTATCTATGTTGGTAAAGCCAAGAATTTAAAGAAGCGAGTTTCCAGCTATTTCAATCGTCAGCATGAAGATGCTAAAACCCAATCCTTAGTTGAAAATATTGTCAGTATTGAAGTCACTTTAACATTATCTGAAAAAGAAGCGTTGATTTTAGAAAGCACTTTAATCAAGCAGCATCGGCCTCGTTATAATATTGTGTTTCGTGATGATAAAAGCTACCCCTATATTTATGTTTCAACTCAGCAAGTTTTTCCAAGAATTACCACGCATCGAGGCCGGCAAGCTAAAGAGGGGCTCTATTTTGGGCCTTATCCCAATATGTCTTCGGTAAAAGCTACACTTAATCTATTGCAAAAAATCTTCCCCATTCGGCAATGTGAAGATGCATTTTTCAAAAACCGTACTAGACCTTGTTTGCAATACCAGATAAAACGCTGCTCAGGGCCCTGTGTGGGCCTAATTAGCCAGCAGGAATACAAGCAAGAAGTCGAGCATGTAAAGTTATTTTTCCAAGGCAAAAATCAGGCCATATTAAATAGTTTGGCGGATAAAATGGAGCAAGCCTCTGAGCGTATGGCGTTTGAAGAAGCGGCTAGGATGCGCAATCAGTTAATGGCCTTGCAGCAGTTGCAAGAGCAGCAAGCCGTCAGTATACAAAGTGAGGCTACTGTAGATGTCATAGCAGTAAGTGAACAACATGGTCAATTTTGTGTGCAAGTATTATATATCCGCATGGGAAGGCTCTTGGGCAATAAAACTTATTTCCCACAGGGTGGTTTTACTCACAACAAAGCGGAAGTATTGGCAGCGTTTTTAGAACAATTTTATACCACGGGCCTTGGGGCAAAATCTTTGCCAGATGACGTTATTTTAGGCGAGTCCCTAGAGGTTGATCCTGCTCTCATTGAGGTGTTAACTGAGGTGCATGGCAGTGTGCCAAAATTTACCACTAGCCCAAGAGGGCCTCGAGCAAAATGGCTAGAGATGGCGAGAATCAATGCTGATCAGGCCTTGATAAGCTATTTGGCTACCAAGCAAACTGGCCAGCAACGAATGCGACGATTGCAAGAAGCCCTTGGCCTTGATCAAGCTATCAAGAGAGTTGAATGTTTTGATATTAGTCACAGCCAAGGTGAACTTACGGTAGCCTCATGCGTGGTTTTTGATGAAACGGGCCCCGTTAAAAAACTCTATCGCCATTTTAATATAGAAGGAGTGGCGCCAGGTGATGATTATGCTGCTATGCATCAAGTGTTAACGAGAAGATACCAAAGAGCGAAAAAAGAAAACCAGCCCTTGCCTGATGTGATTTTGATAGATGGAGGTAAAGGTCAGCTTACGCAAGCTGCTGCTGTTATGAAAGAGCTTGAGCTTGAAAACATTCTAATATTAGGCTTGGCAAAAGGTATTACCCGTAAAATGGGGCTAGAGCAAATTTGGCAGCTTAATAAGAAATTACCTTTAAGCCTGGATGCGCAAGATCCGGCTTTATTATTGATTCGTCAAATAGATGAAGAAGCCCATCGATTTGCCATTACAGGGCATAGAGGCAAGTTGGCGAAAAAGCGCAATACCTCGACTTTAGAAAATATCCCTGGCATTGGGCCCAAACGCCGCCAAGCCTTACTAAGACATTTTGGCGGTTGGCGTGAAGTAAAAAATGCCACAGTAGATGAACTAAGCAAAGTTCAAGGAATTAGTCCTGAATTAGCTAAACACATTCAGTTAATGCTTTCCTCGGAATGATCTGCTATCTTATCAAATATTAAAGCGGGCGTGGGGTCCCTATTCATGAAATTTTGGACATTGCCAAACGGTTTAACCATATTTCGAATCATATTAATACCACTTTTTGTGCTGAATTTTTTTATTTATTACCACCATAGCGATTGGGTAACTGCAGGTATATTTTTCATTGCTGCCATAACCGATTGGCTAGATGGATTTTTGGCGCGATATCTTAAAGAAACTTCAGCCTTCGGGGCGTTTTTAGACCCAGTTGCCGACAAATTAATTGTCGCGGTGGCACTGGTCTTATTGATTAGCAAATATCCTAGCCCATGGATGGCAATCCCTGGCCTAGTTATTGTTTCACGCGAAATCTTAATTTCTGCCTTGCGTGAGTGGATGGCAGAATTAGGGCGTCGTGCGACTGTCAAAGTATCTAGCATTGGTAAAATCAAAACGGCCGCGCAAATGACAGCTATAGTTATATTGTTGGCCCAACCCTCTGCTTATTCTAATCTGGTTATAGCGGGCTTTGTCATGATGTATATTGCGGTAATTTTGACTATATGGTCGATGCTGATTTATTTGCACGCCGCCTGGGTAAATTTACGAGATGTCCCCTTAGATTAAAACTTTCATATCTGTATGCTCGATGCCATCCTCAGTTAAATAGCTATCTGTGATAGGCGTAAAGCCAAATTGCTTATAAAAATTTACTAAATACGTTTGAGCTGCAATCTTAATGATTTTGGCTTGGGTGTGATTTTTAATGAATTCTATGGTTTTAGTCACTAGTTGCGTACCCAGCCCATATTTACGATGTCCGGCATGGGTGCATACTCGACCAAACTTTATCGGTTCTGAAACTGATTCAGCAGGTAAAATTCTAGCATAGGCGATAAGTTGGTTATTTTTATAAGCAAGCACATGGTGAGCATTAATATCATCGCCATCCGCATCTAAGTAAATGCTTTTTTGCTCAACTACAAACACAGATTCTCGTAGGTTCCAGATATCATAAAGCTCATGCAAAGATAGGTTTTCGAATTTTTTAATAGACCAGTTGATCATATTTTTCTCTAAAGGAAATTAAAATTTTCATTTTACCGATTTATTTGGCCTATAAAAGGGTTGACATTGTTTAGCTATTAATTACAATGTGCTCCTGTTGCGGGAATAGCTCAGTTGGTAGAGCGCAACCTTGCCAAGGTTGAGGTCGCGAGTTCGAACCTCGTTTCCCGCTCCAAATTTCAAGTATGATCCTAGCTTGCACTGACATAGACCCAAGCCTTGCCCCCAGATTTTAGTTTACCTAGCACTCTTTTATAATCGGCCACTTCATATGCATCTGCATGGGCTAGCTCTTCTGTGCTTATATCAAAGACCATGCCAGTAACTTGATCTTCAGCTTTGCCAGTATAATTAAGGATAGGGTGCATCGCTTCACCACTGGTTTTGATGACTTTAGAATCTGTTATAGCGACTTGGGATAGTTTGTAACCCATCAAAACATCTGCTTTTCCAAAAGTAGAGTTCTTTCAAATCTGGCATCAAAAATTTGATAATGATGCTGGCCATAAATGGCTTAGACAGCAGATTATGAAAGTCGCCGCATAAAAACCTTGTTTCAAGGCATAAATCTAGTTACAATGCTCACCAGTTTGAGGGTCCTACTTGTCCTCGATATCTTGATTTATAGCGTGGCTGGGTAGCAAAATGGTTATGCAGAGGCCTGCAAAGCCTTAGACGCCGGTTCGATTCCGGCCCCAGCCTCCAAGCCCGGGTGGCGAAATAGGTAGACGCAAAGGATTTAAAATCCTTCGGTGGGAAACTGCCGTGCCGGTTCGACTCCGGCCCCGGGCACCATTTTAAGTAAGTCTCTGATAAATAAAAAATTATATTGCTGGTTTGACTCTTGCTGTATGCCTCGTAATAATTAGGCTTGATAGCTTTTAGATTGAGATGCTTCAAAGCTTTAATGGTATATTTATTTGCAAGAATTTGTAAGGGTAGAGCCAAAATTTGCTCTCAATATATATACTTTTATATATACAAATACATATATCTTTCAGGCTTGTTCAGGCCATTAAATTGACTTTTCTCACATAATCTCACATAATCTCACATGGTGTAGATGTGAGATCAAAAAGATGAATTGGCAAGACTTTAGAATTCAAAAAAGGTTAAATCTTAGTCCTGCTATTGTTGAGCAGGTTTATGCCATGCTTGCTGAAATTGATGGGGTTAAAAATAGTTGGAAACTCACTGAGCGATTATTGCCACAAACAATAGAGCGGCTGACTCATTCAGTGATCGTCACATCCACAGGATCATCAAACCGGATTGAAGGTAACCGTTTAACAGACGATCAAGTAGAAAGTCTTTACAAAAATTTACGCATTAAAAAATTCAAAACTCGCGATGAGCAAGAAATTGCAGGCTACCTAGAATGTTTGGAATTAATATTTCAACATTACAAAGATATCCCTATTAATAAATCTTTTATCTTAAAGCTTCATGATGACATGCTGGTTTATAGCGAGAAAGACTCTCGTCATAAGGGCCAATATAAATTTGGCAGTAACCGTGTTGAGGCTAAAGACCAAAGCGGTAATGTAGTCGGGGTGATTTTTGATCCTACACCTCCGCATCTTGTTGCAAAAGAAATGCAGGAACTCATCGAATGGTATCATTGGGCCGTGAGCAATAAAATTAAACATCCACTTATTCTCATTGCTAATTTTATTTTTGAATATTTGGCTATTCACCCATTCCAAGATGGCAATGGCAGAACCAGTCGTTTGATTGCTAACTTGATGCTATTGCAACAAGATTACTTATTTACCTCTATCGTGTCGCATGAGCGAATTATTGAGGCTAATAAGCTAGATTATTATTTGGCGTTAAATAAGACTCAAGCAACTTGGAAAACAGAGGCAGAAGATATCTCGCCTTGGTTATTATTTTTCTTAAATGTGATACAAACTCAAAGTAAGCAAGCTCTTAAAATTATTGAGGGTGATAACATCGAATATCTACTGTCAGAAAAGCAGCTTGCTCTCTGGCATTGGGCAAAAGACAATCCAGAAATTGAGTTTAGCCGTAAGAATGCAGTAGAAGCGTTAGGCTTTCCTGAACGTACTGTGGAATCGATCATCAAAAAACTTTTGGATTTAAAAAGATTGAAACGGCTTGGGCAAGGTAAAGCAACAAGATATAAGATATTATAATTAGCAAATAATGTCTTAGGTTGTGACTTGAAGGTTTATCTCGGACTTAAAAAGTCCTATACGTTCAGGCTGAACAATGCTATTTGAAAAAAATTCTTCTAGGTCACAAGTATCCATGAGCTATCAAAGACAAATAGCCCAGCTTTACAGTCAATTAAAGGAGAAGGATACAATTAATGCTGATCTTGAAAGTAAGATTGCTACTGTGCCATCATTAGTTTGGAGTTCAATTGCTTTATTTAAAGCTGCGCGCTCATTAGCTAACAAGCAGATTGATAAAGCCCCACCCAAGCTTGAATAAGAATGATATCATGGAAAAATATACCCCATTTCTTCCATTTTTGTTTTCACAAAATGATACGCAAGAAAGTAACGAACGAGATTTTTTAGGGGCTGAGTCAATGGCTATTAAACGAGACCTTCTTAATACAGAAAAGGAAATTATTAAAAGAGATCTCGAGGCACTAGCAAAAGTACCTTTTTATCAAGCACATGGTATTCAATTGCCAGCAGTTGCATCTAAGACCCCAGCTGAAATTGAAGCTATGAAAAAACGTTATCATGAAATTGAAAAAGAACTTGGGCTGAAAACTGAAAGCCAAGGTTTAGGTAAATAAAACTTGTAATTTATCACATTTGTCAGGAATTTTGTGGGAGTCCCCGCAAGTTCCTCTGGCATCACTACGCATTTATGGTGAGCGTCCGGTAAATACAATCTTAATTAATTCAATAACTTAGCTATTTTTTATCCCGATTTAAAATCCTTCGGTGGGAAACTGCCGTGCCGGTTCGACTCCGGCCCCGGGCACCATCTATTAATGTATATAGCTTAGGTGCATTCTAAAATCTTAGCTTTACGAAAACACTTTAATAATCATAACTCGTACTTAAAGATCCACAGGCTTCCCAGAGTCCTAAATTCTCGCAAATATCTCTAGATTGGTGAGTAGCAGTAAAAAAGCTCGCTGCTATACCAGAAGGGATGGGGGCGACAAGATGGCTTGTGGTTCCTGAGCCATAAACTGGTACCAGGCGTGAGGCATCACCCCAGTTTCTGACAGGGCCTGCATAAGTTGTCCAGCTACCAAGATAGGGATAATTTTCTAAGTCAGGGCAGGATAGAGCGTGACAAGCATATTCACACATCTTATTTCTAGCAGCCTCTGGCCCCCAAAAGGCAAAGGGTTTTAAATCTGCATTATCAATAGAGGATAAACTACCATGGCACCAGCTTGCGATTCGTCTACTGCTTGCAACAAGGTTATGTACGTGTAAAGAGCATTCCTCATCCTTATAAGGGAGGATTCTTTCTGGGAACATGCTATAAGATCCACTAGGGCCTTCGGGACAAGCGCCCAAGCAATATAAATTACTATTATCAAGGAGTATCCAGGGGAGCGGCATTCCATCAACCACGTATTGGCAGGAGGAATAACTGGCAGCGCCTAAGTGATCACGCATGTGATCTAGCCCTTCAGCATAACTCAGGGAAGAAACGGTGTGGTCGCCATAAGCGTAATTTACTACTATTTCAGCAGGCTCAGGCCTAACTTCAACTTCACTATACATAGAACTAGCACCTTTATGAAATTATTGGGCCAATAATATCAAAACTGGTGCTAGACTGAAATTAATTCAAGTATTTATGTTAAGGAGCTGCTGTTTCAGGCTCATCTACTGTCTCTTCACTTCCAATTTTAGTGCCTGCCTGAGCTAGTCCTGCTCCAGCATTGGCCACACTTGCCAGCTTATTTGGGGTAATAAGCATTTCTGCAGATGATTTAAAGAAAGTAGTTGCAGCAGCTGTGTGGCAAGTTGCTGATGCTAAATAAGCATGTACGCTAGCAGAAAGTGTTTCATCACTGTTAACAGGCGTAGCTGCAGGCACTTTAATTTTCATACCTTTGATGTCATCTTTTTCATGTAAAGCGGTGGAGAATGTGCTTTCTTCACTTGTTGAGGCTGCCACTAAGCTTTCAGTCGCCTCAGGATCTGAAGCAGCGACTCTTCTTCTGCCTTCTGGAACCTCAATAGCCTTATCATCTGGTTTTCCAAATATTTTATTCACAATGCTAAAATCTGGCTTAATAGTGCCGTCCACTAGTACCTCTTTGATGAATTCCTCTCTAAGTGATGGCGATAAAGATTCTAATAAGGCGCCTTCATTTAACAACAAACGGCAGGTAGCTATATCTTTATTTTTATAGGCTAGTCGAAGAGGCGTTAAACCATTTTTGGTTCGATGATTTAAGGTTTTAAAAATCACTTTATCAATGTCAGCAGCAGGATGGGCCGCTTGGTAAAATGTTTTAATCATTGCTTCAATAATATCGGGGATAATATCATGACGCTGGTAATGAACAGCATAATGTAAAGCTGACCAACCCGTTTCAATTGAAAATTGGGGGGTGCTTGTCACAATAGGATTAGCTCCGGTTGCTAAAAGCATTCTGACAATGTTGTCACGTGCTTTAATTTTAGCTTCGCCATCACGTTCACCACTATCGTCACTTTCATCAATCCCATGATCTATCAAAGCAGCGTGCAAGGCGTTATAGCCATCGTCGCGAATAATATTAGGGTCAGCACCTTTATCTAATAATGTTTTCACAAAATCTTCTCTACCATCTTGAGCACCTATCATTAATAAAGTAAGGCCTTCATGGTTGGTCATATTGATATTGCTTGCATCTAACTCGGCTATTCTTGACTCATCAACAGGATCTGTTTCAATTACGACCCCCTCTTCATAATTAATTTTTTCTGAGCCATCCAGATATTTGAATGTGCTTGTCACTACTCTTTTTTTTACATGTCTTGCAACACCCGTTGTAAGGGCGCTAAACAATTCTTCTTTAGCACGAAGCTTTTTTTGTTCGTTTGCTTCATGCAAACGTCTGATGACTTCTAAATCATCTGAAGATATCGATACAATCAGCGCAAGCTGTTCTTGGGTTAGGGAAGGGAACGGTTTTCCTGTTCTAGGGTTTTTTTCTGGCAATGTAAACATAGTAAAAGCTCCTTTCCGTAGGCAATTTTAAATATCAAGTGTAGATGCTAAATTTGAAAAAAGCTTAAATTAGCATTTTTGAATATTTAAGCAAGTGCATCACAACAAAGATAATAAGCTATTGGCTATGTAAGCTAAGGCTTAAATTCTTGTAACAACAATGGCTAGTTCTTGCATTGTTAAGTGGGGTATGCTATCCCTGACTAATAAGTTTAGTTTTAAAAATAGAGAGTTAGATGATTATGAGTGATATGCCTGACCTAATTTTTATCGATGATAACGAAAGTTTAGCTCAGGCTTGGGAGCTAGCTGGTTCTGCTGTTGGCAAAAAAATTAAAATTTATCACTCAGTCGACAAGCTATTAGCTGAAATCAGCCATTACCCCAAATCAATGCCCTTATATATCGATTCGCATTTGCCAGGTGAAATGCCTGGTCAAGAGCTTGCTAAGATTTTATATGATTTAGGCTATCATGAACTCTATCTCGCCACCGGTTATCCGCCTGAACAATTCAGCCATTGTACTTGGCTCAAAGCAGTAATCGGTAAAAGCCCCCCATTCTTATAATTAGGCCGCCCTACAGAGCGGCTTTAAGAATCTCAAGCACCTGTTCGTCATTTATATCCTGGTGTTCACCTAGTGCTGTTAACCCTATGGCATTTAATCGTGCAGGAATATTGGCGACATCCTCCAAGCTAAGCTTATATACGGATAATTTAGTTGGTACTCCTAGCGATTCAAAAAAATTTCGAGTTTTAGCAATGGCCATTTCAATCCGCTCTGATTCATTACCTGTTTTTATTTCCCAGACACGGTCTGCATATTGCAAAAGTTTATCATGTTTTTGTGGGGCTTTAATTTGCATTACCGCAGGTAAAATTAGGGCTAAAGTTTGGGCATGATCTAAGTTATGAAGTGCAGTAATTTCATGACCTATCATATGGGTAGCCCAATCTTCTGGAACCCCGCAGCGTAACAAACCATTTAGAGCCAGGGTGGCACACCACATGGTATTTGCGCGGGCATTATAATCTGTTGGGTTATGATAAGTTTTTGGACCTTCTTCAATCAAAGTAAGCAAAATGCTTTCAGCCATCCTATCTTGTAATGGCGCATCAGCTGGATACGTCAAATATTGCTCCATAACGTGAGTGAAGGCATCGACTATACCATTGCCAATTTGCCTTGCTGGTAGGCTTAAGGTAGTGGTGGGATCTAATACCGAAAATTTTGGTAACACTAAGGGGCTTTTAAAAAAACGTTTTTGCTGTTTGCCAGCATGAGTAATCACAGAAGCACTATTCATTTCTGAGCCAGTGGCTGGTAGAGTCAGAACTGTGCCAAGTGGAATAGCTTCTGTGATTGGGGCTTGTTTTTCAAGAATGTCCCAAGGTTCTCCAGTAAACTTCGCTGCGGCGGCAATGAATTTACTCCCATCTATTACTGAGCCTCCACCCACCGCTAAAATATAATCAATATTATGTTGATAACAGAGCTCAACAGCTTTCATTAGCGTTTCGTAGCGTGGATTTGGCTCAATGCCAGAAAACTCATAGATTTCATGGTCTTTGAGCGCAGCGATTACTTGAGCATAGACTCCATTTTTTTTAATGCTGCCACCGCCATAGGTTATTAATACTTTTGCATTTTGGGGGACTTCTGTGGCAAGTTTGGTAAGCTCTCCCTTACCAAACAAAATTTTAACTGGGTTATGAAAGATAAAATTACGCATAAATTTTACTCCTAGAAGAAATTAAGCTTATACTACTTTACAATAGTCATGACTGTTAATGGCTGACAGTTAACTTTATTTTATGCGATGAGGAAATTGGAATGCATAAGACATTAAAATCTTTGGCTCTTGGTATGTCTGCTTTTTTATTGTGTGGTTTAAACTATGCCTATGCTAGTTCAAATTGGTCATATTCTGGTAGCACTGGTCCTAAATATTGGGCTGGATTAGATTCTAATTATGCCGAATGTGGTTATGGTAAAGAACAATCACCTATTAGTATTAATGCCAGCGTCCATCTTGAGCTTGATCCCTTGGTATTTCAATTTTCATCGATACCGCCTAATTTGATTGATAATGGTAAGGCCAAACAAAATATCGCTAATGATGTCGAAGAAACCCACTCTCTCCAAGATGATTTAAGCTCTGCTCAAAGTGTCAAAAACACCTTAAGTATTGATGGTGACACCTATCAACTAGCTCAATTTCATTTTCATGTGCCTGCTGAGCATAAGGTTCGTGGCAAGTCCTACCCTATGGAAATTCATTTAGTCTATCGTGATGATCAAGGGCATTTAGCCATGGTCGCGGTTATGGTAGAGGAGACTCACTTTAAAAAGGGCAATAGCCTCTTGCATAGCATTACTCAAAACATCGCAGGTAAGCCCGTTGCTTGGCAAAATCCACAAGTAAGCTTAAATCTAAAACAATTACTGCCGCGTAATCAGGCCTATTATCATTATGAAGGATCATTAACAGTACCACCTTGTATCGAAGGGGTGCAATGGTATGTATTGCGTCAACCAATTACTATTACCGTTGCAGATTTACGAGCTTTCAAAGCTAAAGCCCCTATAAATAACGCCCGTCCTATCCAGTCAAGTAATAGCCGGGTTGTTAAACGCTCACTTTGATGTTCACTGGAGTGAGCCTTCCTTTTGTTTTACAATGGGCCTTTTATGTAAAGGGCTATAATTATGCTTGTGCCAGAAATTACCGTGATCGAGTTAAAAGCATTACTTGACGAGCAGGCAGACATTTTCATATTAGATGTCAGAGAACCTTTTGAGTATGAAAGCCACCATTTAAATGGCTATTTAATCCCATTAAATGAATTACCGGTCAGAATAGAGGAGCTAAGAGAGCATCATGAAAAAACGCTCATAGTGCATTGTGAGCATGGGGTTAGAAGTATGCATGCCGCCCATTATTTGATGCATTCTGGATTTATGCATGTCTATTCATTAAGAGGCGGCATAGCAGCGTGGTTAGCGCAGAATTACTGAGTAATTACGCCGGTCTGACTGTTGACTTTTAAGGTTACAGCTTGTCCTTGTGGATTAACCGCTTTAATCACATAATTTTGGCCACTGGTTTCTGCATTTGAAATGCTGCTATAACCTGCTCCTTCAACTTTTTGCACTACATCAAGCATGCTTAACACAGGTGTTGCAGAAGTGGGGCTTACAATAGCACCAGTCGCCGCATTTACTCTAAGTTTAGTATATTTCCCTTGGGGATTCATTGCATAAACTTTATAAACATCACCACTTAATTCAACTTGGCGAACTGCAACATAATTTTCTGATTTAAGGTTTTGTAAGATAGTCGAAAGAGGGGTGGGGGTGACAACGGGTGCAGCAAAAGCGCAGTGTAACATCGTTACAGCTACAAGCCCGCCAAGAATTTTAAGTAGTTTCATTATTAGTCTCCTTGTTGTTAGTAAGCAGTTTAATCTTATCTTTGCTCTGCCAATTTTTAAACAGGTGTACAGTGATAGTTTGGATAAAAAATTGCAGATTAAAGTTTTTTTATACTGAAATTATATGAATACAGCAGAATAAAAGGTATATTCTGACTAATTTTGATGAAAAGGAAGTTGATTATGCCACGGGTTAGGGATGAATCTGCATTTGCCAATCTTCAAGCTATTGAGGGTTTTGATGGCCAATTAAGGGCTTTTTCCGCTATTGAGAACCCTACGTCGGCGGAAAAAAAGAAATTTATTATTAGTATAATTCGTTCGAATATTAAGCACCAAAAAAAAGATCTTCAGAGCAAGGTTTCAGCAACCAATTCTGAGCGACTTATTACATTATTAAATACCATAATTTCGCAAATTGAAGAGAGCTTAAGTAATCCTAGCATCCAGGATAAGGATTTATATAAGTTAATTACTACATTTTACCTAACTTGTGAAGCCTCGCTTGTCGATGAAGTTAATCAAGAGCGTAAAAGACGCCAAGCTCTTAGGCCTGATGCTAAGCTTGAGCTGCAAGGGGTGGGGCAGGATGACTACACGCCTTACTCTTTAGGCATCGCTTTTGGATGTATTAGTAATCTTAGTGCGAAGGCTTTCCAAAAGCTCGCTGATTTAAATGATGCTGCTAACGATTTCCCTAGAGTAAATCCTGAAGATGAGCCGATTCCCTTTGCAACTCTAGCCCTATACTCCGTTTTTCTTGAGATTAAAAAATTACCGATGGTAGTATTAAATATAATCAACAGTGCTTTGCCTGGGTTTGAGCAGGAAATAAGCGACATTCTTCCTGATATAATTGAGACTGAGCAAGTTCCGGATGAGCTAATAATGGCGGATTTATCAGCGCTGATTGAAATCAATGAGAAAGGAGATTTTGATTCGGAAGACTTAAAAATAAATATGAAAAGAATGATTTTGAATTCCATTCATGCAATAAAAAATTGGGAATACAGACTTAGTCAAATAAAAGAATTTGCAAATGATTCTACCCTGAGCTTAAGTTTGCCAGAGCTTGTTGATGAGATTCAGGCTGTTCCTTTTCCTGATTCATTAACAGAAGAGGCAAGAATTATAAAATGTAAAGTTTTATTATCATTAGAACAAAAAAATGAAGCTGAAAAAAACCTGGTTCAATCTTTGATTTTGCGTGAAATTAATCATTTAAGCTTAAAAGAAAAAATAGACTTTTTAAATGTCATTGGTAAAAGAATTTCGGATGAAAAGACCGAGGCTAATGTTATTTTAACTAAAAACATATTTGCTCTCTTTTTGAAAACATGTGAATCATCTCCTCCTAATGAATTATCTACGGCCTTTGAATGGCTGACAAATGGATTGGCGAGTGAAATAATAACAAAAAAATTTAATACCAATTTAAAAGGAATTGTTGAAGGAACGATAACGCTGCAATATGAGCCACCTTATTCCTTAATTTGTTTCTATAAAGAAGCATTAGAATATAACAATTCAAAGCTGAGGGAAGCATTGGCTTTGCCACAGGGCGCACGCCAAGAAATAATATATAAGCTAAGAAAATTAAAACAAATTACTGAATTTAATAAAAATTTGACCAGTCATTATTTCAAACATGTGAATCAGGAATGCAAGGATATTTTTCAGGAATTGCTTGCTTGTGAAAGCCCTGCTGTACCATTGGGAAATCTATCTTTATTGCAAGAAGTTAGTGAGATATGTTCTGAATATCAAGCAGCAGTTCCATTGGATTCAATCAACTTGCTACGCAAAATAGATCTTTTCTCCAGCTTTGTGACTAAGGATGCAAAAAGTCGTGCAATCCAACGCCATTTAATTCGTGAGGTGGTAGAAGAAGCTAAAAAACTATCTAAAGCAGAGCATAAAAAGTTTACTGATGAACTCAACACTAAACGTGGTAAGCATGGCACACATCTAGCCAACATTATGCCTATGCCACGTAATAAGGCTATGTTTAGGTTAGGAATAGGCTTGGGTGCTCTAATGTTTGCAGCTGGTTTGGCACTAAGCTTTATTATTCCACCTGTTGGCATTGGCTTGGCGGTAACAAGTGTATTTATGCCAAAATTATTTGCCCACATTCATGAGCTGCGTTTAAGTCGCCAGGATCGGCAAGTTGCTGCGTCATACAATATAGCAAAAAAAGTAAAAACCGTTCCAGTAACTCGAGTTAGCTCCACTCAAGCTAAGCAAAATGCCAGAAACTACGCAAAAATCTTCACTGGCTGCGCTCTTGTACTGGGTGCTGCACTGGTTGTAGGCTTATGTTTTGCTTTTCCACCTGTATTGGCAGTATTACCAATGTATGCTGGAGCTGGTGCTATCGCTGGTGCAGCAGCAGCTGGCCTGCTTGCTGTAACGGCTGTGTCAGCAGTAATCGCAGAGAGTGCTACTCGATGGTTAAGTAAACGCCATAATCCTGTTACTTCTTCCTCTCCAGTAGCATCAAATAACTCAAGATATAGCAACATCGAAAATGATGCTGCTACTGAGCATTTGTTGTCTGAAGCCGATAGAGAAGACTTAGAAGCAGGGGCAGGGGCATTAGCTTCAAATCCAGCCGCAGCTGTAAGTTCACGACCAGTAAGTGCTATGGGAGCTGGCGCAGGTGCGGGTGCAAGGACGTCAGCTTCAAATCCAGGCGTAGCTGTAAGTTCACGACCAGTAAGTACTACGGGAGCTGGCGCAGGTGCGGGTGCAGGGACATCAGCTTCAAATCCAGGCATAGCTGTAAGTTCACGACCAGTAAGTACTACGGGAGCTGGCGCAGGTGCGGGTGCAGGGACATCAGCTTTAAATCCAGCCGCAGTTGTAAGTTCACGACCAGTAAGTGCTATGGGGGCTGGCGCTGGTACAGTTTCAACTCCGTTTATGGAGGCAGCAGTTGCTAGGCCTGCATTATCATGTGATAGTAGCGAAGCTCTAGCTGTAACTTCAAGAAGAGATAGGGAGCCAGGGCTCTTTAATTTATTATCTCCAACTGGAAATTACGTTGTTACACATGATATAAGTGCCATAAGTGATGCTGAATCTACCAGAAGAGTTTCGCAAGGCTCCGATGGAAGTAATCCTTTTGCTAGTAGTGGTGCTGCTGAGTTTGAGCGAAGCTCTACGGCTCTGGTTAGATGACATTATTCAAAACTCAAGCTAGGTTTATGTCCTAGCTTGAGAGTGGCTTTTACACCAAATGCTAAGGGTAAATTATCTTTGGCGTGCCCTACTTTAATTTTTAAGGCAGGAAAGCCCAGGCGATCGATCCAAGCTTGTAAAACTGAGTGCATTTCAGAATCGCTGCGTTTATTTTCAGGCTGGGTAAACTCCCCAATTAATAAGCCTTTAATTTCCGCTAAAGCTCCGGCTTGGTATAAATGATTCAGCATGCGATCAATTCGATAGGGTTCTTCATTAACATCTTCAATTATTAATAGCTTGCCACTAGTATCAATTTGCCATGCTGTTCCAAGGCTGGTGACGACTACACTTAAATTGCCACCAATAACATTAGTCTGGATTTCACCAGCAGTCCGTGCAGCCTCATTCATAGCTTCCAACTCTATATTGAAGGGTTGTGCATGCCCCAAAATAAACTCTTTAGTAGCCTTAATTGATTCATCAGTAATGAGATGATTGGCAATTTGGTTAGCTGAGGCACAGTGCAAACTAGGCCATTGCCATTGTTGATTAACAAAAATGTGCAAAGCTGTGATATCACTAAATCCCATAAGCCATTTAGTATGTATAGGCTTTGGCAACTCAGCAAGGGTGGGGATGAGCCTCGCACAGCCATAACCCCCGCGTATAGCCCAAATCGCTTTGGAGTCATGATTATTAAGGGCGGCAGTTAATCCTGCCAAACGTTTTTCATCGGAGTTAGCAAATAGTAGATCTTCGCCCAATAGATCATTGGCAAAGCGGGCCTTTAATCCCCAAGAGCGTAAAAAGCCCTCAATTTTAGTCAATACTAAAGGATCGAACTTGGAAGCAGGAGCGATTATTTCCACGATATCGCCAACTTGTAAAAAGTTTGGTTTCATAAAGTTCAACTCGTTTATTATTTGCTTAAACTCTAGCATACGCAAAGCAAACTTACCAAGTGTTAGACATAACTTGACAGCGCTATCCGCAACTAACTATAAGCTTCTTAACAAGTTTATCCACAGAAATTGTGGATATCTTTTCATTGAGAGTGTATCAGTCTAATGCAGCATTTCATTTATTAGCAGCTTGTGCGAGCGCGGGGGCTGAAGCATTTGCCGCTTATCTTGAAAGATGCTCACTTGTAATGATGCTAACTAACATACTACTGCTCAAGCTATCATCAGGCACGGTTATTGGGCCTGAGCTTATTTTGCTGGAGCAAAATAGGAATATGCAAAATCTTATGTTAAGGTGCCGCCTATATAACTATACCTAAATAAATGTAGAGGGCTAAATGCTGGCAGCATCGACTATAAAGGATTTGATTAAGGCAGAAGATCTCCCAGCTACTTATAAAGATTATTTAAGCAGTAATCATCCGGTAAGTTTTTCTGCCAAATTTATTGATTTAGTTGAGGGGTATTCTAGCTCATATTTCGCCAGCTTAAAAAAAAGGACCGAATTTTTAAAGGATAAAATTAGTACTGTAGCTAATCGTGACATGGGAATGGCACAAATCATTCGTGAAAATACCACTTCGTCTTGTTACACCATTAATGGCAAATTGGCTCGTGATCTTTTTGCTAGGTATTTAGCAAAGTGCAAAAGTCCAGATGATTTGGATGAGTCGATAAAAGCTGAGTTGTTTAAGGAAATGATAAACCAAATTTCGCCAGACGGATTACTGGCTAGAGGTTTTGAGATTTATATACAGGATTTTAAGCATCAACCTGTTTATGCTGTAACGGATGCCATAGAGAGCCATCCCTTATATAGTGGAAAATATAACCGGGTTTTAGATCAAGACACTACAAGCTTCAAGCTATCAGGAGGCTCATTAACTGCTAAGGCTAGTACGAATTTATTGGGATTTAAAAATATCGAAGATAATACTTATTGTCGGCTTAAAGTGAAAGTGAGCATGGAGTATGAATTTGTTAAAGGCTTGTGGCCTGATACAGATTGTTGGCTGATAAAGAATTATATATTAGAAGGCAGTATCGAAGAGGTCTGTAAAGCAATGCAGCTATTGGAAACTGGCCTGTGTTCGGAGTTGTTTGAAGAAAAAAGCTCATCTGGTAATGAAAGTTTTCGCTGGGGGATTGTAGAAGCGCTGGCGAATATTACTAAAGCTTATCTCATGGTTCATACAAAGTGTGATTATGATAGCTTTAATACAAATTTAAGCGGCCGCTTATCTCCACTTTTTAAGGAATATTTGACCTCGATCAATCCTGAGCTTGCTAATAATGGTGATGTAAGGGATCAGCTTAAAGAATATTTATTTAATTTATTTAGCAATCCATTCGAAGATATTGAACATTGCAAATTAAGTGAAGTGCTAGTGGCTAGGCATGAGTATCTAGGTGATGAATTAGACTCTATCGGCTTTGATAAACCTTGTGATGCTGTTATGAGTGAGATTAACAAGCGCATTGGCCTATTAACACAATTGAGAGAGCTTGTAGTAGCCGATGATGCTTACAGCCAAGTTTGGTTTCAGCGTTGTGTTGAGGCTAGTGGCCGTCCAAAGCCTGAATATTTTGATGTGTTGTTATCATGCCAAGATGCGGCTTTGTTTAAATCTCCTATGACACCAACTAAACCTTCAGCTAGATCTGCGCGACTTAGTAAAACTCCGAGTTTTAGTTCGGCAGCTAAAGCTAGCTTATCTACTTCTATATTATTTGGGTTAACGCCTTGGGATTTGATATATGTAAGCGGAATGGAAACACCAAGTAGAGGCTTACCTCTACTTAGCCCAAAAAGGTAAGTTTAGTGGGTAGCGATATTTGTAGCAAAGCACCAAGCATTACCATCTAAATCCGCCACGGTAAAATTCCTGTCACCCCAGAAGCTATCTTCAAGCTCAGTAATAATATGAGCTTTAGCTTGTTTGATATGAGCATATTTAGCATCAACATCTTCGCAATAGAGATATAATGTGATTGGAGTGCTAAATGCATGAGCAGGGGCTTTGGTTTTGGTGGAGTGATTAGGATTGGTACCACACATAATGACAATATCTTTATAACGCATTTCAGCATGCATCACATTACCATGCTCATCTTTAGCTTCACCTAGTGCCTCAAAGCCAAAAACATCTCGATAAAATTGGGCGGCTTTGCCAGCATCTTGGACCATTAAATAAGGAATGAGCCAAGACATTCCGGCAGGTTTTGCGGGGCGATTATTCATAGATCAGCATCCTGTTAAATTAAAGTCCTATATTATAAAAAACTGGCTAGTTTGTCAGTCATTAGCCTGAATTGTTTTAACTGCAAGCAACTTGCGTAAAGGTGAAAATTGAGTTTAGATTAGTAGGAGAAGAAACAACTTTACTAAGGGGGTGGTATGAAAAAGTTTATCCAGTTTAGTATTATGATGTGGGCTGGAGTGGCGATTGCTGCTATAGCTGACAATGCTAGTATGGTCCTGCCTGTGGATATAGTGAGCACCAAGCCAGGTAGCTATCAACCCGCAGTTAGTATTTCTGTGGCTGGCGGGCCACAGACTTCTGTGTTATTTGATACTGGAAGTGTGGGCTTACATATATTTGCCAGTCAGGTCGGAAATATGAATCTGACTTATACCAAACACCATGTGACCAATGGCTATGGAGATGGTAAGCAATATGAAGGAATAGTGGCATATGCCCCCGTTACCATTAATGGAGTGAGCACTAAACCAATTCCCATTGTAGTGATTCAAAAAGCCTATTGCGCGCAAAATAAGCCAAATTGTCCGGTGGCAGGCGATGACCCTAATAATCCAGTAGCCCATGGCGGAATGTATGGCGTGATGGGGGTTGAAATGGTGCCAGGTATCGATAAAAAAGCCCCTAAGCAAACCTTATACTCCCCATTAATAGCATTGCCCGGCAATTATGGTAATGGCTTTATTGTTCAAGGCTGGAATGAAGATAGTGGCAGTCTTATCATAGGCTTAACCCCAGAAAATACCGCTGGCTTTAATAAAGTGCAATTACCACAAGCTGGCCAATATCCAGATGGCAGGCCTTATTACAATGACAAGGGCTTAATGGTTGAGTATTCCATAGGTAATAATACGCGTAAGCTCAGGACTGCTTTTGATACCGGCGGGAATGCTTTGGTACATTTCTTTTCTGATGGTAGCCTGGGTTTTCCTCGACATAAAAATATTATAAGACCAGGCGAATCTTTTGAAGCGGTACTGCCTAATGGCTTTGATTGGCAATTTATGACAGGTAAAGAATTAGGGGTGAATCAAGTAGGTTACAAGCCTCAATTAGGAGGACGCCCGCCTTATATTAATACGGGTATTACCTTTTTCTTTGATTATGATGTAATGTTTGACTACTACAATGGCATGCTGGGTTTTAAACAACATTGACTGTGCTGATAAACTAAAAAGGGCCAACTTGGCCCTTTTTTATTTCACGTTAATTTACATGCCTTTAACGCAACTGCTCTCATCTTTGGCTGATGATTCAGCTTTTGCTGAGCTACCTAATCCTGCTTTTATTGCAGAAAAGTCAGGTCTTGCAGGAGAAGAAGTCTTTGCCACAGCAAGTGCACTGCCAGCCAGTAATTGATTGCAAAAACTTGTAGCCGCAGGGCCTGATAATGCTCTGGAGCGTTTTACTGCTGGGCTATTAAATGGGCCTCTACTGCTTGCAGCGGATTCAGATGGTTCAGTAGGTCTTTGGCGTTTAAATCCACTATGCAGTTGTGAGGTATCGGCTTTTGCAGCGCTTGCTTTAGCAGCAGGACTTTTTTCGGCCAAACTGGCTGCGGGTGAAGGATTGGGTTGTGCTAATGGAATTTCTCCTGACGCTTCAGCTTCAGCATGGTTAGAAGTATCAGCTTTTGCAGGTTGAAAAAGTCCTGCTGCAGCAGACGATGAGGATGCACCAGCTCCAGCTGCAGCCACCTCCCCTGATTCTGGCAAGCTACTCGTTGGGGCCTTTGAGGATACTGACTCCGGGCGTAAAGAAGAGCGTCGACGTAATGCCGCTGGGCTGACATAACTTGCAGCTGCTCCAGCTCCAGCTCCAACTCCAACTTCTGCACTTTCAGCTGAATCATCAGGCTCAGGAATTTCAGTTAAAGAATCTGAATAACCCATTTTGCTTTTTAAGTAATCGGTATCGTCTTTGATGAGGGCTTCTATAGCTAATTTTTCTTCTTCAGTGACTGGAAAGTTTTTAAGAGTTTCTAACACTTTGAGTATTGCTTTGCGACATTCTGGTCGTCGTGGCGAAACTCTTTCATGAGTACCTTGGGTGCTGTAATATTCTTGCTGTGCCAATGGCATTTCAAGCGCGCCATTATATAAATACACCGAGGAAATATATTTGCCTAAAAGATTACGCCAATCTTTGCCTTCTGCATCTAATCTTTGCAGTAAAGCAGTCATTTCTTCCACATTCCCTAACAAGGCTGCTTCCTTTAATTGAAATCCAGCACTGCTACTGGACGATGCTCCTGCAGAATAAAACATATTACCTCCTGATATGTTGAGTTGGCTTTAGGTATCATATAGTAAAGTCGCTAGACAAAGAAGAGGCACAAAAAGCCTGTATAATTGGCTTTATTTAACGAGTTGATTGAAGTATTAAGTGCTGCTTCACAGAGGAGTTGCCTCTATTTAAGTTCCATTCTTGTTTGAGTGGCGGAGATGGAAAAGCTTTGGAAAATGGCGCGCCCGGAGAGGGTCGAACTCCCGACCGCATGGTTCGTGGCTAGAGATATAAACAGTTAAGCCTTTGATAATATTAATAAATTAAATCTGGGCGCCGCACAAAATGCACAGAAATGTATAGGAATGTCAGGGTGAAACCCGCAAATTTCCCGCAAGAAATTATATCTTAAAAGATATATGACTTTTAAGTAATATAACTTTTATGTAATAATAAGCTATACTATCAAAAGGTTTTACGAAATGTATGAAGTAGAATATACAGATGAATTTGAAGAATGGTGGGAAAGTCTTACTGAAGACGAACAGATTAGTATTGCTGCTAGTGTAGAGTTATTAGAGCAGTTTGGTTCTCAGCTTAAATATCCACATTCTTCTGATATAAAAGGCTCAAAACTTGGGCATTTACGAGAACTAAGAGTACAGCACTAAGGAAAGCCTTACAGAATTTTATATGCTTTTGACCCTAGAAGAGTATCAATTTTATTGATAGGGGGATGTAAGACAGGGAAAGTAGATGGTACAAGACAATGGTTCCGCTAGCTGAAAAACTTTATGATGAACACTTAATTGAGATTTCTAAACCAGGGAGTAAAAAATAATGGCTAAGTCATTTAAGATTTTAAAAAATAAAATGTCTAAGGCTGCTCAAAAGAAAGCAAAGCTACTCGCTGAACAGATGATTTCAGATATGCCTTTGCAGGAATTGCGTCAAGCAAAAAATATGAGCCAAGAGCGTTTGGCAGAAATTCTTGATACTAAACAATCTAATATTTCGCGTATTGAAAAAAGAACAGATATGTATATCTCTACTCTGCGTAGCTATATTCAGGCTATGGGCGGAGAATTAAAAATTGTTGCTCATTTTCCTGAAGGGGATATTAGCATTAAGCAATTTCAAGAGATTTAATTTTATCTTTGAAGAAAAGGTAGGCTATGAAAGTCAACAGGAAAATAAAACACCCTATTTATAAATTCAATAAAAAAATTAGCAAAGATGTTGAAGACATAGCTGGAGCCTGGTCAGATCATTTTGATGTTTCAATTAAAAATGAAAGTACAAGAGCAAAAGTGGTTTTGTCGGTATGCTACTTAGATGAATTATTAAGACAGCTTCTTGCTCTGATATTAAAGCCATGCGAAACCAAAAACGATCTTTTGTTTGATGGTCCAAATGCGCCTTTCAGTTCTTTCAGTGCCAAAATAGATATTTTAGAAAGAATGAGGTTGATTCCAGATGATATCCATCAAAGTTTGCATCTTATTAGAAAAATACGTAACGAGTTTGCGCATAGAATAAATAATTGTGAATTTGATAATAATAAAAAAATTTTACAGTGGAACAAAAAGCTTGATGAACTTAATAATATTGCGACTAAAAAAAAGACGAGCAACGTTTTCTCCAGGCCCTATAAATAATTTTGAAAAATCAGTATCTTGGTTGATCTATTTAATTAAGGCAGTTATGCAGAACATACCTAGTGAATGCCATTCTTGCGGTACAGCCGTAGAAAAACATGTAAAATTAAAACAATTGAAGCCTTAAGATTAGGCTTTACGCTGTAAATTTCTTTTGTTCAGCAATAGCTAGTTTGCATAAATACTCTAAAGGTAAAGGGATTTTACAATCGAGCTTAAATTTCCTATAGACTAAAAGGAAAGCTTTTTTTACATATTTGGCCGATTTATAAAAATAATCGAAATCTGGCCTAAACTTCTACAGATAATCAATAGGCGGAATGCTCTCGGCTTTCTTCTTCTTTTTTGAAGGTGCTATCCCAGCCGTGTTTTACTTCTGGGCCAATCTTAACTTTTGGATCATTGAGAAGTTTATCTACCCATACTCTGCCTTCTTCCATAAGCGCACGAACATGAGGATCTTTTTCTGCTCTTTCGAATTCTTTGTTTTGTTGAGCTATTCTTTTTGCTATGCTTTGATCTGCTACAGCTTTAATTTTAGAAGTAGTCGATTTTGCTCGTAAAAAAACACGGCTAACTCGGTACATGATTCTGTCCTATCTCTTTAGGTCTAATTTGCTTAATAAGCAGAATGCTCTCGGTTTTCTTCTTCTTTTTTAAAAGTTTCATCCCAGCCCTTTGTTATTGGTGGACCTGGTCGATAGCTTGGGTCAGTTTGCCTTTCTTTTGTCTTTTTAATGCCATCTTTTAAAATAGGCCCCAATACTGGATCTTTTTTGATTCGTTCAAACTCTGCTGAAAGTTTTTTAGCAGCCTCTTCTTCATTAAATGGAGGTGAGGGTTTGGCTGTTTTTGATAGCTCTCTAGTTAAAGTAGATTGTGCTCGCCTAAAAGCTTGGCATACTCGATAAAGATTGAACATGATTAGCTCCTTGTGGTTAGTGTTGATAGGCTATCTACCAAGCACTATGCTCACGACTTTTTTCCGCTTCTTCAAGGGGTTTTGTAAAATCAGGCTTCCATGGTGAGGGTACATAACTAGGATCTGTATCTCTTTTTTTAGCTTCAGCAGTTTGTTGTTCAATTATTGCTCGCATTTTAGGATTCTTCATAATTCGTTCATCCTCTTTTATTTGCAAAGCAATTCTTTCTTCAATGCTGAGGTTTACTGTGGGCTTTATTTTAGAAATGGTCGATTTTGCTCTTTGGAAAGCCATGCTAGCTCTGTACATGCTTATATCCTATTGCTTGAAGGTGAAGCTGATTAATAAGCAGAATTCTCCCGGTTTTCTTCTTTTTGAATGTACTATCCCATCCCTCTTTAACCAATCGTCCTGGCTGAAAATGAGGGTCTGATTCCCTCTGTTTTGCTTTTGCCTTGTTTTCTTCAAAAATAGCTCGCATCAGAGGATTTCTCATGATGCGCTCGTCTTCTGCAATTTGTTTTGCTATAGCTTCTTCTTGAGACATAATTTTTTTATTGTGGAAGGGGTTTTGCTGGTCGAGCATTTGGCTCTTTGAAATACCTGGTATACTCTAAACATATTATCTCTCCAATATTTCAATAATACCGGCAAAATATAGCTGTATTAATTTATATTTTACTTTTATTTATTTTAAAAAGATTAAAATTACTAGCAATAAATCACCATGGGGAGTATTTGCGACTTTCTTTTTCTTTTTCAAATGTACTATCCCATCCTTTTACAATGGGCTGCCCCAATCGTCGAGTCGGATCTTTCTCTTTTTCTTTAACTTCATTAGTAGCTTTCTGTAAAAGTGCTTTGACCTCTGGATCTCTTGTAACTCGTTCATATTCCATTATTTGCCACTTGATTGCTTCCTCATGTGTCATAGACTTTACTGTATCTTTTATGGCTTTGGGGGTTGTTTTGCAGGGTAAGGTTTTTGATTTTTGGCAAAAAACGTAACTGGCTCTAAACATTTTTTTCTCCCTAAAATAAATTTAACGAGGTGTGATATAGCTTTTCTGAGCTTTTTCACGTTTCCTTTCGATTAAATCTAAAACTTCAGCGATTTTATTAAGGTCCGAAGCCTTAGGTTGAACATCTGATTCGATTAAAGCATTAGTATATGCTTTTTTGTAACATTTTTAAGGTCATCCATTGTAGAAATTTTAGGCCTTAAGGTAGTTTGAGTAAGGCTATATCTTTTTAATCCTAAAAGAATATCTCAATTCATCAATGTTATAATTAAAATTGTAGATACAACTTAAAGGCTGTATGGCCTTAAACTGGATTTGATAAATAGGTTTTAACTGAATATTATTGGTATGAAAGAAACTTATAAGGGGTCAAATTGTATTACTTTAATCCATATAATCAAATATTAGGTTGTGGCATATATATACCTGCTAGTAATACAGATCTAAAATATCTTTTTGATGCTATTTCAGCATTTTCTACTTTTGGACTATTAATTATTGCAGTCCTATCATTAGGTTATGTAGTGAAGCAAATTAGTCAAAGTAATTCTTTAAAATGCCTAGAGCTTATTCAGAAGCATTTTGCTGAAGGCGTGCAACAAATTCGGATGCAAGGGAACAACATTTCTCATGATTGGAGTGATTGGTGTAAAGCATATCTGTTAATTAAAAGTGCTTTTGACCTTAAAGATAGATTGCAGCATGAGCATATGGATTTATTTAAAGTTGAATTAGAAAAATTGTCTTATGATCTCGGGCGTATATTTGATGATGTTCCGGCAGCAGGCTTTTTCTTTTTTCTAGAGGAAACTAAAGGCATGGGGGGCAAGGAAGCGAAACAATATTTTGATAAAAAAGTGAATCCTATTCAAGGATGGTCTGGTCCTTATCCAAAAGAAAAGGCTGATTTTTTAAAATATAGAAAAGAATCATTTGAACAGTTAGATTTTCTTTTAAGAATTACTCTAATCACTTGGCGTGGTTACAACTTAGACAACATAATGAAAGTAAACAAAGATGAGATACTTTACGTTCTTGGACCAATTTATCCCTATGTAATAGAGTATTATGACTTAGTTAGTTAAAGCTTTGAAACATAAGCTAAAGCAAGCACATAGTTCTAAACCATGTGGTCTGTAAATATGCTCATGATTAACTATAGAAAAAGCATGTATAGATTAAGGTCTTGAGAGTTTTGGGCTTAAGTTGGATATGCATAGAATTGCCAAAAAAGTCCTAAAAATTGGACGTTCATTCACGCCAAGCCTGTTACAATTGGAAATAAGGTTGAAGTATGGAATCGCTGGAAGCTTTGATAATTCTAGCTTAAAAATGGCGCGCCCGGAGAGAGTCGAACTCCCGACCGCATGGTTCGTAGCCATGTACTCTATCCAGCTGAGCTACGGGCGCGCATAGGGTCCTGCTTGGTGCCCAACGGAGAAGAAAGGTGGCAGAGCAAGCAAAACGAGGCGAAATCTTAGTTCGTTTCAGAAAATATGTCAAGGGTTATTATTAAAGGCAAATTACCAAATTTGTTAAGTGCTATACATTAAGATAAATTCTGGTACAATTCCCAAAATTTTTACACCGCTTCAGTTATGGAAGAGGGGGCAATAAGGACTATCGCAAGGGATCTGCGATCAGCATGGATGCTACCTATTTTTAAACACTGGCTTTTAAATTAGCGTAAGCTGCTACTAACCACTTTACTCCGCTATCTACAAACTTAACCTGTACCCTGGCCTGCGACCCTGAGCCTTCATAATTGATTATCATACCTTCACCAAATTTCTCATGGCGAACCATTTGCCCAACATGCCACACCTCTTGATCTATTTTTAAGCCAGGCGCTGAGGTCGTGAAGCGTCGTTCATTTGTGCTTTGCAGTGAAATGGGAGAAGTTATACTGGTCTTCATGCGGACTTCTTCAAGGCAATTTTTAGGGATTTCCCGTAAAAAGCGAGAAGGCGTGTGCATTTTGTTTTCACCATAAAGCCTACGATATTCAGCATAGCTAATGGTTAATTTTTGCATGGCTCGAGTCATGCCAACATAGCAGAGGCGGCGTTCTTCTTCTAAGCGTTTAGGGTCTTCACTACTAGCTCTGGCTGGAAATAATTCATCCTCCATACCGGCAATAAACACGCAAGGGAATTCCAGGCCTTTAGAAGAATGCAAAGTCATTAGTTGCACACTGGTTTCATAGCTTTCAGCTTGAGCTTCGCCAGTTTCTAATACGGCATGGGCTAAAAAGGCGGCAAGTGGTGGCATATTATCCAAGGGATCGACGGTAAATTGGCTGGCGGCGTTAACTAATTCGGCTAAGTTTTCTAAGCGGCCTTCGCTTTTTTCATCGCGTTCTTTTTCATAATGTTGTAGCAAGCCACTGGTTTCAAGCACATGTTCAAACTGTTCTTTTAGCGGTAAATCTTTAATGACTGTTGTCATAGACTCTATCAGATTTAAAAACAGCTTTAAGGCATTTGCAGCCCGTCCGGGCAATAAGTTATGCTCCAATAAGTTTTTAGAGGCTTGCCAGAGTGAATAGCTATTTTGTTTGGCCATTTCTCTAATACTATCTAAGGTTTTATCGCCTAAGCCTCGAGCTGGAACATTCACCACCCGTTCAAAGGCCGCATCATCTTCTGGAGTGACAATCAAGCGCAAATAAGCCAGCGCAGTTTTAATTTCGGCTCGCTCAAAAAAGCGTAGGCCGCCATAGACTCGATAAGGAATGCCTGCGTGAATTAAAGCTTCTTCAATGACACGGGATTGAGCATTAGAGCGGTATAAAATAGCAATTTCATCACGTTTATAGTTTTGTTCTAATGCTTGTTGAATGCGTGAGACTATAAAGCGGGACTCATCTAATTCATTAAAGGCGGCATAGAGCACAATGGGGGAACCTGCTTCACCATCGGTCCATAGTTGCTTGCCCAGGCGCTCAATGTTGTGGGAAATCACCGCATTGGCAGCAGCTAATATGGTTTTAGTGGATCGATAGTTTTGCTCCAGCCTAACGGTTTTGACATTGGGAAAGTCATTTTGAAAGCGATGGATATTTTCAATTTGAGCGCCGCGCCAGCCGTAAATTGATTGATCATCATCACCCACCGCCATCATGACATTATTGTTATCGATTAATAACTTTAACCAAGCGTATTGAATGGTATTAGTATCTTGAAACTCATCAACCAGAATATGTTGAAAACGTTGGCGGTATTCTGCAAGTAAAGCGGGGTTTTTCAGCCATAAATCATAAGCCCGCAGCAGTAATTCAGCGAAATCGATGACTTGGTTTTGGGCACAAAGTTTTTCGTAAGCGTCATAAATTTTAATCAAAGTGGCTTTGTTATAATCATGATGACCGGTAATTTGTGCAGGCCTTAAGCCTTGGTCTTTCTGGCTATTAATAAAGTGCTGAACTTGTTTAGGTGGCCATTGAGCTTCATCTAGGCCTAAAATTTTTAACACTCGGCGAATTTGGCGATGCTGATCGTCGCTGTCAAGAATTTGGAAGGTTTGTGGCAAGCCAGCTTGTTCGTAATGCATGCGCAATAAGCGGTGAGCAATGCCGTGAAAAGTCCCTATCCACATGCCATGAGCAGAACAATGGAACAAATTTTCAATTCGAGTACGTAATTCACCCGCCGCTTTATTAGTAAAGGTGACAGCTAGTATGCGAAATGGTGAGACCCCTTTATGTTCAAATAACCAGGCCAAACGATGCACCAATACTCTAGTTTTACCAGAGCCCGCGCCAGCCAATACCAGCATATGCTGATCGGGAGCGGTGACAGCTTCGGCTTGTTTGTCATTAAGAGTGGAGATGATCGGATCCAAGGCAGTGATTCCAAATAAAACAAGTGAGCTTATAGTTTACCTAAATTTAATTCAATCGCGAAGAGTCGTAATCAAATCACTTTAGAGATTTTTTTCACCGTTCAAAAAACTAAACTATATTCAAAGTGAATGGAAAATAGTAAAGGTAATTATGAAGCAATCTAGTAAAGCCAAAGTTAATAATCCAACTTAAATCAGCTGAACTTTTGGGTCTATCATATAAAGGAAGGTCAGTAGCTTGTAGAGAGGGATCAACTCGGGCTTATATTGCAAAGGTGTTTCAGATTAGATGCGCTGGTAGTGAAGTAATTTGATTACAACAACCATTTCTCCTGGTATAATGCCTATTAATATAACAAATTTAATGAGTATTTATGCCACTGAAATATAATAGTTTAAATCATTTGCAAAAATTAATATTCGATAATGTTTTTATTGAAAATTACCAAGGCCTCTGCGAAATCATATTTTTACATTATGGCCAAACTGACAGTGCGAAAGAGACTTTAATTAATCAGGCTGTGGATAAACATATCAATTCATTTAAAACTATTATATTAAGCCTACTGACAGTGTTAAAACAAAGAGTCTCATTTGAAGCTTTGGTCCACTTCTTACGAGAAAATCCAAGTTTAGAAACCTTATCAATCGAAATTCTTGACCTTCGCGAACCCGCAGTTATAAGAAGATTAATTGCCAGTATTGAAGCGGAAGAATTTTGGCATGATTTAGAAAGTACTTTTCGTCGCACTATTAGCTTTTCGTATTCAGCAGCAGATCTTAGCAAGATTCTTTTGAAATTCATTAAAGTTGATTATTTAAGCTATCAGCGTAGATATCTATTGCAAAAGCCTCCTGTGCCTAATTATCGTTATAGCCAAGAATTAGTCATCAAAGTGCAGGCGGCCCAAAGATTTGCAATTAATAGTGCTCCTTTATATCAAGTTATAGAAAACATCAGAGATAAAGAAAATGCATTTGCCTTACCTTATGATATAGCCTGTACTAGACTAGTACTTAAACGTCAATTATTAAATTTTTCAATCAAAGCTCTTAAATATCTTGGATACATTACCATAATTGGGTTGGTTGCATACCAGCAAACACGTAAAAGACCATTTTTTAGCATGCAATATTGGATGGAAATTTTAGTATGTCTAGTCGTTAGCCAAGTGCTGGTGAAAGTTTTATATATGGTTGTAGACTCCTTCCTAAAAGATGCTATGCATACTAAAGATAGGCTTGATCAAGTTTTAAAAGCGGTTCAAGAACAACTGATTTTATCATTGCAACCCAAACCAGCGAAATTCATTGCTAAGCATAATGGGCGCGAAACTCAAGCTTTTATTTTTATTGATGCAGAAGAGCCTACGCCTTATAGTTCTCACCCAATCGCATTAGCTTACTGCAATGCTACAGGCAGTGTGCCTACCAAAAAGCTACCTAAGACCCTCAGATCTAAATCAGAAGCTACAGGCTTTGGTGCTATGGCATCTCCTGCGTCAGCAGTCCAAATTAAATTTACCAACGGCATGATTTTTAATCCCGCTGGTGTAACCGAGCCTCATATAAGCCCAGTCCGCAATACCTCTCATCTATATGCTTATTTTGATCGAGAGAAAATAGAGGCTTCAAGGGCGCTTACCCTAAAACAACTTAATCGATTTGAAAGACTAGTTCATGGCGGTGCTCTAATTGCCTCCCGATCTAAGGGTGAAACCGGAATTAAATCCGTAAAAGGCAGTAAATATATTCATGATGCCGATGGCAATATCGTTGCTGTAAGCCATAAAGCTAAAATATGTGGCGATGGCGCCCGGATATATGCGCATGTCATCCATAGCGAAGGCAACAGAGAAAGGCTGGCTTGTTTTACTAGCGCTGAGTCAGCGAAAGAAGCACACCGATAATTTTATTTTGAATTATTTTTAATTTTTGAGTCTTAATGCAGCTAAGTAGCGGAGGTCATATTTTGACCTAAATTCAAAGCTTATAAATTTTGCAGGCATTGTTGGTGGACTCACCTAGTAGCTGCCAATACTAATACTATAAGTGTTGTGTTAAACGATGATCTGTAACAAGAAGACTATGTTTCATCTACTTGAGTTGACTTGTGGTAAAATACAGTAATATCAAATACTAGCAAGTCTAACTAGCTTTTTCATATATTTATAAACTCCAGCTATAATCTTAAAATTATGATCATAGGAGTGAATATGCTAAAGCGTATTTTTGATTTGAACTTAGCATTATTATTAGTTATTTTATTAAGTCCAATTTTACTGATAATTTATATTTTAGTCAGAGTAAGGCTCGGTTCTCCGGCGATTTTTATCCAGCAACGCCCAGGGCTAAATGAACATTTATTTAAAATGTATAAGTTTCGCAGTATGACTGATGCATACGATTCTAATGGGCAATTATTGCCAGATGGACAGAGATTAACTTCCTTTGGTAAGGCACTTCGTAGAACCAGTCTTGATGAATTGCCTCAGTTATGGAATATCTTAAAGGGAGAGATGAGCTTTATTGGCCCAAGACCCATGCTTGCTGAATATTTACCTTTATATAACGCCAAGCAAAGACGTCGACTATTAATGAAACCTGGGATTACCGGTTGGGCTCAAGTTCATGGGCGTAATAACATCGCGCATGAAGAGCGTTTTAAATACGATGTCTGGTATATAGATCACCATTCAATTTGGCTTGATATTAAAATTTTTTGGCTAACTTTTTTAATGGTTATAAAAAGAGAGGGCATTAATCAACCAGGCTTTGATACCTATGACAAATTTACAGGCAATAAATAAAGAAATATCCATGCTTTGTGCTTAGATAATCAAGCAGAAAATGTGAATTAAGTTATCAAGAAATTCCAGTAGGACCATGTCAAACTTACCAGCATTATATTTCATTTAGATAAACCCTATAGCTAAGCTGATAGCCTAATTCAAAAAAATTATGCTAATATAGCGCCCGTGCGTCCGTAGCTCAGTTGGATAGAGTATCGGTTTCCGAAACCGGTGGTCACAGGTTCGACTCCTGTCGGGCGCGCCAGCTTGTGCTATCATTACATTTTATGCCAGATTCACCTTGCTAACAGTAAAACTCACGTATACAATTCAAGCAGTTACCCACCATTGGTAAAAAAATTATGAAAAAGTCCATAGTAGCGATAATGCTTTTGGTTATGACCTTGATGTTGGCTTCGTGCGCCAGAATCAAAACTAATGTGACTGTTTATAATCCAAGTGGGGTGAGTTTAAAGGGTGCAACTTATTCCTACATGATGTTAGATAATCAATCAAGTGATGCCAATTACCAAGCTTTAAGTCGATTGGTAGATGCTAAATTGCAAAGCTATGGCATGACTAAAGTGAGTTCCAATCCAGAATTTAATGTAGTGATCATTTACCAATTAGCAGTTAATACCTCTTCTAAATCTGATTCCTTGGAGGTGGCTATTTTCAATGCTAACAGTATGTATGATTTACATAGTAAGCCCGTTTACTTGGTGAACGTCATTAGTGATGGTAAGCCAAAAAATCAAAATCAGCCTAATGTATTCCAACATTTAGTCACCGATGCTTTCAAAAATTTCCCAGCAACTGATGGCAAAACTTATTCCTATCCAGAAAATTATTAATTCTTAGGCAAGTTTAGGTTAATCCAAGAAGTAATATCAGAACACTATTTAATACTTGCGGCCAAGCTGCTTTTAACTTGTGCCGCGTCAAACTGGCGGCTTTAGTCAGTTTATGGCTCATGGTAATAGTTGCATTAACCTGACTAAGCCTTTTTGTTTAAGCTAAGCAATACGTCATTAAGTTGGCAGCTTAGTTTTACATCTTGCTTCATCAATTCAATCATATAGTCATGCAAGGGTTGGCTATAACCAAAGCGCTGACGGTTCTCGATTTCTTTGATTTTGAGCTGTAAGGTTTTTTGCTGCTCCTGCAACTCCTGAATTTCTTTGGGAAAACCTGCTAAAGGATTGGGTTTGCGAAAAGTATTGGGACGCTGAGCATTATTATTGGGAATATAAATTTTTTTGTTAGATGAGTGCATATTAATTTTCCGAAGGTTGCGCTAATTCTACCACGTGTTGTGCAAGGTTGCCATGATTAAGCTGTTGCCCCGCAAGTGGTATGGGATGAGCTTTTGCATGCAAAGCAATTTCACCTGTCTCATTTAGCCAAGTCATAGCATTGCCTCCAAGCATTTGTACCGTAACTTTATCAAACGATTTTATGTATTGAAGCTTTTCTAATACTAGGGTTGCGGCCATCGCGCCCGAGCCGCAAGCTTTGGTTATGCCTGCACCGCGCTCATGCACGAGCATCTGGTAGTGAAAGGGTTTATCTGTAGGCCAGATAAATTCAATATTATGACGATTATTGACGCCAAAATAATGCTCCATGTCACGGCCATGTTGTTCAAGCCAATCCATGTCAATAGTTTGTAAAATGACTAAGTGTGGGTTTCCTACATCGACTTGGTGAGCTTCAAAATTTAAGCCCGCAACCACAAGGTTAATTTTCCCTAAATACTGTCCTTTTGAGACCCGGGTGGTAATTCCCATTTCCTCATTAAATAAAGCTTCAGCCTTACATTCTACTAGGCAGTTACCCATAGTAATTGAAAAATTATGGGAAAAGGCAGCATTTTTATATAAATAGTCTGCAACACAGCGCGCTCCATTGCCACAGAAGCTGGCATAAGAGCCATCGCTATTATAAATCAAGGCATGGATAGAGGGCTGAGTGGGGGCTTTTAAAATAACTATCACCCCATCAGCGCCTAAACCTGTTTGGCGATGACTTAGATCTTGTACTTGGCTTATCCAACTGGGAGTCTCTAAATAATTTAGAGCTTCTTGATACGCTTGATCTCGCCAATCTAGCATTATAAAGTCATTGCCTAGGCCTTGATATTTGATAGCAGATTTCATTTTACACCCCGAATACTTTATTTAAGTAAGCTCGTCCAGAATCCGCAAAAATGACAACCATATAATCATTCTTATTTAAGGTTTTAGCATATTTTTCTGCTGCGTGCATTACTGCCCCGCTAGAAATTCCAACCAGTAACCCATGGTCACGGGCAAGGCAACGAGTCTTTGCAAAAATTTCATCATCATGCACGCCGATAACTTCGTCTACATAGCGCTTGTCAAATAGGCCTTCGAGTGAATCCACTCCTATCCCTTCAGCTTGATAAGGCTCGGGGCTGGGGCTAGACAGCATGGAGGTCGCAGCATCGACGCCAATGACTTTAATGGCTGGATTTTGTTCTTTCAAATAACGGCTTACTCCCATGGCGGTGCCGCAGCTGCCAAGTGCCATAACTATATGAGTTAATTTGCCCTCGGTTTGGGCCCAAATTTCAGGTCCAGTGCTTCTATAATGGGCTTCTAAATTCAAGGAGTTGTAATATTGATTGGGCATAAATGAATTAGGGTTGGCTTTATGAAGGCGCTTAGCCACATCGGTATAGCTTTCATCGCTGTCATGATCTTTGCATATCAGCACTTCGGCACCATAAGCTTTTAAAGTGGCAACCTTTTCTATGCTGGTACGTTCTGGTACGGTGATAGTTACTTTGTAGCCTTTTATTGCCCCAATCATAGCTACAGCAATACCTTGATTGCCCGATGAGCCTTCAATAATGGTGTAGCCGGGTTTTAATAAGCCGGTTTGTTCCGCTTGTTCGATCATATACAGGGCTGAGCGGTCTTTGATGCTACCACCTGGATTAAGGTATTCTAATTTGGCATAAATCGGTACTTCCGGAGGGAAATCAAGCCGAACCAGTGGAGTATTGCCAATAGCCGCCAAAATGCTTGGGCGATTTTGGCTGAATGAGTGCTTCATAAAATGACCCTGATGGATAAATAATACGCCCATTGTAATGATTATATTAGAAATTGCTACGGGATATAGCAGCTAAACTCTGCCGTAGGCTTGGGCACTGCCGATCCATCGTTCAATTAAAGGCTTAATATAATTTGGATGGTGTTCCAGGATTTGCTCTGAAACTTTTTGCACTTCAGGTAAAAGGTGTTGGTCTTTGATAATGCAGGCAATTCTAAAGCTCATTTCCCCCGTTTGGCGAGTACCTAATACTTCGCCAGGCCCGCGCAATTCTAGGTCTTTTTCGGCAATTTTAAAGCCATCGGTGAAGTCTCGAATTACTTTTAGCCTTTCTTGAGTGCCCGATGATAAAGGGTCGTGATAGAGTAAAACGCAAAAACTTGCCGTTGAGCCGCGGCCAACTCGTCCGCGTAACTGATGTAGCTGCGACAGCCCTAATCGTTCGGGGTTTTCAATAATCATTAAAGAGGCATTAGGGACATCCACCCCAACTTCTATTACTGTGGTGGCCACCAATACATTGATATCACCGACTTTGAATGCAGTCATTATCTCGGATTTTTCTACCGCTTTCATGCGCCCATGCACCAAGCCTACTTTAAGGCCATCTAATTCTGAGCCCAGTAGTTCAGCTGCTTGCTCGGCCGCTTGGCAAGTAAGGACTTCAGATTCTTCGATTAGAGTACAGACCCAATACGCTTGTCTGCCAGACTGGCAAGCGGCTTTAACTCGCTCAATCACTTCATCACGCCTAAAGTCAGGAATTAATACAGTTTGAATTGGCGTGCGCCCGGGTGGAAGTTCATCGATAATAGAGAGGTCCAAATCAGCATAGGCTGTCATAGCAAGTGTACGTGGAATGGGAGTAGCAGTCATAATGAGCTGATGGGGTTGCATGCCATGCCTTTGCCCTTTCTTTTGTAAAGCCAAACGCTGTTCAACACCAAATCGGTGCTGCTCATCAATAATAACTAAGGCTAGGTTATGAAACACCACGCCTTCTTGAAATAAGGCATGGGTGCCTACCATGACTTTAATATTGCCCTCAAATAGGGCCTCGAGGATGCCCTTTTTCTCAGAAGCAGTTAACTTATTGGCAAGCAAGGCCACGGGGATTTTGAGGGCTTCAAGATAAGCTTTGAAATTATGATAATGTTGCTCGGCGAGAATTTCAGTAGGGGCCATAATAGCGGCCTGATAGCCTGATTCTACAGCTTGTAAAATGGCCATCAATGCTACCATGGTTTTGCCTGAGCCGACATCTCCTTGCAACAAGCGTAGCATAGGTTTGGTTTGAACTAGGTCACCTCGGATATCTTGTATCACTAGGGTTTGAGCTTGAGTGAGTGAAAATGGCAGTTGTTTGAGTAAGGCTTGGCTAAATTTTTGAAATTGCATGAGTTTTGGGGCGATAATTTGTTGCTGTTGTTGGCGGAGCTGTCTGAGGCTTAGTCGGTGCGCGAGAAGTTCCTCAAAAATTAACCGTTGCTGCATGGGGTGTTCCCCGGCTAGTAACTGTTGTAAAGATACCGAGGGCGCAGGGAAATGTACAAATTTTAAGGCGTCAAATAGGGTGGGAAATTTTTGGCTCTGACGAATTTCCTCCGGTAAATATTCAGGCAGAGCTTGATGTTCAAATCGAATCAAAATGCTCTCGACCAGCGAGCGCCAGCGATTCTGTCCCATGCCCTCTGGCAATGAATATACTGGAGTGAGGTGAGTTTCAAGTCCTAATTCAGTGTCAGTTTGGATGATGCGATATTCAGGATGGACCATTTCAAAACTTTGCTTGCCTGATCTGACTTCGCCAAAGCAGCGAATGCTAAGACCCTTTTGCATCTGTAGGTATTGGCTTTGATTGAAGTGGAAAAATCGTGCTGTAATCATGCCGCCGCTGTTATCGGCAATATGGCAGAGCAGCATGCGTCTTTTGGCTAAAATAATTTGAGCGCTTAATATGCTGCCCTCAATCAAAACTTCATAACCCAATCTTATGTCACGTATAGGATAGATGCGAGTGCGATCCTGATAGTTGCGAGGCAAGTGAAACAAAATATCCAGGGCCGAGTTTATGCCCATTTTGCTTAATTTTTCTTTGAACTGAGGCCCAATTCCTTTGATGCCTGCTAAGTCATTACTTAGGCTCATCGCAACTCTATACACTTGATTTGTTTGTATACACACTTTAGCAAATTTTTTTCACGAGGTCTTTTTAATATCAAAAGTTATGGGTTTTTGGCTTAAGCCAGCTTGCTACAGTCAAAGGCTTGAGTATTCAGAATTGATCGCTATAAAAGTTGCTGACAAGTTGCTAGAATACAGGCAATAGATTTAGGAATAATTATGGCAAATCAGATTATTTTAACCGGAATTACCTCTTCTGGCACCCCGCATATAGGAAACTATGTAGGTGCCATCAAGCCTGCTATTGAGAAGCAGAATGAAAATCATCAAGCGATGTATTTCATAGCGGATTATCATTCATTGATTAAGCTCTGGGATGCTAAATTACGTCATCAATACATTATGGAAATTGCGGCAAGTTGGCTGGCAATGGGGTTAGATCCTAACAAAACAATATTTTATCGCCAATCTGATGTGCCTGAAATTTTAGAATTGAACTGGATCCTAACGACCGTATCTGCAAAAGGTTTGCTTAATCGCGCTCATGCTTATAAAGATCAAGTGGCTAAAAATAGTGAAGAGGGTGATAAAGATCCGGATGCTGGCATTACCATGGGCTTATATTCCTACCCAATGTTGATGGCTGCCGATATTCTAATGTTTAATGCTACCCATGTGCCTGTTGGTAAAGATCAGATCCAGCATATTGAAATCGCTCGAGATATTGCCGCACGCTTTAATCATATCTATGGGGAGATATTTCAATTGCCTGAAGCGGTTATTGATGAAAAAAACCAAACCTTGCCAGGCCTTGATGGTCGTAAAATGAGTAAGAGTTATGCTAATACTATTCCTTTGTTTCTTAACGGCCCAGAACTTAAAAAGCTCATTATGAAAATTAAAACCAATTCACAAGCGCCAACTGAACCAAAAGAGACGGATGGAGATACCTTGTTCCAGATTTATCGGGCTTTTGCAACCGAGGGGCAAATTGCTGAATTTAAACAACGTTATGAAACAGGCATTGGTTGGGGCGAGGCAAAAAATGCCGTGTATGAATTGCTGGAAAGTAAATTGGCAGAGCCAAGAAAGTATTATCAAGAACTAATGGCGCAACCTGAAAAAATTCAAGCTATTTTGCATGAGGGTGCAGAAAAAGCTCGAGCCATAGCAAAACCATTTTTGAGCAAAATAAAACAAGCTGTAGGCATATAATTATTGGCTATGGTTATCTTCATCTAAACTTGAAGGGTATGGGCTAGGTCCATTGCCCGCACTGAATGGGCTTATGTTTAAACCTTGATCCATTTGTGCAGCTGCAGCCTGTGCTGCTGCATTGACCTGGGACATATCTTTGACTGGAGAATAGGCTGGTCTAGCTTCTGCAATAGCTTGTGCAGCCAAACTATTACTAACTGGTGTAACCGTTTTGAATTGATCAATGCCGCCCGAACCCTGTTTACTTTTATTGTCTTTATTTGGTAGGCCTTGAGTTGACATAACTTTAGCGATGTCTAAATCACCTTCATCGGTGCCAAAAAATTTTTTAAAGAAATTCGCCATGAGTCTTCCTTAACCTAGTAACTATATTATGCTATTTTAACATAAATTTGCTGGATTTTATAGAGGGTTTTTATTGCTAAAACTCCTGATTAATCAAGACCTTATCATCTTATAAAACATCCTGGCAATAAACATAAGGCTTATAAAGCCTAATACTATCGGCAAAGTATGCGCACTAGAGGGCATAATCGCTAATTTGTTTGGATTGCCGCTTATAGCAAAGGGAATAGCTAATAGCACATCCATTAAAGCCGCGCCCGCCACCACACCGCAAGCTAAAACGATACTACGATTAGTTTGAGGTGAACCAATGCCGCGTTTTTGAGCCACTTTTTGCAAGATAAAAGCAATCAAACTGCCGATAAATAATGGAGTCGATGAAGACAGTGGCAAATATAAGCCAATCGCAATGCCTAAGATAGAAAGTTTAAAAGAGCTTTTACGTAGAATAAAGTTAATGAAAATAAAGCCAATAATGATGCCAACTCCAACTAGCAGCATATTCATAGGCAAATCCCCTTTGAATACCGCTTGAGTCACAAAAGCCAGCACGGAAGGCACTGGAGCTGGCAGCATTTTGCTTGGATCCATGCCGGCATGAGGCATAACCCCACCAATTCCATATACGTTAAATAATAATTGCATCAAGAAGGGAATGACCGCGGATGCCGCGAGGACGCCAATTAGCAGCATAAACTGCTGTTTCCATGGGGTAGAGCCAATAAGATGGCCCACTTTTAAGTCTTGAATATTATCGTTAGTAATGCAAGCAATACCGGTAACTATAGAAATCAGCACAATCACAATAGCGCATGCATTGACAATCAGCGCATGGGTAAAGACTAGATGATAGCTCTCAAATAAGCCTCTTAAGGCTAAGGAAACCAATAATAAGCCCCCAATTACGACCGCCGACCCAGGGCTTGCACTTACACCCACTAGACCTGAAAAATAGCCGCAAATTGAAGCAAAAATGAATCCGACTATTATGATAAAGCCAAGGCTGAGTAATAGCGCCCAATGGGTTAATGAGCCAGGAAGCCCAAGTTCAGCAAGAGGTAATAAGTTTTGCAATAAAAAATATCCGGCAATAGCGCAGGCTGCAGTGCCAAATAATACATAGTGAATAGGCACATCTAATTCATGTTGCATACGAGCTTGTTTGGGTACATGAATAGAGCGAAGAGATGCCGCAATGCCTTTTCCTATAGGTTTTAATAAGGTCAGTAAAGTCCAGGTGCCTGCTGCCAGCATTGCACCTACGCCGACAAAGCGAACATAATTTCCCCATAAGGTCACAGCATCATTGGTGGCGCTGCCACTATTGCTTGCTAAATGGTACACGCCGCTTAAGATAGGTACAATCACTAACCAACCGGTTAATGCTCCAATAAGCAAGCTCAAACCAACATTAAAGCCAATCAGATAGCCTGCACCGATTAAAGTGGCGGAAAAGCCCATGCCAAATCCTACTAAGGTTTTACCCATGGCAAAGAAGCCTTGCACACTACTGGCAATAACCTGTAAGCCAGATTGAGCAAACTCCAAAGTCGCTCCCACTAAACCACCTGTCAGCATTTCTTTAATGCCAATCTCTCTATTTTCCGCCATCTGTAAAGTTTTAGTAATAGCCTGGGCTTCTGGGAATTTAAGTGCGGGTTCATTCATCAGTACTCGACGCAGCGGAATAGAGAATAGAATGCCTAGTATTCCGCCAATCAGAGCAATAAAAAAATTGTGCCAATAAGAAAATCCAGTCCAGTATTGAATAATGACTAAGGCCGGAATGGTATAAACAATGCCCCCTGCAATCGCTTCACCGGCTGAGGCGCCAGTTTGAACCAGGTTTTTTTCCAATATGCTGGAATCTTTGAAGAATTTAAGGACGCCCATGGCAATCACGGCGGCGGGAATAGAGGCTGAGGTTAAGATGCCAATTTTTAAGGCCAAATAGGTATTAGAGGCGGCAAGAATAATGCTCAATATAATGCTTAAAATAACACCGCGTAGGGTAATTTCTTTAACTTGCATGCTTATTATTCCTTAGCAGGCTGGCTGGTTGACGGCAATGGCTAAGCCACCTTGTGAAGTTTCTTTGTACTTATCTTTCATATCAATACCGGTTTGGCGCATAGCGGCGATAGCTTGATCCAGGCTGACAAAATGCTCACCGTCTCCCATTAAGGCTAATTTAGCGCTGTTAATGGCTTGCACGGATCCCATGGTATTACGTTCAATACAAGGAATTTGTACCAAACCACCAATCGGATCACAGGTTAATCCTAGGTGATGTTCAATGCCAATTTCAGCGGCATTTTCGACTTGCATCACACTGCCACCTAATGCGGCGCATAAACCTGCTGCTGCCATCGAGCAGGCTACTCCTACTTCACCCTGGCAACCCATTTCAGCAGCAGAAATAGACGCGCCTTCTTTAAATAAAATTCCCATGGCACCAGCGGTGAGTAAAAATGTGATAATGCCATCTTCACTGGCACTGGGGCTAAAGTTAAGGTAATAGTTAATAACGGCTGGGATAATTCCGGCTGCGCCATTAGTGGGAGCAGTAACTACACGGCCGCCAGCGGCATTTTCTTCATTTACCGCCAGAGCATAGAGGTTAATCCAGTTCATTTCATCTTTAATGGCATTGGCTTGGGCTTCTTTTTGGATTAGTTTTGCTTTTAAGGCCGCGGCACGGCGCTTAACCTTAAGCCCGCCTGGCAAAATTCCTTCTTCTTTAGTGCCACGCTCTATGCAATCTTTCATAACCTGCCAAATTTTAAGTAAGCCTTCGCGGATTTCGGTTTCACTGCGCCAGATTTTTTCATTGTCCAGCATAATGCCAGCGATGGATTTTTGTTGAGCATTGCAGTGGGCTAATAGTTCACGTGAAGTTTTAAATGCATAAGGAACCTTGTGACTGTCATTGACTAGTTGATCAGTTTTAAAACTATTGTCATCTGCAACAAAGCCACCGCCAATTGAATAATACACATGGCTTTTTAACACATTGCCATCTTTATCAAGCAGAACAAAACGCATGCCGTTTGGATGGCGAGGCAAGGTTTCATGGTAATAAAAAATAATATTGGCTAATTCATTGAATGGAACAGTATGTACTCCTGCGAGTTTAATCTGTTCAGAATTGCGAACTTCTGCCACCATAAACGGAGCTTGGTCTGGATCAATAGTATCAGGGGCTTCGCCTTGCAGGCCTAAGATAATAGCAATATCAGTGCCATGACCTTTGCCGGTAAGGGCTAAGGAGCCATACAGGTCCACTTGAACTTTAGCCGTTTGAGCAAGTAAACCCGCTTGATTAGCTTCATCTATAAATTGCTTTGCAGCTCGCATGGGGCCAACGGTATGAGAGCTTGATGGTCCAATACCAATTTTAAATAATTCAAAAATACTCACGCTCATACTATTTACCTTAATTATGCATTAATCGCTTGAATCTTTATCTATGCTTTGGCAAGCTCCCGAGCATCCTAGCCTGTTGAGGAATGCTTTAAATACCGTCCATCCTGAGCTTGTCGAAGGATACACCTTGCCACTGGTTTTAAAAAGCAAGATTTAAACGTTGGCCTATTTTAGCTTAGCTTGGCAAATTATGCAGCTATTTGATATAATCGCCCGAAATTTAAGCCCTGGAGTCATTATGGCTGTATTAGAAATTGTAAAATACCCGGCGTTGATCCTGCGTAGCAAAACTCAAACGGTTGAGCACGTTGATGATGCGATCCGTAAAATGGTTGAGGATATGATTGAAACCATGTATGCAGACCGTGGCATGGGTTTGGCTGCAAATCAAGTATCAATCAATAAGCGAATATTTGTTATGGATGATTCTGAGCAAATGAATCAGCCTTTATGCTATATCAATCCTGAGGTGGTTGAACAATCAGGAGAAATTGAGTTAACCGAGGGATGTTTATCTTTTCCTGGGGTCTATGTCAAAATTACCCGCCCCAATTATGTAAAAGTTAAAGCTTTAGATCAAAACGGCAAAGAGTTTTTTAAAGAAGCAGAAGGTTATGGGGCGCATTGTATTTTGCATGAATTAGATCATTTGAACGGTATCACCTTTATTGATCATCTTTCACCACTGAAGCGTAAAATGGCTGAAAAAAAATTGGCTAAAGCGCGTAAGGTGACTCTGTGAGAATAGTGTTTGCGGGGACTCCTGAGATTGCGCAAACTGTTTTGCAAAAACTTTTAAGCACTGATCACGACATTATAGCGGTTTATACCCAGCCTGATCGTGAAGCCGGTCGAGGCAGGCAACTAACGGCAAGCCCAGTGAAGCAATTAGCATTAGCGCATAATATTCCTGTCTACCAGCCCTTAAGTTTAAAAGATCCCGCGGCTCAAGCAGAATTAGCGGCCTTGAAGCCTGATTTGATGATTGTTATTGCCTATGGCCTAATTTTGCCTCAAGCCGTTTTGGATATTCCTCAATATGGTTGTTGGAATATTCACGTTTCATTGCTGCCACGTTGGCGTGGAGCAGCTCCTATTCAGCGTGCCATTGAAGCTGGTGATAAAGAAACCGGTGTGAGCATTATGCAAATGGATGCTGGTCTTGATACTGGGGCCATTTTATTACAAAGTACCTGCCCAATCTTACCTAACAAGTCAGCGGATGAATTACATAATCAACTAGCAGTAATGGGGGGCGAAACCTTAGTAAACGCTCTCAATCTATTTGAAAATAAACACTTGCAGCCAAAGGTGCAATCTGATGAGGGTGTGAGCTATGCTAAAAAACTTAGCAAGGAAGAGGCAATGATCGATTGGGCGCAATCTAGTGAGGTGATTGCACGTAAAGTATGGGCTTTTAATTCTTGGCCAGTGGCTCAAGCAAAATTAGGCGAAGAGCTGATAAGGGTGTGGCAAGCTGAGCCTTGTTTCGAGTATGCCCTTCAACAGGCTCAGGATACTCGAAAGCCTGAGGAACCCTATATAGACAAAGCAAGCTATCAGCCTGGTGAAATTATTAAAGCCGATAAAAATGGTATTGATGTGGCTTGTGGGGAAGGCGTACTGCGATTAACTCAATTGCAGTTCCCAGGTAAAAAAGTTTTAACTGTCAGAGATTTGTTGAATTCCAAACAAGCCATTTTACAAGTTGGGAAAACATTTTCATGAATGAATTAGCCTTAAGTATTACAGGCCTACAAAAAACCTATAAGAATGGATTTACTGCTTTAAAACGCATCAATTTACAAGTAAAACAGGGTGATTTTTTTGCTTTGTTGGGCCCAAATGGCGCGGGCAAGTCCACTACCATCGGTATTATCACTTCTTTAATCAATAAAACTGAAGGCCATGTCTCAATATTGGGTATTGATCTGCATAAAAGCCCTGCCCACGCCAAATCTTTTCTGGGAGTGGTGCCGCAAGAAATCAATCTGAATATTTTTGAAACCCCTATGCAAATTCTCGTCAATCAAGCAGGGTATTATGGTGTACCGCGAGGAATTGCCAAGGAGCGTGCCGAGCATTACCTCAAGCAAATGGATTTATGGTCAAAACGCGAGGTGCAGGCCAGAATGCTATCGGGCGGAATGAAGCGCCGCTTGATGATAGCTAGGGCCTTGATGCATGAGCCCAAAATTTTAATATTAGATGAGCCCACAGCAGGAGTGGACGTGGAAATCCGCCAAAGCATGTGGAATTTTTTAACAGACTTAAATAAGCGTGGGGTTACCATTGTTTTAACCACCCATTATTTAGAGGAAGCTGAAAACCTCTGCAATAAGGTAGCCATCATTAATAAAGGCGAAATCATAGCAAACACTACGATGAAAGCTTTGTTGATGCAATTGGAATCTGAAACCGTGGTGTTGTATCCAAGTCAAGCCTTGCTGCAAGTGCCTCAGCTTGAGCATTTCATTTGTCAACTTGTGGATGAAAGGACATTGGAAGTGGATGTTAAAAAAGGCCAAACCTTAACTGAGTTATTTGCAGCTTTAAGCCAGCAAAACATTGCCATAGCTAGCATGCGTAATAAATCAAACCGATTAGAAAAACTATTTATCGACATGGTCACGAGGGGGCAAGCATGAGTCCAAACCAAAAATGGATCGCTTTTTATGGCTTGCTTATCAAAGAAATCTCTCGATTTATGCGCATTTGGCCACAGGCATTATTACCATCAGCAATCACCATGATTTTGTATTTTATGATTTTTGGTAATGTTATTGGCAGTCGAATCGGAGAGATGGGGGGAATTAGTTATATGTTATTTATTACCCCAGGCTTGATAATGATGGCGGTCATTACTAATTCTTATTCCAATGTGGTTAGCTCATTTTATGGCTCACGCTTTAGCCGGGCCATAGAAGAGCTTTTGGTATCCCCCATGCCTAACTGGTTAATCGTATTAGGCTATGGGGCAGGGGGATTGGCTCGAGGCTTAGTGGTTGGCATCATTGTCTTACTCATTAGTATGTTTTTTGCTGGAGTGCATATGGTGCATCCAAGCTTAGTATTTTTAAGTTTAATAATTTGTAGCTTTTTATTTGGTTTAGCCGGTTTTATTAATGGAGTGTTTGCACGTAAATTTGATGATACCGCAATTGTCACCACTTTTGTGTTAACGCCATTAATCTATTTGGGCGGGGTATTTTATAACATTCAAAGCTTACCACCATTCTGGCAGACCGTGTCACTGTTTAACCCCTTGCGTTATGTGATCGATCTATTTCGGTATGCGATGCTAGGTAGTGGCACGGATGGTCTAGGGTTATCTCTACTAATAGTCAGTGTCTTTACTATTGTTTTATACAGTGTAAGTATTATTTTAATGAATAAAGGAATTGGAATTAAATCCTAATGCCTCACTTTTCTAAGCCGATTAACTGCCTATGAAATTAACTCATTTAATTCTACCCTTATTTGCTACGGCCTTGCTCACGACAGGTATAGGATCGTTTGCCACACTCACGACCTTGCAGTTGCAATCGATGCATTATTCCATCTGGGCAATCGGCTGGATAGCCAGTCTCTATTTTGCCGGCATGATTGTAGGTTCTTATTGCGCACAGGGCTTAATTGTTCGCTTGCATCACCGCCAGGCCTACTTTGTTTTCGCCTTAATGATTGCTATGGCGGCTTTGCTTCAAGGTTTGGTTCCCAATGCCTGGTTATGGGCTATTACTCGATTTATGGGAGCATTTTGCTTAGCAGGCTTGTTCGTCGTGATTGAGAGCTGGTTGTTGGCGGCTTCTGATGATAGGCATAAAGGTCAAGTAATGGCCTTTTATTTATTGATTTACTATTCATTTCAGGCTTTAAGCCAATTGTGGTTAAAGCTGCATTATTCAGAGGTTTGGATGCCATTTGCGCTGGTAGCAGTCTGGGTGGCTGTGTCCATTGTTCCTGTAATGTTTGCTAAGCAAACAGTGCCAATCCCTAAACATACTAAGCTGGCCTCACCCTGGGTTTTTATTAAGTTAGCACCTTTTGGCATGACTTCGGCTTTAGTAGCAGGCTTAATGTTTGCTATGGTATATACTCTGTATCCCCTGTTTTTAGCTAAAGCTGGTTTGAGTACATCAGAAATCGCCAGTCTTATGAGCATTACCATTATAGGCGGGGCACTATTACAATTGCCGATTGGTAAAATTTCCGATCACTTTGACCGCAGGCTAGTATTAATTACTGTTGGGTTAAACATCGCGGTAATAGCTTTATTAATGGCGTTTACCTATCAACATTATGCCATTTTAGAGATGCTATCATTTATCATTGGCGGATTAATTTTCGTTATTTACCCTATAAGTATAAGCCATGCTTCCGATTGTGTGGGCAAGGAATTAGCTATTAGTGCGGTATCGATTATTACCATAGTTTACAGTGTAGGCTCTATGGTCGGCCCTTTGATTATGAGCGCCCTAATGAGTGGATTGGGTGAAAATGGGTTCTTTGTCTATATTATTCTTGCCGGAAGTTTGATGGGCGGGTTTGGAACGTATAATATGATAAAAACCAGTCGACAGTCTAAAGCCAAAGTCTCGATGTAAGTATAGGGAGAAGTCATGACAACTATCACGGGTTTTCAGCAGCGCGTATATAAGCTGTTACAAAAAGTGCCTAAAGGTAAAGTGACCACTTATGCTATTTTGGCTAAAGCATTAAATTGTGGTTCAAGCCAAGCCGTTGGTGGAGCTTTAAAGCGCAACCCCTTTGCGCCTGAGGTCCCATGCCATCGTGTGGTAAAGTCCGATCGAAGTTTGGGCGGTTTTTATGGCCAAATTGAGGGCCCTCAGATAGAAAACAAAAAAGCTTTGTTGCTCGCTGAGGGTGTGAAGTTTGATGCAGACAATAAAGTCATGGCAAATTGCCTCTGGCAATTCAAATAGACCAATACATCTAGCCGCGAGTAAATATCAGTTCATCCTTATTGGATAAAGCCGCATTGTAAGAATAGCCGGCGACAGTGAAACCTTTAAGTGCTTCGGGCTCATCAATGTTATTTTGTATAATAAATCGAGCCATTAACCCGCGAGCTTTTTTAGCATGAATGGCGACAATTTTATAGTCATTGCCTTTGCGTTCTTTAAAATCGACTTTAAGCCATGTGGCCAAAAGCTTATGGGGATGAATAGCTTGGGAATATTCATTCGACGCTAGATTAACGACGATTTTATGGTGGTGAGAGCTAATGGCATCATTAATGTAGTTCGTGAGTTTATTGCCCCAAAATTCATATAGATCTTTAGTTGTTTTTGTCGCAAGCTTAATTGACATCTCCAAGCGATAAGGCTGAATCAAATCCAGTGGCCTGATCAGACCATACAAGCCTGAAACTATCAATAAATGATGCTGGGCAAATTCAATGTCCTGATTAGAAAAACTTGATGCGGCAAGCCCTTGGTAGACATCGCCATCATAAGCAAATAGAGCTTGTTTTTCCCTAGATTGTTCAGTGTTAAATGCTTGGAATCGCTGATAATTTTGCTCGGCAAGTTTAGGGCTAATTGACATAAGTTTACTAATTTTCAGGCTGGATTTTTCACGCAGCAGCTCTGCCAATTCATCCACTTCCTTAGCAAATAAGGCCAAGCTATGGTCTGAGGTAGGCGCTTTGGTTGTAAAGTCCAAGCTTTTAGCTGGAGAGAGAAGAGTGAGCATAGTCTAAACCTTAAGGTGTTATTCATTAATAAATGGCAACACGAGTTTGCCAAAATCTTTAATGAATTCTATTTGATTGCGCCCAATATTGAAAACATAAATATGCTCAAAGCCCAATTATCTGTCTTGATTAATGAAGGCCTGGCGCATTTCCATTAAGTTAGCTTATAGCAATTATAAAATAAAAACTTAATACTTAAACCTCGTTACTGTTAAATTCTAGCCAGAGCGTTAGTTTTTTGCTTTAATGCAATTACTTATGATTAAGGCAAAAACCATGGATCAATTCGATATTTTAATCGGCGTAGATGGCGGCGGTACCAAGACCAAAGTCGAGATAGAAGACGGTTTGGGCTGTAAAATTGGTACTGGAATGGGTGGGCCGGCCAATATTCGCTCTTCAGTTCCTCTTTCATGGCAGTCTATTCAGCAAGGAGTGGCTCAGGCTTTATCGCAATCTGATATTCGTCTTGAGGATGCGCGCTATCGATTTCATATTGGTTTAGGCTTGGCGGGAACAGAAGTTCCAGAGGCTGAGCAAGCTTTTCTAAATGTGCCGCATTCTTATCAAACTCTAGTATTGAACTCAGATGCCTATGCAGCCTGCTTAGGCGTGCACGGTGGCAGTGATGGTGCCATTATTATTATTGGTACCGGCACCATTGGCTATCAAATTGTAAAAGGCCGAGCTACTCGAGTTGGAGGCTGGGGTTTTCCACATTCCGATGAGGGTGGAGGAGCCTGGCTTGGCATGGAGTTGTGCCGTTTGACTTTTCAATGGCTGGACAAGCGCATTAAACCTAGTCCTTTATTGGAAGCCGTGTATGAAAAATTCGAGCATAATATTTATAGCCTGTCGACTTGGGCCAACCGGGCCACTCCAGGTCAATATGGCGAATTAGTGCCATTATTGATTTCCTTTGTCGAGAAAAAAGATGTTCATGCTATAGACTTAATTGAACAATCCGCTAAATGCATTAATTCTATGTGGCGAGGGCTGGAGCGCCAAACTGAAGAGACCCTGCCTTATTGTTTATTAGGCGGAATTGCTCCTTTTGTGCAGCCCCACTTAGATCAGCGCTTACAAACTCGGTTGGTCGCACGTCAATTTGATGCACCCCAGGGCGCTATCTTCATGCTAAAGCATCATTTGGCCAGTAAGGAAGCATAATGAATCAAATGAGCGTAATGGAAAAAGAGGCCAGAGAAACGCCTGAAGTGATTCGGTATCAACTGCAAGCCAATCAAGCTTTGTTAGCAGACTTAGCTCAACGCATACATTTTGCCAAGCCAGAATTTGCAGTGACTATCGCTCGCGGCAGTTCTGATCATGCCGCTAATTTTGCGAAATATTTGTTTGAGACCCAAATGGGCCTTGTCACAGCTTCAGCAGCGCCTTCAGTTACCACGCTATATAAAAGTCAGCTCAAGTTAAAAAATAGTTTAGTAATAGGCTTCTCGCAATCAGGCCAAAGTCCTGATGTCTGTGAAATGATGGTAATGGCTCGCAACCAAGGCGCTATCACTGTAGCCATGGTCAACCAAGCAAGTTCTCCACTGGCATTAGCGGCTGAATATGTTATTCCACTGTTAGCTGGAGAAGAGAGAGCCGTTGCTGCGACTAAAAGTTATTTGGCCACCTTATCGGCAATAATTCAATTGGTGGGTACTTGTAATCAGGATAATTCTTTACTTAAGACCTTAGATCAATTGCCTCAAGCTTTAGGGCAAGCTTTAGAGCTAGATTGGGGCCAGGTCGTAGCGTTATTAAAACCTGCTACAGATAGTTTGATTGTGGCCAGAGGCTTTGGGTTCCCAATTGCTCAAGAAGCGGCGCTTAAGTTAAAAGAAACTTGTACTTTGCACGCCGAAGCTTTTAGCGGGGCAGAGGTGATGCATGGGCCTCTGGCTTTAATAGCAACTCATTTGCCAGTGATTTTGTTTGGCCAAAATGACGCGTCATTGCCTGGGATGTTGGAATTATGTGAAGGGCTTACTCAAATGGGCGGGCATACTGTGATGGCTTTACCAAAAGATATCTCGCATCCAGGCTCTTGCGAGCTTATTTTGGAGCTGCCTTCCAGCCTTCATCCGGTACTTGATCCTTTAATGGCGATTCAAGCGTTTTATCCCATGGCTGCTAGACTGTCTCAAGCCCGTGGGTTAAATCCAGATCAGCCACAATATCTCAATAAAGTGACCAAAACCTTATGAAAAATGAATTAATAATTAAAGGCCCAATCGTACATGGTGAGGCGACTAGCATTACAGGCGCTCAAGTTCATATTGCAGCAGGAATAATCCAAGCTATTCATTCTGCAAATGAAAATATAGCGCAAGCAACGGTCTTGGAGTTTCCAAGTACTTACCATCTTATTCCTGGAATGATTGATATGCACATCCATGGCGCAGACAATGCTGATGTCATGGATGCCAATCAAGAAGCTTTGGCTAGCATAAGCCAAGCTCTTATCAAGGAGGGCACTACCAGCTTTTTAGCCACCACCATGACTGATACTAAGGAAAAGTTGCTTAAGGTTATGGAACAGGTCGGTACTTTTATCGCCAATGATAATGCGCTGGGGGCAAAGATTATTGGTTTGCACTTAGAGGGGCCGTTTATTAGCCCTGGTAAAATTGGCGCTCAACGTGGCGATGCCTTACAAATTCCTGATAGTAAGTGGTTTGATCGCTGGCAAAAAGCTTCAGGTAATCATATTAAATTAGTCACTTTGGCACCCGAGCTTGAAGGAGCTGAAGAGTTTATCAAGCATCTAGTCAAAACAGGAGTCTTGGCTTCCATCGGTCATACTAATGCCAGTTTTACTGAAGCGAAAGCGGGAATTGAAGCCGGAATCCGCCATGCTACCCACCTCTATAATGCCATGAGTGGTTTGCAACATAATGACCCAGGGGCAGCGCTAGCCATTTTATTGGATGAGCGTGTCCTAGCTGAACTCATCGCTGATGGCGTGCACGTTCATCCTGAAATGATTCGCTTTACCTTACAAGTGAAAGGCAGCAAGCATTTAGTATTAGTAACCGATGCTATGCGGGCAAAATGTTGTGGAGAAGGTGAGTTTGAATTAGGTGGGCAAGCCGTTATTGTGAAAAATAATGAGGCAAGATTGAAACAAAATGGTAAGCTTGCGGGCAGCGTTTTGAAAATGAACCAAGCCTTGAAAAATATGCTGCAGTTTAGTCAGTGTTCTATGCAAGACATTGTCGCCATGGTTAGTGCTAATCCTGCCAAGGCTCTAGGAATTTTTGATAAAAAAGGCAGCATAGCCGTTGGCAAAGAGGCGGATTTAGTGGTATTGGATGAGAATTTTCAGGTAGTGGCAACATTGCGAGCTGGTAAAGTAGTGTATCAGCGGACTTAGATATTTTGAGTGCAAAAGTCCTATAAGCACAAGACTTGTAAACTCGCTATTTAAAGTCAATCGAACAGCGACACTTCTAGTTTGTAGGTAATTTTAGCCATAGCCAGTAGATAGCAGGGAGAGAAATATGTTTGAAGTGAAGCACAATAAAGCCGCGATGACGCTGATTTTATTCGCCGCGATTGGTGGAATATTGTATGGCTATGATATTGGTATTATTGCCGGAGCTTTGTTATTTGTGCAGCGTGATATCGCGATGAGTTCACAGGAAATGTCTTTTTTGGTGGCGGCGGTATTAGGAGGCGGGGCTTTTGCTACCTTGGTTACAGGGCCACTCTCTGATTTAATCGGTCGCCGACAAATGCTGGCAGCAGCTTCCATTATCTTTTTAATTGGCGTGTTTTCGGTGGCATTTGCTCACTCTTATCACATTTTATTGTTAGGCCGAATGACCCAAGGTATTGGTGTTGGTATTATCACCATCGCCGTGCCTTTGTATATGGCTGAATCCGTACCAAGTCATCTTCGCGGTCGTGGAATTAGTGCATTTCAAATGATGTTGACCGTGGGTATTTTATTAGCAAGCTTAGTAGACTTGTACTTTACCACGAAAGGTAGTTGGCGCAGCATGTTCTTATCCGCGGCCATTCCAGGTTTTATTATGTTAATTGGGGCCTTGTGTTTACATGATTCTCCACACTGGCTTATGATGAAAGGCCGGCATGATAAGGCTTTATCAGTCCTGAAAAAAACCAGGCCGGATCCTATTGCCGAAGCTGAGCTCAATCAAATTCAATTGTCATTGAATAGCCATAAAGACCAATCCGGTGCTAAGGTTAGCTTGCTGCAAAAACGCTATGCCATCCCCGTGGCCATAGTATTTGCGGTGGCAATTTTAGGTCAACTAACGGGCATTAATTCCATTTTACAATTTAGTGCCGTGATTCTTAAACAAGCCGGGCTATCATCTAATGTGGCAGCTATGTTAGGCAGCACCGCTATTACTGGCTTGAACTTCTTGGTGACAGTGATTGCTCTGGGCTTGATAGATAAGGTTGGGCGTAAAGTTTTACTAAGTATCGGCACCTGTGGAGTGGTTTGTGCGCTCACCTATTCGGCTTTGGTATTTGGCTTTGCCGCTCCAGGCGTTTTAAAAGGCTACCTACTATTAGCCGGAGTGCTTGGTTTTATTTTGTTTTTCGCAGTTGGACCAGGCGTGGTAGTCTGGCTAGTTTTATCTGAGCTGTTGCCATCTCGAATTCGTTCCACTGGAATGGCCGTGGCCTTGTTTCTTAATTCCTTAACTTCGACTATATTGGCCTCGTTATTTCTAGATCTAGTAGGCTGGGTAGGATACGTGGGAGTATTCGGAATTTGTGCAGGATTTAGCTTTATTTACTTTTTATTGGCCGTATTTATTGTGCCCGAAACTAAAAATAAGACCCTGGAAGAAATTGAGCACTATTTCGCCAAATGACTTACGGCAAAATTACGTCTATAATCATATAAAATTATATAAAAATAAAGGATAAAATATGTTAGGTTTTTTTAATAGCTTTAAGCAACCCAAACCTTTTTATATGATCTTTTTTATGGAAGCTTGGGAACGTTTTGGCTTCTATGGCATGCAAGCTATTTTAGTGCTTTATATGATCAAGCATTTTAACCTGACGGACGCTCAATCCTTTAATACCTATAGTGCTTTTACAGCTCTGCTCTATGCTTTAATGAGCGTAGGTGGCTATATTGGCGATAATATATTAGGCACTAAACGCACCATGGTGCTAGGTGCTTGTGCTTTAACCATCGGTTATTTTCTATTGAGTTTAGGTAGTGATAAATTATTCTATTATGCGCTAGGAGTTATAGTGGTTGGTAACGGCTTATTTAAAGCCAATCCTTCAAGCCTTCTATCAAAATGCTATGATGCCAATGATCATCGAATAGATGGGGCATTTACACTTTATTATATGGCGATTAACATTGGTTCATTTTTCAGTATGTTATTCGTGCCTGTTATTGCGCAAAAGTATGGTTGGGGCATCGGATTTCGTGCTTGCAGCGTGGGTTTAATTATTGCCATTATTAACTACTTTATCTGCTATAGCTGGGTAAAAAATATTGGCTCTCCTGCAGGCTTAAAGCCCATGAAGCGTATGAGCTTAGTGTATGTGATTATCGGTGGCCTGTTGATTGTCATGCTATCAGGCTGGATTTTACAGCGTCTAACCGTAGCGCATTGGTTATTACTGGGAATTGGCTGCGCCGTTATCGTGAATTTCTTGTATGAAATCGTGAAGTCTACTGATCCCTCAGAACGCTCAAAAATGATTGTAGCGTTTGTGCTAATCCTACAGGCTATTGTTTGGTGGGTGATGTACCAACAGATGCCAACTTCATTGAACTTCTTCGCTATTAATAACGTAGAACATAGTATTTTCGGTTTTATGGTTAATCCCCTGTCATTTCAAGCCTTAAACCCATTCTGGATTTTATTTGCTAGCCCCATTTTGGCCTCGATTTATAATCATTTCGCTAAAGATGGCCGTGACTTATCGATGCCAAGCAAATTTGCTGTAGGCATGTTGTTAAGTTCCTTGGGCTTCTTAGTGCTGGTATTAAGTCAGCACTTTGCTAATGCCCAGGGCATCGTATCTTCCTGGTGGATAGTGGCGAGCTATTTCTTCCAAAGCGTTGGCGAATTATTGGTAAGCGCTTTAGGTTTAGCCATGGTTGCACGCTTAGTGCCACAGCGTTTAATGGGTTTTATCATGGGGGCTTGGTTTATGACCACCGCCGCAGCCATGGTAATTGGTGGCTTTATCGCAAGCTGGACCAGCGTACCTGCTAATATGGATTTACCAATCCAAACTTTACCAGTTTACACTCATGTGTTTATGCAGATTGGTTTGGTGACTTTGGGGATTAGTTTGGTGATGATGGTGTTTGCGCCTAAGTTAACCCGCATGATGTCCTAGCCTGCTCTTTTTGCGTTACTCTTTGTTGCATATCATAAAAAACGGCGCTTATGTATTAAATATACACGGCGCTTGTTTTTTTTGTGACATGCCGCCTCGATTGATGAAAAAATTAACAGGCTAGGATGTGAGTACTTTGTGCCTGTATGCCGCAATTGACCCAAAAAATAACTAGGATAAGCTTTCCAAGACCTCATCCCTCTGTGATTAGAGTTTGCTAAGCCACGGAATCCAATTATATATAAATTATCATTTTTATAGATAAGTAATTGTTTGAAATGCTGAATTCCAGCATGACATTATGTAACATGAATTGATTTAAGGCGAGAGATGTAGATATGACATTGGAAGAAACTATTGCACTGCTTGAAGTATTTATTATAACGCCAGAGCTCAATTCTAAACTAGAACTGCAAGTACTAAATGCATTGTATAAATTATCAAAAGAGTTATTAGGTCCTATTGATCGTTATTTGCAAGAAAAATTAGGCGCTATCGAAGATAATCATTCAAAAGCTCAAATTCTCTTTTTAAGGGGATTGACAGCTAATGTTGAAAAAACTAATGCTAAAGCTATTGAATATCTAGACCAAGCTATAAGTCTGGGTTCAATTCATTCTTTAACACTCAGGGCATCTCTGCATATTGAATTAAAAGAAAACGAAGCTGCAACAAGTCTTTTAGATGCAGCTATAGAAAAAGGCCATGCTTGGGCTATGTACCAGAAGGCTCGCCTATATGAAAAAGCTGGTGATATAGGAAATGCTATTAGGTTATATGACAAAGCAATTGAGCTTGGTGATTCAGTTGCAATGGTGCTTAGAGCCCGCCTGCATTTGATCGCTAATGAAAGAGAACAAGCTATGGCTCTTTATGACAAAGCAATTGAGCTTGGTAATACAAATGCTATGGTGAACAGAGCCCGCCTGCATGAAAAGGCTAATGAAAGAGAACAAGCTATAGCTCTTTATGACAAAGCAATTGAGCTTGGTGATACAGCTGCTATGGTGAACAGAGCCCGCCTGCATAAGCAAACTGGTGAAAGAGAACAAGCTATTGCTCTTTATGACAAAGCAATTGAGCTGAATCATACAAGTGCAATGGTGCTTAGAGCTCGCCTGCATGAAAAGGCTAATGAAAGCGAACAAGCTATTGCTCTTTATGACAAAGCTATCAAGCTAGGTAATACAGATGCTATGGTGAACAGAGCCCGCCTGCATAAGGACGTTGGTGAGAGTGCGCAAGCTATAAATTTATATTTGCTATCAATGAGCAAAGAGAGTGGCGAGATGAAATTGGGAGGTTGGCGACCTATTCAGGCTATGGCTGATGCCCCAATTGCTAATTTTTTAGCAAAAGCTGTTCGCTACATTGTAGCTTTTCAGGGCTTTGAGTGTATACCAGCAGACGAAGCTAGAGCTAAAAGCTACTTAACTCATTCAGCAGAGTTTTTGGCTGCTTTGTGTGATTTATTTATAGCTCAGCTAAGTGATGTGGCTAATAAATTGCCGTTTGAAATAGTAGCGAGCACGATGGATTTTGCTTTTAATCAGACTGCTTCCAAAATTCAATCTCAATTTAAACTTTGTGAAATAAATGGCTGGATTGCACTTAGAAATGGTGAAAAAGAACAAGCCTTTGACCTTTTGCTTAGTTTGCCGGCAGATTACTTTACCAATGCAAGCCATTTACTGCATCTTTTGCTGACACTTTATGGCGAAGCCACAGACGAAGCCTATAAGTCAAAGCTTAGAGAGTATACTAATTATGCAGTCCAATATTTTTCTAGGCATGAGGACATAAATCGTTTTCATAGGATGATAATCAATGCTGCAGGGGCTGGTATAGCAAGAGAAGAGGAAACAGTTGAGGAGCGTAAAGTTAGAATTATGCAAGCCTCAAAAGTAAGTATGCAGCATTTAGCACTAGGAAATGCCAAAATAATTGCAGCATTAGAAACCGTTGCTTTATATGTTAAATCGTATTCAGAACGATATGCCATTGATTCTATGCTAGCGCAGCTCAAAATAGGCATAACTTCTTTCATGGTATACAACAACCATAAGGTATTACTTGATGAGTACCCTATATTAAAATCAGCTTATGAAAAACAGATTTTTAGAGAATCTTCTGCCCATCTTATATCTGCAGCTGAAACTGAGTCGAGTGCTGGAACAGGGGCTGGAGCAGGTGGCGCTGCTATGGCTCAAACCGCCTTTGCCACAACCGTGAGAGGGCAAGTGACAGGCGCAGCTGGTGCAACTGCATTAAGACGATAATTTGGCTAGGTTTGCCTATTGCTGTGGTTTTGTTAACCATTGATATTCCTCTAAAGCTTGCTATTGCTTTACGCTCAGTGATTCACGATAATGAGCTGGTTTTATACAATTCAACGTGGAATAAAGTAGAGAGTAAATTATGAGAAATACTATTAAATTAGCATGTGTGGCTTTAGCTGTAGTAGGTTTGGCAGGTTGCGCAAGCAATAATTATAAAATAAGCAGAGGCAAGCCCGCAGTAAACGTAGTCGCAGCTTCAAGCACTACCTCTAGCATCAACTTGAAAACTCAAGGCAACTTATTGGTAGCAAATGTCACCACTAACTGGGATCCAACAGCCAATGATAGTTTAGCGATTGAGTGGACTGCGCCAACTAACAACTTTTGCGAAGACTCACAGTTTCCAATCACCAAGGCTCACCAAACCAATGACCAATCATGGGCATATCGTACTGTAGTGCGTGGTAATCAAGTGTGTGATGGAGTTTGGACTGCAAAAGTAGTCAATGTTAACACTGGCAAAGTATTGGCAAGCACTTCTTACAATGTAACTATTCAAGCTCCAGTGACACCAGCTACCCCAGATACTGCTGCCCCTGCTCCAGCAGCATCATAATTAAGAAATTTCTTAATAATTAGCATGTAAATGCTATCCGGTGCTTTAGATAACCCGCCTTTGCGGGTTTTTTTATGGTTGAATTTTGAGGTGTGCTATGGCTTTAGCAACAATCGATTGCCCAGGCTGCAAGTTTTGCATTTCGGTAAATACAGCTTCAGCGACTTGTTCGTAGGGTAGTTCTATGCCTATTTCCTGATGATAACGATATCGAGTATAACGAATGGCCCGATCTATCAATTTATGGTTGCTGGGATATAGCGAGGTCATTAAATTGCCTTGATAAAAGCCTAATCTTCCCATTACCAAGGTGGATAAAATATTGAGTGCAAGCTTTAATACAATTTGTTGCTGAAATAAATCTAATCCTGCAACAGCGAGATTAAATTGCTCACTATGTGAACCAGATAATTGAAATGCTAGGTTTTGATTGACTGCTAAAATGCTTATGGTGTTGAAGGCTTGGCGTTTATTAGCATAGTCTTCACTTAAATCAAAGCCATGAATATGCTGGGGCAAGGTCTCTGGTAAATCAGGCCAATTTAATGACACTAATGGGCGATTAACTAAAGCTTGCCAAGCTTCGGTGGAGCTGTGAGTGTTGATTAATCCAAGATAGCACCAGGATGGCTTTAATGACACATCATGTTGGTTTTCAAATGGCTGCAAATTAAAAGTTGGTGAGCGTTCGGTAGTATCAGCCAAAATGGTTAAAGCTAAATCAGGTTCAGTGCGATAAAGCATGAGTTTATGATCTTTATAGCCACTGGCTTCTGCAGTAATAAAAGGTGCTAGCGGGCTTAAGTCTAAGCTTTTTAGGCAATATAATAAGCTGGCTAAAGCCTTTTGCATGTGGTTTTGGGGATAAAGTAAGGCCAAACCAATAGCCAGTAACATCACGGTCGTAGTTTGCATGCGCGTAGAACCGGTTAAAGCCATTGGCCCGGTTTCAAGGTACAAACTATTTACCTTGGGATTGCTTATTGGGTGAGCAGGATTGCGAGCTAATAAGGTGGCATTTGGGTTGCAGTATAATAACCAAGGTGAGCGTGAGCTAAAGCTGGCGGCATAGTTGGTTGCACCTAAGATAAATGGGGACTCGCCTCCGGCTGTAGTACTGATTAATAGATCGTTTTCACTAAAACCTTGCTGCTGCAATTGCTTAATACCATATTCAGCATGGTCTTCGCAGCGCTCAATCGATCGAATTAGCGCGGCATCACCGCCAGCGATGACACTCACTACTTGGCGGGCTTTTTCGGGATATTGATGCTGCCAACAATATTCAAGGCTGGCGGCTAATCGTCCGCTGGCGCCACAGCCAGCAATAAATACCTTGTGTCCTGCATTGATTGTGGCATGAATACAGTGATGTAATTGTTCTAGCTCAGTTTGATAGCAATGCAGCTTTTCAATTGCGGCGATATCAATATTTAATATCAATTTAATAGCAGCAGGGACATCATGCTGAGCTAAGTGCGAAAGATTATGCGTAAGTGGGTGCGGTTGCTCGGTAAGTAGAGTATTTTTTAAAAAGCGCTCATGATTGCGCCAAAAGCCCGCCTTAATTTCCGCAATGTCTTGATTGTTCATACTTAAACTTGTTTTTTGGCAGGCGCTGCACTCACCAGCCATTTGTTTATGGCTTCAATATCTTGCGGGCTTAGGGTCCCAGCATTTTGTTTGAGGCTTAAGCTATCGGTGATATAGTTATAGACGGCTTGAGCGTATTGCTGTTGTGAGCTAAACAAATTACTTTGTTGAGTTAGCACATCGACAATAGTGCGGGCTCCAACTAAATAGGCTTGGCGCGTAGCATTTAATGAGCTCTCACCCGAAATCACAGATTGATTTAAGGCTTGAACCTGACTGATATCAGACAATATGTTCAAATACGATTGGCGCACACTGCTGATGGTGCTGCGTCTAGTCGCTTCTAAAGTTTGTGCATCGGCTTGATAGTTGTAATCGGCTTGTTTTACTGTGGCATAGGTTTGTCCACCATTAAAGATTTGCCAGTTTAGGCCAAGGGATGCGGTGGCAGTAGTAACATCACCATTTCCATTGCTGTTATTTTTTGCTTCACCATAGGTGCCTGAGCCAGTAACAGTGGGGTAATAGCCTGGGCTAGTCAATGTACCGGCTTTAGCAATATCAATGCCTAATTTTTGGATTTGTGCAGTAAGGTCAGCAGATTGTAAAGCTAAATTATGCTCTAAGCCGTATTGCACCCAGGTATCAGGATTGCCTGGTTGGGGTTTAATTAAGGGGAAATTGGTTTTAAGTGGGGTTAAATTGCTTTCTGGGCGGCCTGTCACCACAGTTAAGGCTTCCACGGCATTTTGTAAATTATTTTGCGCCGCCACAGTGGAGGCAATGGCAGACTCATAGCTGGCACGGGTAGACTCCACGTCAGTTAGAGCTTTTAAACCTACCTTGTATTGCTGTTGGGTTTGATTCATCTGTTGTTTTAAAGAGGCTTCATTTTTTTGGGCATAGCGAAGTTGATCTTGAGCTTCTAATACCGCAAAGTAAGCCGTAGCCACGTTCATAATCAGAGTTTGTCTAGCTTGAGCATAAGTTAGAGCAGCAAGTTTTAGGGTATATTCAGATTGAGTATAGGCTTTCCAAGATCCCCAGTTAAAAATAGGCTGGGTTAAGGTTAAAGTATAGCCATGACTGTTATAGTTTTTAATGGCATTGGGATCAACGTGATTGCCTGTGGTATTGGCAGTTAAGGATACTGAAGGTAATAAGGCGGCGCGAGCAATAGGCACACCATATTTTGCCGCTTCATAAGTGGATACGGCCGATTGGTAAGTTGCATTATGGGTGGCTGCCTGTTGGTAAATATTCATCAAGTCAGTGGCATGGCTTGTTGCTGAATAGCCTAAGCCAAGTGTACTTAATAATGCCAGCGCAATCGGTTTAATCATAACTGTTTTCCTTAAAAAACAAAGCGTTCAGGTTGTTGGGCATAGAGTAAAGTTGGCGCCACGGTTTCAAATACACGGGTAGCTTCCCAGCCCTGGGGCTGTTTTTTCACTATGGTGACTTCCATATTAGGCGAATCGCCCAAAATTGCCATTAATCGTCCAGAATCTTTTAAGCAAGACTTATAACTTTCAGGTAAAAAGGGTAGAGAGCCTGTGATGACTAATACATCAACTTGGTCTTTATGATAATTCCAACCGCGAGCTGCATTGCCAATTTCTAAGGTCACATTATTGATTCGACATTTTTTTAAGCGTTGCGCGGCAGTTTGTGATAAATCTGAATAAAATTCTACGCTATAAACATGTTTGGCGAGCTTAGCAAGCAGAGCCGTAAAGTAGCCGCTGCCAGTGCCAATTTCCAATACGGTTTCATGGGGATGCAGGTTCAAAGCTTGCAACATTTTGCCTTCTACTTTTGGTGACAGCATGACTTCATTGTGAGCTAGGGGTAAATTGGTATCCGCAAAAGCCAGATCTCGATAAGCAGGATCGACAAATTCTTCGCGTGGTATCTCGGCAAACGCATCCAAAATCTTATAATCTGTTACATCCCAGGTGCGGATTTGTTGCTTGATCATATTGATACGGGCTTGTTCAGTATTCATTACTTATCCATCCTAAAGGCACAGTCGTTTTGTCATAATAAATGCGCCTTATAGTAGCATAAGCCAAGTATAGTACATAGTTCTTTATGTTGAGGTGTTAAGTCTGTAATCACAGCTAGGGATTTAGCTGCTACCATTGATGACGATGAATTTTTGCCAGATTATAGGGTAAGTATGCAAGTTTCTGAAACTGAAGCTGATATTAGGATAGGCTTGTTACTACCTATGAAAAATGTCAGGGTAGGGGTGATCAGAAACGCAGCTGCGCCACAAGGCCCGGGACCGTTCTTTGCAGCGCATGCTGGTGAAGAAGACATTACTCCAGGTGGTTATCCTGCGGCCCTCGATGAGAGGATGCCTGCACTGGGTGACGTACGTTAAAAGAATCAGTTTGAAAATAAGTAAATACTTAAAGATTGATTATGAATAGGAGGCGCCATGCCAGTTCCAAGTCATAGTGAAGAGCTTAAAGAATTGATTGAGCGATTAGGTCAGGATGATATTTTTGCAAGCGGGGTGGAGTTGAAAAAGGGGTTGGATGACCACCTTGTTGGTTATGTCAAAGATGCCTTGGAAGGGGGATTTGCTGCTGCCAATACCCTTGCATATTCTTATATGAAAGGCGATATATTACCGAAGAATCCAAAGAAGGCCGAGCAACTATACCAGTGGCTAGCAGATAGAGGCTATACGCCTGCACAAATTAATCTAGCTAATGCATTTTATAAAGGTGAAGTATTAAAGCAAGATTTTTATAAAGCATTATTTTTATACACGAAAGCGTCTAAGTCAGAAGAGGCTTCGATGGCTAATTTTGCTAAAAGAAGAGTCGAGGAAATTGAAAGTAAAATGACGGCTACAGGCAGGCGTAAACGCAGCCAAATATCCTCAGGAGAAAAGGCAGGAATAGTGGCAGAATCAGAAGCTATGGCAGGGGCGGGCGCCGGAACAGGAGCAAGTGCCAAAGCGTTAACAGAGGCTGTTGCGCCTGTAATAATGTATGCGATGCATTTACATGAAGCGGATATAAAGCAAGAAGCTCAAGCAAATTCAGGCCCTAAATAAACCTAAAGAAATTTTATAAAATCCATTTGCACCCACATATATTTTGGTAAAATCTTGCTAAAATAGCGGCAGACTATTTTTTTAAACACCCAGGAGAAGTAACGTGGGAATCAAACCTTTTGTTTTAATGGTATTAGACGGCTGGGGTTACAGCGAGGATAAGCAGTTCAATGCCATTGAAGCTGCACATAAACCAACATGGGATTATCTTTGGCAGCATTATACCCATACCTTGATTTCAGGTTCCGGCTGTGATGTGGGCTTGCCCGATAAGCAGATGGGGAACTCTGAAGTGGGGCATGTGAACTTAGGCTCCGGTCGACTGGTATATCAAGACCTGACTCGTTTAGATAAAGAAATCAGCGAAGGCCAATTTTTACAGAATCCAGTGCTAACTCGCGCGGTAGACCTTTGTATTAACAATAACAAAACTTTGCATGTTATGGGTCTATTATCACCAGGTGGCGTACACAGTCATGAAGCACATTTGCAAGCCATGATAAAGTTGGCGGCACAGCGTGGAGCAAAAAAAGTTATGGTTCATGCCTTTTTAGATGGGCGTGATACTCCGCCACAAAGTGCGCAAAAATCGCTGGCAGAAATGGATGCGCTATTGCATCAGTTAAATATAGGTCGAATTGCTTCTATAGTCGGGCGCTATTATGCCATGGATCGTGATAAACGCTGGGATAGAGTGGAAATGGCCTACAATCTTTTGACTCAAGGAAAAGCGGATTATCAGGCAGTCAATGCAACTCAAGGTTTAGAGCTCGCCTATCAGCGCGGTGAAACAGATGAATTTGTAAAACCTACCCGAATAGACGCTGACGGAGAACCATCTGGTCTCATTGAGGATGGAGATGCGGTTATTTATATGAACTTTAGATCGGACCGCGCTAGACAATTAAGCCATGCTTTTGTTGATGAAAACTTTACCGAGTTTGCTCGTCCCCATCGAATTAAACTGGCTGAATTTGTCAGCTTAACTGAGTATGAAGCAGGTTTGCCAGCAGCCGTGGCCTATCCACCGCAGTCATTAAAAAACACCTTGGGCGAATATCTTTCTGCCCTGGGAATGAGCCAATTACGAATTGCTGAAACTGAAAAGTATGCTCATGTCACCTTCTTTTTCAATGGGGGAGTAGAGGCTGCTTACGCCGGTGAAGATAGAGTGCTGGTGCCTTCTCCAAAAGTTGCGACCTATGATTTGCAGCCTGAAATGAGTGCTGAGGCGATAACAGATCATTTAGTCGCAGCAATTACTAGCCAGAAATATGATGTCATTGTGTGTAATTATGCCAATGCTGATATGGTGGGACATACTGGGGATTTTAATGCCACTGTTAAAGCTATTGAAACTTTGGATCACTGTTTGAAACGGGTAGTTGATGCTCTGCAAGCAGTGGGTGGTGAAGCCTTGATTACTGCTGATCATGGTAATGCTGAAAAAATGCGTGATATGCATTCAGGGCAAGCCCACACAGCGCATACCAGTGAACCGGTGCCATTGGTGTATGTAGGGCGTTCGGCCAAAGTGGTATTGCCTCATGGGACCCTATCGGATGTGGCGCCAACCCTGTTGCATTTAATGGGCATAGCGGTTCCAAATGAAATGACCGGAAAAGTAATTTTTGACCCTAATTAATTCTTCAGCATCATCGGGTGAGATATGCTAATCTGTTAATAGTAAAGCTATGGTGTAATAGGATTTTGTTAGCTAGGCCTTGCTGTGGCAAGCTCACCACAAACGGGTTGTTTCGTTTGCGCCGAGCTCGTCAAAGCATAAGTGGTGGCTAAGACTATGTTAAGTGGCAATGAATTATTTGCTCTATATAAGCAACATTGGAATAAGCAATTATGAAAAAAATAGCATTCAGTTTGGCTGTGATCTTGGGCTTAAATAGCCTCGCCCATGCGGCGACGCCTCCAGTCGCTGATAAGCCAGAGATAGCGAAGCCTGTAGTAAGTTCGACATCGATCGCAAATGACACAGGGCCATTATCACAAGCTGATTTGCAACGATTTGGTGCTGCACTCGAAGCGGTACAAAATTTTTACGTGGACAAGGTAAGCAACCAAACTATTATCAATAATGCTATTTCAGGCATGTTAAGCAATCTTGATCCGCATTCTGCTTATTTAGATGAACAAGATTTTCAAGATTTACAGGCCATGACTGATGGTCAGTTTTGCGGTATTGGAGTTGAAATTGATATGACTGGGCCGGCCTTGGAAGTCATTACTCCACTTGATGGCTCGCCTGCGGCTAAAGCCGGAATTAAATCCGGTGACATGATTGTTCGCATTAACGAAACGCCTGTGCAGGGTTTAACTTCAAATCAAGCCATAATGATGCTTAGGGGTAAAAAAGGCCAAAAAGTAACTCTGACAATTTTCCGCAAAGGTGCGGATAAGCCTTTAGTGATTACTTTAGTTCGTAACGATATTAAATTAGTTAATGTGCGTAGCGAAGTGATGGATCAAAGCTACGGATATATTAGAGTAGCAAGCTTTCAGGTCAATACTGGCAAAGATGTGGCTAAAGCTATTGCAAGTTTAGAAAAACAAAGCAATGGCAAACTTCAAGGCGTTATTTTAGATTTACGTAATAATCCAGGTGGCGTGGTGCAGGCTTCAGTCGATGTTGCGAGTGATTTCTTGGACTCAGCCAGCCTGCCCTATGGTAAAAAAGTGGTGTATACCAAAGGTAGAATTAAGCAAGCAGATTTTAGTGGTTATGCCACCGGCACGGATTTAACTCATGGCGTCCCCATGGTGGTTTTGATTAATAGTGGCACTGCTTCAGCAGCTGAAATTGTATCAGGCGCTTTACAAGATTATCATCGCGCCTTAATTGTTGGCCAACGCTCCTTTGGCAAGGGTTCAGTTCAAACTGTCTTTCCATTACAGGATGGTAAAACAGCAATCAAATTAACCACAGCGCGTTATTACACCCCATCAGGCCGAACTATCCAAGCTTTAGGAATTACTCCTGATATAGTGGTACAGGATTTACAGATTCCAAGCAGTGTTAAACCTACTGATAGTTTTATATTGCGTGAATCTGACTTCCCAGACCACTTGGCTGCAGTGCAAAGTAATTCTACGGTGCCAACTAAATCTGTGCCTGTAGATGATAAAGCCTTGATGCAAAAATTATTAAACCCAAATAAAAAAAATAAACAAGAGCCTCTGCTTTACCGTGACTATCAGTTACAGCAAGCTCTGCAGATATTGCAGGCAATGAATGCAAATGTAGGGCATGGCATTAAGCCGGCTCTTTCAACCCAACAAAAATGAAACACTCAAAAGTAAGTGAAAGTGGATTATGGCAGAATATACCTCTAAACAGATAGAAGTCTTAACAGGCTTAGAACCCGTGCAACGTCGCCCTGGTATGTATACCGATACCACGCGCCCAAACCATCTTGCGCAAGAAGTTATTGATAATAGCGTGGATGAGGCTTTAGCCGGACATTGTTCTGAGATTACTGTCACATTATATGATGATGGATCCTTGGAAGTTGAAGATAACGGCCGTGGTATGCCAGTTGATATTCACGCTGAAGAAAAAGTCAGTGGGGTAGAATTAATATTAACTCGATTACATGCCGGTGGTAAGTTTAATAATGAAACCTATAACTTTTCAGGTGGTTTGCATGGGGTTGGGGTGTCTGTTGTAAACGCCTTATCAAAGCGAGTAGAAGTTAAAATACGTCGAGATGGGCAAGTTTATAGCATTGCTTTTGCTAATGGAGATAAAGTCGAAGATTTAAAACTAATCGGCACAGTAGGCAAAAAAAATACCGGTACCAATGTAAGATTTTGGGCTGATGAAAAATATTTTGATTCCTCCAAATACTCCGTCTCAAAGTTATGCCATGTATTGCGAGCAAAAGCGGTATTATTGCCTGGCCTTAGCATTAAATTTATTAATAAAATTGATAATACAGAGCAGTCATGGCTGTATGCCGAGGGATTAGCTGATTACTTGGCTCAGGCTATGAAAGAATATACCTGTCTGCCAGAGCAGCCTTTTTCAGGAGCATTTTCAAGCGCCAATGAAGCGGCGGATTGGGCCTTATGCTGGTTGCCTGATGGAGGCGAAGTTTTATCTGAAAGCTATGTAAACTTAATTCCAACCGCTCAAGGCGGGACTCATGTAAATGGTTTGCGAACTGGTTTGTCAGAAGCGATGCGTGAATTTTGTGATCTACGAAATTTATTGCCACGTGGCGTGAAATTAACCCCTGAAGATGTGTGGGACCGATGCAGTTTTGTCTTATCCGTCAAAATCAAAGACCCACAATTTGCCGGCCAAACCAAAGAAAAATTATCCTCGCGTGAATGTGCTACTTTTGTGTCGGGCGTGGTTAGAGATGCGTTCAGCTTGTGGTTGAATAAACATGTAGAGTTAGGAGAGCAATTAGCTCAGTTAGCCATTAGTGCAGCAACTCGTCGCTTAAAAGCCGATAAGAAAGTGATCCGTAAGAAGGTGACTTCAGGGCCCGCGCTACCAGGAAAATTAACTGATTGCACTACTCAAGACCCGCAATATTCAGAATTATTTTTAGTGGAAGGGGACTCAGCAGGCGGTTCAGCTAAACAAGCTCGCGAAAGAGAGTTTCAGGCAGTAATGCCATTGCGCGGTAAAATTTTAAACACTTGGGAAGTCGATTCAGCAGAAGTTTTGGCCTCGCAAGAGGTGCATGACATTGCTGTAGCAATTGGGGTTGACCCGGGTTCCGATGATTTAGCTAAATTACGTTATGGCAAAATTTGTATTCTTGCCGATGCGGATTCGGATGGGGCCCATATTGCTACTCTATTATGTGCTTTATTTCTAAGACACTTTAAACCCTTAGTTGAGGCGGGACATATTTATGTGGCTATGCCGCCATTATATAGGATCGATATTGGTAAAGAAGTTTATTATGCATTGGATGAGAGTGAGCGAAAAGGGGTTATCGACCGCATTTCTGCAGAAAAAATAAAGGGTAAAATCAATGTTCAGCGCTTTAAGGGCTTGGGAGAAATGAATCCCTTACAGTTGCGCGAAACTACTATGGCACGTGATACCAGGCGATTAGTTCAGTTAACATTAACTGCACTTGAAGAAACGATGAGTGCAATGGATATGATGCTGGCTAAAAGTCGAGCGGCTGATCGCAAGGCTTGGCTTGAAACCGAAGGTAATTTAGCAGATGTATCTTCATTGGTTGAGGGTGCTGATAAAGTGACTGATGTCGCTTCATAAACAACCCAAACGCATTCATATTACGATAGTAAACTAAGCCTCAGAATCTAGATTTGTTCATGTTGCAGATTCTATGGCTTAGCTTGCGCTAATCACAGAGTGACCAAGGAATAGAGCTATTAATTATTAAAATAGTTATGTTAACAAGAATGCTTTGAGTCTTACCTGGTCAATTCTCTTCTCACTATAAAATTAATATAGTAGACTCAGCGCATAGAACACTATCGAGACCACAATGAATTCTCTTAAAGATCCTAACTGGAAAAATTTACTGACCCCTGAGCAATATCGAATCTGCCGATGCGGGGATACTGAGCAACCTCATACTGGAAAATATAATAAGCACTTTGAACCCGGTGTTTATCAATGTATCTGTTGTCATTCTTCTTTATTTAGCTCTGAAACCAAATTTGATTCTAAATCGGGTTGGCCAAGTTTTTACGCTCCAATTTCAGATGAGTCTATAAAAGGCATTCCTGATCTAAGTGTAGGGATGCTCCGTATGGAAGTGCGCTGCAAGCACTGTGATGCCCACTTGGGTCATGTCTTTGAAGACGGGCCTGAACCCACTGGACTTCGTTTTTGCATCAATTCTGCGGCTTTAGATTTTGTCCCAGATCAAGATCGTTAAGGTTACGCGAATTAAATGAGAAATTGGAAAATTGCATTATTAACTAGCCTAGGTTCTGGTCTTGAGTATTATGATTTTGTAACGTATATCATGCTAGCTTCTTTTATTAGTGAAATCTTTTTTCCTGCAACTGATAAGCATATTGATTTTATTTTGACGCTTGGAATTTTTGCCAGTGCTTATGTCATCCGGCCGCTTGGAGGAATAGTATTTGGCCACTTTGCTGATCGCTATGGCCGAAAAAAGTCACTGTTAAATTCAATTTTACTTATGGCGGTTTCAACTGTTGCAATCGGTTTGTTGCCGACATATAAAACAGCAGGCCTAATTAGCCCTGTTTTACTTATGACTTTTCGCTTATTCCAAGGTCTCTCTCAAGGTGCTGAAATTCCAGGAGCGATTACTTTTTTAACTGAGCATGCAAATGCACAAAAGCGTGGCAAATATATAGGCATGCTAATGAGTGGTATAACTCTTGGCGCTATCTTGAGCACCTATATTAATTTATTACTAACTCAGCATTTTACTCATCATGAAATTATTAATTATGCTTGGCGCTTGCCGTTTTTATTTGGTGGAATATTAGCGTTAATTGCCTATGTATTAAGACAAAAAGTAGCTGAGACCTATTTGTTCAGTAGTCAGCCACCCGTAAATTATTGGCCTATTAAGGAAGTAATGCGCAATCATAAATTGGCCATATTACGAGGAATTTCCATCGTATTATTACCCGCTTGCATGATTATCTTTGCTTTATTTTTACCTGCCTACTTAATGAAATATTTAAATTATCCTGCAGCTGAAGTTTATTCTGCCATGACCTTAAGTTTAATATGGTCGGCGCTTATGTTATTGGTGTTTGGCTACCTATCTGATTATATTGGGCGAAAACTTTTAATGTTATTAGCTTCTTTTATAGCAATAGTATTTTTATCATCGCTATTTAAATTGCTTCTATTAAAAAATTATCACTGCATTTTAAGTTTTATGATTTTATATCAGACCCTGCTTTCATGCTTCGCGGCAGCATATCCAAGCATGTTGGCCGAATTTTTTGTAACAAAAATTCGTTACACTGGGGTCGCAATTAGTTATAACTTCAGCTTTATATTGGCGGCATTTTTCCCTATGTTATTAAGCATATATTCAACTGCCAAAAATCATGAATATCTAGCTGCTATGCTGCTTTGCGGACTATCAGTTTTTTGCTTTTTCATTTTGCTGTTTACTTCAGATCGCACAGGCAAGTCGCTTATCTAAGGCTGCAGCGAATTTACTCGAATAAAAATATTTGCATAAAAATGAAAAATATTTTGATTTATATTTGCTAAGCTCATTTTTTTTGCCTAGAATTAAGTTGCATCTATCAACCAACGGAGAAGAAAGATGGCAACTGCAAAAAAACCTGCTGCTAAGAAACCAGCAGCGGCTAAAAAACCTGCTGCTAAGAAACCAGCAGCGGCTAAGAAACCTGCTGCTAAAAAACCAGCAGCTGCTAAGAAACCTGCTGCTAAAAAACCTGCTGCTAAAAAGAAGTAGTTTTTAAGTAGTTAATTAAGAAACCGTCGGCGTTAAACCCGGCGGTTTTTTTTATCTTTAATATTCGTAAATTAAGGTCTCGAGGTGTAACATTGTATGGCTGAAATGCTGCTTCACAATACAATGAGATAGTTAATAATTCCCCTCATTCTAATAATGCAAAATAGCTATCAGAACTTAATGGTATTCTACAGATTGGTAAACTTAGCTCCTATAATAGAAATCAAAAGTCTTGTAATGACATATTCATTTGCCGATTTAGCAAATAAAAATTTTGCATGAGATTAATGGGTGCGCTTTTGATGAGTTCCAGCTAAAATAAGGCTATCTAATTCTTTTATTCAAATTGAGAATCCAGTATGCAAACATTGAGTCTAAATTTCGATGGCGTGGAGCCATTAGCACTGCATGAATTCACCCGTAAAGCCTATTTAGATTATTCCATGTATGTGATCTTAGATCGTGCCTTACCTAGCATTGCCGATGGTTTGAAACCAGTACAACGTCGAATTGTTTACGCAATGAGCGAGCTTGGGTTAAAAAATACCGCTAAATATAAAAAATCGGCACGTACCGTGGGTGACGTGTTAGGTAAATATCATCCTCATGGTGATAGCGCATGTTATGAAGCAATGGTGTTGATGGCACAACCTTTCTCTTATCGTTATCCATTAGTGGACGGACAGGGAAATTGGGGCTCATCTGATGACCCAAAATCTTTCGCCGCAATGCGTTATACTGAATCCCGCTTATCAAAATATGCCGATATTTTATTATCAGAATTAGAACAGGGTACTGTTAAATGGGTGCCTAACTTTGATGGTACTTTAGATGAGCCCGCTTTATTGCCGGCACAAGTTCCTAACGTATTATTAAATGGCGCTACTGGAATTGCCGTTGGTATGGCAACTGATATACCACCCCATAATTTAAAGGAAGTTGTTGGCGCTTGCTTGCATTTATTAAAACACCCCAATGCTTCGATTGAGACACTCTTTGGTATGGTTAAAGCGCCTGATTATCCAACCGATGCAGAGATCATTACTCCTCAAGCTGATATTTTAAAAATGTATAAAACGGGTAACGGCTCAATTAAGATGCGGGCCGTTTATCATATGGAAGAAGAGGAAATCGTTATAACTGCATTGCCTCATCAAGCATCAGGCTCTAAAATTTTGGAACAAATCGCTGAGCAAATGCAGGCGAAAAAATTACCCATGGTTAGTGACCTGCGTGATGAATCAGACCATGAAAATCCCACTCGCTTAATTGTTACCCCTCGATCTAATAGAGTGGATATTGAAGGTTTAATGGCACATTTATTTGCCACCACTGATTTAGAAAAAAACTATCGGGTCAATATGAATATGATTGGCCTGGATGGAAAACCACAAGTTAAAAATTTAGCGCAAATTTTAAATGAATGGTTGCACTTTAGGACTGAAACTGTGCGTAAACGTTTACAGTTTCGTTTAGATAAAGTTCTTGCACGTTTACATATCTTAGATGGTTTATTGATAGCGTATTTGAATTTAGATGAAGTCATTCACATTATTCGTACCCATGATGAGCCTAAAGCGCAATTGATGAAGCAATTTAAGTTATCTGATATTCAAGCTGATGCCATTCTGGAATTAAAATTAAGACACTTAGCGAAACTTGAAGAAGGCAAAATCAAGGCTGAGAAGAAAGAGTTGGCAGGCGAGCGAGATTCTTTGCAAGAAGTTTTAGGCTCCGAAGAGTTGTTGAAAAATAAAGTCGGCGAAGAACTGAAAAAAATCAAAGAAGATTTTGGCGATGAACGTCGTTCTTCTATAGTAGAGCGTGCCGCAGCAGTTGCCATGAAAGAAGAAGCCATGATGCCAACTGAGAGCGTTACGGTAGTCTTGTCCAAATTAGGTTGGGTACGTTGCGCTAAAGGCCATGAGATCAAAGGTGAGGACTTGCAGTACAAAGCCGGCGATGAATTTTTGGCTGAGGCTGAGGGTAAGAGTAACCAGCAGGTTGTGTTCTTAGATTCAACTGGAAGAAGCTATTCTATGCTGGCGCATAAACTGCCGTCTGCCCGTGGTCAAGGTGAGCCATTAACAGGCCATTTTTCTCCAGAAGGCAGTAGCACATTTGAAGCTTTAGTCATTGGTGATAGTGAACAAAACTTTGTTTGCGGTTCTGATGCCGGCTATGGATTTGTCACCACCTTAAGCGAAATGATTAGTAAAAATAAGGCAGGTAAAAATTTAATCAGCTTGCCTGAAAATGCCAAGGTGCTGCCACCATTAAAAACTAATGTCACGACTGATGAGTGGTTAGTACTAATTACCAATGAAGGTAGAGCATTGAGTTATCCTATAACGGAATTGCCTAAGCTTGCCAAAGGGAAAGGCAATAAAATGATTGGTATTCCAGGGGGAGACGCAAAATCACGTACCGACTTTGTGACTCAATGGGCTATTGTGCCGCCAAATAAAGACCTGATTATTCATGCTGGCAAAAAATATCTAAGATTAAACCAGCAAGCATTGACTGAATATAAAGGTGAACGAGGCCGCCGAGGTGGGATGTTGCCAGTGGGGTATCGAAATGTGACCGCTGTGGAACTTGTATAGGTTAATGATGAGTTTTGTTATTAGGCAAGCCCAGCTTTCAGATTTATCATGCCTCAATGAGTTGATATATAATTCAGCATCTTATTGGGGTTATGATTCTGAAAAGATGAAAAAATATATGGATGCTTATGGTATAAAAAAAGAATACCTAGCCAAATACCCTATCTATATGGTTTTTGATAATAAGCAAATCATTGGATGTTATAGTTTTTCTGATCATAAAATAGATGGCTGGGAGCTCAATTATTTTTTTATAGTCCGTGATTATATTGGTAAAGGATATGGTAAAAAACAGTGGCAAGCTTGTATAGAAACAGCCAGGGCTTTGAAAATTAAGAGTTTTGTATTCTGGAGTGATAGGCATGCAGAGGATTTTTATTGCAAGATGGGCGCAAAAAAAATTGGCTCGCGCCCATCCACTATAACGCCACAAGTTATGGTGCCATTAATGCAATATCAAGTTTCTAGTTAATAATTAATAGCCCACTGCGTCAGAGCAACGCCTGCTATTAAATTCGATTATTTCTTTTTCGATTCCTGCCTTGAATATCAATAAGCTGAGTTGAATGGCTTTTGCATATGATTTTGAGTTTAAGTATTAGGCACCCATTCTCTTTTAAGGGATTGCTTACGATCATGTCGAGCGATGGCCAGGTCAATTAATTTACTTAATAGTTCCTGATAACCGATGCCAGAAGCGTTCCACAACTTAGGATACATGCTGATAGTGGTAAAGCCTGGGATGGTATTAATTTCATTAAAAATAAACTCGCCTGTGTCACGATCTAAGAAGAAATCTACTCTTGCCATTCCTTCACATTCCAAGACCCTAAAAATGGTTTTGGCAGCGGCTTGTACAGTCTGAGTTTGTTCTGGGCTTAATTTGGCTGGAATGGCTAAGCCTGCTCCCTCAGGGTCTAAATATTTGGCTTCGTATGAATAAAATTCATGGTGGGGGATAATTTCACCTGGGATGGAAATTAAAGCATCTTGCCCATAATCAATATTTTCTAATGCAGATAGCTCAATCTCACGACCATTAATGGCTTTTTCTACTAAAATTTTAGTGTCATATAAAAAAGCATTATCCACCGCTGCTGCTAATTCTTCAGCAGATTTCACTTTACTAACGCCAAGACTAGATCCTGCATTAGCGGGTTTAACAAACACTGGGAAATATAATTGTGCTGCTATCTGCTCACTAAGTTTTGATGAAAAATGTTTCCACTCGCCATGAGTAAACGCTACATAGGGTGCCACTTTGACTCCCGCTGCACTTACTAAGCGTTTAGCGACATCTTTATCCATGCCGACAGCAGAGGCTAAAAGACCACAGCCCACATAAGCAATATCCGCCAAATCAAATAGTCCTTGTACGGTGCCATCTTCACCCATGGTGCCATGTAAAACAGGGAACACCACATCGATTTTTTGGCCTAATTCAGGATGAGTTTCTGCTTTCAACTGGGGATGATTTTGTGGGTGAGGAGGTAAAAACACGGTATTGGGGGCTTGAGGTAGTAATAGGGCTTTGCCATCTTCTGAGTAATGCAAGTTCTTGATGTCGCCTTGTAACCAGTGTCCTTTTTTATCAATCCCAATGGGTACGACTTCAAATCGATTCGGGTCTAAGTTTTTTATAACGGCTGTGGCTGATTGTTGCGAGATTTCGTGTTCGCCGCTGCGTCCACCATAAAGAACGGCTACTCTAATTTTTTTATTGAGTGTCATAAGGCTTTCCTACATGTTTATCTAGCATAGTATAGTCAGTCTCGGCGCGTTTCCTAGTCCTTGGCAAAGTTTTTCTCGTATTTAGCAAGTCTGTGTGGTAAAGTGGCGGCGTTTTATTAAATGATGAAACATTATCGATACCACTGCTGTTGCATAGAATGCGCTAATTCCTGAGTTTGTCGAAGCTTTACTTACCCTGAAAATATTGAGCGTGATCTTTGCAAGTCGATTGAAAAGCGCCGTTTATTATTTTTAGGAAGAGAACTATGACAACTATACTACCAAAATTTGCCGCATTGGGCTTATCAAAATCAACTTTAGAAGCTTTGCAAAAGAAAGGCTTTGAAGAACCTTCACCGATTCAGGCCCAAGTGATTCCGGAATTACTGCAAGGGAACATGGACATTATAGGCCAGGCCCAAACAGGGACCGGTAAAACCGCAGCATTTAGTTTACCGATTATTGAAAAAATTCAAGCCAAAGGCGAGGTTCAGGCCTTGATTTTGGCGCCGACTCGCGAATTAGCTATCCAAGTTTCTGAAGAGATTCATTCTTTTGTTGGTGCTAAGGGTTTGCAAGTTGTGCCCATCTATGGCGGTCAATCCATGGTGGAACAATTACGTCGCTTAAAAAATGGCGTGGATATTGTGGTTGGTACTCCAGGGCGAGTGATGGACCATATTGAGCGTAAAAGTTTGAAGCTTGAAAAAATCCAATATGTAGTGCTTGATGAAGCAGATGAAATGCTTAATATGGGCTTTTTAGAAGACGTGGAAACTATCTTATCTAAAATCACCCAAAAGAAACGTATGTTGTTATTCTCAGCAACCATGCCTAATGCTTTGATGAAAATTGCCGATAAACATATGGGCGAGAAAAAAGTGGTGGCGGTTAAAGCCAATCAATTGACCACTCAGTTAACTCATCAAATATATTTTGAAGTGCGAGAGCCAGATAAATTAGAAGCCTTGTGTCGCATTGTCGATGTTGAAGATGATTTTTATGGCGTAGTGTTTTGCCGCACCAAGGTTGATGTTGATACTGTAACTCGTGCCCTAGGCGATCGCGGCTACGCAGCCGATGGTTTGCATGGTGATATCAGCCAAGATATGCGCGAACGTATTTTGAATAATTTCCGTAAACAAAAAATCAATATTTTAGTGGCAACTGATGTTGCTGCGCGTGGTATTGATATTCAAAACCTAACTCATGTGATTAATTATGCTTTGCCACAAAATCCAGAAAGCTATGTTCATCGTATTGGTAGAACAGGGCGTGCGGGTAAACAAGGTACGGCTATTACTTTTATTACCCCATCTGAATACCGTAAATTAAGCTTTATTCAGAAAATTACTAAGACCGAAATCAAAAAGCAAAAATTGCCAGGTGTGCAGCAAATTATCGATAAGAAATGGACAAAGATCCAACAAAATCTTGGAGATATTTTACAAGCTGGGACTAGTGATGAATATTTAAAATTAGCCGATTCACTGTTAATAGACCAGCAACCAAAACAAGTATTAGCTGCCATTTTGAAATATGCTTTCCAATCTGAGTTAGATGAAAAGCATTACCGAAATATTCAAGAAACCAAAGAAGCCAGAGATGGTGCGGTGGATACCAAGGGCACAGCAAGATTGTTTGTAGCTCAGGGCAAAAATGAAGGCCTTACTCCTTCACGCCTAGTTGAATTGATTAAGAAAGTAGCGAAAACTAAAGAGCATAAAATTCAAAATATCGACATTATGGATAAATGTTCTTTCATTACAGTGCCATTTAGCGAGGCGGAATTTATTTTACGCGCATTTAAAAAGCATGGTGGCGGTAAGCGTTCAATGATTGAAGTCGCCAAAAAGTAACACTGCTCTTAGCGTCTTTGACGCTTAGAGCAGTGTTATCCTGATAATGCAAAGCATTCATCAGGATCTACTCACTAGTCATTCTCTGGTTTAGCATGAGCTAAGCCAGAGAATTTACAATAAAAGCCTAGATTCTGACGCTGGTTTCACCATGTCAGAATGACAGTAGTAAGCTTTAGCCGCTGACTTCACCATGCCAGTATAGGAAATAGAAAAGTACTGGCAATTTATCAATGGCCGATTTTTACTTTAGTCCCTTATTTTTGCTTAAAATTGATGTAATATTGACTAAATTTCAACTATGGATTTAGGGGCTATTATGAAACTCAACAATAAGATTGCTTTAGTGACTGGGGCTTCAAGTGGTATAGGCTACGCCACGGCTATTGCCTTGGCTGAATTGGGTACGAACCTTATCATTACAGCCCGTCGTTCAGAGCGTTTACACGAACTTGCTAAGCGTTTGGAACAAGAATGTAAAGTTAAAGTGTATTGCTTGCAATTGGATGTTACCAAGTCTGAAGATGTAAAATCAGCATTATCCACTTTGCCAATAGAATTTAGCCAAGTCGATATATTAATAAATAATGCTGGATTAGCCGCGGGCCTTGATACCATCGTTGAGGCTAAAACTGATGATTGGGACCAAATGATTGATACTAATGTAAAGGGTCTTATGTATGTTACTAAGGCTATTTTGCCTGGCATGCTGGCTCGTAATTCAGGACATATTATCAATATTGGCTCGATTTCTGCGCATCAGGTTTATGCTAAAGGTTCCGTGTACTGCGCGACCAAACATGCAGTAAAAGCCTTAAGTCGTGCCATGAAATTAGAATGCCAAGGGACGGCAATTCGTGTCACTGAAGTCGACCCAGGACTGGTTGAAACTGAGTTTAGCTTAGTGCGATTTAAGGGTGACTCAGAACGGGCAAAAAAAGTGTATCAAGCTATTAAACCAATGGATCCCAAGGATATCGCCGAGGCCATTGCTTTTGCAGTAACTCGGCCTTTACATGTCTGTGTGGCTGAAATTACTATTAATGCCACAGAACAAGCCATGCAACTCGTCTAGTTCTTACAGGAGGTTAGACGGCTGATCAAAAATGACATTAGTAGACGTCATCCTGATAAGGCAAAGCCTTCATCAGGATCCAGGAAGGATTTGGAGCTATCCAGAAACTCTCATTTAGGAGCCAGTTGATTTATGGTTTAAACAACACTATTGGTAAAATTTTACTGGAACGGATAACAGATAGCCTTTGTTGCGAATAGATTTGATCAAATTATGATGGGTGCGATCTTTTAATTTATTACGAAGTCTTGAGATCTGCACATCAATAGCGCGGCTTTCTGGATCGTCTATATCAATTTTCAAAACCGAAGCAATTTTTTCTCGAGTTAAAATTTCTTGCTCAAAACCTAAAAATAACTCCAGCAATAAGCATTCATTTTTGGTTAAAAAAATGTGTTTGCCATTTTGGTGTTTAATACAGGCATCATCAGGGTAATAAAACCATTGGGCAAAGCTTGCTCGCTGATAATTATCGTTCGGTAGTTGTGTTTCATCTATGTTGTCATCGTTAGAAAGGTGAGCAGTACTTGAGATTGGCTGAGCTTTACGCCGACGTAAGATAGCTTGAATTCTTGAGAGCAAAACGTGAGGGCTAAATGGTTTTTCAACGTAATCATCAGCTCCGGCTTCAAAACCTAGTACTACATTCATTTCACCTTGTACGGCAGTTAACATGATAATAGGAGTATCGCAGGATTCACGGATTTTTTTACAAACATCCAGGCCGTATATATCTGGCAGCATTAAATCCAAAATGATCAACTCAGCTGAATTGGTTTTAAGATAATCTAATAGTTCTTGGCCAGTACCAGCTTCTATCACCTCGAAGTGATAGCGAGTTAAAAAAATCTTAACCAGTTGACGAATGCCAGGTTCATCATCTGCAATAATAATTTTTTCTTTGGCCATGCCCTGAAACTCTTTGATTTTACTTGATTAATAATAGTGAAAAAAATGCAATGCGGCAATAAATATGTTATATAGCCTGTCAGGTAGAGTAAAGCTGGGGTAAGCATGCTAAAGCAATTCAGTTTAAGTGCGTTTAGTTTGTGCGTACTGAGCTTTAGCCAAGCTAATGCTTCATCCATTTTATATCAGTTGCCAAAAATTGAAGCGGTGGCAAAGCCGCCGTTTAGCTATCAAGCATCTTCGCAATTAGGCAATCAAGTTATTATCTCACACTCACAAATTATCCGATCGGGAACTACTAGCGTAGAGCAGCTGTTAAATAGTATCGCTGGAATTCAGTTTATAAGCGGGGTAGGAGCTGAGCCTGAGATCTTAATTCATTCTGAACCTGCTTTAATTTTGGTGGATGGACAAGATTTAACTAACTTTTCTATGACTGCTCCTGATGTGGGGCTGATACCTTTATCTGAAATTGAGCAAGTAATTATAACCCCTGGGGTGACTGGAGCAGAATATGGTAATGCCAGTTTAGGTGGGGTAATTAACATAATCACCAAGCCTGCGAATGAAAAGGACCGGCATATTTCTCTATTATTTGGCACACCCTTAATGACTCAAATTAATATTGGGCAAGCTGGGCCATTGCGGCCAAATTATGCTTACCGAGTAAATGTTCAAAGTCTCTATCAGCAAGGTTATCGCGCGAGTGATCAGCAAACTAATAATCAACTTGTGCTAAAGCTTTCTCATGAAACCAAGATAAACTCCCTTAATGTTACTCTAACTGGCCTTAACCAAACGGTCCATTACCCTGGTTATTTGACTGACAGTCAAATAGCGCAAGACCCAACTCAGTCTATTGCAGGCCAAGGTCAAGGAGACCAAGAAAGCCATACTGTGATGAGCATAATAAGCTGGCGACACAGACTTGATTCTGTATGGTACTCTAATACTCAATTAAGCTATCGCGAGCGACAGGCTAATTCGAATTTAGCTGGGCTTTTTAGCCAGTCTTATCAAACCTTAAAGCTTAGCCCAGAACTTGATGGAGATTTGCATATAGGAAAGCAAAGCTTGCCAATCAAGGTTGGGCTCATGTTGAGTAATGAAACCTATCAATTTTTAAGTCCAGTATTTTCAACCGCTGTGATCAATCATGCTAACCAACAACAATATGCAGCTTATGGCAGCCTGGATTTACCTTTAACAAAAACTCTTAGCTTTAGTTTGGGTGGGCGAGTAGTCAGTATTAATACTCAGGCTCAATTTGTGAATTATGCGACTAATTTTACTGATCCACCTAGTGCTCAAGCTCAACAGCTAGGCCTTTTAACCCTAAGCTTAAGCAAACAATTTAATAAGGAAACCGCAGGTTATATAAGAAGGGCTATGGGGTATCAACTGCCCTTTATCGACGAGTCTAATTACACGGCCAATCCTAATACAGGCTTTGGGCTTAAAGCGACCACCTCTACTGCCTATGAAATGGGGATTAACTGGCACAATCAAGTTTGGCAGACCGATGCAGAAATCTTTGCAATCTCTTTGCATAATGAAATAGGCTATTACGTGCCAGCAGGTAACATATGGGGAGCAAATTATAATTTGCCACCAACTCATCGTGAGGGCTTAACATTTGATGCTCAATTTGAACCTAGCTTAAAATGGACTTTAGGCACGAGTGCAACTCTAATGGATAACCGGTTTCGCTCTGGAAGCTATGATGGTAATGAAATTCCAGGGGCTTCAGAATTATTGGCTAAATTTAGTTTGACTTATCAATTTACCACAATATGGTCTATTTATGCAGAATCACAATATGTGGGGCCACAATATGCTCAAGGTGACAATGCTAATATCACAGCTGCTGTTCCAAGTTATTGCTTATTCAATTTGGCATTGATTGCTGCATTGCCGAGCTGGAATGTAAGCTTTAGAATCGATAACCTTAGCAATGTACAATACAATCTTGCCAGTGTGTATGACAATTACATTACAGCGCCGCATAGCAATGATATTGCCTATTATCCTGCTCCAGGTAGGACCGCTATGCTACAGATCGCTTATAAGTTGAATTGAGTAATGAACATGGTAAAAATAACTTGCTCAGCTTGGTCTATGGCTATTTTCATGCATCTAACTTTATTAGCGCTGCTAATAGGCGGCCCAGACTTCGCTAGAATTAAGAGTTTGCCAAAAAATGATGGTAGCCTCTCAGCTTATTTGCTCCCATCCATTGCAAAGATTAATGTGCCAACTCCTGCACTCGAAAAAAAACCTCCCAAGCAGGTAAATAGGTCGGTTAGAACTACTTCAGGCACAGGAGTTTCCTTTGCATTTAATCAATCACAAAATTCAATTCTGGCGCCAAAAGACATGCAGATGCTGTTGCAAGCCATTGCTCAGTCTATTCAAAGGCATTTGAATTACCCGGATTTAGCACAAACTCGGATAGAGCAGGGGGCGGCAATAATTGAGTTTACAGTGGGCGTGAACGGGCAAATTAGTGCAATCAAACTAAGCCATAGCTCTGGTATAGCTGAGCTGGACCAAGCTGCCATCAATGCTGTACAAAGTAGTAACCCAGTGGCACTGCCTATACCACTTCATCAAGCCATTCAGTTGTCTCTTCCGGTGAATTTTAGTTTACAATAATAAAGATTAGGAGGCTGACATGAGCAAAGCAAAAATTGGTGTGTTTATTGGACGATTTCAGCCATTTCATCAAGGCCATCTTGCTATTATTGAGCAAGCCTTGGCAATGTGTGATCACTTGTTGATTATCGTAGGCTCTATCAATCGGGCCCGCACCATTAAAAACCCTTGGACTTTCGAGGAACGGAAAATTTTAATCAAAGGTAATTTGGAAGTCTTAAGCTCAGATATAACAAAAAATGTCAGCATTTTAGGTGTCGAGGACCAAATGTATAATGAGGCTCTGTGGAATAGTTCTATACAAGCTCTCGTTTTAAAGCATGCACCTGATGATTCTGAAATTGTAGTAATTGGCCATGACAAAGATGAGACTACTTATTATTTAACCGCTTTTCCACAGTGGGGCCGAATCGAGTTAGGTAACTATAAACACCTCAATGCTACAATGATGCGTGAACAATATTTTCTCGGTAAAGAGGTAAGTGAAATTGAAGGAGTTACCATAAGGACTCAAAAGTTTCTCGAGGACTTTAAGTTATTTAATGAGTTTCATAATCTTAAACATGAATTCAATTATATCAAAAGCTATAAGGCTTCTTGGAGTAAGGCGCCATTTCCACCAGTCCATGTCACCACCGATGCGGTAGTGCTATGTAATGAACATATTTTACTCGTGCAACGCGGGCATTATCCAGGTAAGGGTTTATGGGCCTTGCCTGGTGGATTTTTAGAGCAAAAAGAGTGGGTCTGGCAAGGCTTGATCCGAGAGCTTATAGAAGAAACCTCTATCAACCTTAGCACAGCGCAACTCAAGTCTTATTTAATCAAAACCAGAGTGTTTGATCATCCAGGGCGCTCACAGATCGGAAGAGTGATTACTCATGGAGGCTTATTTCAAATTCTAGGTGATAGCCTGCCAGCGATTAAGGCAGCAGATGACGCCGCTGCGGCGAAATGGGTTCCAATCAATGAATTTTGGCAGCTGTCCGATCAATTGCATGATGACCATTACTATATTGCCAAGACCCTATTGCAATCATAGGGCTTTTTTAGCAATGTTTAAGGCTTGTTTCAGCCAGGGGGTATAGCACTCAATATGACTATTAAACTCATGCTCAAGTTCTGCGATAGTCATCCATTTAAGCTCGGCAATTTCATCTCGGTTAAATTTAGAAATATCGCCATCATATTCGCCAATAAATACATGATCAAGTTCATGTTCAATTAAACCATTAGAAAGTTCAGCGCGATATATAAATTGGCCTACTGACTGTAAAGAGGTTTGGATGCCGATTTCTTCTTGTAGGCGCCGATGGGCTGCTTCTATAGTGGCTTCACCTTCACGAGGATGGCTACAGACTGTATTGGTCCAAAGTCCACCACAGTGATATTTTTGTAAATGGCGTTGCTGCATTAATACTTCACTGCCATTGTGTCTAAAAATAAAAATGGAAAATGCGCGATGCAATAGGCCAAGCTCATGAGCCTTGAGCTTTTCCTCAAGGCCTATGGGCTGGTCTGATTCGTTAACTAAAATGACATATTCCATTGAGTTCCTCGATTTCAGTCTGTCATCTTGGCATTAGAATCCAATGGGTTATTCCTTGCTGCTACGTTCAGCTTTGCGGCGATCAGTTTCTTTTAAAAACTTCTTACGGATACGGATAGTAGCTGGAGTCACTTCTACTAATTCATCATCATTGATAAATTCCAATGCTTGTTCCAAGGTATGTCTAAGAGGCGGAGTCAGTACGATATTTTCATCGGTACCCGCTGCACGGATATTAGTAAGCTGCTTACCTTTAATGACGTTTACCACGAGGTCATCATCACGTGAGTTTAGGCCTACCACCATCCCTTCGTATACTTCAGTACCATGGTCGATCATCATCAAGCCGCGTTCTTGTAGATTAAATAAAGCATAACCTAAGGCCTTACCATCTTGGTTGGAGATCAGTACTCCACGCTGACGTTCAGAGGCCACATTCTTTTTACATGGACCATAGTGATCAAACACGTGGTTTAATATACCGGTACCAGAGGTTGAGCTTAAGAATTCAGTATGAAAGCCAATCAGGCCACGAGTAGGAACTACATATTCTAAACGTACTCGGCCTTTTCCATCTGGCACCATATTTTTCAAGTCACCTTGGCGCATACCCATTTTTTCCATAATGGAGCCTTGATGCTGATCTTCAATATCAATAGTGACAAATTCAAATGGCTCATTCATTACGCCTTCGACTTCTTTCATGATTACTTCTGGACGAGATACTGCAAGCTCATAACCTTCTCGACGCATGTTTTCAATTAAAATCGCTAAATGTAATTCACCTCGGCCTGATACTTGGAATTTATCTGGGTCGGCGGTCTCTTTCACTCGTAAGGCTACGTTATGAATGAGTTCTTTAAATAAACGGTCGCGAATGTGGCGGGAGGTAATATATTTGCCATCACGTCCAGCAAAGGGAGAATTATTCACTTGGAATGTCATGGTAACGGTAGGCTCATCCACAGTCAAAGGCGGTAGAGCTTCGACGCAGTTTGGATCACATACCGTATCCGATACATTTAAACCTTCAATCCCTGTAATACAGATAATGTCTCCAGCGGAAGCTGTTGGAACTTCAAGGCGTTTTAAACCCATATGACCTAAAACTTGAAGAATACGACCATTACGAGTTTTACCTTCGCGGCTAACGATGGTTACTGGCATATTGGTTTTCGCAGTTCCGCGAGCAATACGGCCAATTCCAATGGTTCCGACATAGCTTGAATAATCCAGCATGGTTATTTGCATTTGGAATGGGCCATCTGCATCTACTGGCGGTGGTGATACTCTATCAATAATGGTTTGGAACAAAGGATCCATGTTTTCAGACGGCTGGTTTAAGTCTAAAGTCGCAAACCCCATCAAGGCTGAAGCATAAATAATAGGGAAATCTAATTGCTCATCAGTTGCGCCAAGACGATCGAATAAATCAAAAACTTGGTCCACTACCCAATCAGGGCGAGCTCCTGGTCTGTCCACTTTGTTTACTACTAGAATAGGTTTCAAACCTTGAGCGAAGGCTTTTTGAGTTACAAAACGGGTTTGTGGCATAGGGCCATCAACTGCATCAACCAATAATAATACTGAATCTACCATCGATAGAACGCGTTCCACCTCACCACCGAAGTCAGCATGGCCTGGGGTATCCACGATGTTAATACGATAATCTTTCCAGCGAATGGCTGTGTTTTTGGCCAAAATGGTAATGCCACGCTCTTTTTCCAGTGGGTTAGAGTCCATGGCTCTTTCTTCCAGCTTTGTGCGCTCATCCAAAGTATTGGATTGTTGTAAGAGTTTATCGACTAAGGTGGTTTTACCATGGTCAACGTGGGCGATGATGGCGATGTTTCTTAATTTTTGAATAGACATGTTATTTGCTTCACTAATGGTCAATTTTGAGGGAACTTTAAACTAGCTGCGCAGTATATAGGAAATAATGGTGGCTGGCAAAACAATGCTTAAGACTGTGGCTAAATTGCTAGGGCAGTGAGTTTTTTAATCTCTATGTTACCAGTAATTTTAAGCAGTTTATTTCGATTAAGCTGACCAGAAACCACGCTAATCTTAGACTTGGCGATTTCAAAATAGCCCGCAATAAACTGGATTAAAGCCTGATTGGCTTTGCCATCAATTGCTGGAGCATGAAGCTTTAATTTTAAGTTATCACCATAGACTCCAGCCCATTGTGATTTTTTAGCATTAGCTTGGACATGGAGTCTGATAAATAAGGCTTCATTTTGCCAGTACCAGGCTGATGCGGTATTACAGGCCATTACGAATAAAAATCAAAATAGCTTGAATTAAAATCAATACTACAATAGGGGAAAGATCAAAGCCATGAATTGGTTTAATAATGTTTCGAATAGGGCGCAAAACAGGCTCTGTTAACTGCAGTAATATGACTTGTATTGGATTGGCCTGATAAGGACTTACCCAGCTTAATACTGCTCGGACTAAAATTAGATAAAAATAAAGATTCAGCATTGATAATAGTATTTTGATTAAGGCTGCAATTATAATAAAGCCATTAACTGGTAGTCCAATTAACACATTCATAAGGCTAATTTCAAGAATTTGCAACGCAAGTATTAATACTACGGCAGCCAGGTCTAGGCCAAACCAGCCTGGAATAAGGCGGCGTAAAGGTAAGAGCAAGGGATTAGTCACTTTCATTATAAATTGGCATAAAGGGTTATAAAAATCAGCTTTTACCCATTGTAATAAAAACCGTAGCATGACTGCTGTTATATAAAGAGAAAAAACTGTATTAAGTAAAAATAATCCTACTTGGATCAAGCCTGCATTCATGATAAATCCTCGGTCTTTGATAAAATTATGCCTAGTTCTTTGCTGCGTACTTTAGCTGCTCTAATACTTGCTCGTATACCTTCTGTTACATGCTGGCTTTGCCAAGCCTCAAGTCCTGAAGCAGTGGTGCCATGTTTTGAAGTCACACTTTCACGTAATTCAGCAGGAGACTTTCCTGAACTTTCTAATAGTTTAGCCGTACCCAGTAAAGTTTGATTGAATAAGCGTAATGCCACATTGGAATTTAAGCCAGCTTCCACTGCTTCTGCTACCACAGCTTCTACCATCGCACAAATAAAGGCTGGCCCGCTGCCAGAAACTGCAGTAACTATATCCATATGGCTTTCATCAACCCATTCAACAATTCCAAATGTACTAATAATGGCTTCGGTCATTTTTTTATGGGAATCAGTAATAAGTGAGTTGGCACTTAAGCCACAAGCACCAAGACCCACTGCTGAAGGAGTATTAGGCATAGCGCGCACGATAGGAATATCCTGACCCAGCCATTTACTCAAGACCGCAGTATTTAAGCCAGCCATCACTGAAATAATTAAAGGTGGATTTGAGCGTTCTGCTAAAATAGGGGCTATTTCAAGCACTAAAGCATGTGCAGATTGAGGCTTAACTGCCAGAATTAACACATCAGCGGTTTGGATCTGACAGGCAGCCTTCAAGCTGGTGTTGACTTTATATTTATCAGTAATAGCTAACAGCTTATTTTGATGTCGGTCCACTACCATTATAGTATTAGGCGCGAAGTTGTTATGAGTCATGCCAGCAACAATGCTCTGGCAGATATTGCCGCCTCCTAAAATGGTGATTTTAGGCGTTATTTTTGTCATTTTATTCCTCTATGAATGACGTTTGCCAAAAATAGCCTGGCCTATTCGTAACCAATTACTGCCTTCGGCAATCGCGGCCTCAATATCCGCACTCATGCCCATGGATAGTTGATTAAGCATAAGTTTATGAGCGTTTAATTCAGTTTGTAAACTCACTAGTTTAGCGAATATAGCACGTTGTTCAACAAGAAACTGGCGTGGGGCAGGAATGCACATTAGCCCGCATAAATTAAGATTAGGTAGCAGGGCTATGTGACGGGCTGCATACACGATTTCATTTGCCGTAAAGCCAGATTTGCTGGCCTCATTATCAAGGTTGACTTGTAAGAAGATATTTAATGCTGGCAATTCTTTAGGACGCTGTTCACTTAAACGTTCGGCAATTTTTATTCTATCGACGCTATGGACCCAATTGAAATTCTCGGCAATGGCTCGGGTTTTGTTAGATTGGATAGGGCCGATAAAATGCCAATTTAGACGCAGTGACTGAAGTTCATGAATTTTTATTAAAGCCTCTTGTAAATAGTTCTCAGCAAAATTTGTCTGACCAGCATGAAAAGCTTCTTTGATCGCACAGGAAGGCTGTGTCTTACTTACCGCTAATAAATGAATAGCTTTTGGATCACGCTGATATTTAGTCGCATAATCTGCAATTAAGGTATTTATGAGTTTTATATTTTCAAAAATGTTCATGCTTTTACATAAATAAAATGAGTGTGGACAAAGTTAAACTCTATTAAGTTTATAAAACCTTGCGCATATCAAAGCGACATATAACTGAAGATTGCCCAAACTTTCGCCCTTGAGTCACTTCATAGCCCAAGCCTTCGTACAATTTGCGAGCTCCGCTTTTACTCATCATGACATTCAAATCAATGATTTTAATTTTATGTTGGCGGACATTCTCTTCCATTAGCTGCATGGCTTGTTTGGCATAACCTTTACGTCGATATTTTGAGAAAATTTCAATATAGTCAACAAAGGCAATATGATGAGTTTTCATCCACAAAAACGAATAGGCCAAAATGCCGGCAACTTCTTGAGTAGATTTCTCAATTATGTGGAAAGCTTGATGGGTATCTTCCGGTAAAGATTGGTTATAATAAGTCATTACTTCTGCTTCAGAAGCGCGCAAAGCTGTAGCTAAATTAGCATATTCCCCTTGGGTAAACATGGCTTGAGCATATTCTTTTATAGAATGCTCCAAGTAATTTTGAATTTCGATAAAATTCATCTCTTTAAGTTCAATATGCATATTTTGGCCCGGACTAGTTAAAGATCTAGGAAGTGTATGTGAGAGAGTTATGGACTTCAAGTAATAAAAGCCCACATCCTTGTGGGCAGGCCAAGCCGATTCATCCTTGAATAGTATATCCTTATGCTTACTATTAGTGTCTCATAGTATTCTTAAGGGAACCTTAAGGGCTAATTAATAAACATTTAATTAAGTTAAGCTGCTTTAAATATGCCATTGCCTAGATAATTTATAGCCAATGACTTACAAGTATAAACGAGCTTTTCTACAGATTTTCAAGCTTTCAAGTTAGATACTAGAATTGAAAGTAAAAAGGAGAGCATCATGATTTATGCCTATGCCGCAAAAGGAATCGCTATACCTAACCACATTGCTGAAGAAGTGAAGCAATATGCACGTAATCATGGCCTCCCATTGACAGCCCTGCTTCAAGATCAAGCTATACAAACCATGAAATGGCAAGAAAGAAACTTACTCGGCTTATTAGGGCAAATGCAAAGTGGCGATAGCCTAATTGTATATGAAATTAGTGATATTGGCTGCAGTATGAAAAATGTGGCCGAATTTTTAGCTGAGGCCGTTAATAAAGGCCTAATGATTCATTTTATTAAATATGAAAAAATATTTTATGGGGAAAAATTTTTACCTGCTGATGAGCTTATTGATCTATTCCGGCATTTTGAATGTGATTTTATTGCCCATGCAGCAGTAGGCAAACAATTAAGACGATTCAATAAAAAGATCAAAGCAGCTTAGGATTTTATCCAATGTGGTTTGCGAAAGGCATAGATGACAAAAGGTATGGTACAAAACAATAGAACTCCACCCATCAAATAGGCTTCATAATGCCAAATATTACCTACATCAATACCCACTGGAGGCCAAAAGCCAATAACAATGGTAATAACGCAGCTTAATGTTCCTATGGTGGCTAATGCCCATATGCCAAAATTGCCAAAAGGTACTTTATAAGCCCTAACAATTTCAGGGTGAGAATAGCGTAAACTAACTGCTGCTGCAAACATGAAAATGTAAGCCAGCAAGGATAGGATCGCTGTAATATTTGATAGGATCCAGTATGAACTATTGACGCTTGGCATCAATAAAAATATTCCACAGATCAAAACGAATAAGCCTGCTTGAGCAATCAAAATGGCAATTGGGGCATTGAAGCGATTAGTTTTTTGCAACCAATTTGGCAGGGCCCCATCTTGTGCAGCAATCAGTAGGCCTTTGCTTGGCCCTAAAACCCAGGCCGCGACTCCGCCTAAGCCCCCTAAAATAATGCAAGCTCCAATGATCGAATTCATCCAACTAATATGGTAAGCGTAAAAGAAAGTGTAAAACAATTCTAACATGCCGGTCATTAGCTGGATTTGCTTATGCGGTATGACAATGGCAATTGCTAGGCTTCCGCCTATTAAGGTAGCTAAGATTATAACTGTGGACCAGAGCAGGGCGCGTGGATAGCTGCGTTGAGGGTCTTTTACATCTTGCGCATGAATAGCAGACATTTCCATGCCAACTAAACTGTAAAGTACATTGGTTAGTAATACTAGAGTGCCAATATTGGTAACATGTGGGAAAAAGCTATGCCAGGAAAAGTCTATATTAATTACTCTGCCATGACTCATCCAAATCACGCCTAAGATAGTGATCAATACCATAGGTACAATAGAGCCAAGTATAGCCGCAATATTGGTAATTTTACTTGAGACATTCATGCCAAAGCAGTTCACCACAGTAGTGCCTAAAAATAGCACCATTACCACGGTAAGCATATAGATTTTGTCTTGGACTAAAGCCGGATTAATCATATAAGCCAAGGTGGCTGCTAGTAAAGACATGATGGTTGGATACCAACAGATATTATAAACCCACTGCAACCAAATAACGGACATTCCCCATTTTACGCCAAAAGCCTCACGGACCCAGATATAAATGCCACCATTTTTAGACCAACCCGTTGCAAGCTCGGCTGACACCATAGCAGTAGGAATAAAAAATACGATAGCTGCAAGCAAATAATAAAAAACTAAAGAAAAGCCATACATTGCGCCAAACGGTAAACTGCGTAAGCTATCAACGGCAATAATATTAAGCATGACCAGTGAGAACACGCTCATTACACGTTTGGTTGAGGACATGACTATACTCTTCGATTAAAAATAAGCGGCTATGATAGCACCCCAATTGTTTTAAACCAAGTTTGAATTCACTGTATAGTAAACGGTAGGCCTTGTCTTCATTGTATAATCGCTAGATTCTTGTAGTAGATCCTGATGAAGGCTTTGCCTTATCAAGATGACATCGTCTCTGATTGGCCTTACAATTGTCATTCTGTGATTGCTATGCAAGCCACAGAATCTAGGCCTTAATTTTGTAGTAGATCCTGATGAAGGCTTTGCCTTATCAAGATGACATCGTCTCTGATTGGCCTTACAATTGTCATTCTGTGATTGCTATGCAAGCCACAGAATCTAAGCCTTATTCTTGTAGTAGATCCTGATGAAGGCTTTGCCTTATCAGGATGACACCTATCTAAGCAGCTTTGCTGCTAAGATAGGTGTCACTTTAAGCGTTTGATTTCCTGTAGGGCTGTATGTAGGGCGCCTTCAGCTCGTTTCAAATCATTGCTCAAGCGCTTAATGTCGTCTTGCACATGCAGCAAGCTGATTTCAGCCGCATTCATTTCTGTTTCAATTCGCTCCAGATCATCTAAAGATTTGTTCTTAGTCTCATAGCCTAAGCAAGCCGTTAAGATAAAGCCTGCGAGGCAAGCAAAGGCGATAATTACCAAGGTAATTGGCAGACCAATGGTTGCTTTCAATACCGGCAAGAAGAAGATTCCAACAGCTGCGCCAACTTTGCCTGAAGCGGAAGCAAAGCCATGGCCAGTTGCACGAAGATGAGTAGGGAATAACTCGGCTGGTAATAAGAATGTGGTAGGGTTTGGGCCAGCATTTGCCATGATGTTAAATAAAATAAAGCCAACGAAAACCAAGGTTAAGTGAGCAGTGCTGTTACTTATTAATACTGATGCGGCTAAGATAAATAAACCTATTGCCATGCCAAAGAAGCCTAATGCTTGCAGTTTTACTCGACCCCATTTGTCTACAAGTAAAATGGCAATGATAATCCCTGCTACTAAAAATATATCAACAAACGCTCCGCCATGAGTCGCAACAGTCGCTCTGGTGATGAAGTCGCCTTGGCTCGTGAAGGCCAAGGTGGCTAAAATAATCATGGTAAAGAAACCTACGCCATAAAAAGCGATGTCCATTAAGAACCATGATAAAGAAGTCAGTACAGTGCGTTTAATGTAGCGTCTAGAGAATAAATCCATAAAGCTGGATTTGTTGGAAACTGCTACAGCTTCAATGTTAATTTGTTTGCCGGTCATTTTAGAAGCCACCGCAGCTGCCTGCTCATGTCTGCCTTTATGTATCAACCAGCGTGGGCTTTCTGGTAGAGTCAGCCTGAACAGCAAAATAATAATTGCTGGGAATACTGCGATTCCTAATACCCAGCGCCAAGCATCAATTTGTGGGTGAACTTTTAGGATAATAACCCCAATAATAGCTCCTGCCAGTGCGCCTAAAGCTTGGAAGCCAAAGCCACTTACTAACATTCTGCCGCGTAAGCGCACAGGCATGTTTTCAGTAATATAAGTTGAGCTAACTGGGTAGTCGGCACCAATACCGATTCCTAATAAAAAACGAAAGAATATAAGGGACTCTACGCTCCAGGCTAAAGCAGACATTCCGGCAAATACCACAAAGAATAATAGGTCCACTAATAAAATCATCTTGCGGCCTAACTTATCAGTAAATCGGCCAAATACGGTCGCTCCTAAAATGCAGCCTAATGGAGCTGAAGCGCCAATTAAACCAAGTTCGGCTGGAGTGGTGGAAAACTGTGCGGCCAGTAAGGGTAGCGCAACGGCTATAATAAATAAGTCAAATCCATCTAAAAAGATCCCCATAGCGGAGAGAAACCATACTTTCCAATGAGTGCGACTTAGGGAGGCATTGTCCATTGCCTCGGTTGCATGGGCAGCTGTGTTCATGTGTATCCTCATAGACTATTAAGTTTGCGCAAAGTATACAGGATGAGCCTTCTTTAAGGCAAGCTTAGTCGATGGCGCTCTTCCATAATGCTGAAGCCAACTAAGTCTTTACTAAAGTTGCGGCTTAGTGCCATCACTTTGAAACTTTCCCCCATATGTTGAGGCGAAATAAGTTTTTTAATGCGGCTTAGTTGAGTGACATCTTCGATTTCTTGCATAAAATCACCTACTCCACAATTCATAAGAAACATGCCTTGGCTAATGTAGCCGGCCAATTCCATGTTATTTTCCACACCCGCTTCAGCTAAGGCAGTAAAATCAACATGAGCAGTGATATCTTGTAACCCAGGATATAAGAATGGATTGTCATGAGCATGATGACGATAATAGGCCATCAAAGTGCCACGAAATCGAGATGAATGATAATAACTTTGACGTGGATAGCCGTAGTCTATCCACAATGAGAGCCCTTGTTTTAAATGTTTAGTGACGGCGTAAAGCCATTGGCTCAAGTACAGGTTGATTTCAGAGCAATACCCCTCAGGCAGTGGACCTATTTCATTTTGAATGTTACTAATCTTTTGAACTAATTGAGTATTGGGGGCGCTAAGCTCGCACCAATAAAATCCTGGTGATCCATGGTTTACGCCCAATTCAATAATTTTATCGGATTTGATGGTAAATCTAGTAATTGCCAGAGCATCAATTACTTCATTGCCCAAGATTATGCCAGAAAAATCCGCCGCAGGGGGGCTATTAAGCCAAGTGATAAGAGGTAATAAGTGGGCACATTTCTGTTTAATAAGCTCTACTTGGCGTTGTTGTAATTCTGCACTCGGTTCTAGGATCCAGTATTCTGCTGGGAGGGAGTCGCATTTTTCCAAAGCTAATAATAAATCTGCAGCCAAACTGCCAAGCCCCGCACCTAGCTCAAAAATAATGGGATGGGGCAAATCTTGAATAACTTGCTGGCACTGAACAGCAAGGCATTTGGCAAACACTGGTGAAATTTCAGGAGCGGTAATAAAATCTCCCGCCGGGCCAATTTTCGCACTTCCACCCGAGTAATAACCTAAGCCGGGCGCATAAAGTACTTCATTCATGTATTCATGAAAACTTATAGGGCCTTGTTTAGTAATTTTTTGTGCTAAATTTGCTGCTAATTTTAGGCTATGTTGGATGGCAATGTTACTAGGCTGTGGGATCGAGCTATTCATCGATGGCGCTCTATGCAAATGGAGATTTGCTTAACCTGTTTGATAATGTTAGGTTTGATTACTTCAAGCCATAAATATTCACATAAAGCGTTTTGAAAAATAAAATCACTAATATTTTCAGCCAGCGCTTCAATTAGCTGAAAGTGACAAGACCGAATATGCTTATCGAGTTTATCAATTAATTCTGCGTAATCTAAGGTATCGGCAATGTTATCAGTTTTAGCCGCCTTGCTAATATCAATGCCAATTTTTAAGTTAATGATCACTGGTCTTGGTGCTTGGCGTTCCCAATCATAAACCCCCAAAATGGTTTCTGTTTGCAAGCCATTTATGTTAAGGATATTCTTTTCATGATTTTGTAAAAGCATAGCCTTGCCCTGTAAAATTTTTACTCATTTTATTTTATCGGATGGTGTAAAGCTAGACTAAACCTGGTAATATCAGCGCCGCTAATTTCGCTTTTGTGGAATTAGGTTTGAATCAAACTTAAATTTCGAGGAGTTTTTATGAAAAAGATTATTCTTGCAGTTGCTTGTGCAACTTTGATGACCGCAGGTTTTGCAATGGCAGCTACCCCAGCTACAACAGTTCCAGCTGCTAGCACTACTTCAACTTCAACTACAACCACCACTACCACCGCTAAGCCTGCTAAACATAAGCGTCATCATAGAATGCATAAAAAAGCTGAAACTACTTCAAGCACAGAAAGCACTAACACTACTGCTGCTCAGTAATATAGTTTGCTACTTAACGGCGTCAGCCCTAAAAGCTGGCGCTTTTTTTTGCCTAAAGTTACCGAAATATCCTATTGTCTAATTTCTTCATTCAATCATGCTAGGCTAATATGCCCTTAGCAATCAATCTGCTGTAAAAGTGCTTGAAATTTACAGAAAAATTACTTAACATCACGTGGTTAATTCTATATTAAAATACTCAAAAGGACACACAATGAAAATGATCGCACGCTTATCTCAGGTGGCATTGGCTAGTGCAGCTATGATGCTGCCTATCGCCAGCCACGCCGCTTTGTCTAACTGGACTCAAGATGCCAACCAAGCCGCTTGGTCTGGCTGGACTCATCAAGTTTATGTGGGAGTCGGTGGTGGTTTCCAATATCTTAATAATAAAACCGTAGTTGGTAATATTTACGATGATAGTAGCCATTTTGACCCAGGTTTTCATGCTCATCGTTATGCCGGTATGGGCAACCTAAGCCTAGGTTTGGCTAATACTCAAGGAGTTGATTATTGGGCGGTTGAATTTGATGCGACCCATTCATCAGCCTATAATAATGCAATGTTTAATGCAGATATTGCTGGTGTGCCTGTTTTTACTAACACTTATAGTTTAGTAACTTCCATGCCATGGCGTTATGAGTTAGACGGGGTGTTTGGTCGCTATATACAACCTAATGTCTTAGCTTATGTGAAAGGCGGGGCCACTATGGGGCGCATGTTCACAACTTTCACTGCCCATTATAATTATAATGAAATAGCGTTTCCTACCGTGATTAATTTGAATAAAATTATGTATGGAGTGGTGGTAGGGGCTGGCGCTCAATACGTGGCCAATACCCATTGGCGAGTAGGTGGTGAAGTCGATGTGGTCCAATTCTTTAACGGCCATAAGTATGTTGCTAACTATTTAGTTAATAATACTCCAGCACAAATTTGGGGCACTAATGGTGCTAACTTCCAAATTAGACAAACTAATTTGATTGCCAAGGCTACTGTTAGCTATATGTTCTAATCTAGTTTTTTCGATTATTAAGGCTATGCGAAAGCATGGCCTTTTTTATTGCCTAAAATTTAGTATTCTACAATTGCGTAGACATAAAAAAGCCGCTATATCAGCGGCTTTTTTGATGAAGCTACAACTTAAGCGTATGCATGCTCAACAGTGCTGGCTTTTTCAGCCCCACGAAGAGCTTGAGCCAAGAATGTGCCTTGGAAGCTGGCTGTGTGAGTGGAAGCCAATGCTGGCTCAGGGCATCCATCTTGAGCGATAGAAACGAATATAGGTGCAGTTTGCCCAGTACCTACGGCACTTCTCACAGTTAGTCCATTAAAGAGTGTTTGAGCTTCGCTTGCTGCTATAGCTGCACCTTGACAAGCATTAGTAGACCCCGTGAAACCTGTTGGGCATTCTAAGCTTGCACCACTTACATCTACGCTAGGAATAACCGGGGTAGTTGGATCACCAGTTAAGCTAAGCACCAAGTCTGGAGCTACGGCAGCAGCTACACCACGTCGGACTATCTCTACTGGAGCTGAAGTTTCTGCTGTGAAAGATACGCAGGTTGGAGCAGGCGGAGCGGGTGGCGCAACGTTAGTTTGTTGGCCAGTAAGCGTGTTTGAAATCATGCCTGAGTCTGGTTGCAAAATTTGCAAGCTAGCAGCCAAAGTTGCGTTACCAGTACATACCGAGGTCACACCTTGAGCTTCAGTTACTGCAGATGGTAAGTCAGCGCCAGTCACATTCACAGGCAAGGCTGGGGCAGTTGCATTAATGGTTTGAGGTGCTTGACCTTGGGCGTTAATCACGCAAGATGCACCAGCAGAGAGTCCAGTAAAACCGTAATTAAACATAGCAATACTCGCGAGAGTAGTGTTACCTGTAGCTTGTAGGTTATCCATTAAAGCTACCGATTGACCATTTTCAGTAGTAACGGTCTCACCGCCGGTGATGATAACTGGTACTGGTGGTACTGGACCAGGCGCGGGCGGTTCAATGTTGGTTTGTTGACTTGTGATGGTGTTAGAAAGTAAACCGGTGTCTGCTTGAAACATTTGATAATGTAGAGCCAAAGTTCCGTTACCGGTACATGCAGAAGTCACCCCTTGTGATTGGCTTACAGCAGTGGGTAGGTCCACGCCGGTTACGTTTACAGGTAAAGCTGGATTATCAGCATTAACGGTATAGGTGGTGCCTTCAGCTACAACATTACATGAAGCCCCTGTTGCTTGTTCGGTATAGATAAAGTCAAACATTCCAGTAGTCGCTAAGCTGCTATTACCAGTAGCTGCAAGGTTGCCAACTAAAGCTACGGATTGACCATCTTCGGTGGTGAGGGTTTCGCCACCAGAGATAACGACTGGCGCTGGAGGAACTGGGCCAGGAGCAGGAGTTTCTAGTAAATTAATCTCGCCAAAAATCTCATTCGATGCAGCATGACCTTCTTGAGCGAAATAAGCACCCATGGTTGCGGTAAGGTTGCCAGTGTAGTCTACAACGCTAAAGCTACGAGTAGCATCAGCTGCGGCTTCAGGACTGCTATGGTTGTAAGCCCACTTTATGGAAGGATGGGTGGCGTTTAGTACGGCTGAGAAATTGCCAGGTCCAGCAATGCTAGCACTTGCCCCGCTGGTATATGGATTAGCTGAGAAGCTATAAAAACCTTCTACTGTTTCATCAGCTGAGCCACCGCTTATATCGATATTGGCTTCTGGCATGAATGCTGCCGTGTCATTGTGTCCATCAATAATAGTTTGGGTAGAATTGCCAGTAGCACTGATAGAGTAGCCTGAGCCACTGGATGAATTATTTTTATTTTTGATTGCGACATAGGCAAATGGACCAGCTACAACTGTGGCTACAATTAAGAGAGCCAGATGTTTAACTTTAAAGCTAGTCCCGATAAGAGGGCGGTTCCAACATTTTACCGTATGCTCTATACATTTCCCATGAGTTTCGTATGGCTCTGGTGTTGATAGCAATCTCTCATCATTTTCTCGTACACTGTCTAAAGTAGCTCTAGTAATTCTAGCATCTTCCTTAGCCTCTGCAGCCTGGCCTAAAAGTTTCTCAGTATCACCCATTGTAATTCTCCTAATGTTATTGTGTTATACATAAAAATAGATCCGGCTAAAGGTTTATTTAGCCGGATAAAGTTTTTGTTAGACAGCTTCTGGGCTAACTACAGGTTTAGTTGCTGAGCCTCTTAATTTATGAAAAACCATCGCTGTTTGGTTGCTAGCAGGTGCTTCTGCTAAAAGCTCGCGGCTCCAGGAACCAACTAGAAAGTTTTGTGCTGGGCAATCGCCTGCCGCTTCCTTAGTAAGGTAAAAATCAATAGGCTGACCAGGTGTTGATTGAGCACCAACGAATCCGGTGCTAGCTTGTAAGCTAGCTTGTATGTCGGATTCGGTCAGGGCTTCAGCTTTACAAACCCCAGCTAAAGTATCGCAGCTAAAATAAGTGGGTTGAGCATATAAGCCCGCAATCACAGCAGGGTAGGTTAGCGTCCAGTCTCTAATCAACTGAACTGGGGCAGGGTTAGTTACTGTGGTATCTGCAAATAAGCCTACTTCAATTCCGCCTTTTGAAGTACCATAAGTTGTGGTAGCAGTAGTCGTGCCACATGGTGGTAATGCTTGGCTATATTGGATGTGGGAGATTTCAACTTCTGATTCATGAGTTGGAGCTCCAGGTTGAACAGCTTGGCTAGAAATTGCCAAATAACCTATGCCATTAGTCTCTTGATCTGCCACTACAGTTAAACCATTTAAGGCATTAGTTGCATTCAAGACGTTAGGAAAGCTCAAGGTGGCGCTAGCCGATGGGTTGGCTAGATTAACAGTTAAAATTTCACTGCCGTTAGCATATAATAAACTCATAGAGTTTGTGCCATTTGATTTGGAGGTATCTAAGGCTAACCCTAAAGGTATCATTGTGGTGGCGTTATAAACTGCACCAGGTCCGGTAATACTTGAGTTGCGGTTAGTGGGGCAATCGATACTGTAATAGCAGTTTAGGTCTCTTGGCCCAGAATAATTAATATCTTTTATAGCAGGTGGAGTGGGTGGAGTGGGCACTGGAGGCTCAATATGTTTGTTTTGGTTAGCAATCATTGGGGCGATAACAGAGCCATTATTGCTACTTATATTGGTTATAGAATTTACTGTGAGGTTACCAAAACAATTCATTCCAAGACTCGATAGTCCTTTATTTAAGGTGCTTACATCAGGAATATCAGAGTTAGCAATTTTTATTGGAGCTGTGCCTGGCAATGCGGTCACAGTTTCCCCAGTGCTGCCAAGAGTTATGCTGCAGTTTTGTGCAGAAGCATCGTCTGCTTCCACAGTAATTAAGGTGGTTTGTGCGTAATTGGCCTGGCCGCCGCTTGCGCTAACGTCTTGTAATGGATTGATCACCTCAGGGCCAGTAAATGAAGCGTTAGAACCCGCTCCTGCAACCACAAATGGAGCTGGAGATGGTGAAGGGCTAGGGCTTGGTGAAGGGCTAGGGCTTGGTGAAGGACTTGGAGCTGCAGTATTTACCAGTATTTCTTTAATTTGAGCGGTTTGTTCAGTACCTTGAGCAAATTCAATCAAAGTGGTTAAAGTGGCTTCACCATAGCAGACTGCATCCGCACTAGTAACAACCTCTTTAGCTGCATCGCGACTAGGCTCTATAGCTTGAAATTTTACAGTGGTGTTTGGGCTTAAAAAGCTATAAGGTTTGCTATCAAAGGTTAATGTACAATTGGCTGCACCTGATGTGGTAAGCGTGCTCCATAAGGTAGCATTCGTTGGAAGATCAGCGCCACCTCCAGTTAAGCCGATGTCAGCAAATGGCTGAGTATGCACACCATCATATGATTGAGTAGTTAAACCGCCAGTGGCGGATAAAGCTACCGGGCCTTGCGCTGGGCAATCCTTATGAAAAACTTCACATCTTAAAAAATATAAAACCACAGCCGCGACACCTCCCAGTACTGCAGCAGTGGAGCCGCCAATGATAGCCTTTTTAGTTTTAGGTGATGTAGCCTTCCATCCATCTTTAAGGCGTGAGAAAGCATCTGTTGCTGGAGCTGGTTCCCCTTCTTCAGGAATGGTCTGATAGCCTGTTCTGCTTCCAGTTCCTACTATTGAGCTGTTCTCAGTTGGGAGGGATGAAGCGGCTCTTACTGTTGCAATGCCTGTTCCTGCGGCATTGATAGATGGGCCTGTTCTATCTAATAGGTGTTCGGCCCCCCAACCTGCCGCTGGGGTTGGTACATCAGCACGGCCAACAGCTCTAGGTTTTACTGTTTCTACTGTTTCTCTTGCACCTGTGTCTGTTGTTCTTGTAGTAACTTCTCTAATAGGTCCACCTTGTGACATTTTTAATCTCCTAATTCATTCGAGGGGTGTATTTTTTTAACGTTCGCATTTTAACAATATTTTTGGTGAAAAACAGGGTAAACGTTAAAAATTATTATTTAAGTAAAATCCTATAGAAAAACCATATAAAACTATGATGACGTATTCCTGTAATTATTGGATTTTATTAATAAATTTTAATGTTTCGCCCAGGATAGAATAATAAAAATATTCTAAGCATATTGTTAGCGCCCTAATTTGTTCACGAAATAAATTAGGGAAAATCACCCTAACATGAAATGGAGGCAGAAATAAATACTATTCATAGAAATGAATTGCCATGAATTTGTTATTAGTTATTGTTTATGGATCCAAAATTCACGCTATAATTGTTGTTATGAAAAATCCCATAACCACATTATATCTCTATTTGCTTGATGCAGATCCAGGTTTGATTAAATTCAAACAAGGCTTGAAATCGGTTATGGCTTTGTTGCTCATAATATTATGTATTATCAACTGGGTGCCTATGATAGGTTTGGTGTTCGCTTGTCTTACAGGAGTATTTGTAGGGCTGAATCATTATGGAGGGACTCTAAAAGCTCAAAAATTACATATGCTATTTTCAGTCTGGTATTTCCCATTAGTCATTGGTCTTGGTTTAGGATTGCAGCCTTATTTTTGGCTGGCCAATTCAGTATTGATTATCCTTAGCTTTCTAGGATTTTATTTAGTGAAATTTGGTTCACGTTATCGGACCTACCCGGCTATGGCAGCCGTTTTTTATTTACTAAGTATAAATTTTAGCGTGCCAAGTATGGAAGATAAGCTTCTTATTTTTGTAGCAGTATTGCTCGCGGGCTTGATTTCATACGGCGTCTATTTTTATCTCTGGCCTGAACAGCCAAAAGCAGAGCTTGAGGCAAATATTGATTCTCTATTAGTCCGCTATATTCACCTAGCTAAAGGCTTATTTTACTTGGTCGATGGCATAAATAAGCAAGAGAATTTTAAATTGGTCAGGGAGTCACTTATTGAGCTTGAGCAAAGTTTACAAAAAGCTTTTCAGGTGGTGGATCGAGCGGCAATGGGCCCTGATAAATCCATTGCAGAAGCTCTGCTGGTAAAATTATATGCATTATATGTATTGCTATTTATGATGTCTGGCTGGTTGCAAGAGCTTCATACTGAGGTTAAAGAAGAAGGACTAGATTATCAAAGCAGTTTGAGTAAATTAATGGGGTTTCTACTCGATGCTTTCACAAGACTGAGTCTCGTGAATAAAGGTGGATATAATGGTCAAGTCATGGATGAAGAATTCAATGTGGTTACCGAGCGCTTTAAAATTTCAGTGTTTGGGACAGGTAGCATCCCCAATGCTAATTTAATTAATTATTCTTATATAGCCTTTGGATTTAATCGGCTAATTATTTTACTTGAATTAATTCGGGGCCTATTAAATGAGCTTAAGTTGTCATCATGATAATTTCTTCTGAAGCAAAATTAGGTAGTCGAGCTGCAATAGCTGTAGCCATAGTTCTATGGATTGAACATGCTTTTCATTTGAACCATGGCTATTGGGCTGTGCTCACAACTATTGCTTTAATTTCTGCTACTTGGGGTGAGAGCTTGCAACGAGCTTATACTCGTTTTGGTATGACCATAGGCGGATGTATAGTTGGTTATTTAATAGTACTCTTACTAGGTAACCCTAAGTGGTTGATACTAAGTATGTTGCTGTCAGGTATTTTTGGCATGGCGTATTTTTTTGTGGTTTCGTATGCATGGGCTATGTTTTTTGTTGGAATTAATGTTGTGGCATTATTTACCTATTTGGGTGGATGGACCTTGGATTTATTATGGCAGCGTACTTATGAAACAGCTTTAGGTTGTCTCGTTGCCGCTATAGTATCAGGCTTATTTATGCCAATTTATTCTCGGCAGAAATTTGCTCAAGAGCTTCCTGAGGTTATGCGCTGTTTTAAAAATTTATATACTTCTTTAACCTCAATGGCAAGCAAGCACCAGGCTCCTAGCCTGGCTGAAAACACTCAGCATCTGAACGAATTATTTAATCAAATTAGAGTTTTAAAGAAAGACTATGGAATGGCTAAATATGAAATGTTGATTATGTTGCAGCAACACGGCTCCATGGATGTTTTTTTACCCAGGCTTGAAGTTTGTTTCCACTATCTCAGTAGCCTAGCCACAGTGTTAAGGCAGTTATCGGGAAAACCTATTTATGCATACTTTCAACTAGAATTACAAGATTTATGGGACCATTTAAGCCTTCAATTCGAGCAGATTCAACTGGCTTTAGATAGCAAGCCAACTAGCGCTTTGAATAAATGGGAAGAGTCTTTTGTCCGTTATCAGCTTCGAGAAAAATTTTATCTAGCTAAACACAATCACCAATTTAGCCCTGATGAAATGATGAATTTAACAGCTTGCGTCTACTATGGCAGAATGTTGGACAAATCATTTAGAGAAATGCTCGGGGCCTTTAGCCAAAAATAGGAGTTAGTATGAGTTGGCAAGAAGATAATAGAGAAATCGAGATGTCAGAAGTCATGACGCCTGACATGGCTAATTTCGCAGGCTATGTTCATGGCGGACATTTGATGTTATTGCTTGATAAAGTAGCTTATGCTTGCGCAGCTCGCTATGCAGGCCTATATGTTGTAACGCTCTCTGTAGATCAAATCTTATTTAAACAACCTATTAAAGTGGGAGAGCTTGTCACTTGTTATGCTGCAGTTAACTATGTTGGCACGAGTTCTTTAGAAGTAGGTATAAAGGTCGTTGCTGAAGATTTGACTAGCCATGAAAAACGTCATACCAATACCTGCTATTTTACCATGGTCGCCGTTGATAAAGCTGGCAAGCCTGCTCCGGTTAAGCCATTAGAAATTCGCTCAAAGGAAGAGCAGCGTCGATTTGAGGACGCCAAATTACGTCGGCAGATGCGTTTAGACTTTGGGGTTCAGCACCAGCAGCATCTTAAAAAAGTGCATGCTCAGTCTCACTAACTTGTTCTTGAAATGTAGTGCACAATTTGGTCTTGGGCAGATCGAGCGCGCCTAGCAGAGCCTACAATTTCATTCATCATAATAGAAAAAATAATTGGCTGTTGGCCTGGCACCAGCAAGTAACCTGATAGAGTTGAAACCCCAGAAATAGTCCCAGTTTTGGCGAATACATGACCGCCAAGTGGAGCTTGAGTCATGCGATAAGCGAGCGTCCCTGGTTTGCCAGAAATAGCTAAATCTTTGATGAAAATCGCAGACATTGAAGAATGATACATGGCAAAAAGAACATCAGCCAACTGTTGAGGGGAGATCAGGTTATAAATTGATTCCCCGCATCCATCTTGTAGATAAGGGGGGCTGAAATCAGGACCTAATTGTTTGGCGATAATGGCATTAATGGCATTAACACCAGCTTTATGGCTCCCTACGCCATAATATTGTTGGCCTAAGGTCCGAGCAATCGCTTCTGCATATAGGTTGTCAGATTTTTTCAGCATAATTCCTAACAGGATTTCTAAGCTTGCGGATTGATGGGTAGCAATAACTTTAGTGCCATAGGCGGTATTACCTATTTCAATGTGGCCTCGTAGCGTTATCCCTTGAGATTTTAATAAGCGTCCAGCCATTTGTATTGCATAAGCTTGAGGGTTATGAATTGCAAATTGGAAATTCCATACGGGTTGATTGGGTAAGCAGCCTTTGAGAGTAACGGTATTGTTTTCACCAAACTCAGGTGCGAATACGCAGGTCCTAAGGGCGCTTTTCCCCACTAGTCGGACTTGATTGACGACAGGGTAGTCATTACCACCTTGGTGAATAATTCGCCCTCTATTGAGTTGGAAATACATGCAGTTTTGATTAATGATTATTCCACTTGAAGGTGCGGCATAGCAATAGGTTAGATCATCTTGAGGCCAGCCAAGAGGATACATCGGTCCGCTAAATACTTTATCGTCTAAAATTACATCGCCATCGATTTCATGGACCCCCGAGGCTTTTAACTGGGCAATTAGGTCTAGTAAATTATTACTAGTAAAGCTTGGGTCGCCGCTAAATGTGATATAGGTATTACCATTTAGGGTTTGGTTTTTAACGGAACCTTTGGTGCTAAGCGTAGTTTTGAAACGATAATCAGGGCCCAGATACCATAGTGCCGCGGCGGCAGTAAAGATTTTAGTGTTGCTTGCCGGGGTATAAGCTTGCGCAGCATTTTTTTGAAATAGAATTTTACCGGTCTTGGCATTTTCAATCAAAATGCCAGTATTTAAGCGGGGGAGGTGCTTTTTTAAATACCAAGGAATATTAATATCTAGTGAACTTGGGCTATCCAATGCCAGCGCACAGTTAAAAGAAGCTATTGTAACTATCAAGATTACAAAATAACGGACTAATAAATTTGGCATTCGTTTAAACTCAATTAAATGGACTTATGTTATATAGCATGACTGCAAAGTCAATATACTTAATTGAGTATAGCAACTAGATTCTATTTTTATTAAGTTCGCTGTGCATTTCTTTTCCGGCCCTAAAGTAAATTCGATTTTTGCCTGGAGCTTCAAGCACCTCTCCAGTTTTAGGATTACGGGCTTTTCTAGGCTTGCGATAACGAACTTCAAAACTCCCAAAACCTCTAATTTCAACTCGGTGGCCTTGGTTAAGGCTTAGCATAATAGCATCGACTATAGTTTTAAAGATTTTGGCAGCCTTTGCAGGGCTAACATTATGCCTTGTTGCAAGCTTTTCAATCAATTCTGAACGATTAATCACCTGATCTGCCATGTTACTCCTCCTTGATACAGCATTTTGGTAAAAGACAACTATGTCCTATTTTTAGTCGATGGCTAGATTTTTGGCAATAAATTTTTATCATTTTTAGTAATATTTTTTTTCAGAAGTATATAAAATGAACTTTTGCAAGCCTTCATTTTATTAGGTTTTGAGCGAAATTCGTTCATCACGGGTGGAAAAATGTTCGATATATCAATAGTTAAAATGGAAATTCTGTCAGATATTTACAAAATAAGCTCATTATATTGAACTTAACTTCAGAAGTAGCGATATGGTACCCTGTAATATCAAACTTTTGGCAGTGTCAATATAGAAAAAAGAATTATAACTATGGCATTTACTAAAACTTACATTAGAATAGCCGTTCTTTAAGTTTCGATTTGCGACAGGAAGAGGTATGACAATTCAAATTACCAAATTCAAAAAGAACATTTCCCTCTTTTCACTTATTATGACCGGCATTACTGGAATTTTAGGGTCTGGATGGCTGATAGGTACCCAAAAAATTGCCAATGTAGCAGGCCCTGCCGGCATATTTGCTTGGTTTATTGGCGCTTTGATTGCGCTACTGGTTGGGCTGTTTTATATCGAAATTGGCAGCGCTAATCCGTCTTCTGGAGGAATTGGGTATTATTCTCACCTGACTCATGGCCGTTTTTGTGGTTTTCTAACTTTATGGATGAACTGGTTAAGTATATTAGCGGTGGCACCAATTGAAACTCAGGGAGTGATTCAATATGTTAGCCAATTATCTCCAACCTTGAATTCTCTTTACAATGTTCCTACTCATGCTCTCACTCCCATCGGGATTCTTTGTGCATTAGGCTTAATGGCATTTTTTATGTTCATTAACTATTGGAGCGTTAGGATTTTTATCTATTTTAATAACTTAGCAGCGATTCTTAAGTTAGCCGTGCCTATATTAACCATTGTAGCCTTGATGTATAACGGCCTGCATGCACAAAACTTTGGCAATAATATCCAAACCTTTATGCCATTTGGAATGAAATCAGTGCTAATGAGTGTGGTAAGTTGTGGTGTAGTGATGTCATTTAATGGCTTTCAATCCCCTCTTAATTTTTCAGAAGAAATTAGCAATCCAAGAAAAATGCTACTCATTGCCATTATTGGCAGCATAGTTATAACCTTTATCATTTATGTTCTGCTTCAAATTGTATTTGTTGGAAGCTTAAGTCCTGCCATGCTGGCTCATGGTTGGGACAATGTGAATATGCGTTCGCCTTACGTAGACTTATTATTAGTGTTGAACTTACAAATCATGATTATTGGTGTTTACGCGAACTCAGTCGTTTCTCCCAGTGCTACAGGGGCTTTATTTATTGCTTCAAGCTCAAGGGTGCTTTATTCATTATCAAGTGAGAAACACCTACCGCGCTTTTTAAGTCAGCTTCATCCACTTTATTACAATCCTCGTAATGCTATTATTGTTAGTACCATTTTAGGATGTATTTTCTTGTTTGTGTTCAAAGGCTGGTATCAATTGGTGGCAGTGATTTCAGTTATACACTTGTTTACTTATCTGCCAGCTCCCATCGTGGTAATAGCTAATCGGATCAAGAACCATGGCTTTTTGCAAAATGAAGGGCAATTTATTATGCCTTTAGCAAAAATAATTGCTCCTATGCTGGTGTTATTATTAACTTGGCTGTTATATGCGGCAGAATGGCCATTAGCAGGCGAGATGCTTTTGCTTATTTTACCTGGCTTAGGATTTTTTATTTACTTTGAATACAAAAACCATCGAGGCAGAGGGTTTAGGTCAGCATTAAAAGGGGCCTCTTGGCTTATCATCCATATACTAGGAATAAGCTTGATCGCCTATTTGGGTAATAATCCTGCACGTGGATATGAAATTATTTCCAATACGGCTAGTGTCGTAAGTGTAGTGGTTTTATCGTTGTTTACTTATTATTATGGCGCATATTTTGCTATTGATAAGACAGAAGCAAAGACTTGATAACAATTTAGCCAACCTGCCTTACTGAGTTATGGGTAAGCCGTACTGAACGAGGGGGGATAGTGCGGCAAAAATGTAAGGCAGATTGAACTCGGTTTATGACCTTACCGCTCGATGATTAAAATCCACTGCGCGACTTTCGTCAAAAATATTTACCATAAGCGCAATATGGTCGGTCATGTTTAATTCTTCAGTCTGTAAAGTGGCTTCCTGTTCCATTATGATAAGTAGTGAGATCAACTGATGGACATCAACTAAGCCGTCAATTGAGATTTTCAAACTATTTAGTAAATGTTCAGGTAGTTGTAATAACAAAGATTTGCCATCTTCTGGCGTCATGCTTGAAATAACTTTTACTGATCCCATTTCTGTTTCCTCACAAAGTGGCCATCCATGGCCGCTAACTTCCTTTATACAGATTTCCGGGTGTTTTTATAGATATAAATATATAATAAATTGCGTATATTTGTATTAGATCTCTTATGGGGAGAAATTGACGGATGAATTTCCCCCGTTAAATCCAGGCATAAAATATAAAATGGATTATAAAATTTCTATAAAAATCAACGAGGTGTATGTTTAGTGACGATATAGGGAATGCCATGAAGTTGTGATAAAGTTAGTAACACTACTGCTTAGAGAGGTAGATAATATGAACCGTAATCTTATAAGCGCTATGTTGATTGGGTGTACTTTTATTTCACAGGCTTTTGCAGCCTCGGTTTCTATTCCCATGTACTTAACTGCACAAGGTACTGAAAAAGGAAGTTACGTAGGAATGGTTGTTGCAACTGATACTCGATACGGGCTTCTATTAACACCAAACCTACATAATCTCGTTCCCGCTATGTCTGAAGGGATCCATGGTTTTCATGTTCATGTTAATCCTTCTTGTGCTGATAATGGCATGGCAGCTGGCGGACACCTTGACCCTATGCATACTGAACACCATTTAGGGCCATATAATGCAAATGGTCATTTGGGAGATTTGCCAGCACTTTATGTTGATAAAGACGGCAATGCGACTTTACCAGTGTTAGCGCCAAGGCTTAAAGTAAAAGATATCCTTGGACACTCATTAATGCTGCATTCTGGTGGAGATAATTATTCAGATGCTCCAGAAGCTTTAGGTGGCGGTGGAGCCAGAATGGCTTGTGGGGTGATAGCAAGTTAGAAAAAACGGCTATCCTTAATAAGTATATTCTGAACTGAAAGGCGCGAAGAAATTCTCGATTTTGCGGATTATGACTCGCAAATTAATTTTAAGGCCCAATGACTTATCCCTCTTTATTTATTAAACACTTTTGAAGACCATCAGGCTGCTTAGGGCGAAGGAGTTTCAATTCCAAGTTGTTTATTGAGGCTAGTTTGCATAAATGACAAAAAATCATCCGTTACATTATAAAGTGCATCATAATGGTTGCCACCATCGTAAACTAAATATAGTGCCTGACTTAGATCTAAATCTTTTAATTCGCAGCCATAAACCCTATGCGGCCATAAAATATCTTTACCGGGTTTAAAATCATCTGGATGAAGAACAATTATTGGCATTAAATCTTTAGTCTTTAAAATAGCTCCTAGCGCATTTAATGTCAGATCATTACCATAAGCTTCAGTTGGCTTGACAGCATCTTTCACGGTTTCCATTTGTGTGACAAAATCTTCGTAACTTACACAATCATGGCATTCTGTGCTATTAAAAAAAGATATTAGCTTTTCTTTGGCTTCGTCATTTCTCATAAGCTGACTGGTGGATTTCCTTAACATGTGTGTGAATGTTAAAATATCATGCTTAGTATTTTTACCGTTTCTTTGAAGTTCTTCCGCAATAGCTCTAAATTGGCAATGTCCATCTTTGGGCACTGAGTTTACGCCGATATTAAATTTAGCCATAAGCATTGCTGCAAATACTTTATCGGGGTCGGTTGCAGCTTCACCAAATGGCAGAGAGCTTTTATAAGTGTTTGTAGGTTTTTTGACCGCTGTTTTGTCAGGGACAGATTTTTTACTTTCAGCTGCAAGATCTATGGGATAAACTTTGCTTGAGCCAGTTTCATAACTTAATCTAATCAATTTTGCAAAATCTTTTCCTGCTATTGAACTTAATGTTTTAGGAATTTGAATAGAGGCGAAAACAGAAGACAATGGTTGGGCATCCCCTTTTTTCGGCTTCCCTTTATAAACACCGGTATTATCTTGTAATTGAGCAAACCAGTGCTCTTTACCACCACCGATATCAATTCTCAAGTACTCCCCACTTAAAAAATTATTTTTAGCCACTAACTTAATTTCAGCTTTAGCTTCTAATGCTGCTAATATCTCCGCATATTCATTTTGTAAATCTTCTAAACTAACTGTAGGAACTATTGCTGCTAATTTATTACCAGGGTCCAAAACTTCAGAATCAAAGACATCTCTTATTAATAAAGATTGCTCAAGTTTGACAAAGCCTTTATACCAAAGCTTTTCTAAGCCTGCAGGTAAAGCAATGTTTAATGGTGTTATGCCTGCTTTATAGGCTTCAATTCCTGCTGCTAATTTAGCTTTTTCAATTAGTGCTAGTTTTGAATGATGGCGAGACGAAATCCCTAATGATTCTGCGGCTTCAGTCATGCTATCTGCCCTATCAGCCGTATCTCTTGGGATTAAAATGCCTGTGCGAATTTGTGAAAAATCATATTCAACAGGTATTGCACAGATAAGCTTTTGCTTTTCTGAGATATGCACAGTTTTTATTTCAGGGTTTGAGTTGTACCATGCAGGAGAGCATCGCGCATATAAGGCTCCAACCACAATGGCTTGCCATTCTAGCCTTTCACCTATCACGTTGACTCTGGCAGCAAAAATGGGTGAGCCTGATTCTCCTGGAATCGGTTCTTTTCCATGTGCACATAGGTAAATGTCTGGGCTAGTACCTTCTTTCGATATTTTGTAAATTCTTCTAATTTCATAAGAGCTTTTGGCCTTGTCGAAATGTAAATAAAAATACATCACATCAGAATGCTCATCCTCAGTAAAAAAAGGTAATATACCGCTTACACCCTCACGACCAGTTTTAGCATTGATAATTATAAGGTCTGGCGCTGCATCATTATCCGGCTTTCTGTGATATGAAGCCTGTATTGCTATGGGGAAAGGCTTGCCATCAAACCCATAAAATATTGTATCCTTAATTAGCTCGGGGCTTGGAAAGACATGGGCATTGGAAACCATCCATTCTTGATGTTGGAAAAAACCCATTCCGTGAATGCCGTTTGCGGTTTTCAAATATAAAAGATTAGGCATGAGGTGTTTTTTAACATATTCAGCTAATCCAGCTTCTGATTTAAGCTGTGCCTGTGCTAATGCTAAACGTTTGGCACTAAGTTTTTCTTGCTCCATTCTTAGGCGAGCCATCTCAGGTATACTATCATAATCACTTGGGAGTATTAGTGGTCTTGTTGGCTTTGGCATTGAGCCAAGTTCGGCACCGTACTTTGCGTTATGAGTTCTTAATGCAGTCACTTTCCAATGTATTCTTTCACGAGCATCGCTATCAGGGCAAAAATCTAGAGCCGTTTTGCCAAGTTGATTCCGATGATTGACGTTACCTCCATTTTTGACAAAAAAGTCTAGAAACTTAAGGAATTGCGTCTCGTTCTCGATGCTCGTAACTGCAAATATCATAAGCCCGTGTTGGTAAGTCGGGTCTGTGGCATGGATCGATAACTGATCTGATTTAATTAGATCAATGATAATATCTACACCGAAAGCTCCACAGAAATCCTTTACCAATGCTGGGGTAATACTTGTGCCGTACATAAGTCCGCCTTTTGTCATTTAGATGAGAAATTATACAAAATACAAGGCTTTAGCTCAATCTATTGTTCAGCAGTCTAGAAATCGACATGAGAAAATATCTCTTATGTATGCACTTCGATCAAAAATAAATGACATTATTAAAAGCTATCATTGCAAGATGAAGTTAATACAAAGGCGAGCTTATGAGTTTAGAAGCTTTGAAAATTATCGATTAAGAGTTAGGGTATTATATGGATGGAAGTGCCTCTTCAATTGAGAAAGACCCCCGCTTGGTATGTTCTTGAGTGTGCCGGATCGTATAAAGTGGCTTCCCTTATTAAGCATATTCCAAACTGAAAGGCGGGAGGGAATCCTTGATTTTGCTGATTATTACTCGCATATTAATTTTAAAAGCATACTGTCTTATCATGTCATAAAACGTTACAATTAATTTGTACATTTTTTTACCAGTTGATGAGACTTTCTATGATTAACTTAGTTCTTCTGAAGAATTTATAGTTAGAAGGTATTTTGGTGAGAAACGAGAAAAGTGGTTTTTTCTGGCATTGATAATATTGAGGATAAAAGGTGACTAGTATTCATTCAAATGAAAGAAACAGCGGGCTTCAAAAGTTCCTAGTTCTATGGCTGGGCGATTTTATTTCAACAATCGGTTCAGGATTGACTGCTTTTGTGTTAGGTATATATGCCTACAGGCTGACTGGGCTGGCGACAAGTGCAACTATGATGGTTTTATTTACTTTTTTGCCTGCTTTTATTTTAAGACCTATAGGCGGGGTATTGGCAGATAGAGTCAATAGATCATTCTTATTGATAGTGGGTAATTTAGGTTCGGCTTTAGGCATCGTTTTGGTTATTTTAAGTCTGTCTTATAGACCTCACGATTTGATAATGATATACACTGGAGTAGCGCTAAGTTCTATCTTTGTAGCTTTTCAAAATCCAGCATTCAAAGCTTTAGTTACAGATCTTGTTCCGCCCAATTTATATTCTAAAGCAAGCGGACTTGTGCAGTTATCGGGGTCTGCTCAGTTTTTAGTTTCGCCATTACTGGGCGGGTTCCTCATGATGTTAATGAACGTCAAATATATATTAATTCTCGATGCGTTGTCTTTCATGATCTCTGCTATAGCCGTTTTTATTATTCGTAATAATTTAAAAAAGAGTGTCAAAAAAGATGAAGTTAGGGCGCATTTTCTTCTAGAATTGCTTGAAGGGTTTCAGGCTATTAAAGCTAACCGAGGCGTATTGGTGTTAGTGTTTTTGGTCTCTATTTTGTTATTTTATATCGGACTATTTCAAGCCTTGCTTACCCCTATGGTGTTATCCTTTACAACAGCCAGAGCATTAGGTGTTAGTCAGTCGATTTGTGCAATTGGGATGTTACTTGGTGCGATTATCATCAGTACTCATAAACGAAAAAATGGCAATAATGTATTTATTCTATCAGTGTCTTTAGCGCTGCTTGGGTTTTTCTATTCATTTATTGGCATTTTTCCCAGTATTATTGCTGTTGTTTTGCCAGGTTTTTTATTTTTTGCTGCACTACCATTTGCCAACAGTAGTTTAGATGTTTTGGTTCGTCAAAATATTAGTAATGAAAAACAAGGTAGGGCGTGGGCTTTAGTCTCTGTAATGACCTGCTTTGGCTCAATGGTTGCTTATGCTATCTCGGGCTTTTTAGCCGATAAAATTTTTAATCCTCTCTTTATGCCTAATGGTCGACTAGCAGATAGTTTGGGGCGAATTTTTGGCGTAGGGCCAGGAAGAGGCATCGCATTTATGTTTTTTTTAGCAGGAATATTGGTGATTATTTTGTCACTATTTATCTATAGATCTAAATCAATTCATATGCTTGATAACGAACCTCTCGTAAAAGGAGCTGCTTCTGATGAAAATCCTACTGATTGACAAAGCTGTATGATTTTATTTTTATTAAACACTTGATTTATAACTAATTTTGGTCGAAATGGCTCCCCTTGATAGCACGTTCCGAACTGAAAGACGGGAGGCAATCCTTGATTTTATCGATTATTATTCGCAAATCAATTCTAAAAGTACATTTATAGAACAAAATTTGTATGGATTATTTTTGAAAACTGAGAAGCTGCTTTCTTCAGGCTTACAGCTATGAGTATTTTATGGTCGGCCAGCACCACCAGCGGGCGAGTCAGGAAGGTGAGGGGCTGCAACAGGAGGATGGGCCTTAGCAAAAGCTAATGCAGGTTTGGGTTCATGAGTCTTTGCTTTTCTATATTTATCTAGGTTAATGGCGGTGAGTTCATGACCGCTGGGAAGGAAACCATTGCCTTCGCAACTTTTATCTAAATCTGCATAAGTAAATAAAGCTTTTGCCATTCCAAGAAAGTGTTCTATCCCAGTCTTAATAGACTTATGATCTAAATTGAGACAACCTTTTTTCATTGAAAAATGCAGATTAATTACTATCATGTAATCGGGATTTTTATCCTTGACGCCTGTAACATTTTTTGGGCGGTATTTTATTTCGATATTGCCATATTTTTCTTTCCCCTTCCTTTTTTTAGTTTTAGGGTCATACTTCTCAATTTCTGTTTTGGCCACAGAAACACCTACTTCATGAAATTCATAATCTTTTGGTAGTGAACGTTCTATACTTTTCATAAAATCTGACAATGGTTTTTTCAGCCGAGATTTAGATTCTTCGTCTAGCTCGCCATGATAATCCCAATGTTGTTTTACATTTCCTCTATTATCAAGCTCGTCATGTGCACTAATTTTAGGCGGAACTTCACCTTCTGGATTCTTTATAAAAATTAAACTTTCTAATAATGCGATCGGTGATTTTCCGCAATTTATTCCAATGTTGTATTTAATCATGCGATTGTTAATAACTGCATCATTTGTATCATTTAAGAAGTAAATGACTTCACATTCACAAGCTCGGTTGATAAGGCGGATTTGGTTCTCGGGCATGTAGCACCTATGTGTATTCAAATAATTTATTATATCCAATTTTACTGCTGATATATAATTCATTTTTAAATCTTTGCATATGTGGTTTTCACTGAACTGCCAGGAGCTACTATTTAATAGATTATCTAGCAGTTGCTTTAAATGTAATTTTTGTATACAATAATTACACTGTATACAATTAACGGGTGGCTACTATGTCTCATATCATTTCAACTCGCTTGCAAGATGATCTTTATAAAATGCTTGAAGGTATTGCTGAGGTTAGGCATCGTAAGCTTTCTGAAATCGTTCAAGAAGCTTTAAGTTTTTATTTGGAAGAGCATGCTAATTACCAAATTGCACTCGATCGCTTAAATAACCACACAGACGAAATCATTGATGAGAATGAGCTTAAGAAGCGTCTTGGATGGGCTAAATGAGCTACAAAGTAAAATATAAAGCTTCAATCGAAAAAGATTTACGGAAAATTGGTAAGAAAGAAGGCGAGCGAATACTGCAAGATATAAGCACTAAGCTCGCTAAGAACCCTCGACTTGGCATCCCGTTAAAAGGCAATAAAGATGAATTATGGCGATATCGTATAGGCGATTATCGAGTAATTTATGGTTTTAGTGATGTTGAAGTTTGGATCTTGGTTGTGCACATTGCACATTGGAAAGAGGTATATCGGTAAAGTGGCTCCTCTTATTAAGCACATTCCGAACTGAAAGGCGGAAAGAAGTTTATGATTTTGTCGATGTAATTGGGCAGCATGCTATAAAAATAAAAACTTATCTGTTAATTCATAAAACTTAAAAATGGAAGATGATCACATATTGCGACTGATTAATGAATATGGTTCTTCGCAAAAATATATTATTAAGAGAAGACCACTGCAAGCTGAGAAATTTTTTAAACATTCTAATTTTTAAATGAGTTATTATTAGCACCGGATATATAAATTATGATAAATTTATTATTTAACGTGGTGAGGGGATAAACATGGCTGCCGGATCGACAAGAAAATTTCCAATTGCTTATATTGCAAATGAAAATCTAGATAAATTCACTATAGTAAAAGATTTTAGTTTAATTGATCAGGAAATTAAAAAAGGAAGAAGGCTGCGATTTACAGCAGAAGATTTATATGTAGCCTTGCAATATCAAGATTTATCTTCAGCATGTTTATATGCTCAAGACAGTTTCCCCTCTATTTTTGAATCCCAGAATTCTAAATTAGTTGAAGTATTTATAAGAACACTCCATAAACGAGCTGCACAACATCTTGTTCTATTATCAGATGCTTCTCAATCTGCCGGAGCTTATACTGAAAAAGCAACAGCGATAATTGATAGTAAGGGTAGGCGTATTCCCATGACTCCTGTTGATAAAATTCCTGAGGCTATGGTTGAGTTTTGTACTCGGTTAACTAAAAAATTTCAAGAGTTAAAAGAAAATAAAATCAAAATTGAGGAAGTTGCTGTTTTTGCATTATTTGAGCTTGGGCGTATTCATCCTTTTTTAAATGGAAATGGTAGGGTTGCTCGATTGCTAATGAATAGTATCTTAATTAATTTTGGTTTTGATCCAGTAATTTTTACAGATAAGGATAAATATTATAAAGCTTTTGAAGCTGCTTATAGTGGAAACATGAGAGTTCTTAATAAACTTATAACTAGCTCTCTTAAAGATTATGCAGGTGGCAAGCCTGTTGATAAGCGAATGGATATAGCAATGATTGATGAAGATCGTTCAATCATTCTCAATAATCCTAAAGGTATTGTGTTTGCTCATAAGAGCTTGGGCGTGTCTGCTACAATAACTCCAGAAAAATTCGAAACAGAAATTATACCATCTGCACAACTGCCTGTTCAAAATTTTTTATGTGGGATGTTGAAAAATAAGTTTTCAAAAACACCATCATCTTCTACTGCCATATTAACTACAGCTGAGGCAGCAGCTGGAGCTGGAGCTCCTTCAGCTGAAGCAACTTTTGAAAAGTAGAATTTCTATCTTAAAAGGTTAAGGCAGTTAGCTAGATTGGAGATGAAAAAGGTCAGAAACTGGCGCTAGTTAGCTTTGCTATATTCAAAGATACTGTTTAGATAACTGTGTCAGTTTCCTAGTTTAGTAATTACCAAATTTATTAAAATATAGCCAACCTTTAGCTTTATAGCTAGCGCAATTGCCGATATAATCAATCGAAAAAAATGTCTGATAATTATTTTATAATTGCTCAATAATGTTCATTGGTAAGAATAGTTTAGTTTGTTCATCTGCAAACGGCATAAAGCCATAGTGCAAATAAAAGTTAATAGCTTCCTCGTTTTTAGCGTCAACGATAACAGCCATTGAAGCAATTTCTTTGCTCAATTGTAGACTTCGTTTTAAGGCGCTGATTAAAAGCAATTCGCCTAATTTTTTCCGCCTATGTCTTTCATCAACAGCTAAGCGGCCTAATAATGTAGCCGGTAGAAAGGGATATTTCGGTAACTTCTTAGCTAGATCAGTCGGCAGTTTATCATGTTTGATACTGGCTGAAGACAAAGTGTAATATCCAAGGATGATATTGCTGCTTTCCTCTGTTAGCACAAAAGTTGCCGCAACATGACGCTTTGCATCCTGGTTGGCCTGCTTTTGCAAATAGTTATCTAGTTCTTCTACGCCGGAACAAAATGATGTTTTATCATGATGACGCGATAAAACATCAATAGAATAAGCAGTCATTATTCCTTCACTTCTTTTTTATAACGTTTGGAAGCATTGAGTAAGTTTTTATTAGGCTTAGATGTTTTATTCAGCAAGGCCTGAACAAACATTTTTTGATCTCGAGCAGATAAGCTTATGAGTTGATGTTCAGCAATAACAAGCTTTGCCGCCTCAGTGAGGGTGCTGAGCATGAAATCTGTGAGTGAGCGACCCAGTAGGTTGGCGGCGTGTAAAAACAGATCTTTTTGCTCGGTGCTAACACGGGCTTCGAGCCTTTCTATTTTTGCGGTGTTCATATTTTCTTCCTACTGTTAGGTCTTTTTTAATTGTACGACAAATTGCCGTACATATCAAGGCGGGTATTGTTTTGACAATAAAAATAGGGCGGTTGATGGAGAAAACCATAAATTCAAAACTTATCAAATGGAAGACTCACACGTAACATTTTGGAAGAGGTGCGAACAATGTAAGCTTGTTTGGTATTGGATTTAAATAGATTTTAGATTTAAAAGATACGAAAGCTATAGGTTATGAGAGGGGCGTTTATTGTAAGGCCTTGATTTGTAATGAAAAAATAGCTCCTCTTAATAAGCACATTCCGAACTGAAAGGCGGGGGAGATTCTCTATTTTGCGGATTATTATTCAACCATTTGGCCCATTAGCCATGAGATAAAACACCACAACTAAGCTGATAAAAGCAGGCCAGCCGCATAAAAACCAATAGCGATAAAGCCTGTAATAACGAGGCGGTAAATTGTTGCCGCTATTTAATGCTTGAAAAGCCATATTGCGCAACTGTATTTGAAAGTACACAACAGGAAGCCAGAAAGCTCCTGCGATAACATAGCCAGTAATCGAACCTATAACCCAGAATGCAGTAAAACAATAGCCTTTTAAATACAGGAGTGACATGCCTGTTATAGGTTGAAGTACCCCCCAAACGCCGGTAAAAATCCAATCCGCCTTCACAACCAAAGCAGTTGCCTGTGCGATAATGGCGATATTTTGGCTGCGATTGGCAAGCAGCATGTATAAAGCGGTGCCAAGACCAGTCCCAAACAAAAAGGCCGCGCCTAAAATATGCAAAATAAAAAGCGTAAGTATTAGCATCAGCGTTCTTTTCCCAATACCATTAAGAATAAAATAGCCAGTAAAATGGGTAAGTTTTTGGCAACTGGCGCAAAAGGGTCAAGCCATAATGCAGGAAGCGTAAAGCTAATAAAAATCGTGTAAAACAGCACCGTAAGCAGTTGCAGCCAATCTACTATTTTGCGCTGTTGGCCGCTTAAAACTGCAAGGCCTAGCCCAATATCAAATATACAGGAGCCTACTAAAAAAATGCCCCACATATTGGCAGGTACGCCTGCCTTTTGGAATAAAGAATAGGACTGCCCATGCATCACAAGCCCTACTATTCCAGACCAAGCCCATAAAAAAGCTAAGATGGAGCGCAAAAGAGGGTGCAAAAAATAAAGCCTTGCTTGCCAAAGGTCTTGTGTGCCAGATGGGTTGCACTGCAAGTTTTGGCTGAAGGATTGAGGATGCACGCCCGTTCGCTGGACAGTTTTCTTCAGTTTCTGTGGATCTATGTCAAAATCAGCCTCCTGCATCATCGCTACCGTTGTTGAATTCACAGGAAGCCAGGGCAAAATATTGCCAAGTGGAGCTGCTATTTTTAAAAGCCCAAAAGGGAAGCAAACAAATGGTGCGGCTTTTAGGCCTAACCAAGCTCTTAGTTTTTGCAGCAAATTTTTAAAATCCAGAATTTCAGGGCCTGCTGCATATAAAAGCTCGGGTTTTGTCGGCGGAGTATTTTCCAACACGGCTGCAACCATTGCGGCAAGATCTCGTGCATGAATGGGTTGAAAGCGTGTTGTCCCATCTCCCACTAAGGGAATAAACCCTGGGAAGGCAGCTAATGCTCGAAAGAGTGAGCTGCCCCCGTAACTCGTATTGCTATAAACAAAAGAAGGGCGAAAAATAGTAATAGGGTTTTCTTGGTGCAGTAAAACCTCATCCAGTTTACGCTTTGTGCTGGCATAAGCGACATCGGAGCCTTCAATTCCCATAGCGGAAATATGGACAATGCGCTTAATTCCTAACTGGTGACAGGCTTCAAATAATGCCTTGGGCGTTTCATAGTGGATTGCATTGATTTCAGTTTGACTTAGCTTATGCAGCACCCCTACGCAGTTAACCACAGCGTCAACGCCTTCTAATCGATTAAGCCATGTTTGTTCGTCAGTATCCACAGCAAAATTACAAGCACAAACTTCTGCGTCGGGAAATCGCCTTTTAACTTTATTTACCTCTCGTGCCCCGATGATCACTTCATGCTGCTTTAGCAACTGCGCTGTGATTTGCGCGCCAATAAAACCCGCACCGCCTGCTATAAATACTTTCATGGGTAGACTCCTAGCTGCCAAAAATAATGCATCGGGTGTAAAACGGCATCATGTACAAGCATTACTAAAATCAGCCAAAACAATACTTGGAGGGCGTAATAAAAATAAGTTATATGCCCCTTTGCCAGACAAAATAGAACGCATAGACGGCATATTGCTGCTATGCCAATTAATATATAAGCACTGACAATCCAAGGCGTTACAAAGCTAAAATCATAAAGCGAAACTAAAGCCAATCCTGTGAGTAATGTAATGGTTAGGGCTGGCAAAATCACACGCGCTTCCAGTTTTACAGCAAGTCTTAAAGTAAAAGGATAGATCGAAGGGTTTTTTTGTTTTTTTGCCTGAGTGACATAAAAGCAACTGGCGAAACTAAGTCCCCATAAGGTAATTGCCAGCATGACATGTAAAAACTTCATCATTATTGCAATCTCACAACAAAAGCCAGATCTACAGTCTATTTGCTATAACCTTTATTTACAATGAAGGCTATTACTAAATTAAAGGAAATTATCGGTTCTAAACTAGAGTGCTGTGTGGGCAAAGAAAATAATACCTTAAGAGAATCTCGTATGTGTTTGATTTATAGGGATTTAATTAGCTCCCCTTAATAGGTATGTGTCGAATTGCAGGGCGGGAGGATGTTCTTGATTTTATAAATTTCACCTGTCAATCAAATCTAAAAAAAACATGGTCTTACAATACCAAAGCAACTAAACTCCTCGATTCAAATGTCGCCTAAGTATTGCTTACGTTCTTGTTCCCAAAGCTCAGTTGATTGTATATGCTTTGTTTTAAAATTACGGATGCCAAGGTGGTTGAATCCTTATTTGTTGTATGTATGCTAGGGAATAAATAATGTTTACTAGACTTAAAGTCAAATATCACAATCAAGATATAGTCATTGAAGCCCATGAGTTAATAGCTTTAATGATAGGGGTTCAAGGGAAGTATTCAGTTAAAGCTTTACTAGATAATGTTGAAAAAAAACCAGTTATGATTCCTGATGAAGAAAGCTTTGACAAATTCTGTAGCCGCTACTTTGAAGGAAAAAGTGATCATACATTCTCTCGTGGCGACCATGATATTATGCTATTTTTGCCTAAGCATATTGCTGGGCTTACTAAAATATCTAATTATCATTTTTTAGCAGAAGCGCTTGCAAAACAAGCTGGCTCAAGTAAAGTGGCTGGGTGGTGGGTTTCAGTAGGCGGTAGATCTTTATATCTTAGAAACAATAAAAGTGAAAGATCGCATTTTTATGTTTCTGACTTCGGTTTAACAGCCGATATATATGACTGCGCACGACGAGCTGTTCTTGAAACTTCTTGGCAAGAAAAAAAGCTACATGATTATCCATTATCGAAAGTTTTAGAGCATTATGTGAGCAGGTTTGACTGTGAGATTGTGGTTGTTGCTGCACTGCCGGATGTAATTTATGAAGGACAGTATATTTTTTATGACAATAACATATATACAGGAAATTCTGAGAATAAGCCTAAGAAAATTATTCCTAAAGAGCGCTTAACTGATTTTCAAAAATCATATCAAGATTTGAAGTTTGATTTTTCACGCTCTGCCGAACTAAGTGTAATGAAAGTTGTTCGATTAACAGCTCAGGATTTTTATAATATTATTACATTGAATAGTGGGCATAAACAAATCTTTCACAAAAAACTTGCTAGTAAAGCTGAAGACATAAGCTCTGAATTAGCTATATTGAAGAATTTGCCCTTAGATGCCTATCATGATGTTTATCCATCAAGGACCCCGCAACAACTACTTTCTTTATTAGATTCTATTGCAACTGATCCTGATGCAGCAGCTAGCCAAATAGCGCGCCTTCAATCTGAGTTAACTTATATTTTATTGCATCTTAAGCCAATGTTGTTAGAGATGATGAGAGAATCTCCCACGTTTGTGAGAGATATCCAAAAGACTTATCCTCATAATAAAAGATTACAGCAAGGCTTGATTAAGCGTTTAGCAGCTTTGAAATTGATCGCAAAAGTTAATAAAGGCGAGGCAGAAGCTTTTTTTAGGCCAATCCATGCTTTTATGGATCCGAATTCAGATGGTGCTACCTATAGAGAATTTGCTCAAATCATTCAGGCTATTCTAGATAGGGGCGGGCGGCCTGAATTATTGGCTAAATTATTCCGTGAAATAGTGATGGGCCGATATCATGCTGATGAGGAATTTGCTTTTTTACCGAACCTAGTCTCGGCTTGGTTTGTAGGTGAAGCCGCCCGAAACAAATTAACTGTTATAAGTAGCCTTATAATATTGGATTTTTTAGAAAATCCCAGTTGGCTAGAAGGTCAGCCGGAAACCGTAAAATTATGGTATACATGGCGCAATATATTTCTGCATCCAAATGAAGGTAAATCAACTGATTGTGTTGATTTATATGGTAAGAAAATTGTTAGTAAACGAGCTGAGGCGCTCCCAATTCATTACTTTAGGGGAAGCCATCCTATGGTGCATTTGGAATCACGTGCTGACTCAGATGCTAAATTAGGCAATAAAAACCCATTGACTAGAGTTCGACAAAAAGAGGCAAGCTTAATCATACATTGGCTGTCTGTGCAGCTTAAAAAACATTTGAGTGAGGATTGCACTATTGAGCTGATCAAGTTTGATGTAGAAGATTCAAAAACCTATTTGCCAAGCTTGCCAGATTACAGCGAAATTTCGAGGCTTACTAAAGAGGCTGATAAAATAGTGGCGAAGGATGGGCGACTTATTTTAAAGAAACAATTGATAGACAAATATATTGTTCCTTTGCTTATGGCTCGTTGCCATACCTTAGATAATTTCCAGGATGTTGAGGTATTTGTGGCTCCCAAAATTGAGGGGAAATCAGAAGATATTGAAAGTCATGAGCTTGTGGTAGACCCATTAAAAATTGACTTTGAATTAATTTCGCCTACTGCAGAAAAAGGAGATTTGTATTTTATTTTTGCAGAACTTATCCGTAAAAGAGAACTCAGTTGGACAGCCCCGATAGTACCTACTGCTGCAGCTTTACGAAGTTTAGTCGCTTCGATTTTGCTACATAACAAAAAATTATATTTTCAGGAAGTAAAAGATGCATTGATGTCAATGTGCTTAAGTCGGATAACTGATTCTGATTTGAATTGGGTTTTAGGGGTGGCAAAAATTCAAAATAATCCTGAGAAATATGGTTGCCAAACCACATTTGTTCTTTCTACAACAATTGCGGATAAAGATAATAAACTTGAAGATTTTATTCCTGATAGCGTTGTGAATGCAATGGCATACGCGATGCTTCACGGTGATGATATTACTCACAAAATAGGCTCATATGCAGATGAAGTAGTAAAGAAAATAAGAGCAAAAGAAATGCAAGATAATGCAAATAAGCTTTTCAAGCAATGTTATGAAATAGCACATAAAAGCGCTCTTGAAGCTACTTTGCCTGATCTTGCAGGCGCTCACACGAAGCTACAAGCAGCAGCAAGAGAGATTAAGGCTATTTTGCTTATGCAATATGCTGATGCAATGTGGTTTAAAGAACGTATAGACTTTTTAAAACAAGCATCTCCCATAGCAGGTTCTCGAGTGAGTGAAATACAAGCCCGAATAAAGCAACTTATGGAAGAGGCAAAAAGGTGGGGGCTTTACTACAGCAATTTAATGGACCGAGAAATTGAAAATGCCAAGTTGTACGAATTATACTGCGATAATGCACGAATTTTGGGAGAGATGACATCTACAGGAGCATTAGAAATCAAAGTGCTTGCTAACATCTTGAAGGCGAATGTTTACTATTTCATATCAACATCAGGTAGAGATAACCAAAAAGTGCTAGTTAAAATGGCAGATGGAAGGATATGTGATTTTTATGCAGATCGGTTTATTCAGGTTGATGGGACAAGTAAAAACCTTTATCTATTTTATTTGGGTGATGGGAAGTTCACATTTGGACAGCGATTAGTCACAAGTACTCAAAAAATCAAGTTTTCAACTGAGTCAGGCTCAGATGAAGATGATTGGTTTATGAGCATAATTAAGCAGCCGCCTTCTGCTAATTCTAGAGCTTATTATGGTAATAGCCTTATTTTTAGTGCTGAGCATGCGCATACTCAAATAATGCCAAGCGTCACGGCTGAAATTTTGAAGCCTGCTGCAGAGTCTGGTGCCTCAAGTTTGATCGCTCATATTCCTAGCGATAGCCTACCCTTTTTAAATGTTAAATCTGCGGCTATGAATGATTGCTCAGATAGTGAATTTTTTAGCTTTTTTTACAAAGAGACCGGCCTTAATTATCAAAGTGTGCCAGGAGATAATAGCTGCCAATTTAGGGCAATAGCCATACAATTATTACAAATTTATTCAGAAAGTTTTCCTGAAGACTTATCGAATAAATTCAGCCGAGGGGCTGGAGATAGCATGGATTATCATTCGGAAGAAAATCTCTATCCGCGGTTAAGGCAGCTTGCAGTTGAATATATCAGACATGCTCCAGAAGGGATATTTCCATTGACTGAAGATAAAGATATTTACTGTAATCAAATGGCAAAATCCACTGAGTGGGGCGATCACTTCACCTTAGCTGCGATGGCTCAAGTCCTAGGGATGCATATCTTAACGCTTAACCAGGGGGATTATAAGGACGGAGTATTTATAAGTAATCTTGCGCATAATGTATGCTGGCCTTTAGATGAGCATGATGTGGCAATCGATTTTGATAAGCTAGTCGTCCTGGTTTACAACGGCCACACCCATTATGAAACGTTCAAAAATAGACCTGATGATGCAAGGTTTAGAACCTTTTGTGAAGCTAGAGGCTTGTATTCTGAAATCTTAGAGGCTGTATTGTAGAATCTTTTTGCTTCGAATGGTTTAAGCCATTGATTTATAACAATTTAAGTGGATCCCCTTAATAAGCATGTTCCGAACTGTGGGGCGAGGGGGCTTCTTGATTTTGCCGATTTTTGTTCGCAAGTTAATTTCAAAAGTACATTGTTATATCACTCATAAATCGTTGCGATACAGTATAAGAATTAATCAGAGTTTAGTCATGACAGATTTGACTGTTTTGAAGAATTTAAAGCTAGACGACATTAAACAGAATGCAGTACATATCAAGGAACAGGAACAGGAGCAGGAACAGGAACAGGAACAATAGCAGGAGCTAAAGCTGGCGGATTATTCAAATCGGCATTAAAAACAGCAATTACGAGAGCGTGAGCTGGAGGTGGAGCTGGCGCGACAGGCACAGTTTGGGAAATTACTATAGCAGGCCTATGACGTATGGTATGACCAAAAAATACATAAATGTTCCTCATATAATCTGAAGTTCTAGTTAACGCTCTAATAAGCCATGGGTGCTGAATATTTTGAGGGGCGCCTGGAACAATTTGACCGTTTTGCACCATTATTCGAATAGTGTCATAAATTATAGCTAAATTCTGGTTGCGTCTATAACCTCTTTGCAAAACGCCTATTTCCAGGATCTGAGAAAAAATGGGTGCAATAACAGCAAGAATGTTGGCTGCTTTTTTTTCATGAAATGCAAGTAAAATCATCGCAGCGATGGTCAGCATAATACCAAAATAAGAAACTAACCAACAAAAAGCATCTCTGCAGTAATTTGCCCCTGTATATTCATAATCGGCAACTAGGTTCGGACTATAACGCCTTATATTAGAAATTAAAAAGCTATTGTCAATAAAAAGCCTGTTCAATCTATAGAATGGTATTGCGAAATTTGCAAAATAATTTAATGATAGTCCTATCCAAAGCAAACCCTCGAAAGAGATCACAGCCGATAAAATACCCAAGGTAACTGAAGTCAAATTTAAAATAGAAATGATAACTTGTGATGAAAAAAAATCACTTTCTAATTGCAAGCTCACAAAATAATTATATAACTGCATCACATTATTATTAATTGGTGCAATTTGCGCTGGTGCAATTGTTGGATAATGCTGATCAAGCATGGGCTTATCTCTGAGTGCGTAAAATTTTGATAGCCAAATGCTTAATTTAGTATAAAAACTTTTAATCTACAAGCTGTTATCGATAAACAAGCAATATTAAAATTTATCGATCAAAGTCAAAATGTGATGTGGCTGAGTCAAGACTTTTTTTTGGAAGGTCAATATTTCTGTCGCCAATATTTTGAACCGTTAGGGTTAATTAATAGAAATAGGCCTTTTTCGTCTGACAGCTTATAGGCCTTATCTAATGGCTTGGCGGTACGGATTAGCATATTGTTTAAAGGCATGGGGTATCGCCTTTGGGCTATTTGAATTATACCCCTATAATATTGGGTTTCTGACGAACTTCCTGGAACTCAAATTTAATAGATTATTGAATAGTTGATTTAAATGTAATTTTTGTATACAATAATTACACTGTATACAATTAACGGGTGGCTACTATGTCTCATATCATTTCAACTCGCTTGCAAGACGATCTTTATAAAATGCTTGAAGGTATTGCTGAGGTTAGGCATCGTAAGCTTTCTGAAATCGTTCAAGAAGCTTTAAGTTTTTATTTGGAAGAGCATGCTAATTACCAAATTGCACTCGATCGCTTAA
>Ga0208514_100041_pt1 | contig 172233 bp, 146 predicted proteins | sample LakWasMet70_HOW9_2_FD_183900 | JGI IMG/M metagenome (GOLD analysis project Ga0208514, IMG submission 183900) | Freshwater sediment methanotrophic microbial communities from Lake Washington under simulated oxygen tension - Sediment Metagenome... | ecosystem: Environmental > Aquatic > Freshwater...
CCAGCGCGCGTGGCGCAGCAGGCGGTGTTCGCGGCGCAGGCGCAGCAGCTCGCCCACATAGGCGGCGAGCCCGTGGTCGGCCTGGTCCCAGTTGAGCCAGCCGATCGCGTTGTCCTGGCAGTAGGCGTTGTTGTTGCCGCCCTGGCTGTTGGCGATCTCGTCGCCGGCGTTCAGCATCGGCGTGCCCTGGGCCAGCAGCAGGGTGGCCAGCATGGCGCGGCGCACGCGTTCGCGGCTGGCGCGGATGGCCGCGTCATCGCTGGGGCCCTCGGCACCGAAGCCGCTGCTCAGCTCGCCATCGCGGCCGTCGCGGTTGTCCTCGCCGTTCGCGTGGTTGTGCTTGTGGCTGTAGCTCACCACGTCGTTGAGCGTATAGCCATCGTGCACGGCGACGAAGTTCACCGAGGCGCTGGGGCTGCGCTGGGCATGGTGGAACAGATCGCTGGAGGCGGTGAAGCGGCGCGCGAACTCGCCGCGGCCGACCTTGCCGCCCTGCAAGCCGGATTGCAGCCAGTAGCCGCGCACCGCGTCGCGGAACTTGTCGTTCCACTCCAGGAAGCGGCCCGGGAAGCGCCCCAACTGGTAGCCGTCGTAGCCGGCATCCCAGGGCTCGGCGATCAGGTGCACGCCCGCCAGCACCGGGTCCTGGCGCAGCGCGGTGAAGAAGGCGGCATTGCCGTCGAAGCCATGCCGGGTGCGGCCCAGCACCGGCGCGAGGTCGAAGCGGAAGCCGTCCACGCCCAGCTCCTGCACCCAGTAGCGCAGCGAGTCCAGCACGAACTGGGCCACGCGCGGATGGGCGGTGTTGAGGGTGTTGCCGCAGCCGGTGAGGTTCTCGCAGCGGCTGGCGTCATCCGGCACCAGGCGGTAGTAGCTGCGGTTGTCCAGGCCCCTGAAGGACAGCGTGGGCCCGAACTCATTGCCCTCGGGCGTGTGGTTGTAGACCACGTCCAGCACCACCTCCAGGCCGTGCTCATGCAGGGTCTGGACCATGGCGCGGAACTCCGCCACCACGGCGCTCGGGTCCTGCCGGTGCGCGGCCTGGGCCAGGCGCGGATCCGGCGCGAAGAAGCCCAGGGTGTTGTAGCCCCAGTAGTTGTGCAGGCCCTTGTCGGCCAGATGCGGCTCGTCCACGCAGTACTGCACCGGCAGCAGCGACAGCGTGCTCACGCCCAGCGCCTTGAAGTGCGCGATCGCCGCCGGATGCGCCAGCGCCGCATAGCTGCCGCGCAGGGCCGCCGGAATGCCGGGGTGCAGCTGCGAGAAGCCCTTCACATGCACCTCGTACAGCACCAGGTCGGCGCTCGCATGGCGCGGCGCGCTGGCGCGCGGGCTCGGGCCCTCCAGCGCCGCCGGCACACGCGCCTTCAGGGCCTGGGCGGCGTTGTCGCGCGCGTCGAAGGAGCGCGGCCCCTCCGGATGGCCCAGCTCGTAGCCATGGTGCTCGGCATGCCAGCCAAAGTGGCCGACGATTTCACGCGCATAAGGGTCCAGCAGCAGCTTGTGCGGGTTGTAGCGCTGGCCGGCCTCGGGCTGGTAGGGGCCATGGGCGCGCAGCCCATAGACAAGACCTGGCCCCACGGTGGGCAGAAAGCCGTGGAAGACGCCATCGTGCGGGCCGCTGAGCGCATAGCGGCGCAGCTCACGCTGGCCGCTGCCGTCGAAGATGCACAGCTCCAGCGCCTGCGCGTTTTCGGCGAACACCGCGAAGTTGACGCCGCCGTCGCGCGCCAGCGCGCCCAGCGGCTCGTGGCGGCCCTCCTCGATCTGTGTGGGCAGATGGGTGAGCGTCATGCCGGCACCAGGAACAGGGTGGCCAGCGGCGGCAGGCTCAGCGTGATGGCGCCCTGCGCCACCGGCAGCGTGGCATCGAGGTTGCCGGCATTGCTGCCGCCGTAATGGGCCGAATCGGTGTTCAGCAGTTCGCGCCAGGCGCCCACCGTCGAGCCGGTGCCGGCCGGCACCGGCAGGCGGTAGCCATGGCGCGGCACCGGGGTGAAGTTACTCACCACGATCACGCTGCCACCCGCGCCGTCGTGACGCGCCCAGGCGAACACCGACTGCTCGCGGTCTTCCTGCTGCAGCCACTCGAAACCCGCGGCCTCGCAGTCCAGCCGGTGCAGGGCCGGCTGCGCACGGTAGAGGCGATTCAGGTCGCGCACCAGGCGCTGCACGCCGGCGTGGCGCGCATCGCCCAGCAGCTCCCAGGGCAGCGAAGCATCGTGGTTCCACTCGCCGGGCTGGCCGAACTCCTGGCCCATGAAAAGCAGCTTCTTGCCGGGGTGGCCCCACATGAAGCCGTAGTAGGCACGCAGATTGGCGAACTTCTGCCAGTCGTCGCCCGGCATCTTGTTGAACATCGAGCCCTTGCCATGCACCACCTCGTCGTGCGAGATCGGCAGCACAAAGTTCTCGCTGAAGGCGTAGACCAGGCCGAAGCTCATCTTGTCGTGGTGCCAGCGGCGGTGCACCGGCTCCTCGTGCATATAGCGCAGGGTGTCGTTCATCCAGCCCATATTCCACTTGTAGTGGAAGCCCAGGCCGCCGCTGTAGGTGGGCGCCGACACGCCCGGAAAGCTGGTGCTCTCCTCGGCCACGCTGATGGCGCCGGGCGCCTCGCGGCCCAGCAGCTCGTTCATGCCACGCAGCAGCGCGATCGCCTCGAGGTTCTCGCGCCCGCCGTGCACATTGGGCAGCCATTCGCCCGAGGGTCGCGAGTAGTCGCGGTAAAGCATCGAGGCCACCGCATCCACGCGCAGGCCGTCGACGCCCCAGCGCTCGGCCCAGTAGAGCGCATTGCCGACCAGGAACTGCCGCACCTCGCGGCGGCCGAAGTTGTAGATCAGCGTGTTCCAGTCGCGATGGAAGCCCTCGCGCGGGTCTGCGTACTCGAACAGATGGCTGCCGTCGAACTGCGCCAGGCCATGGGCATCGGCCGGGAAATGCGCCGGCACCCAGTCCAGCAGCAGGCCCAGGCCGCGTTCATGGCAGGCGGCCACGAAGCGCGCAAAGCCCTCCGGCGGGCCGAAGCGGGCCGAGGGGGCGTACAGGCCCAGGGTCTGGTAGCCCCAGGAGCCGTCGAAGGGATGCTCGCTGATGGGCATCAGCTCCAGGTGCGTGAAGCCCAGGTCGGCGGCATAGGCGGGCAGCTCGGCGGCCAGCTCGTCCCAGCTCGGAAATCCGCCATCGCGGCGCCGCCACGAGGCCAGGTGCACCTCGTAGATGGCGATGGCGGCGTCGCGCCGATTCGCGCCGGCGCGCTCGGCCGGCAGGGGCAAGGCGGCCGGCAGGGCCGCCACCACGCTGGCGGTATCCGGGCGCAGCTGGGCGGCGCGCGCATAGGGGTCGGCCTTGAGCGGCAGCAGCGTGCCGTCGGCGCCGACCAGCTCGTATTTGTAGAGGTCCCCCGGCGCCGCATGCGGCACGAAGATCTCCCATACGCCGGCGTCGTGGCGCAAGCGCATCGCATGGCGGCGGCCATCCCAGTGGTTGAAGCTGCCCACCACGCTGACGCGGCGCGCATTCGGCGCCCACACGGCAAAGCGCACGCCGGCCACCTCGCCATGCTGCAGCGGCTGGGCACCCAGGGCCAGGTAGGGGCGCGGATGCGTGCCCTCGCGCAGCAGGGTCAGGTCTTGCTCGCCGAGCTGGGGGCCGTAGGCATAGGCGTCGGCCAGCTCGGCGGCGCCGCCGTCGGCCCATTGCACCGCCAGGCGGTAGTCGAAGCGCTTCCTGCGGCGCGGGATCGCGGCCTCGAAAAAGCCCGGCGCACGCTCAGTCAGCACCGCCAACTGCCTGCCGCTGCCGGCTTCCAGCACGCTCACCGCGCCGGCACCGGGCAGCAGCGCCCTCAGCCAGAGGCGGCCGGCCGCGTCCTCGTGCAGGCCCAGGGCCGCAAAGGGATCGCTGTGGCGCGCTTCCAGCAGCGCGCTGACCTGGCTCGCATCCAGCATCGGTTCAAGCTCCGTTCAGCCCAGACTCTTGACGGACCAGACGCGCTCCACATATTCAGCGATGGTGCGGTCGGCCGAGAACCAGCCCATGCCGGCCACGTTCAGCACGGCACGCTCGCCCCAAGCCGCCTGATCCTGGTAGAGCGCATCGACGCGTGCCTGGGTGGCCACATAGTCGGCGAAATCGGCCATCAGCATATACGGGTCGCTGCCCAGCAGCTTGTCCACCAGCGGGCGGTAGCGTGCCGTGTCGCCGGCCGAGAACTGGCCGGTGGCGATCGCGTCGATGACGGCCTGCAGCTGCTTGTTCTCTTCCACATGCAGGCGCGGGTCGTAGCCCAGCGCCTTGATGCGCGCCACCGCGTCGGTGCGCAGGCCGAAGACGAACATGTTTTCCACGCCCATGGCCTCGGCCATCTCGATATTGGCACCGTCCCAGGTACCGATGGTGAGCGCGCCGTTCATCGAGAACTTCATATTGCCGGTGCCCGAGGCCTCGGTGCCGGCGGTGGAGATCTGCTCGGAGAGATCGGCGGCCGGGATGATGGTCTCGGCCAGCGAGACGCCGTAATTGGGTAGGAACACCAGCTTGAGCTTGTCGCCCACACGCGGGTCGCTGTTGACCACGCGGCCCACATCATGCGCCAGCCGGATGATGAGCTTGGCCATGAAGTAGGCCGAGGCCGCCTTGCCGGCAATCACCACGGTGCGCGGGGTCCAGTTGGCTTGCGGGTTGGCGACGATGGCCTGGTAGCGCGCGATCACATGCAGGATGTTGAGCAGCTGGCGCTTGTACTCGTGGATGCGCTTGATCTGCACATCGAAGAGGCTGGCGGGGTTCACCGCCACGCCCAGCTCGCGCCGGATCAGCGCCGCCAGGCGCTCCTTGTTGGCGCGCTTGACGCCGAGGAACTGCTGCACCACCGCGGCATCCTTGGCCAGGCCCTTGAGCTGGGCGAGTTCAGAGAGATCCTGGCGCCAGCCCTGGCCGATATGCCGATCCAGCACAGCAGCCAGCTGTGGGTTGCACTGCTGCAGCCAACGGCGCGGCGTCACGCCATTGGTGACGTTGTGAAAACGCTCGGGCCAGATGCGGGCGTAGTCGGCAAAGATGGTCTGCACCATCAGCTCGGAGTGCAGCGCCGCCACGCCGTTGACGCGGTGCGAGGCCACGATGGCCAGATGGGCCATGCGCACGCGGCGCTCGCCGCCGCTGCCGTAGCCGCCGTCTTCCTCGATCAGCGAGACGCGGCTCATCAGCGCCTCGTCGCCCGGGAAGCGCTGGCGCAGCTCGTCCATGAAGCGCTGGTTGATCTCGAAGATGATTTCCAGATGGCGCGGCAGCAGCGCCTCGATCATCTGCAGCGGCCACTTCTCCAGCGCCTCGGGCATCAGCGTGTGGTTGGTGTAGGACACCGCGTCGCGCGTGATGGCCCAGGCCTCGTCCCACTGCAGGCCATGCTGGTCCAGCAGCAGGCGCATCAGCTCGGCGGGGGCCAGGGCCGGATGGGTGTCGTTGAGGTGGATGGCGTTGCGCTTGCCAAGGTTGTGCAGCGAGCCGAATTCGCGCAGATGGCGCGCGATCAGATCCTGCAGCGAGGCGCTCACCAGCAGCGCCTCCTGCTTGAGGCGCAACTCGCGGCCGGCGTCGGTGGAGTCGTCGGGATAGAGCACCCAGTTGATGGCCTGGGCGGCCACGCGGTGCTGGGCGGCGGCGGCGTAGTCGCCGCGGCAGAAGGCATTGAAATCGATCGGCTTGGCGGCGCTGGCCTGCCATTGGCGCAGCGTCGAGACGCGCTCGCTGTGGTGCGCCGGCACGATGAAGTCCACCGCCTGCGCCAGCAGCTGCTCGGCCGGCTGCCAATGGCGGCTGCCATCGGCCTCGGTCACCACGCGGCCGCCAAAGCCCACCGGATAGCGCACCTCGGGGCGCGGCACTTCCCACGCATTGCCGAGGGCCAGCCAATCATCGGGCGCCTCGACCTGGCGGCCGTCCTGGATCGCCTGGGCGAACATGCCGTACTCGTAGCGCAGGCCATAGCCGAAGGACGGCAGGCCCAGCTCGGCGAAGGAATCGAGGAAGCAGGCAGCCAGGCGACCCAGGCCGCCATTGCCCAGCGCGGCGTCGTGCTCGCGCTCCAGCACATCGGGCAAGGCCTGACCCTGTGCCGCAAAGGCCTCGCGCAGGGTCTCGTCCAGACCCAGGGCGGCGATGGCATTGCCCAGCGCACGCCCCATCAGGAATTCCATCGAGAGATAGTGCACGCGGCGCACCGGCGCCTGCTCGCCGCGCTGAGCATCGGCGGCCTGGGTCGCGGCCCAGCGCTGGCTCAGCAGCTCGCGGCAGGCGCTGGCGGCGGCGCGCATCAGGGTCTCGCGGCTGGGCGCCTGGGTCGACTGGCTCAGCTCGCGCTGCAGCGCGGCCTTGAATTGGGCCTGCAGCTGGGCTTGCATCTCGGATTGAGGCTTGTCGTTCATGGTGGTGACGCTCTTGAATCGTGCCTTGATGGCGTGGAGGGCGGAGGCGGTCATAGGGTGTTCAGCAATGGGGCCACGACAGCGTCTCCACGAAGATGGCCCGACGAAGGGGCAGGGAGCGCGATGGCTGGCCGGAGCACAAGAGCCGCATCAGCGGCAGCGATGGGCAAAGTATCGCCCACGACCCGGATTTTGTGTAGTTTCACTACATCGGGAAATCCCGAACAACATTCTAACCCATTGATTTTCAATGAATTGATCAGCGGATCTAGGGTGTAGCGCTGTTGTATGACTACATTTTGACCTGTATATTCTCTACAAATACAGCGCCACCCCAGCCGGGTGGTACCGCGTGAGACAAGCGCCTGCAGCCCCTGGGACGTTGGCGCGGAGGACCGAATGTGGCGGACGTGAAACTGCAAGCCGTGGCCAAGGCCTACGGCGAGACCAAGATCCTGCATGGCATCGACCTGGAGATTCGCGATGGCGAATTCATGGTCTTTGTCGGCCCCTCGGGCTGTGGCAAGTCCACCCTGCTGCGCTCCATCGCCGGCCTGGAGGAGATCACCGGCGGCGAGCTGCGCATCGGCGGCCGCTTGGTCAACGACGTGCCGCCCGCGGAGCGCGGCATTGCCATGGTGTTCCAGTCCTATGCGCTCTACCCGCATATGAATCTGTTCGACAACATGGCCTTCGGCCTCAAGCTGGCCAAGGTGCCCAAGGCCGAGACCGAGACCCTGGTGCGCAACGCCGCCAAGATCCTGCACATCGAGCATCTGCTGGACCGCAAGCCCAAGGACTTGAGCGGCGGCCAGCGCCAGCGCGTCGCGATCGGCCGCGCCATCGTGCGCAAGCCCGAGGTGTTCCTGTTCGACGAGCCGCTCTCCAACCTCGATGCCGCGCTGCGCGTGCGCATGCGCTACGAGTTCGCCAAGCTGCACGACGAGCTCAAGACCACCATGGTCTATGTGACCCACGACCAGGTCGAGGCGATGACGCTGGCCGACCGCATCGTCGTGCTCTCGGCCGGCAAGATCGAGCAGGTGGGCACGCCGTTGGAGCTCTACGAGCACCCGGACAATCTGTTCGTGGCCGGCTTCATCGGCAGCCCGAAGATGAATTTTCTCAATGCCGAGCTGCTCAGCGCCACCGACACCGAGGCCGTGCTGAAGCTGGCCGGCGGCGAGACCATGCGCGCCCGCGTCGATGCCAGGCGTGCCACGCCCGGCGCCATGCTGACGCTGGGCATCCGCCCCGAGCACATGCGCATCGGCGGCGAGGGCAACCGGCTCGACAGCACCGTGGCCTTTGTCGAGTCGCTGGGCGGCACGACCTTCGCCTACTGCCCCTACCCCGGCATCGAGGAGCCCCTCACCTGCCAGTTCGAGGGCCGCAACGGCTGCGACCGGCTGCGCGCCGGTGACGCGCTGCAACTGCGCCTGCCGCCCGAGGCGATCTACCTGTTCGACGCCGAGGGCCGCGCCTTCCACCGCCTGGCCGCGCCGGAGCTGGGGGCATGAGGGCAAGCATCGCTCTTTTGGCGCTGTTGTCGGGTGCGGCGCTGGCACAAACACCGCCCAAGCTACTGGTCTGGATCAATGGCGACAAGGCCTACAACGGCCTGCAGAAAGTGGGCAACGCCTTTGAACAGGCCTCGGGCGTGAAGGTGGTGGTGGAGCATCCGGTGGATGCCACCGACAAGTTCCAGCAGGCCGTGGGCGCCGGCAAGGGCCCGGACGTGTTCTGCTGGCCGCATGACCGCGTGGGCGAGTGGGCCAAGTCCGGCCTGCTCACCGCCATCCGCCCCGGCAAGAAGCTCTACGCCGAATCGGAGGACTGGGCCTGGAAGGCGCTGGGCTACCAGGGCAAGCTGTGGGGCTACCCGATCGCGATCGAGACCACCGGGCTGATCTACAACAAGGCCCTGGTGCCCAAACCGCCCGCCAGCTTCGACGAGCTGATCGCGCTGGACAAACAGCTGCAAGGCCAGGGCAAGCACGCCATCCTGTGGGACTACAACAAGAGCTTCTTCAGCTGGCCGCTGCTGGCCGGCGCTGGCGGTGAAATCTTTCCGCGCGACGCCCAGGGCGAGTACGACACCGCCAAGGTCGGCGTGAACAACGCCGGCGCGCTGGCCGGCGCCAGCATGATCAACCGCTTGATCCGCGAGGGCCATATGCCCAAGGGCGCGCGCTACTCGGAGATGGAGACCGGCTTCGCGCGCGGCGAGGTGGCGATGATGATCTCCGGCCCCTGGGCCTGGGACAACGCCAAGAAGGCCAAGATCGACTTTGGCGTGGCGCCGATTCCGGGCGCCGTGGCCGGCAAGCCCTCCAAGCCCTTCGTGGGTGTGCTGGGCTGCATGATTGCCGCACCCTCCAGGCTCAAGGACATTGCGCGCGAGTTCATCGAAAACCACCTGATGCGCCCCGAGGCGCTGAAGATCCTGGATGCCGATGTGCCGATCGGCGTGCCCGCCAACAAGGCCTTCTATGCCGAGCTGGCGGTGAACCCGCTGATTCGCGCCAGCATGGAGAACGCCCGCCTGGGCGAGCCCATTCCCAATGTGCCCGAAGTCGGCCGTTTCTGGACCGCCATGGACGCGGCCCTGGAGGCCATCACCAACGGACTGCAATCGCCCAAGGACGCGCTCGACGGCGCGGCCGGCCGCATGCTGCTGAACAAATGAGCGCGACCGCCACCCTGCCCTCCTCCGGCTACGGCCGCGTGCCACCCTCGGCGCTTGAAAAGGCCGCCCGCCTGCTGCGCTGGCCCATCACCGGCGCCGCCATGCTGGCCGCGCTCTACCTCGTCTTCATGATCCACAGCGCCGGGCAGACGCTCTGGGCGGTGGGCGCGCTGATGCTGTTCTCGGCGGGTTTTTACGTCTATGTCTCGAACGCCGGCTTCGCCTACCGCTACCTGTTCCCGGGCCTGGCGGGCATGCTGGTGTTCATCGCCTTCCCGCTGCTGTACACGGCGCAGATCGGCTTCACCAACTATTCCTCGGCCCATCTGCTGAGCCAGGAGCGCGTGCGCGAATACCTGCTGGACCAGCACGAGGCGATCGAGTCGCAGGTGCAGGCCTTCACCCTGCATGCCGACGGGCCGGAGTTCCGTCTGGTGCTGCGCGGCGGCGAAGAAGGCACCGCGGCCAAATGGGTCTCGCCGCCGCTGGCGCTGCGCGCGGCCAAGGCGCCGCTGAAGGTGGAGATGTTGCCCGCCGCCGACGAGCATTTGCCACTACGCGCGCCGCTGCAGGAGCCGCTGCCGCTGCGTGAGCTGATCAAGCACCGTGATGCGCTCAAGCAGTTGCAGCTGGTGCTGCCCGCCGCGGCGGGCCTCGCCGAGCTGCACTACCTGGGCCTGCGCGAGTTCGGCCCCATCCAACGCCATTGGCAGGCGAATGCCGATGGCAGCCTGACGCGCAGCAGCGATGGCCAGGTCTACAAGCCGAACCTGGGCACCGGCTACTACGAGAACAGCAAGGGCGAGGCCATGCAGCCCGGCTTCAAGGTGCTGGTGGGCTGGCAGAACTACACCCGCATGGTGCTGGACGCCGAGTTCCGCGGTCCCTTCCTGAAGATCTTCGGCTGGACCGTGATGTTCTCGCTGGCCACGGTGGCCTGCGCCACCGCGATCGGCATGTTCCTGGCGGTGATGCTGAACTGGGAAGACCTCAGGTACCGCACCACCTACCGCACCCTGCTGTTCCTGCCCTATGCGGTGCCCGGCTTCATCTCCATCCTGGTGTTCAAGGGCCTGTTCAACCAGAACTTCGGCGAGATCAACGCCATCCTGGACGCGCTCATCGGCGTCAAGCCGGCCTGGTTTGCCGACCCGCTGCTGGCCAAGATCATGCTGCTGATCGTGAACGTCTGGCTGGGCTACCCCTACATCATGATTCTGTGCACCGGCCTGCTGAAGGCCATCCCCTCGGACCTGTACGAGGCCTCGGCGATCGTCGGTGCCGGCCCGCTCACCAACTTCTTCAAGATCACCGCGCCCCTGGTCATCAAACCGCTGGCGCCGCTCTTGGTGAGCGCCTTCGCCTTCAACTTCAACAACTTCGTGCTGATTGCGCTGCTCACCGACGGCCGCCCCGACTTCCTCAGCACCAAGATCCCGGCCGGCCAGACCGACATCCTGGTGAGCTACACCTACCGCATCGCCTTCAAGGATTCGGGCTCGGACTTCGGCCTCGCCGCCGCGATCTCGACGCTGATCTTCTTCCTCGTCGCCGCCATGTCCCTCATCAACCTGCGCCTGATGCGCAAGACCCAGCAATAAGGAGCGCGCCATGGCCATCGTTCGAGGCAAGCAGGCGCGCTGGCGCGTCTTTGCAGCACATGCCGTGTTGTGGATCTTCCTGGCGCTGACGCTGTTCCCGCTGCTGGCCATCGTCAGCATCTCGCTGCGGCCGGGCAACTTCGCCACCGGCCACATCATCCCCACCGAGATCAGCCTGGAGCATTGGAAGCTGGCCCTGGGCCTGCCCTACCAGGCCAGCGACGGCAGCCTGGTGCAGCCGCCCTTCCCGGTGCTGACCTGGCTGTGGAACTCGATCAAGGTGGCCACGCTCTCGGCCTTCCTGATCGTGGCGATCTCGACCACCGCGGCCTATGCCTTCGCGCGCCTGAAGTTCCGCTTCCAGACGCCCATCCTCAACAGCATGCTGCTCTTGCAGATGTTCCCGCCGGTGCTGGCCCTGGTGGCCATCTACGCGATCTTCGAGACCATCGGCTCCTATGTGCCGGCCTTCGGCCTGGAGACGCATGCGGGCCTGGTGATGGCCTATCTGGGCGGCGTGGCCACGCATATCTGGACCATCAAGGGCTACTTCGAGACCATCCCGGTGGAGATCGAGGAATGCGCCAAGGTCGACGGCGCCACCCACTGGCAGGCCTTCAGCCGCGTGCTGCTGCCGATGGCCGTGCCCATCCTGATGGTGGTGTTCGTGCTGGCCTTCATCGGCACCATCATCGAGTACCCGGTGGCCTCGGTGCTGCTGCGCGAGGAAGGCAACCTGACGCTGGCGGTGGGCTCCAAGTACTTCCTGCATGACCAGCGCTTCCTGTGGGGCGATTTCGCCGCCGCGGCGGTGCTCTCGGGCCTGCCGATCACGCTGGTGTTCCTGCTGGCACAGCGCTGGATCGTCTCCGGCCTGACGGCCGGCGGTGTCAAGGGTTAAGGGAAGATCACATGATTCTTCGCATCAAGCGCCTGGCGGCGCTGGCGGCAGCCTGCCTGCTGCCCGGCCTGGGCGCGCAAGCGGCCGGCAACCCCGAGCAGATCGTGCAAAGCCTGCGCTTCGACTCGCGCGCCTTGCAGCACAAGAAGCCCTTTGGTGCCGTCACCGCCGGCAGCGAGGTGCGCTTCACGCTGCAGGCCCTGCCCGGTGTGGAACAGGCCACCCTGGTCGTCGCGCAGCGCCGGCTCGAGGGCAACCAGGACCTGATCGAGTACCGGGAGCTCGCCAGGCTGCCGATGCAGAAGCAGACGCGCCGCGGGCTTGAGCAATGGAGCGTGCCCTACCGCTTCGGCGCGCCGGCCATCTATGGCTACCACTTCGAGCTGCGCATCGCCGGCCGACCCTATGTCTACCAGAACAACGCCGATCCGGTCCACTGGACCAAGGAGGCCGGCAGCATGGGACTGGGCGTCGCGCAGGCCCAGTCGGCCCAGGCCGCGCAGCCGCTGCGCCGCTACCGCCAGACCGTCTACGCGGCCGACTTCAAGGTGCCGGACTGGGCGCGCGACACCGTCTACTACTACATCTTCCCCGAGCGCTTCCGCAACGGCGATCGCCGCAACGATCCGCAGCCCGGCCGCGACCGCTACCAGGACAAGGGCGTCGAGCTGCATGCCAACTGGCTGGACAAGCCGTTCAAGCCAGGCACGGGTGATGGTTCGGACGCGGTCTACAACAACGACTTCTTCGGCGGCGACCTCGCCGGCATCATCGAGAAGCTGGACTACATCCGGAGCCTGGGCGCCAACGCGATCTACATGACGCCGATCTTCCGCGCCGCCAGCAACCACAAGTACGACACCGCCGACTACACCCAGGTGGACCCGGCCTTCGGCACCAATGCCGACTTCGCGCGCCTGTGTGCGGAAGCGGCCAAGCGCGGGATCCGCGTCATCCCGGACACCTCGCTGAACCATGTCGGCAGCGACTCGATCTACTTCGACCGCTTCGGCAACTTCAAGTCGGGCGGCGCCTTCGAAAGCGCCAAGATCAACCCGGCCTCGCCCTATGCCGGCTGGTTCAGCTTCGATGCCAGCCAGGCCGAGCCCGACCGGCAGTTCAAGGGCTGGGTCGGCGTGCTGGACCTGCCCGAGATCAACAAGGCCTCGCCGGCCTTCCGCGCCTTCGCCTACGGCAACCCCGACTCGGTGATGAAGCAATGGCTGGACCGCGGCGCGGCCGGCTGGCGCATGGACGTGGCGCCCTGGGTGCCGGACGACTTCTGGCGCGCATGGCGCGCCGCCATCAAGGCGCACAAGCCCGACGCGCTCACGATCGCCGAGACCTGGTTCGACGCCAGCAAGTTCTTCCTTGGCGACAGCTTCGACTCGACCATGAACTACATCTTCCGCAACGCGCTGCTCGACTACGCGGCCGGCGGCGATGCGCGCAAGCTGGCGGCCCAGCTCGAGCTGATGCGCGAGGCCTATCCGCCCCAGGCCTTCTACGCGCTGATGAACCTGATCTCCTCGCACGACCAGGCACGCGCCCTGCACCACTTCGGCTACCTGGACGACGGGGACCAGGCCAAGCTCAAGGTGGCCAAGCAGCGCCTGCGCCTGGCCATGTTCTTCCAGATGATGTATCCCGGCGCGCCGGCGATCTACTACGGCGACGAGGTCGGCGTGGCCGGCGGTGACGACCCCTACAACCGAGCCACCTATCCCTGGGCCGACCAGGGCGGCCGGCCCGACGAGGCCCTGCTGGCCGAGGTCCAGCGCCTCACCGCGATGCGCCATGCGCTGCCGGTGCTGCGCCATGGCAGCCTGGGCGCGCCGCTGTACCTGGACGAGCATGTGATCGTGCTGCTGCGCCAGGATGGCCGGCGCTGGGCCATCACGGCCACCAACAACGCCGCCACGCCGCAGACCATCACGCTCCAGCTGCCGCCCGCATTGGCCGGGGCGACCTTCAGCGATGCGCTGAGCCAGGAACCGATCCAGGCCCGCCAGGGCCGGCTGCAACTCACCGTGCCGGCGCTGTTCGGCCGCGTCCTGACATGGAACTGAGAAACTTCGGCGGGAATAGCACCGGCCTGCGCGTCTCGGCGCTGGGCTTTGGCGCCATGCATCTGAACGATGAGCGCACGAGCGAGGCCGAAGCCGGCCGCCTGCTCAACGCGGTGCTGGACCTGGGCGTGAACCTGATCGACACCGCGCGTGGCTACGGGCTCTCGGAGCAGCGCATCGGCCGCCATCTGGCGCACCGGAGAAGCGAGTTCCTGCTCTCCACCAAGCTGGGCTATGGCGTCGAGGGCGTGCCCGACTGGACCTACGACTGCATCGTGCATGGCGTGGAGCGTGCCCTGCGCCTGCTGCGCAGCGAGGTGCTCGACATCGCCCACCTGCATTCATGCCCCCTGCATATGCTGGAGCAGGGCGAGGTGCTGCGCGCGCTGCAGGACTGCCGCGCGGCCGGCAAGATCCGCGTGGCCGCCTATTCGGGCGACAACGCCGAGCTGGACTTCGCGCTGGCCTGCGGCCAGTTCGGCGCGGTGCAGACCTCGGTCAGCCTGTGCGACCAGGTCAACCTGGCGACGCGCCTGCCCGCCGCCCAGGCGGCCGGCATCGGCGTGATCGCCAAGCGCCCGATCGCCGGCGCCGTCTGGCGCCAGGCGGCAAGACCTGACACCTTTGCCGAGGGCGAGTACTGGGCACGCTGGCAGGCCATGGGGCTGGAGGCCGCCCTGCCCGGCGCCAACTGGAACGAACTCGCGCTGCGCTACACCGCCTACCTGCCGGGTGTCTCCAGCACCATCGTCGGCACCTCCAAGCTGGCGCATTTCGAGCAGAACCTGGCCGCGCTGGCCGAGGGCGCCTTGCCGCCCGAACAGTCCAGCCTGCTGCGCCAAGCCTATCTGCGCGCGGACCGCGACTGGCCGGGCTTGATCTAAGGCCGGCGCGCCTCAGCCGTCCTGGTTGATCTTCGCGATCAGCGCGCGCAGCACCTCGTCGGCCTTGTCGTTGGCAATCTGGCAGGTGCCGGCGGCCTGATGGCCACCGCCGCCATAGGCCAGCATCAGCTCGCCCACATTGGTCTTGCTGCTGCGGTCCAGGATGGACTTGCCGGTGGCCAGCACGGTGTTCTGCTTCTGCACGCCCCACATCACGTGGATGGAGATATTGCACTGCGGGAACAGCGCGTAAATCATGAAGCGATTGGCGGCCCAGATGGTCTCCTCGCCGCGCAGGTCCAGCACCGCCAGATTGCCGTGCACCCGGGTGCAGCGCTTGATCTGCTCCTTGGCACGCTCGGCATGCTCGAAGTACAGGTCCACGCGCTCCTTCACGTCCGGCAGGGCCAGGATCTCTTCGATGCCGTGGTTGGCGCAGTACTTGATCAGATCCATCATCAGCGCGTAGTTGCTGATGCGGAAGTCGCGGAAGCGGCCCAGGCCGGTGCGTGAATCCATCAGGTAGTTCAGCAGCGGCCAGTCGGTGGGATCGAGGATCTCGTCGCGCGTGAACTGGGCCGAGTCGGCCTTGTCCACCGCGTCCATCATGGCCTCGGTCATGCGCGGGAACGCGGCCTGGCCGCCGTAATGCTGGAACACCACGCGCGCCGCCGAGGGCGCATCGGCGCGGATGATGTGGTTGGGGCGCTCGCCACTGTTGCGCAGGGTCTCGGACTCATGGTGGTCGAACACCAGATGCGCGGCGGCCACATAGGGCAGATTGGTGGTGATGTCGCGCCCGGTGATGGCGATCTTGCCGTCCTGCATGTCCTTGGGGTGGACGAAGAGGATGTCGTCGATCAGCTCGAGCTCGTTGAGCAGCACGGCGCACACCAGGCCGTCAAAATCGCTGCGGGTGACGAGGCGGTACTTGTCTTGCTGGCTCATGGGAACTCCTGCGATGAAATGCTGGAGCCATGATAGGCACAGATGCCCTCATCGTGAGCGAGCCAGCGTCTGTCATCGTTGCAAATAATAGGCGCTCGCCCTCATGCCCCGCCCAGACGGCCCGCCAGCGGCCAGATCGTCAGCCGGCCGCTCAGTCCGCCCGTGCCGCTCACCCTCAGGGCCAGACCCCGGCTGGCGTCCGCGGGGAAGATCAGCTCGGTGAGCGCCACCGCGCCATCCGCGCTGAACAGCTCCACCGAGCAGTGGTCGATGAAGATGCGCAGGCACAGAGGCGCAGTGCCCAGCTCGCAGGGTGCCGCCCGGCGCCCAGCCCAACGCTGTGCGTCCACCGTCTGCCCGGAGGCCGCGCGGTCGATGAAGACCTGGCCCAGGCCGGGGTCCACGCCCACCAGCGTGTGCTCGCCGGCGCCGCGACGCAGCAGCAGGCTGCAGGGGCCGGTGATGCCGGGTTCCAGCTCCCATCGCAGCTCCAGGCTGCGCCCATCCAGGCCCTGCAGATCGATCTCGTGCTCGCCCTCACCCGCCTCGAGCCCAAGCGTCAGCGGCGTGCCGCGCAACGCCGCCAAGCCAGGCCAGGGACGCTGGGCCAGGCGCGTGCCGGTGGGCGTGTCCAGCAGGCTGAGCTCGCGCGGCAGGCTCATGGCCCCGCGCCAGGGCGAGGTGGGCGTGTGCTTGGCATAGCCGTGGTTGTTCATCCAGGCGATCCAGAGCGGCGCCCGGCCCGCCGGCAGCCCGCCCCAGGACAAGGCGGCGTAGAAGTCGCAGCCATGGTCCACCCACCGGCCGGTGTCGCCTGGCGGCTCGTCGGGCACAAAGCGCTGGCCATCGAATTGCCCGATGAAGATCTGCGCGCCGCTGCCGCCCGGATGGCCGGCAAAGGTGTCCACCTTCAAGACCCAACGGCTCGGCGCCCAGCCCTCGCCCGGGAACTCGATCAGGTCGGGGCATTCCCAGATGCCGCCCACCTCGCCGGCCGGGCCGAAATCGCTGAGATGCTGCCATTGCCTGAGGTCGGGCGAGGCGTAGAAGCAGACCCGATGATCGTCCGGCCGCACCACCACCATGACCCAGCGCGCCGTGGCCGTGTGCCAGAACACCTTGGGGTCGCGGAAGTCCTTGAGGCCGATGTCCAGCACCGGGTTGCCGGCGTACTGGGTCCAGCTCAGGCCGCGATCTAGGCTCCAGGCCAGCTCCTGCGCCTGCCCGCCCTCGGGGCGGCGCAGGCAGCCGGTGTAGATGGCCACCCAGGGCGCCTGGCCCTCGCGGCCGAAGCCGCTGCTGTTGGCATGGTCGATCACCACGCTGCCCGAGTAGATCGAGACCCGCTCGTCCTCGGCGATCGCCAGCGGCAGCTCGCGCCAGTGCAGCAGGTCGCGGCTCACCGCATGGCCCCAGCTCATATGGCCCCATTGATCGCCAAAGGGGTTGGTCTGGTAGAACAGGTGGTACTCGCCGTCGGCGTAGATCAGGCCATTCGGGTCGTTGATCCAGTGGCGCCGCGCGCTGTAGTGCCAGGCCGGACGGTAGCGGTCCGCGGGCGTGCTCATGGCCGCGTCGAGATGCTCCAGCCCCAGGCCGGCAGGCTCAGCCGCTGGCCCGCCAGCGTGTAGCTCTGCGCCTGCTTGCCCAGGTTCAACACCACCGTCACCGCGTCGCTGCCGGCGCTGCGGCGGAACGCGAACAGCTGCGCATTGCCGACATCCAGCAGCTCCACCGGCGCGCCGTACTGGCCATTGCCCAGCGCCGGGTGCTGGCGCTTGAGGGCCAGCAACTCGGCATAGAAGGGCTCGAGCTCGCGCATCTTCCAGGCGATCGGGTCCTTCTCGAAGAACTCGAGCCGCTTGGCCAGGCGCGCTTCCTGGCCGCCATAGATCAGCGGCATGCCTGGCAGGGTGAAGGTCAGCACCGCCAGCGCCTGGTAGGCGTCGCCGTAGAGCTCGGCGTCAGTGCCGTGCCAGGAGTTGAAATCGTGGTTGCTGGTGAAGCGCATGCGGTAGGCATGGGCCGGGTAGCCATTGGTCTTGGGATCGGCCTGCCGGGCCACCCAGGCGCGCAGCTCGGCGGCGCCGGCCTGGCCCTTGCCGATGGCCTTGAAGATGTCGGCCAGATCCCAGCTGTAGGTCATGTCGAAGGCCGCGCGGTGCAGATCGGCCTTGTCGGACTCGGCCAGCATGAACATGGGCTTGATCGCGTCCAGCGCCTGGCGCGCGCGCTCCCAGAAGGGCGTGGGCACCAGGCTGGCCACATCGCAGCGGAAGCCGTCCAGGTCCACCTCGCGCACCCAGAAGGCCATCGAGGCGATCATGGCCTCGCGCAGCGCCGCGTTGTCGTAGTTGAGAGCCACCACATCGGTCCAGTACTCCGGCTCGGGGCCCTCGGTGAAGGTGACCGGGTAGATCTCGCCCTTGGCATTGAGCTTGTACCAATCCTTGTGCGCCCGGGTCCACGGATGGTCCCAGGCGGTGTGGTTGGCCACCCAGTCGAGGATCACCTTCATGCCCAGGGCATGGGCCTGTTTGACCAGCATGCGCGCATCGTCCAGCGTGCCGAACTCGGGGTTGATGGCGGTGTAGTCGCTGATCGAGTAGTAGCTGCCCAGGCCGCCCTTGCGGTTCTCGCGGCCGATCGGCTGCCAGGGCATCAGCCAGAGCATGTCCACGCCCATCTTCTTCAGGCGCGGCAGCTCGGCGGCAAAGGCCTTGAGCGTGCCCTCGGGCGTGTACTGGCGCAGATTCACCTGGTAGATGTTGGCCTGGCGCGACCAGGGCACATGGCTCATCTCGGTGGCGGCGGGGACGGCGGGGGTTTGGCTCATGACGGATGTGGAGGGAAAAAGGCAGGCCAGGGCCAGCAGGGTAGAAGCGAAGGAATGGAAGCGCACGGTGGGGTTCATCCTTTGACGCCGCCGGCCGCCAGGCCGGCGATGAGCCAGCGCTGGGCCAGCAAGAACACCGCGGTGATGGGCAGGCCGGACAGGATCGCCGCGGCCGCGAAATCACCCCAGTGGAAGTTGTGCTCATGCACGAAGAGCTTGGCGCCCACCGCGAGGGTGAGCTGGTCCTGCTGGGTCAGCAGCACCGAGGCCACCGGGTACTCGATGATGGCGCCGATGAAGGCGAGCAGGAACACCACCGCCAGGATGGGCAGGGCCATGGGCAGCAGCACGCGCCAGAAGGTCTGCCAGACGCTGGCACCGTCCACGCGCGCGGCCTCCTCCACCTCGGCCGGCAGGGTGTCGTAATAGCCCTTGAGGGTCCACACATGCATGGCGATGCCCCCCGAATAGGCCAGCACCAGCGAGGCATGGGTGTTGAGCCCCAGCCAGGGCGCGGCGCTGCCGAGGCGGTCGAAGATGGCATAGATCGCCACCAGAGCCAGCACAGCCGGGAACATCTGCATCAGCATCAGCGCGGTGAGCAGGGCGCGCCGCCCGGCAAAGCGCATGCGCGCCAGCGCATAGGCGGCGGTGGTGGAGAACAGCAGCGTGACCAGGCCCGAGATCGTGGCCACCTTGATGGAGTTCCACAGCCAGCGCAGCACCGGCAGGTCGGGCTCCAGCAGGCGCCCATCCGGCCCCGCGTAGGGCAGGCCCACAACATAGCGCCAATGCTCCAGGCTCAGCGTCTGCGGGATCAGGCTGCCGGAGGCGAAGTTGCCGGGCCGCAGCGACACCGACAGCACCACCAGAAACGGAAACACCACCGCGGCGCAGAGCGTGAGCAGGAACAGATGCGCCGCCAGCTTGCGCCAGCGCTGCGACTTGGATTGAACAATCGCCATGCCTGCGCTCCCCTGCGGCTAACGCTTGTGATCCTGGTCCAGCCGCGTCATGCGCATCTGCACCAGGGTGATGGCGGCCACGATCAGGAAGATGAGCGTGGAGATGGCCGAGGCCAGGCCGAACTGCTGGCCCGAATCCTGGAAGGCGATGCGCCAGGTGTAGGACACCAGGATGTCGGTGGTGCCGGCCGGCAGGCTGGTGTCGAGCTGATCCGGGCGGCCGCCGGTGAGCAGGCTGATCAACACGAAGTTGTTGAAGTTGAAGGCAAAGGCGCTGATCAGCAGCGGCGTGAGCGGCTTCAGGATCAGGGGCATGGTGATGAGCTTGAAGTTTGCCCAGGGGCCCGCGCCCGCCACCGCCGAGGCCTCGTAGAGATCGGCGGGAATCGCCTTGATCATGCCGGTGCACAACACCATCATGTAGGGGAAGCCCAGCCACAGGTTGACGATCAGCAGCATGCACTTGGCCAGCAGCGGATCGGAGAACCAGGCCGGCCGGACGCCGAACAGGCCGTGCAGGATCAGGTTGATCTCGCCCAGGTTCTGGTTGAACAGGCCCTTGAACACCAGGATGGAGATGAAGCCCGGCACCGCATAGGGCAGGAACAGCACCAGGCGGTAGGCCGCGCGCGCCTCCAGGCTCTCCCAGTTCAGCAGCACCGCCAGCAAGAGGCCCAGCGCGGTGGTCAGCAGCACCGTCATGCCGGCGAACACCGCCGTCCAGACGAACACGCTCAGAAAGGGTGCGCGGAAACGCGGCTCGGTGAACACGCGTGCGTAGTGGCGCCAGCCCACGTTGACGCGGTAGCCGGGCTGCAGCTGTTCGCCGCTGGCACTGGTGTAGAAGCCCTCGCCCGCATCGGGCTGGTAGCGTGTGCCGCTCAGCTGGTCGGTCAGCGCGCCGTCCGCCGCCTCCACATAGAGCGGCCGGCTCTGCGCAAACTCGCGCAGGCTGCTGAGCGTGTAGACCTGCCCTGCCGCATCGCGCAGGCGCAGCGCGCGCAGGGCGGGCAGCAGGGCCACGCGCTCCGCCATGGCCAGGGGGGCGGCCAGCGTCTCGCCCGCCGCCACCAGGGTCAGGTCTTGCGGGTGCTCGGCATCGGGCCGGAAGCGCGGCGTCAGCAGCTCGCCCGCGGCGCCGGTCAGAAGCAGGCGCAGGCCATCGCCCTCGCGGTGCAGGCTGAACTCGCGCTCCGAGCCCTGCTCGCGAATGCGCTCCTCCAGCAGATAGGCGCGCGCGCGCTCGAAGTCCAGCAGATTCCTGGCGCTGTAGTTGCTGAAGCCCAGGCCGAAGGTGTAAAGCATGGGGAAGACCACGAACACCAGGGCCGCGGCCACACCGGGAAAGAGGTAGCGCAGCGCGCCGGTGCGCGGCGAGCTGTAGGTCCAGATCGCCAGCGCGCCCACCGCCAGCAGCATGGCGGCCAGCAGGGTCTGGCCGCTGGCATACACGCCCATCAGCGCATACAAGAGCCCCAGCACCGCGGCCGGCAGCAGCAAGCGCTGCAGCAGCGCAACGCTCATTGGGACACCCTTCGCGCTACGCGCTGTCCCGCCAAGCGGGAGTTCGCCCCTTCGGGCGGCCGTGCGGGGCTCATGCGCCCTCCCGAATGCGACGCACCGCCGCGGCCATGGCCTCGGCGGGCGTCTGCCGGCCCTCGCTGAGATTGGTCAGCGAGGATTTCATCGCGGCCCAGAAGCGCCCCATCTCCGGGATGCAGGGCGTGGGCATGCCGTCCTTGGCCGAGGCCATGATGCCGGCGATCCTGGGGCCCAAGCGCGGGTCGGCCAGCAGCTCGGCATAGAAGCGCCGGCTGGCCGGCGCGCCGATCGGCTCGGCCTGGTTCACCAGCCGCAGGCCCTCGGGCGTGAGCAGGTAATGCTCGATGAACTCCACCGCCAGCTCGCGCTGGCGCGTGGCGCGGTTGATCATCACGCCCTTCACGCCCACATAGGGCGCGGCGGCGCGGCCTTCCACCATGGGGATGCGGGCCACGCCGAAATCGATGCCGGCGCGCTGCAGATTCACCCAGGCCCAGGGCCCGTTGATCATCATGGCCACGCGCCCCTGGGCCAGCGCGGCCTCCATCTCGGCATAGCCGATGCCCGCGGGCATCAGGCCCTCCCGGATCATGCGCGCCAGCAGTTCCGCGCCCTTCAACGCGCCGGGCGAGCCAAGGCCGGTGTCACGGGCGTCGTAGCTGCCGTCGACGCGGCGCTTGAAGGCGTAGCCGCCATGGGCCGAGAACAGCGGCCAGCTGAAATAGGCGTTGGTGTAGTCCCACAGCATGGCCTTGCGCCCCTGCCGCGACAATTGCGCGTCCAGCTCGAACACCTCGTCGAAGCTGGCCGGTGGCCGCGCCACCAGTGCCTTGTTGTAAAGCAGGGTCACCGCCTCGATCGCATAGGGGTAGCCCCAGCTGCGGCCGCGCCAGGCAAAGCCATCCCAGGCCAGCGCATCGATGTCCTCGCGCAGCGCCCTGCCAGGCGTCACCGCATGCAGCAGGCCGCCCGCCACCCACTCGCCGATGCGGTCGTGGGTGTAGATGTAGATGTCCGGGCCCTTGCCCGCGGACGCGGCCTGCTGGAACTTGGAAGGGCCGTCGTCGGGCGTTTCAACCACCACCGGCACGCCGGTGGCCGCGCTGAAGGCCTCGGCCACACGCCGCATGCCCTTGGCCCCTTCGACGGTGAACCAGATCACCAGGGGCGCCGGGGCCGCGGGTGCCGCCGACGCCAGGCCGGTGGCGAGCGCCATGCCGGAAGCCGTGAACTGCCGCCTGGTGATGTGTTTTCTCAACATGACGTAGTTTTACTACGCATTGATAATGATTGCAAAACCTATATTTGCATGACTTTCCCGGACGTCCGACGAGTTTTCGTAATCAAACTACATCTTCTTTGGCGCCGCACAGTGCTGCTGGATATAGGCCGCATGGTCCGGCATCACGTCCACGCATTTCGCAATCACGCCGCGCACGCTCTCGAGGTAGTCGGCCGTGTCGCCCTCGGGCAGCAGGTCAGCCAGCGGGTTGTAGCCCTGGGTCGCGAGGTTCTGCCCTTCCATCACCTGCAGCCAACCGACCTCGGAGAACAACTCGTTGTTGAAGCGCACGATGCGGCCGCGCGACTGGTAGAGCGCCATCTTGCGCTGCAGCGACTCGGGCACCGCCATGGCCGCACAGGCCTTCCAGAACTCGGAATCGGTGCGCTGATTTGCGTGGTAATGCAGGATGATGAAGTCGCGGATGCTCTCGTACTCGAAGCGGTTCTGGCGGTTGAACTCGTCGATGTCGGTCTGGCTGAAGCCCTGATCGGGGAAGTAGTCGATCAGGCGCTGGATGGTGGCCTGGATCAGGTGGATGCTGGTGGACTCGAGCGGCTCCAGGAAGCCGCTGGCCAGGCCGATGGCGATGACGTTCTTGTTCCAGGTCTTGCGGCGCATGCCGGTGACGAACTTGATCAGGCGCGGGTCCGCCAGCGGCTTGCCATCCAGATTGGCCAGCAAGGTTGCCGCGGCCTCGTCCTCGCTGATGGCGTTGCTGCAGAACACATGGCCATTGCCGGTGCGGTGCTGCAGGGGGATGCGCCATTGCCAGCCGGCACGATGCGCGGTGGAGCGCGTATACGGCGTGAGCACCGGCACCGATTCGCAGGGCACGGCCAGCGCGCGGTCGCAGGGCAGCCAATGGGTCCAGTCGTCGTAGCCGGTCTTGAGCGTCTGCTCGATCAGCAGGCCGCGGAAGCCCGAGCAGTCGATGAAGAGATCGCCCTCCACGCGCTCGCCGCTTTCCAGCACCACGGCGTCGATGTGGCCATCGCCGGCGCGCTGCGTCGCATGGGTGATCTTGCCCTCGGTGCGCCGCACGCCACGCTCTTCCGAGAGCTTGCGCAGATAGCGCGCATACAGGCTGGCATCGAAGTGATAGGCGTAGGCGATGTGGTTGAGCGGCGAGTTCTCCACATCGTGGCGCGGGGGCATGAACTTGTTGGCCTTGCAGGCCATGCGGGTGATGGAGTAGTTCTCCAGCCCCTGGGCGCGGCCGAGCGCATGCATCTTGCGCCAGTACTGCTCGAAGGGCACGGTCCAGAGCGCCTGGCCGATCGGGCCGAAACCGTGCATATAGCGGTCGCCCAGCTTGCCCCAGTTGACGAACTCGATGCCGAGCTTGAAGCTGCCCTGCGTGGCGCGCATGAACTCGTTCTCGTCGATGCCCACCACCTTGTTGAAGAGCTGGATCATCGGGATGGTGGCCTCGCCCACACCCACGATGCCGATCTCGTCGGACTCCACCACGCGAATCTGGTAACGGCCGCGCAGGGTGGTGGCCAGGGCCGCCGCCGTCATCCAGCCGGCGGTGCCGCCGCCCACGATGACGATTGTTTTCAGAAGTGCCGGCTGCATCATGCTCATGCCTCACGAAATGAAAAACGGGGAACCAAAGTGCTCTTTGGTCCCCCGCGAGAATAGATCAGGTGCCCGGCCCCTTGGGGAGCACAAACACCTGTTGGCTCAGCGCGCTCAGAACTTGTAGTTCAGGCCCAGCATATAGGTCTTGCCGAACTTCTTGCGATCGGTGGTGTTGCCGTTCGCAGCGTCGTAATAGGCCAGCTCGGAGTTGGTCAGATTGCCAGCCTGGGCCAGCACCGACAGACCCTTCAGGTAGCCATCGTTGAACTCGTACGAGGCCTGCAGATCGACCTGGGTGTCACCCTTGATGAAGACCAACTGGGTCTTGTCCTGGTAGTCCGAGATCGAGCCCAGGAAGTCCGAGCGCTTGCGGGCGGCCACGGCGATCTGGAAACCATGCTTCTCGTAGTAGGCGCGCAGGTTGGTGACCTGCTTGGACAGACCCGGCAGCGGGATCGACGGGATGTTGACGTTCTGGGTCTGGAAGGCCGCGGCCGGCAGCTTCAGCGAGCTGCTGGTGTTGGAGTAGTTGACCATCACGCCGAAGCCATCCAGGGCATCGAACACCATGTTCAGCGGCACGTTCACGGCCAGCTCGACACCGTGGATATTGCCGCCCGAGCCATTGAAGGGACGGCTCAGGAAGCCCACCGTGCTGCCGCTCGGCGGCAGCGTCGAACCCGGCGTCAGGTAGGACGCGAAGTCAAACACCTGGTCGACCTTCAGGATGTAGGTCTTGAGCTTCTTGGCAAAGCCGGCCACGCTGATGTAGCCCTTCTTGCCAAAGTACTTCTCGTAGGAAAGGTCCAGCGCGTCGGCGCGGAAGGGCTCGAGGTAGGGGTTGCCGCCGGAGCCGTTCAGGCGCGCCGGGGTCACATCGGACTTCAGGCTGAAGTCGATGGTGCCCTTCATGTCTTCCATGTTCGGACGAGCCAACACGCGGCCCACACCGAAGCGCACCACCTGATCGCTGCCCAGATCGGCAGACAGGTTCAGGTTGGGCAGCACATCGTTGAAGCTGTGCGTGGCACTCACGCCGGAGTACTGGCACTGGTGGGTGCCGCCGTCGCAAGTGGCCTGCTCGACCTTGAAGCCGGTGGCCGTCTGGCGCGTGTTCTGCACCTGCAGGCCGATATTGCCGCGCACCGGCAGGCTGCCGACGGTGGTGTCGATATCGCCCTTGAAGTAGGCGGTAGTGACCTTCTCCTCGACGCCCCAGCTCTTGCCCACGATGTCGTGGTCGGACCAGGCATTGAGCTGATAGACCGAGCCCACAGAGCCGGCAGGATTCCAGTTCAGGGTCGGGATGCCCGTCAGGCCGCCGACGCCGGTGCTGGGGTTGGGCATGTCGGCCGAGATCAGGCGGTTCTTCACCGAGCCGTCGGCATTCAGGCCGCCCAGGATCACCAGTGCGCCTTCACGCGTGATGCGCTCCTTGCTGCGGTCGGTGTAGTTGGCGCCGATGTCGAACGCCACCAGAGGGCCCAGCTCCACGTCGCGCTTGCCGCTCAGGCGCAGCGACTTGATCTTGTCGGTGGTGACCGGGTTGGCGTAATAGCCGTCCTGCACGCCGTTGGCGCCGGCCCAGCCCTGCACGTCGGTCAGCTTGATGATGCTGGGGTCGGCGTAGTTCAGACCGCTGGTGTACTTCACGTCGGCCAGGTTCTTGCCGTCGAAGCCGGTGTAGGAGAGCGTGTCCTTGACGTTGGTGGTGTTGCCAGGCAGGCCGGCGGTGGTCTCGAAGCGCTCGGAGACCTTCTTCACGTCGGAGTAGGACAGGTCGCTCTTCAGCGTCCAGCCGCCCGCCTTCAGGTTGTTGGCCCAACCCACGGACTTCAGCTCGTCGGTGTAGTCCTCGTTGTGGTTGCGGATCACGCCCTTCCAGTTGGTGAAGGTGCCGGCCGTGGCCACGCCGCCCGAGACCGTGGCATTGATCAGCGTGCCGCCGGTGTCGTTCGCGCCTGCCGAGAGGCCGCCCACCGGGCCTTCCAGGCCGCGCTTCTTGACCGAGAAATTACCCTTGGACCAGAACGCATCCAGGATGGTCTCGAAGTCCTTGTTGGGCTTGTACTGCAGCACGGCCATCGCGCCGGTGCGGTCGAAGTCGGTGCTCTCGATGTCGGTCGTGAAGCCGCCAGGCGTCTTCACCTTGCCGCCGTTGTAGTCAACGTCAGCCACCCAGCCACCCCAGGTGTTGAAGTTCGGACGGCCACCGCCCTTGGACTTGGACTTGGTCAGGCCCAGCGCCACACCCACGGTGCGATCGGCGAACTGGTCGATGTAGGACAGCGAGGCGCGATCGCCGCTGCCGGTGCCGAAGCCGGGCTGGTCTTCGGCCTTGGTCGTGTGTTCCTTGCGGTAGTTGATCGCCGTGGTGCGCTTGGCAAAGCTCAGCGGGCGCACGGTCTGCTGGTCGATGGTGGACGACAGGCCCTGACCCATCAGCGAAGCGTCCGGCGTCTTGTAGACCACCACGCTACCCAGCAGCTCGGCCGGGTATTGGTCGAATTCCACGCCGCGGCTGCTGCCGGTGGAGGCTTGCTCGCGGCCATTCAGCAGGCCGCCGTTGAAGTCGGGCGACATGCCGCGCACGCTGACCTGCGAGGCGCGGCCGGTCACGGCGCTGCGCTGTGCGGTCACGCCGGGCAGGCGCGAGATCGACTCGGCCACGCTGGCGTCGGGCAGCTTGCCGATGTCTTCGGCGGAGATGGCCTCAACAATGGAGTCCGATTGCTTCTTGACCGAGATGGCGTCTTCGATGCCCTTGCGGATACCGGTCACCACCACGGTGTCGAGCTTGTCGGTGGTCTGCGCCTGCGCGCCACCGGCCGCGATCATCAAGACCAGGCAGCCAGCCGTAACGGGATTGACCCGGAACAACTCGCGCTTCGTTTGCGAACTCTTCATTGCTTGTCTCCTGAAGCTTTTTGCAACAACACATGCCCCTGCTGGGATTCGACGCAATGCGCCTACAGGGAATCCAGAACCAACGATGACAGAAATTTTGTACTAAAACTAGATCACAAGACTAGCTAACACAAACCCTTAATCTCACTTTTTTGCCACAATTCCAGAAAATTCCATCGGATAACCAAGGGTTTATACGTATTTTTCGTGACCTTTGGCATCCAGAAGCAGGTTTACGCGGTGTCGCATTTGTACTTTGACTACATTCACAAATTGATCGACACCGATGCAGCGGGCGATCACGCCTCCAATTGCTCGATCGCCAAGGCGGCACCACCCAGGGCCGCCAGGGTGTCGGTGATCAAGGCGCTGGGGATGCCGCGCAGATAAGGCTCAAACCGCCCCTTGGCCTCGAAGCGCTGACGGAACTCGGAGCGGAAGAAGCGTTCACCCAGGCGCGGCACGATGCCGCCGCCGATGTAGACGCCGCCGCGCGCACCGAGCGTGAGCGCCACATTGCCGGCAAAGCCACCCAGGAAGGCGCAGAACTGGTCCAGCGTGCGCGTGCACAACTCGTCCTGCTCCGCCACGCCGCGCTCCACGATCAGCTCCGGACTCAACGCCTGCAGCGGCGCGCCCCCGAGCAGGCGCGCCATCGCACCATGCAGCAGCGGCAGGCCAATGCCCGACAGCAGGCGCTCGGCCGACACATGCACATGGTCCTCGCGCACCAGTGCCAGCAACTCACTCTCGAAGTTGTTGGTGGCGGCCAGCGTGGCATGCCCACCCTCCCCCGGCAGCGCCACCCAGCCATGCGCGGTCTGCACCACACCAGCAACACCGAGCCCGGTGCCCGGGCCGATCACCGCCAGGCAGCCGCTCGGCAGGGGCAGCTCACCATGGGCGCGCAATTGCGCCGCGCGCAGGCGCGGCAGCGACAGCGCCAGCGCCTCAAAATCATTCAAGACCAGCAAGGCCTCCAGCCCCAGCTCCGTCTGCAGCTGCTGGCGCGAGAACGCCCAATGGCTGTTGGTGAAATCGACCTGGTCGCCGGTGACGGCGGTGGCCACGGCCAGTGCGGCGCGGCGCGGCCGCGCCTCCGGCACCCGGCCCGCAAGGCCGGCCAGATAGACGCGCGCCGCCTCCGCCAGGCCGCGATGCGCCGGCACCGACAGAGCCTGCACATGCTGCACCCCCGAATCCGGGCCACCCACCCAACCAAAGCGGGCATTGGTGCCACCCACATCGGCCACCAACCAGGGATAGGCCTCCGCGCTCGGGCTTGCGTTGTTCGACAAATGGGGCACGGTCATCAATTCCAGCGGCATCTTGTGTACGGCCCGAAAGGTAGCAAAACTACATCACCAACACAAGAGCCGAAGCACCAGCCGAGCCCGAAGCGGCCCCATCTCGCGGGTTTTCACTGAAGAAATCGCCCGCTATTGCCAAATGAATGCCGAAAATTCGCCGCCCACGCCACCCGCTTGCATTGAAGTCAACTTGTAGTCACACTACATTTCATCTCCGTAGAGCGCTCAGGCCGGGCCCTGGGGCGAACCCTTTCGGCAGCCCGGACGGGCGCAGCCATAATCACGCGCTCATGGCCCAGCGCCATTTGCCCTCGCACGCCCCAGCCCGCGCATCACACATTCATTCATGCTTGATTTCGACAGCCCCCGGCTGATCGCCGACATCGGCGGCACCTATGCCCGTTTCGCCCTGGAGACGGCGCCGGGCGAGTTCGGTCACATCTCCTCGCTGCGCTGTGCCGACCATGCCGACTTCCACGCCGCGGTGAGTGCCTATCTCGGCAGCCTGCCGGCGGTGCAGATCGCGCATGCCGCGATTGCCATCGCCAACCCGGTCGAGGGTGACCAGGTGCGCATGACGAATTACCACTGGGAGTTCTCGATCGAGGACATGCGCCAGCGCCTCGGCCTGGACACCCTGGTGGTGGTGAACGACTTCACCGCGCTGGCGATGGCGCTGCCACGCCTGCGTGGCAGCGAGCTGCGCCAGGTGGGCGGCGGCGAGGCGCGCGCCAACAGCGTGATCGGCATCCTGGGCTCGGGCTCGGGCCTGGGCGTGTCGGGCCTGATCCCGGCAGGCGATGGCTGGATCGCGCTGGGCACCGAGGGCGGTCACACCAGCTTCTCGCCGCGCGACGAGCGCGAGATCGCGCTGCTGCGCCATGCCTGGAAGGAGTTCGAGCATGTCTCGTTCGAGCGCCTGCTCTCCGGCCCCGGCCTGGAGCTGATGTACCGCGCCATGGCCGACTACCTGAAGGCGCCCGCGCTGGAGCTGCATGCGCCCGACATCACCCAGCGCGCGCTGGAGGCCAGCGACCCGGTGTGCGTGCAGACCCTGGAGCTGTTCTGCGCCCTGCTGGGCACGGCCGCGGCCAACCTGGCGGTGACGCTGGGCGCCTTGGGCGGCATTTATATCGGCGGCGGCATCGTGCCGCGCCTGGGCGAGTATTTCGACCGTTCGCAGTTCCGCGCCCGCTTCGAGCAGAAGGGCCGCTTCAGCAGCTATGTGGCGGCGATCCCGACCTTCGTGATCACCGCCGAGCACGCCACCTTCAAGGGCGCCTCGGCGATCCTGGAGGCGCAGCTGCGCAGCCTCGAGCACTCGCCGGGCTCGGCCATCCTGGAGCAGATCCGGCGCGCCCGCAGCGAGCTCTCGCCCGCCGAGCTGCGCGTGGCCGAGCATGTGCTGGCGCATCCGCGCAAGGCGCTCAATGACCCGATCGCCGAGATCGCCAAGGCCGCGGCGGTGAGCCAGCCCACGGTGATCCGCTTCTGCCGCTCGCTGGGCTGCGAGGGCTTGTCGGACTTCAAGCTGCGCCTGGCCTCGGGCCTGACCGGCACGGTGCCCGTCACGCACACCCAGGTCACCAACGACGACAGCATGATCGAGCTGGGCGCCAAGGTGCTGGGCAATACCGCCTCGGCGATCCTGCAGGTGCGCAGCCAGCTGAACCGCGACATGATCGATCGCGCCATCGAGCTGCTGGTGCATGCGCCGCGCGTGGAGTTCTTCGCCGTCGGCCACTACGGCGTGGTGGCGCAGGATGCGCAGTTCAAGTTCCTGCGCTTCGGCATTTCCAGCGGCGCCTACACCGATCCGCGCCTGCAGCTGCTGGCGGCGCAAACGCTCAAGCCCAACGATGTGGCGGTCATCATCAGCAGCAGCGGCAAGCTGCCCGAGCTGATGGCGGTGGCCGAGGCGGCGCGCGAGCGCGGCGCCGCCATCCTGGCCATCACCGCCAGCCAGTCGCCGCTGGCGCGCAAGGCCGATGCGGCCCTGATCGTCGACCATGTGGAGGACGTCTCCACCCACCTGCCCATGGTCAGCCGCATCCTGCACCTGCTGGTGATCGACATCCTCACCGTGGGCGTGGCGATGCGCCGCAGCCCCGACGGCGTGGGTCTGCTGACCGGCTCGGCACAGGAAGACCTGGACGAGCAGGACCCGGCCACCGCACCCAGCCCGCAACGCGCGCGCCGCGCCGCGCCCGGCATCAGCCTGGCGTCACCGCTGGCCAAGCTGACCTCGCACAGCCGCTGAAACATTGACCTGTCGCAAGCCCCAGGGTTTTGGAGCATGGGGAAGGCCTGCGCGCCTCACTAGCATGGCTCATCGATCCCCTTGGAGTTTGTGATGCCCTCGACCCTGGCCTTGGATGAAGTTCTGACGACGCTGCCCGACCGCAAGGCCATGCTGGAACAACTGGAGCAAGCCGCCACGCAAGCGCGCAGCAGCGGCAAGGTGCTCTCCCTGCTGACCCTGGACCTGGACCATTTCAAGGCCTACCAGGACAGCCAGGGCGCCGATGCCGCGCAAGCCGTGCTGCTGAAGCTGGCCGACACGCTGAGCGGCGCCATCCCCGCGGGTGCGCAGCTGAGCCATCTGGGTGGCGATGAATTCGTGGTGCTGCTGCCCGGCCATGATGTACTCGCCGCCTCGGCCGTGGCCGAGCAATTGCGCGCCGCGGTGGAAGCCGCGTTCGCCGGCACCGAGGGCCCGGCCCGCCTCACCATCACCCTGGGCGTGGCCGCGAGCCCGGCCGGCAAGGACTGGAGCGCACGCAGCCTGCTCTCGCTGGCCGATGCACGCATGACCTTTGCCAAGAAGCGCCTGCTGCCGCACCACAACCTGGTGTGGGCCGGCACCCTGCCCTCCGACTGGTACACGCGCCTGGACGTGCAGGCGGGGGTCTGGCCCAGCGTTTGAGCCTCAGTCGGCCCGCTGCAGCACCGCCACATTGACCTCGGCGCGCTGCACGAAGCCCAGGCCTTCGTAGAGGGCGATCGCGGCCCGGTTGCTCGCCCAGGCGTGCAGAAAGGCCTGTTCGCCGCGCTGCTGGATGGCCGCCGTCACGGCCGCCGACAGGCGCCGCGCCAGGCCGCGGCCACGGAAGTCCGGATGGGTGCAGACCCCGCTCAGCTCGGTGGCGCCGGGAAAGCGCATGCGCTCGCCGGCCATGGCCGCGAGGCGGCCGCCGATGCGCACGCCCACGAAGCGGCCCATGCGGTGGGTGCGCGCCAGAAACGGCCCGGGCTCGGTCAGGCGCGCCAGCGCCAGCATCTCGGCGGCATCGGCATCGCCGAGTTCGACGATGGCCGTATCGTCCCCGGCGCCATCCGGCGGCGCGACGGCGCGGCCGGCCAACATCTGCACGCCGCTGGCCTCGCGCAAGGCCACCAGGCCGTCCGGCACGCGGATGGCGGGCACCTGCAGCACATAGACGGTGTCGCCCGCCCCCACCAACTCGCACAGCGCCGCCAGGCTGGCTGCGCTGTCATCGCGCGCCGAGGCGAACAGGTTGACGTCGCGCTGGAAGCGCAGCGCCAGATCGCCGCCTTCGGCCCAATGCGGCGCCTGCCTGAGCGTGGCCCAGACGGGCCGATCGAGATCCTCGGTGTTCATCATCATGCTGGCGCCCTCCCGCGGCGCTGCGCCCGTGCGGGCGTGGATAAGGGGATGCCGGCGCGCTGCTGCAGCGGCGCCTCGCTGAGTGCGGCCTCCAGGCCCGCCAGTTGCTCCAGCAGGCTGCCCTGCAGGCTCGCGCAGGCCTGCGCCACCGCCGCCTCGATGGCCGGCCAGACCTCGGCCTGGGCGCGCTGCACCAGCTGCTGCCCCTTGCGGCTGAGCCGCACGCGACGCATGCGCAGATCGCCCTCGACGCTGGCCGACTGCACCAGCCCCTCGGCTTCGAGCCCGCGCAGCGAGCGGCTGACCACCGGCTGGCTGACGCCCACCGCCTGGCCCAGCTCGCCGACCCCCAAGGGGCCCAGCCGGTCCAGCGCGGCCAGCAGGGGAAAGTGGGAGGCCGGCATGTCCATGCCCGCCGCCGCCAGCAGCGCCTGCGCCTGCGCCTGCAGCTGATCACCGATGCGCTTGAAGCGCGTGCCCAGGCTCAGATGGCCGAGTTCCTTGACGATGTCCTGCACCATGGTTCATTTCGCATAGCTCGATATATATCATGCTATGCATTTAGGCAATATTCGTCAAGCCGCGACGGGCACGGAGTAATCCTGGATCAATCGTCGATCAGGCGGGCCAGCGCGGCCTGCTGCGCGGCGCTCAGGCGCCCGGCCTGCGCCGCCAGCAGCAGCTGGCGCCGCGACAGTTCGCGGTAGAAGGCCGCATGCGCCGGGCCCATGGCCTGCAGCGCCTGCAGATGGCCGGCCACCACAGCGGCGTCACCACGCGAGATCGGGCCCGATAGCGCCCCCGCCAGGCCGCGCTGCTGGGCCGCCGCCAAGGTGCCGCGCGACAGCGGCAGCAAGGCCTCCAGCGCCTGCTCGGCCGGCAGGCCGGCCGCAGCCCAGACCTGGCAGGCCTCGTCCAACATCGAGAGCAGAAAGCTGGCCGCCAGATTCGCCGCCGCGTGATAGGCCGCGCGGCTGCCCGGCGGGAGCGCAAAGGGCTTCATGCCCATGTCATGGGCGAGCCGATGCAGCAGCGCCTGCAAGCCTGCCTCGGCCTCGATGGCCACGCTGGTGCCAGCCAGCAGCGCGCGCGCGATCTCGGGGTCGGAAAAGATCTGCAGCGGGTGAAAGCCGCCCACCAGCGCGCCGGCGGCACGCGCCGCGTCGAGTGCGTCCAGCGTAGTGGCGCCGCTGCAATGCAGCACCATCTGGCCACGCCGCCAGGGCAAGGCGGCCACCGTGCCGGCAATCGCGTCGTCGGGCGTGGTGATGAAGACCAGCTCGGCCGTGGCCACCGCCTGCGCCATCGGCAGGGCCTGGCAATCGGGCAGGCGCGCGGCCAGCGCGAGCGCGCTCTCGCTGCGCCGGCTGCCCACCGCCAACACCGGCCAGCCCGCCGCCGCAAGCGCCGGTGCCAGGCTTTGCGCCAGACGGCCGGCACCGATGAAGGCGATGCCAGGGCGGTGCTGCATGGCCGGGCTCAGAAGGCGGCGATGCCCGTCATCGCACGGCCCAGTATCAGCGCATGGATGTCGTGCGTGCCCTCGTAGGTGTTCACCACTTCCAGGTTCACCAAATGACGGGCGATGCCGAATTCGTCGCTGATGCCGTTGCCGCCCAGCATGTCGCGCGCGATGCGGGCGATCTCCAGGCTCTTGCCGCAGCTGTTGCGCTTCATGATGGAGGTGATCTCCACCGCCGCCGTGCCTTCGTCCTTCATGCGGCCCAGGCGCAGGCAGCCCTGCAGACCCAGGGTGATCTCGGTCTGCATATCGGCCAGCTTCTTCTGCACCAGCTGGTTCGCGGCCAGGGGCTTGCCGAACTGCTTGCGGTCCAGCACGTACTGGCGCGCCTTGTGCCAGCAATCCTCGGCCGCGCCCAAGGCGCCCCAGGCGATGCCGTAGCGGGCGCTGTTCAGGCAGGTGAACGGGCCCTTCAGGCCGCGCACCTCGGGGAAGGCGTTCTCCTCGGGGCAGAACACCTCGTCCATGACGATCTCGCCGGTGATGGAGGCACGCAGGCCCACCTTGCCATGGATGGCCGGTGCGCTCAGGCCCTTAAAGCCCTTCTCCAGCACGAAGCCACGGATCGCACCTTCGTCGTCCTTGGCCCAGACCACGAAGACATCGGCCACCGGGCTGTTGGTGATCCACATCTTGCTGCCGGTGAGGCTGTAGCCGCCCGCCACCTTCTTGGCGCGCGTGATCATGGAACCGGGGTCGGAGCCGTGGTTGGGTTCGGTCAGGCCGAAGCAGCCGATCCACTCGCCGCTGGCCAGTTTGGGCAGGTACTTCTGCTTGGTGGCCTCGTTGCCGAATTCATTGATGGGCACCATCACCAGCGAGCTCTGCACGCTCATCATCGAGCGGTAGCCCGAGTCCACGCGCTCGACCTCGCGGGCGATCAGGCCGTAAGCCACGTAGTTGAGCCCGGGGCCGCCGTACTCGGGCGCGATGGTCGGGCCCAGCAGGCCGATCGCACCCATCTCGCGGAAGATCTCCAGATCGGTGCGCTCGTGACGGAAGGCCTCCAGCACGCGCGGTGCCAGGCGCTCCTGGCAATAGGCGGCGGCGGCGTCGCGCACCATGCGCTCATCGTCGCTGAGCTGCTCGTTCAGCAGCAGCGGGTCGTCCCAATGGAAGCTTGCCTTGGTGGCCATGATGTTCATCTCCTGTCGTATCTGCCATGCACCGGGGTATTTCCCGTGCCCGTCTGGTCGGCAAGTATTCCCTGTGCGACGATTCGTGTCCAATACTCTCTAGCCATTCAACGATAGGCAACGAATATGGCCACCTCCGCCGCAGCCGCCGCCCTGTCCCGCGTGGAATTGCGCCATCTGCGCTACTTCCTGGCCCTCGCTGAGGAGCTGCATTTCGGGCGTGCGGCGCAGCGTCTGGCGATGTCGCAACCGCCGCTGTCGGTGGCGCTGCAGCAGCTGGAAGCGGCGGTGGGTGCGCGCCTGCTGGACCGCGACAGCAAGGGCGTGCGCCTGACACCTGCAGGCGAAAGCTTCCGCACCAGCGCCCAGGCCCTGCTGGGGCGCTTCGAGGATGCCTGCGCCCAGGCCCGCGAGGTGCAGGCCGGCGAGGTGGGCCGGCTGCGCCTGGGCTTCGTCGGCTCCACGCTCTTCCACGGCCTGCCGGACTGGCTGCAGGCCTTCCAGGCCTCGCACCCGCGCGTGGAGGTGGTGGTGATCGAGCTGAACTCGCAGGACCAGATCCAGGCCTTGCTGCAGGAGGAGCTGGATCTGGCCCTGCTGCACACCGACCGCCTGCCCCCGGCGCTGGCCTGCGAGGCGCTCTATGACGAGCCCTTCCTGGCCTGCCTGCCCGAGACGCACGCGGCCGCGGCCAAGCGCCGCGTGGCCCTGGCCAGCCTGAGCGACCAGCCCTTCATCCTGTTTTCGCGCCGCGGCTCGCCGGACTATCACGCGCGCATCGTCGAGATGTGCCGTCAGCAGGGCTTCTACCCGCGCCTGCAGCACGAGGGCCGGCATTGGCTCTCGGTGGTGTCCCTGGTGGCGCGCGGCCTGGGCGTGTCCATCGTGCCGGCGGCGTTCCGCGAGGCCGGCATCCAGGGCGCGGTGTTCAAGCCCCTGGCCGAGACCATGGAACGCAGCCGCGTGTTTGCGGCCTGGCGGCAGGACTCGGCGCCGGCGTTGCGGGAGGCGTTTTTGGCGGCGCGGGGCGGGGGCTGAGGGGGAACAGCGTCGGCGCTGCTCGACGCCACCGTCAAAGCCCCGCTGGGTCAGGCCACCACCGCCGTCACCTCGACCTCCACCTTCGCGCGGTCCTCCATCAGCGCCGCCACCTGTACCGCGCTCATCGCCACGCCATACTCGCGGCCCAGCACCTCGCGGTAGGCCTGGCCCACCTCGCGGCCGCGCGCCAGGTACTCGCGCTTGTCGACGACATACCAGGTCATGCGGCAGATGTGCTCGGGCCCGGCCCCGGCCTCGGCCAGCACGGCCTTGATGTTGACGAGGGTCTGGCGCACCTGCGCGATGAAGTCATCGCTCTCGAACTGGCATTGCGCATTCCAGCCAATCTGCCCAGCCACGAAGACCTGGCGGCCGGTGGCGGCCACGCCGTTGGCATAGCCCTTGGGGGCGGCCCAGCCCTCGGGTTGCAGGATGGTCTTGTCGTTGCTGTTGTTAGTACTGCTCATGGGGTCACTCCTTGCGCACGCTCGAGGGCGGCGCGCAGGTCATCGGGAAAGGGGATGGGGCGGTGGGTCGCCAGCGAGGTACACACCAGCACCTGTTGAAAGGCCACACGCTCGCCGTCGGCGCCCGTGAAGCGCACGTCCAGCGTCAGCGAGCTGCGGCCGAGTTTCACAATGGTGACGGTCTGGGTCAGCAGCTCGCCCATGCGGCTGACGCGCTTGAACTCGGTGTTCAGCTGCACGGTCGGCATGCCCACCCGGCGCGGCCCCAGCAGCTCGGCATAGTCGACGCCCAGGCCCAGCGTAAACCAGTCTTCCACGCAGGCGTTGAGCATCTCGAAATAGCGCGGGTAGAAGACGATGCCGGCCGGGTCGCAATGGCCGAAGCGCACCAGTTCCTGTCGTTGGTAGCAGATGCTCATCGTCAGACTCCCAGGTAGCGCTGCCAGAGCGTGTGATCGGCATCGAGGGCCGCGGAGTCGCCGCTCCACACCAGCTGGCCGCGCTCGACGATGTGGTGCTGGTCGGCCAGCGCGATCAGGCGCTTCACATACTTGTCCACCACAAGAATGGTCTGGCCGGCCTCGCGCAGGGTGCGCAGGCAGCGCCAGATCTCCTCTCGTATCAGCGGCGCCAGGCCCTCGGTGGCCTCGTCCAGCACCAGCAGCTGCGGGTTGGTGATGAGGGCGCGGCCGATCGCGAGCATCTGCTGCTCGCCGCCGGAGAGCTGGTTGCCCATATGGGCGCTGCGTTCCTGCAGGCGCGGGAACAGCGCATAGACGCGCTCCAGATCCCAGGGCTCGCGGGCCGCGCAGCGGTTGCCGGCAAAGGCCTCGAGGTTCTCGCGCACGCTGAGATTAGGAAAGATCTGCCGGCCCTCGGGCACGATGGCCAGCCCCAGGCGCGCGATCCGATCGGCGCTCCAGCCGGTCACGTCCGTGCCGGCAAAGCGGATGCGCCCGCCCCTGGGCGCGAGCCAGCCGGTCAGGCATTTCAGGAGGCTGCTCTTGCCCATGCCGTTGCGGCCCAGCAGCGTCACCACCTCGCCATGGCGGATGCGCAGATCGATGCCGAACAGCACCTGGCTGCTGCCATAGGCGGCCTCCAGGCCTTGGATCTCCAGCACGGCGCTCATACGTTCTCCATCTCGTCACCGAGGTAGGCCTTGCGCACCTCGGGATGCTCGCGGATCTCGTCCGGGCTGCCGGTGGCGATGATGCGGCCGAACACCAGCGTCGAGATGCGGTCGGCCAGCTTGAACACCGCCGCCATGTCGTGCTCCACCAGCAGCAGCGTGTGCTTCTCACGCAGCAGCTGCAGCAAGGCCACCATGCGCTCGGATTCATCCGGCCCCATGCCGGCCATGGGCTCGTCCAGCAGCAGCAGACGCGGCTCGGCCGCCAGCGCCAGGCCCAGCTCCAGCTGGCGCTGCTCGCCATGGCCCAGGCTGCCGGCGGCACGGTCCAGCTGGGCGGTGAGGCCCACGCGCTGGGCCAGGGCCTCGGCGCGCGCATGTGCCACATGGTCCTTGCGCGCCACCCGCCAGGCGCTGCGCTGGCCGCCCTGGCGTGCCAGCACCGCCAGCACCAGGTTGTCCAGCACGCTGAAGCGCTTGAAGATGCTGGTGATCTGGTAAGAGCGCACCAGGCCGGCGCGCACATGGGTGTCGACGCTGGCCAGGGTCAGGTCTTGCCCAGCAAACATCACCCGGCCGGCATCCGGGCGCAGCGCGCCGGAGATCTGGTGGATCAGCGTGGTCTTGCCGGCGCCATTGGGGCCGATCAGCGCATGCACCTCGCCGCGGCGCACCTCGAAGCTGGCGTGGTCGGTGGCGGCCAGCGCGCCGAAGCGCTTCACCAGGCCCTGGACTTCCAGCAACTCAGCCATGGCGCACCGCCTTGCTTCTGCGCACCAGGCCGCTGAGGCCTTGCGGCGCAAACAGCACCACCGCCAGCAGCAGCAGGCCCAGCGCCATCTGCCAGTGCAGCGTGTAGCCGGACAGCAGCTCCTCCAGCAGCAGCAGCGCCGCCGCGCCGAGCGCGCCGCCCCACAGCGCCCCCGCGCCGCCGATGATGACCATGATCATCAGCTGGCCCGATTGCGACCAATGCATCAGGTGCGGCGTCACCAGCCCGTTCAGATTGGCCAGCAGCGCGCCCGCCAGCCCGGCGATGGCGCCCGCCAGCACGAAGGCCTGCCATTGCAGCGCGAACACGCGCGTGCCCACCGCCGCCATGCGCGTCTCGTTTTCCTTGATGCCCTGCAGCAGCCAGCCAAAGGGCGAATTCAGGAGGCGCTGCACGCCCGCCATCACCAGGGCGGCCAACAGCAGCACGGTGAAGTAAAAGCTCTGGTCGTCCTTCAGGTCCAGGCCTAGCAGGGCCGAGCGCTGCGGCAGCGGCAGGCCGTCGTCGCCGCCATAGGCCTTCAGCGAGACCATCAGGTAATAGAACATCTGGGCAAAGGCCAGCGTGATCATGATGAAGTAGACGCCGCGCGTGCGCAGGCTGATGGCGCCGATCAGCGCCGCGGCGGCGGCGCTCGCCAGCATCGCCGCCGGCCAGGCGATCCAGGCGCTGCTCACGCCCGCATCCATCAAGATGCCCACCGTATAGGCGCCCAGGCCCACGAAGGCGGCGTGGCCAAAGCTGACCATGCCGCCAAAGCCCAGGATCAGATTCAGGCTGGTGGCGGCGATGGCAAAGATCAGCACGCGCGTGGCCACGCCGGTGTAGAACTCCCAGCCCAGGGCCGTGAGCACAAAGGGCAAGGCGGCCAGCGCCAGCAGCAGGGCCAGCGAGCCCCAGCGGCCGAGGCCCTTGTGATGCAAGGAAACGGAACTGCTCAAGGAACTCATGCATCAACCCCTGGCCGGGAACAAGCCCTGCGGTTTCCAGAACAGCATCGCCGCCATCAGCACATAGATCAGGATGGACGCCAGCGCCGGGCCCAGATTGGAGGCCACCTCGGGCGAGGCCAGCTGCCGCATCACGGCCGGCAGCAGGGTGCGGCTGAGCGTGTCCACCAGGCCCACCAGCAAGGCGCCCACCAGGGCGCCGCGGATCGAGCCGATGCCACCGATCACGATCACCACGAAGGCCAGGATCAGGATGCTCTCGCCCATGCCCACCTGCACCGCCAGCAGCGGCCCCAGCAGTGCGCCGGCCAGCGCGCACAGCGCCGCACCGAAGCCGAACACCAGGGTGAAGAGGCGCTTGATATTGACGCCCATGGCGGTGGCCATGGCGCGATTCGAGGCGCCGGCGCGCACCCACATGCCGATGCGGGTGCGCGTCACCAGCAGAAACAGCAGCAGCGCCACGGCCAGGCCCACGACTATGATGAGCAGACGGTAGGCCGGGTACATCAGGCCGGGCAGCAGCTCCACCGGCCCCGAGAGCGCGGCCGGCGTGTTGAGCATCAGCGGCTGCTCGCCCCAGATCATGCGCACGCCCTCGTTGCTGATCAGGATCAGTGCAAAGGTGGCCAGCACCTGGCTGAGGTGGTCGCGCTGGTAGAGGCGGCGCAGCAGCGCCAGCTCCAGCAGCATGCCCAGCAGCGCGGTGCCGATCACCGCGGCCGCCACGGCCAGCACAAAAGACCCCGTCGCCAGCGCCGTGGCGGCGGCCAGATAGGCCCCCACCATGTACAGCGAGCCATGGGCCAGGTTGATCATGTCCATGATGCCGAACACGAGCGTCAGCCCGGCCGCCAGCAGGAACAGCATCAGCCCGAACTGCAGGCCGTTGAGGGCCTGCTCGGCAACGAGGATCCAGTCCATCTGCGCGTTTGCTCTTCAGCTCACTTGGCCATCTTGCAAGAACCAGCATAGGCGTCGGCGTGGTTCGCGAAGATCTTGCCCAGGGTCTTGTTGGTGACACGGCCCTGCGCGTCCTTGCCGATCACGCGCAGGTAGTAGTCCTGGATCGGGTACTGGTTGTTGTTGAATTTGAAGGGGCCGCGCACCGACTCGAACTTGGCCGCCTTGAGCGCCTTCAGCACCGCGTCCTTGTCCTCGATCTTGCCCTTCACATCGCGCACCGCGGCATTGATCAGCAGCGCCGCGTCATAGCCCTGGCTGGCGTACAGCGAAGGCAGGCGGCCGTAGTCCTTCTGGAAATCGGCCACGAACTTCTTGTTCGCCGCGTTGTCCATGTCGTGCGCCCAATGCGAGCTGTTGAACATGCCCAGCATGGGCTCGCCCACCGCCTTGATCACGTCCTCGTCGGCCGAGAAGCCCGGGCCGAACAGGGTGATGTCCCTGGACAGGCCGGCGCCGACAAACTGCTTGATGAAGTTGATGCCCATGCCACCCGGCAGGAAGATGTACATCGCGTCGGGCTTGGCGGCGCGCGCCTGCGCCAGCTCGGCCGCATAGTCCAGCTGGCCCAGCTTGGTGTAGATCTCCTCCGCCACCACCGCGTTCGGCCCCTTGTAGAAGCGCTTGAAGCCGGTGATGGCGTCCTTGCCCGCGGGATAGTTGGGTGCCAGCACCACCACCTTCTTGAAGCCCTTGTCCAGCACCGTCTTGCCCACCGCCTCGTGCAGGTTGTCGTTCTGCCAGGCCACGTTGAAGAAGAAGGGGTTGCACTGCTCGCCGGCGTACTGCGAGGGGCCGGCATTGGCGCTGATATAGGGCGTCTTGCTGTCGAACACGCCCTGGCCCACCGCCAGCATGATGTTGGAGAACACGATGCCGGTCATGAAGTCGACCTTGTCGCGCTTGATCAGGCGGTCGGTGGTCTGCTTGGCCACATCGGGGTTCTGCTGGTCGTCGGCGGTGATCACCTCGGCCGGCAGACCGCCCAGCTTGCCACCCTGGTGCTTGAGCGCCAGGTTGAAGCCGTCGCGGATGTCCACGCCCAGACCGGCGCCGGGGCCCGAGAGCGTGCTGAGCATGCCCACCTTGACCTTGTCGGCGGCATAAGTCGTTTGCTGAGCCGCAAGCAGCGCCAGTGCGGCGCAGAGCATCGTCCTCGTCTTCATCGTCTTTGTCTCCTGAGGGTCACATGGATTGCTTCAACTTGAAGCGCTGCAGCTTGCCCGTTTCGGTGCGCGGCAGGCTGGCGCGGAACTCTATCGCACGGGGGTATTTGTAGGGCGCCACCGTCGCCTTGACGAAGTCCTGCAGGGTCTTGACCATGGCCCCATCCTCCGCATGGCCGGGGCGCAGCACCACAAAGGCCTTGACGATCTGGCCGCGCTCCTCGTCGGCCACGCCGATCACGCCGCATTCGGCCACCGCCGGGTGCGCCAGCAGGGCCGCCTCCACCTCGGGGCCGGCGATGTTGTAGCCGCCGGAGATGATCATGTCGTCGGTGCGCGCCTGGTAGACGAAATAGCCATCCGCGTCGATCAGATAGGCGTCGCCGGTGAGGTTCCAGCCCTTCATCACATAGCCGCGCTGGCGCTCGTCGGCCAGGTAGCGGCAGCCGGTGGGGCCCTTGACCGCCAGCTTGCCCACCTGGCCGGCCGGCAAGACCTGACCCTCGTCGCTCATCACGCAGGCCTGGTAGCCCGGCACGGGCTTGCCGGTGGCGCCGGGGCGGGCCTGCTCTTCCGTGTGCGAGATGAAGATGTGCAGCAGCTCGGTGGCGCCGATGCCATCGATCATCTCGATGCCGGTGCTGTCCTTCCAGAGCTTGCGCGTGGCGGCCGGCAGGGCCTCGCCGGCGCTGACGCATTTGCGCAGGCTGGAGAGATCATGCTGTTTCACCTGGGCCGCCATGGCGCGGTAGGCGGTGGGCGCGGTGAAGCACACGGTCGCGCGGTACTGCGCGATGGCGGCCAGCAGCGCATCGGGCGCGGCCTTTTCCAGCAGCACCGTGGAAGCGCCCACGCTCATCGGGAACAGCACCAGGCCGCCGAGGCCGAAGGTGAAGGCCAGCGGCGGGCTGCCGATGAAGATGTCCGCCGCCACGGGCTTGAGCACATGCGGTGGCCAGCAGGCACAGATCGCCATCACGTCGCGATGGAAGTGCATGGTGCCCTTGGGCTGGCCGGTCGTGCCCGAGGTGAAGGCGATGATGCAGCAGTCGTCCGCCGCGGTGTCCACGTTCTGGAAGCTGGCCGGCTTGGCGGCGGCGCGCGCCTCGATGCCGTCGGCGGCGTCGCTCATATAGTGCGCCACCGACTTGAGGTCCGCGCATTGCGCCTGGGCCAGGTTCAGCTCCTCGGCCAGGCGCGCATCGCACAGCGCATGGCTGACCTGGGCCTTGTCGATCACCTGGGCCAGCTCCTTGGCGCGCAGCAGCGGCATGGTCGCCACCGCGATCGCGCCCACCTTCATGATGGCGAACCAGCAGGCCGCCAGCATCGGCGTGTTGGCGCCGCGCAAGAGCACGCGGTTGCCGGATTGCACACCCAGGTCCTGCACCAGCACATGGGCAATGCGGTTGGCCTGCGCCTGCAGATCGGCATAGCTCCAGCGCAGCCCCGGCGCCTGCATGCACAGGCGCTCGCCCTGCCCTTCCCGCTCGACCCAGCGGTCCAGCAGCTCGGTGGCGCAATTCAGGCGCGCGGGGAACTGCAGCCCGGGGCCGTCGAAGATCAGCTCGGGCCACTGATCGGCTGGCGGCAGGTTGTCGCGGGCGAAGGTGTCGACATGTGCGGTATAGCTCATGGTGTTCTGCTCTAGCCGTTGTTCTTCAACAAGTCGCGTCCGATGATGAGCTGCTGGACCTCGCTGGCGCCCTCGTAGATGCGTAGCGCGCGGATCTCGCGGTAGAGCGACTCGACCATCTCGCCGCTCTTCACGCCGCGGCCGCCGAACAGCTGCACCGCGGCATCGATGACGCGCTGTGCGCCCTCGGTGGCCATCAGCTTGGCCATGGCGGCCTCGCGCGTCACGTTCTGGCCCTGGTCGCGCTGCCAGGCGGCGCGGTAGACCAGCAGCGCCGAGCTGTCCACCGTGCAGGCCATGTCGGCCAGCTTGGCCTGGGTGAGCGGCAGGTCGGCCAGCGTGGCGCCGAACATCTTTCTTTCCCTGGCCTGCTGCAGCCCCTCCTGCAGGGCGCGGCGCGCAAAGCCCAGCGAGGCCGCGGCCACCGAGGTGCGGAACACGTCCAGCGTGCGCATCGCCACCTTGAAGCCCTCGCCCGGCGCGCCAATCAGCTGGCTCTTGGCCACGCGGCAATTCGTGAACTTCAGGCGCGCCAGCGGATGCGGGGCGATCACTTCGATGCGCTCGGCGATCTCGAAGCCCGGCAGCCCGGCATCGACGATGAAGGCGCTGATGCCGCGCGCTCCCGGCTGTTCGCCAGTGCGGGCAAACAGCACGTAGAAGTCGGCAATGCCACCGTTGGAGATCCAGGTCTTCTCGCCATTCAGCACATAGGCATCGCCATCCTCGACGGCGCTGCACTGCATCGCGGCCACATCCGAGCCCGCCTCGGGTTCGGAGAGCGCAAACGCGGCCAGCGCCTCGCCGCGCGCCACGCGCGGCAGATAACGTTCGCGCTGCGCGGCCGTGCCGGTCAGCGAAATCGCACCCGAGCCCAGACCCTGCATCGCGAAAGCAAAATCGGCCAGCCCGTTGTAGCGCGCGAGGGTCTCGCGCAAGAGGCAGATGGCGCGGGTGTCGATCACCTCGGCCGCCCCGCCCAGGGCCTGGCCGGCGATCGCATGCTTGAGCCAGCCGCCCTCGCCCAGGGTCTTGACCAGGGAACGGCATTCCGCATCGATGTCATGACCATGGCCGGCATGCAGATGGGCAGTGCACCAGGCGTCGAGCTCACCGGCGAGTTGACGATGCTTGTCGTCGAAGAAGGGCCATTCAAGGTGTTTGAGATGCATGGTCAGTCTCCCTCGAATACAGGTTTCTGCTTCGCGACAAAGGCGTGATAGGCGCGCTGGAAATCCTGCGTCATCATGCAGACCGCCTGGGCCAGGGCCTCGGCCTCAATGGCGTCGTCCACGCTCATGGACCATTCCTGGTGCAGCATCTTCTTGGTCATGGCGTGGCCAAAGGTGGGGCCCGACGCAATTTCTTGCGCCCATTCGAGGGCGCAAGCCTCCAAGGCCTCGGGCTCGGCCAGGCGGTTGTGGAACCCCCATTGGTAGGCTTCCTCGCCCCCCAGCGAGCGGCCGGAGTAGAGCAGGTCCGAGGCACGCCCCTGGCCGATGATTCGCGGCAGGATGGCGCAAGCGCCCATGTCGCAGCCGGCCAGGCCGACGCGCGAGAACAGAAACGCCAGCTTGGAACGCGCCGTGCCCACGCGCAGGTCCGAGGCCATCGCCATGATGGCGCCGGCACCGGCACACACGCCGTCGATGGCCGCCACGATCGGCTGCGGGCAGGCCCGCATGGCCTTGACCAGATCGCCGGTCATGCGCGTGAAGGCCAGCAGGTCCGGCATGGTCATCTGGGTCAGCGGGCCGATGATCTCGTGCACGTCGCCACCCGAGCAGAAGTTGCCGCCCGCGCCCTGCACCACGATGGTCTTGACCTCGTCCACATAGCAGAGCACGCGGAACAGATCGCGCAGCTCGGCGTAGGACTCGAAGGTCAGGGGGTTCTTGCGCTCCGGGCGGTTCAGCGTGATCACGCCCACGCCGCCCTGCTGGCGCCAGAGGAAGTGCTCGGGCTGGTAGCCGGCGAGGCTGCGGCGGTTGCCGCCGGCCAGATGCGAATCGATGGCTCGGGTCATGATGATGCGTTCCTACTTTTTCTTGATTCCTTGCGGGCCGGCTTCTTTATGTCCGCCGCGGGCGCGGCTTCCAGGCCGCCCAGGTGTTGCTTGAGGTCGGCCAGCAGGCCGTAGACCTGGGCCTTCTGCTCGGGCGCCCAGCCGCCCAGCAGCTCGATGATCCAGCCCTCGTGGGTGGCCGCCATCTTCTTGAACTGGCGCCGGCCGGCGGGCGTGAGCCTGACGCTGAAGGAGCGCCGGTCGCTGGGGTGCGGCACGCGCAGCACCAGGCCTTCCGCCTCCAGCTGGTCGGTGATGCCGGTGATATTGCCGCCCGTAACCATCAGGCGCTGCGAAAGTTCGCGCATCGCCAGGCCGTCGGGGTGGCGCTCCAGCTGGGCCAGCAGGTCGAAGCGCGGCAGCGTGGTGGCGAAGTCCTGGCTCAGGCGCTTGCGGATCTGGCCCTCGATTCGGGTGGTGCAGGCCAAGAGGCGCAGCCAGAGCTTGAGCGCCTGGTGGTCATCGGCCACCACACGGGATTCCAGATCCGGCCCCAGGCCTTCGATGGCATCGATCAGATTCATGACCACTCCCCGCCACAGACGGCAATCGCCTGGCCCGTCATCGCGCTGGCGCCGCGCGAGGCCAGCCAGACCACCGTGTGCGCCACCTCTTCGGGCTGCACCAGGCGACCCTGCGGATTGCCCGCGGCGAGCTGCTGGCGCGCCGCCTCGGCCGTGCGGCCGGTCTTGGCGACGATATTGGCCACCGCCTGCTCGACGATCTCGGTCTCGGTATAGCCGGGGCAGACGGCATTCACTGTCACGCCCTTCTTGGCCATTTCCAGCGCCAGCGCGCGCGTCAGGCCCAGCACCCCATGCTTGGCGGCGCAATAGGCCGCCACATAGGCATAACCCTTCAGCGAAGCGGTGCTGGCCACATTGATGATGCGGCCAAAGCCGCGCTCGGCCATGCCCGCCACCACCTGCTGGGTGCACAAAAAGGTGCCGGTGAGATTGACCTGCAGCATCTGCTGCCATTGCGCCAGGCTGGTCTTCACAAAGGGCGCGGTCTGGGCCTGGCCGGCGTTGTTGACGAGGATGTCGATGGCGCCGAAGTCCGCCGCAGCGGCGGCAAACGCGGCCTGCACGCTGGCCTCATCAGCCACGTCGCAGCGCTGCTCGGCCACCGGGCCCAGCTCGGTGAGGCGGGCGCGCTGCGCCTGCAAGCGCGCCAAGTCACGCCCCATCAGGGTGACGCGGGCGCCGCGCAGCAATAACTCGCGCGCCACCGCGGCGCCGATGCCCGAGCCACCGCCCGTGACCACCGCGTGCAGATCGTGCAACTCGCTCATGGCTGCGCCTTGGCCCGCGCAAACAGGCTTTCCATCTGCGGCTTGGCCGAGCGGTACTGCTTGGGCCAAAGGAGCTCGGTGAAGCCGATCTTGGCGGCCTCGGTGAGGGTCCAGGCCGGATTCGCCAGGTGCGGGCGGGCCACGGCGCAGAGGTCGGCGCGGCCGGCGGCGATGATGGAGTTCACATGGTCGGCCTCGCTGATCGCGCCCACCGCGATGGTGGGGATGCCGGCCTCCTGGCGCACGCGGTCGGCGAACGGGGTCTGGAACATGCGGCCGAAGGTGATCTTTTCCTGCTTGCTGACCTGGCCGGAGGAGCAGTCGATCAGATCGGCACCGGCGGCCTTGAAGGCCTTGGCAATCTCCACCGCGTCGGCCGGGGTGATGCCACCCTCCACCCAGTCATGCGCCGAGATGCGCACCGACATCGGCAGATGATCGGGCCAGGCGGCGCGCACCGCGGCAAACACCTCGAGCGGATAGCGCAGGCGGTTCTCCAGGCTGCCGCCGTACTCGTCGCTGCGCTGATTGGTGAGCGGCGAGATGAAGGACGAGAGCAGATAGCCGTGCGCGCAATGCAGCTCCAGCCAGTCGAAGCCGGCCTCGGCGGCGCGCTGCGTGGCGGCGACGAAGTCGGCCTTCACGCGGTCCATATCAGCGCGCGTCATGGCATGCGAGGTCTGGCTCACGCCCTCCAGGTATTGCTGGGGCGAGGCGCTGATCAGCGGCCAGTTCGGTTCCGTATCGGTCTCCAGCAGCGGCCGGTCGATACCATCCCAGGCGCGCCGCGTCGAGCCCTTGGCGCCGGCATGGCCCAGCTGAATGGCCATCTTGGCGTCGGAGTGGGTGTGGGCCCAGTCGACGATGCGCTTCCAGGCCGCGCCCTGCGCATCGGTCCACAGGCCCGGGCAGCCCGGGGTGATGCGGGCATCGGGGCTGACGCAGGTCATCTCCGCGAACACCAGGCCGGCGCCACCCATGGCGCGCGCGCCCAGATGCACCAGGTGGTAGTCACCGGCGATGCCGTCCACCGCCGAGTACTGCGCCATCGGCGAAACCACGACGCGGTTCTTCAGCGTCACCGAGCGCAGCGTGTAGGGCGTGAACATCGGCGGCACGGCGGGCTGAGCCGGGTCGCGCTCGAGGCCGGCGCGGGCGGCGAACCAGCGCTCATAGCCCTCCAGCCAGGCCTTATCGCGCAGGCGCAGGTTCTCGTGGCTGATGCGCTGGCTGCGCGTCAGCATCGAGTACATGAACTGCTCGGGCTCCAGCTGGTCGCAGTAGCGCAGGCCGCAGACCTCGAACCACTCCATCGCGTTCCAGGCCGCGTTCTGCAGGCGCAGGGTCTCGATGCGGCGCGCCGCCTGATAGTCGGCCAGCACTTGCGGGATGTGGCCGGCCTCGTCGCCCTGCTCCTTGAACAGCCGCGTCAGCTCGATCGCATCCTCGATCGCCAGCTTGGTGCCCGAGCCGATCGCGAAATGCGCCGTGTGCACCGCATCGCCCATCAGCACCACATGGCTGCCATGCCGGTTCTGCAGCGACCATTGCTCGCACACCACGCGCTGGAAGTTCAGCCAGGCCGAGCCGCGCAGATGGCGCGCATTGGTCATCAGCTTGGCGCCTTGCAGGTTCTTGGCGAAGAGCTGTTCGCAGAAGGCGATCGACTGCTCCTGGTCGGCCTGGTCCAGGCCATGGGCCAGCCAGACATGCTCGGGGCATTCGACGATGAAGGTGGTGGTCTGCTCGTCGAACTTGTAGACATGGGCCTGGAACCAGCCATGCTCGGTCTTCTCGAACAGGAAGTTGAAGGCGTCGTAGTTCTTGTGCGTGCCCAGCCAGATATAGCGGTTCGGGCGCGTCACGATGTCGGGCTTGAAGACCTCCGCGTAGCGGCCGCGGATGCGCGAGTTGATGCCGTCGCTGGCGATGATGAGGTCGGAGTCGGCGTAGTCCTCGTCGGACTGCGCGTCGCACTCGAACACCAGCTTCACGCCCAGCGCCTCGCAGCGCGCCTGCAGGATGTTGAGCAGCTTCTTGCGGCCGATGCCGACGAAGCCATGGCCACCCGAGCGGATGGCGCGGCCCTTGAAGTGCAGCTCGATGTCGTCCCAGTGGTTGAAGGCCTCCTGGATCTCGGCGGCGGTCTCCGGATCCCAGGCACGCATGTTCTCCATCGTGGCATCGGAGAACACCACGCCCCAGCCAAAGGTGTCGTAGGGCTTGTTGCGCTCCACCACGGTGACGTCATGCGCCGCGTTGAGCTGCTTCATCAGCAAGCCGAAATACAGGCCCGCCGGGCCGCCACCTATGCATGTGATGCGCATTGCCATGTCTCCTGCGGCCGCGCCGCTGCAATGCATTCAATTTAATCGTAAATAGTTTACGTGTAAAGCATATCCAGCTGGACGCAAACGATTCCGGATGCGCAGAAACCCTGAGATGGTTTTCCATATACCGTTAATATATTTCTAGCATTTTTGTAAAACACAAGCTCAAATGCGCGCTGCGCGCACAGATCAATTTCAAAAAACTAGGAGACCTTCCATGTCAGACCACGCTCCAGCCCGCCGCCACAGGCGCCGGCTACTCGGCCTCACCGGCACCGCCCTGCTGAGCCTTGCGGCAGCCAGCCAGGCCGCCCCGAAGGCCATGAGTGCCGCCGAAACCGATGCGCTGCGCCGCGCCCAGGCGCAGGAAGCACAGCGCCCCACCACACCCGGCGAGCCCCAGGCCGGCGAGCACATGGCCAAGCGCGCCATCCACCCCTCGCAGCTGCCGCTGCGCAATGCCGAATCGCTGCTGCCACGTCGCGCCCGCATCGGCGAGGCGCTGGACAAGGCCCCGGCCCAGCCGCTCAGTCGCAAGGTGCTGTCGGCACGCGCGCTGCAGAACGGCGCCAGCGTCCAGGCCGCTTCGGCCGCCAACTGCACCGGCGCAGACTTCGTCGGCAAGAGCGGTGCGGCGCTGATCGGCTTCATCGACGGTGCCGCGCTGCGCGGCTGCATGTACACGCTCTACAGCGGCTCGGTGGCGCAGTACCGCACGGTCTTCAGCGACGCCAACATCATCACCGTGGCCAACGAACTGAAGCAACGCGCCCTCAGCTATCCGGGCAATGACAGCAGCAAGGCCATGAACCTGCTGTCCTTTCTGCGCACCGCCGGTTACTGGAACTTCATGAACCAGGCCGGCAACGCCGCCGAGGGCATACCGCCCGGCAGCCGCAGCATGCTCAATGCCGCCGCGGGTGCGCTGCGCCAGCTGACCCAGTCGCCGCACTTCTACGACATCACCGAGGACAACGCCTATTTCGCCAGCGAAGTCTTCAAGACCGTGCCCTCGGGCTTCGCGGCGCTGTTCGCGCCCGCCGCCAAACGCTGGATCGACCAGGCCCAGCCCGCCACCTTTGCCACCGGCTACTGGACCAACGAGACGGTGCTGCAGGCCATGAACACCTTGTTCTATGGCGACTATCAGGTCGACTACCAGAACGCGGTGAAGAACGACCCCGGCTATGCCCGCAGCCTGGACGCCTTCCTCAGTCGCAACAAGAGCCTGCTGGGCGGCGACTACGCCTACCACCTCAGCAATGCCATGGGCGAGATGATGCGCTTCCTGCGCTACCCGGCACTGCTGCCCGAGGTGCGCAATCTGGGCATCAACCAGCTCGCCAACTACCCGGTCACCCAGGACAGCTCGGTGGACACCTGGCTGCGCGCCGCCACCATGGTGGACCAGTACGACGCCGCCCATTGCAGCGCCTACGGCACCTGCAATGCCTACGACAAGATCGCCGCCATCAAGCTGCCGATCACATTCGCCTGCGGCACCCAGTACACCATCCGGGCCCAGGCCATGACGGCCCAGCAACTGGCCGACACCTGCACCAGCATCAGCAAGCAGACCGCCTACTTCCATGGCCTGATGGGCACCGATGGCGCACAGCCGGTGGCGAATGACAACAACGCCAGGCTGGAACTGGTGGTGTTCGACAACTACGCCCAGTACTCGCGCTTCTCGGGCTATCTGTTCGGCAACGACACCAACAACGGCGGCATGTACCTGGAGGGTGATCCGGCCGCGCAGGGCAATGTGGCGCGCTTCCTGGCACACCGTGCCGACTGGCTGGGCGGCTTCGAGATCTGGAACCTGAACCACGAGTTCACCCATTACCTCGACGGCCGCTACAACCTCTGGGGCGCGTTCTGGAACTACCCGCTGGAACTGAACGCCGCGGTGCGCAACTCCGCCGTCTGGTGGATCGAGGGCGTGGCCGAGTACGTCTCCTACAGCTACCGCCGCCAGTACAACGCCGACGCCACCTCGCGCGCCCAGACCGCCCCCATGGCGCTGAGCGAGGTGATGCGCAACACCTATGGCAGCGGCCAGACCCGGGTCTACAACTGGGGCTATCTGGCGGTGCGCTTCATGATGGAGCGCCAACCCAACCAGGACCGCAGCTTCCTGCCCCTGACGCGCAGCGGCAACTACGCCGGCTACAGCAACCAGATCGATGCCATCGGCAGCAGCCTGGACAGCGACTTCGCCATGTGGCTGGGTGCCTGCATCGGCGGCGGCGATACCGGCTCGGCCAGCTGCGTGAGCCAGCGCCCCGCCACCCTGCCCCTGCTGACGGCCAGCGCCATCGGCGCCTGCAATCTGGGCAACGCCAGCTCGCTGGCGAATGGCTGCGCGCGCGCCCTCAGCGGCGGCAACACGGTCAACTACTACATCAGCGCTGCCAGCTGGAACGAGGTGATCTTCCGGCTCAGCGAGCTCAAGGGCGGTGCCGACATCTACGCCAAGGCGGGCGGTTGGGCCACGGCCAGCGATTACGACGTCAAGGCCGGCGGTGCCGGCGGTACCGATCTCAGCGTCAAGCTGCCCACCAAGGGCCAGGGTTGGATCTATGTGAGCGTGGTGCCGCGCGGCGACTTCCAGAGCGCCCAGCTGCGCGGCATGTTCAGCGAGTTACCGCTGGCGGCACCTGCGCCCGCCTGGACCCAGGCCCCCGCCTGCACCGACCCCGAGCAGAGCCGCCTGGACGCCAGCACCGGTTGCACCCGCAAGAGCCTGGCCGCGGCGGCCGGCAACCCGCGCTGGATGGCGGTGATCGTGCCGCCCGGCAAGAGCAGCGTGACCGTGCGCAGCACCGGCGGCACGGGCAATGCCGACCTGTACGTGAAGGGTGGCAGCTGGCCCTCCACCAGCGATTACGGCTGCCGTTCCAACGGCGCCGACAACGCCGAGAGCTGCACCGTCTCGGGCCTTGCCGCCGGCAGCTGGGTCTACCTGATGGTGAACGCCGCCAGCGCCTACAGCGATCTGACCATCGCCGCCTCCAGCAACTGATGCCAGCGCCTCAACTTCTTGACGAAATCAACACCATGAACAAACCCCGACTCTTGGCGCTCAGCGCCTTGGCCAGCCTGCTGCTGCTGGCCCTGCCGGCGCAGGCCGAGGTGCATTACCTCAGCGATGCCCAGTTCAATGCCGCCGCCCAGCTGAGTGGCAGCGATCACTTTGCCGACCTGCCCGCCGATACCAACATCGCCGGCCCCCTGCTGCGCCACGCCGGCAGCTTTGACTACCAGCTCGAGGCCAGCAGCGCCGGCTTCTATGGCTTTGCCGACGGCCAGGGCGGCCTCACGCTGAGCACCGAGGAACTGCTCTCCGGCATCAGCTTCAGCCATTTCGGTAGCGGCGTGAACGCCTTCGCCGCCGACCTCAGCGCCCTGAACTTCTATGGCCAGGCGCGCGAGCACACGGTGCTGGGCCTCACCATCACCGACACCCTGGGCGTTACCAGCACGCGCTCGCTGGCGCTGGCCAGCGGCAGCAGCTACCTGGCCTTCGTCAGCAGCGCGCCGCTGGCCTCGGTGAGCTTCACGGTGCTAGACCATGGCAGCGTCTTCAACAGCTATGTCTCGCCCGGCATTGCAAATCTGAGCCTGGCCCAGGCCAGCATCAGTGCCGTGCCCGAGCCCTCGCAGGCCAACATGGCTCTGCTGGGCCTGCTGGCGCTGGGCGCCTTGGCACGGCGGCGGCGCATGCTCCAGGACTGAGTCCGATCCGGACCGAGCCCTGATGCACAGGCCCCGCTGCTCACAAGGCAACGGGGTCTTCTTCTTCATGGCCTGTTGGAATTAACCGACACCGCAGCTCAAAAAGCCTTGCTATCGTTTCGCCGCGAAATGCTTTAGGCTTCAACAATGTCTGCGAAACGAATCTGGGACATCTCCCCGCTGGTCAGCCCCGAGGCGCCGATCTTCCCCGGCGACGAGCCCTATGCGCTGCGCTGGACCGCGCGCCTCTCGCCTGACTGCCCGGTGAACCTCAGCGCCATCACCATGTCGCCCCATGTGGGCGCGCATGCCGATGCGCCGCTGCACTATGCCGATGGCGTGGCCTCGGCCGCCGAGGTGGACCTGCAGGCCTATCTGGGCCCCTGCCGCGTCATCCACGCGATCGGCTGCGGCCCGCTGATCCGCATCGAAGATCTGCAGCATGCGGCCGGCGCGCCCTTACCCGAGCGCGTGCTGGTGCGCTGCTGCGCGCGCGCCGACACCGTTTGGAACCCCGACTTCACGGCCTACGCGCCCGAGACGGTTGAGTGGCTGGCCGCGCAGGGTGTCAAGCTGATCGGCCTGGACACGCCCTCGGTGGACCCGGCCAGCAGCAAAAGCCTGGCCAGCCATCAGCAGCTCTTGCGCCTGAACCTGCGCGTGCTCGAGAACCTCGTGCTCGACGAGGTGCCCGAGGGCGACTACGAACTCATCGCCCTGCCGCTCAAGCTGGCCGGGGCCTGTGCATCACCCGTGCGCGCGGTTTTGCGCGAACTCTGAAGGAGAACCCCACGTGACCACCCGACAAGACTGCGACGTCCGCGACGCCGAAGACCCCTTGCGCGAGCTGCGCCACCAGTTCGATCTGCCCGCCGGCGTGATCTATCTGGACGGCAATTCGCTCGGCGTGCTGCCGAAGACCGCGCTCGGCCGCGTGCAGCAGGTCATCACCCAGGAATGGGGCCACGACCTCATCAAGAGCTGGAACAGCGCCGGCTGGATCGACCTGCCGGCCCGCATCGGCAACAAGATCGCGCGCCTGGTGGGCGCCGATGCGGGCGAGCTGGTGGTGGCCGACTCCACCTCGCTGAATCTCTACAAGGTGCTCTCGGCGGCGCTGCGTATCAGCCGCGCCGATGCGCCGGCGCGCAAGCTGATCGTCTCCGAGCGCAGCAACTTCCCCACCGATCTCTACATCGCCGAGAGCCTGGCCCAACAGCATGGCCTGACGCTGAAGCTGGTGGACAGTGTGGACGAGATCCCCGCCACGCTGAACGGCGAACTGGCGGTGCTGATGCTCACCGGCGTGAACTACCGCAGCGGCTATCTGCATGACATGCAGGCCATCACCGCCGCGGCCCATGCCGCCGGCGCGCTGGTGATCTGGGACCTGGCCCACTCGGCCGGTGCCGTGCCGGTGGACCTCAAGGGTGCGGACGCCGATTTCGCCATCGGCTGCGGCTACAAGTACCTGAACGGCGGCCCCGGCGCGCCCGCCTTCGTGTGGGCGCATCCGCGCCATGCCGAACGTTTCTGGCAGCCGCTGTCGGGCTGGATGGGCCACGCCGCGCCGTTCCAGTTCACCCCCAACTACCAACCCGCGCCGGGCATCCAGCGCTATCTCTGCGGCACGCCGGCGGTGCTCTCGATGGCGGCGCTGGAATGCGGCGTCGATACCCTGCTGGCCGCCGAACCCATGGGTGGCATGCAGGCGCTGCGCCAGAAGTCCTTGGCCCTCACCGAGCTCTTCATCGAGCTGGTGGACGAGCGCTGCGCCAAGCTGGGCGTGCGCGTGGCCTCGCCGCGCCAGGCCGCCCAGCGCGGCAGCCAGGTCTGCCTGAGCCTGTTGCCGCCGCTGGAGCATGCCAGCTATGCGGTGGTGCAGGCCCTGATCGCGCGCGGCGTGATCGGCGACTTCCGCGCCGGCGACCCGGCCGATCTGCAAGCCATGCCCCACATCCTGCGCTTCGGCTTCACCCCGCTCTACATCGGCTACACCGAGGTCTATGACGCGGTGGAGCACCTCGTGCAAGTGCTGTCCACTCAAGAGTGGAAGCAGGAACAATTCAACCAGAAAGCCGCCGTCACATGAGCTGCCCGCACCACTCCACCGAAGCCATCGTCAAGGACGAGGGCGCCCAGCTCGACTTCTCCAAGGACATGAGCTACGGCGACTATCTCAAGCTCGACCAGGTGCTGACCGCCCAGCATCCGCTCTCGCCCGAGCACAACGAGATGCTCTTCATCGTGCAGCACCAGACCTCGGAGCTGTGGATGAAGCTGATGCTGCACGAGCTGCACGCCGCCGTCGCCTGCGTGGCCGAGGAGCGCCTGCCCGAGGCCTTCAAGATGCTGGCGCGCGTCTCGCGCATCATGGAGCAGCTGGTGCACGCCTGGGACGTGCTGGCCACCATGACGCCGCCCGAGTACACCGCCATCCGACCCTACCTCTCCAACAGCAGCGGCTTCCAGAGCTGGCAGTACCGCGAGATCGAGTTCATGCTCGGCAACAAGAATTCAGCCATGCTCAAGCCGCATGCGCACCGCCCGGATCTACTGAACCAGGTGCAGGCCGCCTACCAGGCCCCCTCGCTCTACGACGTGGTGCTGCAGCTGCTGGCCAAGCGCGGCATCGCCGTGCCCGCCAGCCATCTGCAGCGCGACTGGACCGAGCCCTATGCCGCCAGCGAAGGCGTCAAGCAGGCCTGGCTGCAGGTCTACCGCGATCCGCAGGCGCATTGGGATCTCTACCAGATGGCCGAAGAGCTGGTGGACCTGGAAGACGCCTTCCGGCTCTGGCGCTTCCGCCATGTCACCACGGTGGAGCGCGTGATCGGCTTCAAGCGCGGCACCGGCGGCACCTCGGGTGTGGGCTATCTGCGCAAGATGCTGGACGTGGTGCTGTTCCCGGAACTGTGGGCGGTGCGCACGGAGCTGTGATTCCAACTGCGGCGGATCGATCGGCGCCTCCGCCATCGGGTGGGGGTTCTTGAACGAACTGCGGGCAAACGACCCCGTCGTCTGTATGCGCAACCCGTCGCGCAACGCTGGTGGCGAGACGGCAGGGACTCATGTTCAAATGTTAGGCAACACACGTGCGCCGTTCGCTCAAATGAACCCAACCACTCTCATAGAGAACGCCCGGGATCCGCTGTGGCAGTTCGTCGGAGTTCTACTAGCTCTCGCCGCCATGGTGCTGTCGTATCGCATTTACGTCGGACAAAAGCAGCAGAAGCGGTTGACCTATCAGCGATTGGCAAGCTTTCCTCTGCTCACTGTGAAGGAAGCTCTTGCTGGTCGAATCTCGGTGGCATTTGACGGCAACCCGGTCCAGTCCATCCACATGATCACTTTGCGAATCCGCTGCGCGGGCAATCTTCCGATTACCGTCGCGGATTATGTCAAGCCTCTCGCGCTCTACGTAGAGAAGGCCGCAAGGGTGCTGTCAGCGGATATTGTGGAATCGCTCCCCAGCAACCTACGGCCGGTCATCACAGTGGACGCCGGCTCTGTTACTGTTGAACCACTACTTCTCAATCCTGGAGACAGCTTTGTTGTGAAGTTGCTAGTGCAAGACGGGAGTAAGTACGTCTTTCCGGAAGCACGTATCGTCGGCGTTCGAGAGGTTGAGCGGGTACTTGACCCCGACTCCAAACTTGAGCTTGTTGCACAGTTTGGCATGCTCATTTTTTGCGTTGGAAATTTGATAGCGCTGGCCTTTAGGGCGCCACGGGTTGAAGTTCCATCAACGCCTGGCGAGTATTTCGGCTGGTCGATTATGGGCGCCGGTGGAGCGGTCTGGCTTTCATGTACTGCGTGGAGAATTTGGGTCAAGAGAAAAGCGTCCAATGTCAAGTAGCGCTAACTCGCCGCCTGGCGAGCGGGTTCGCCCTCAGCACACTCTGATGTGCTGGTCTCAGGCCTCGCATTTCCCTTCCTAAGCCCCCAGGGTTTCTCCGCCAACGCCCTCACCCCAGCCAAACGCAACACTGGCAAGACCTGACCCCTGCAGCGCCGCATCAAACTGCCTTGGCGCTGCTGACATCGCCGCGGCGAAAAGCCCTGCACCACTCTGCATATGGTGGAAGCAGGCATTTCAAACAAAGGCTCGCGCGATGATTGCTTTGCACTGGCACGACCGGAGCACCGCGCGCCAGCGGCCTGACCCGGCACCCAATCCGCGCAGTGCTCCTCGCTATCGCCCGCCTCATGACCCCTGGTACGGCAGGCCCACCCTCCTGCCCCCTACAATGCGCCACCTTGATATATCAAGGCTGGCGCCTGCCCAAGAGGTGGGCGTTCCGGCCTGACGACGGAGCAGCCTAAAGCCATGGACACCCGCACCCACACCATCACCCTGCGCGTCGCCGCCCTGCGCGATGCCATGAAGAACGCCGGCGTGCATGCCTGCCTGGTGCCCAGCGCCGACCCGCATCTCTCCGAATACCTGCCCGAGCGCTGGCAGGCGCGCCAATGGCTGTCGGGCTTCACCGGCTCGGTGGCCACCCTGGTGATCGGCCTGGACCGCGCCGTGCTGTTCGCCGACAGCCGCTACTGGACCCAGGCCGAGGCCGAGCTGGCCGGCACCGGCATCGAGCTCTTCAAGGTCAACAGCGCCGCCGCCACCCATTTCATCGACTGGATCGCCGAGCAGCTCAAGCGCGGCGAGAGCCTGGCCGTGGACGGCCAGGTGCTGGGCCTGGCGCTGGCGCAGCAGCTGCGTGCCGCCATGCTCAAGGCCGGCATCACGCTGCGCACCGAGCTCGACCTGATCGAGCGGATCTGGGAGGGCCGGCCCGGCCTGCCCGGCGCGCCGGTCTACGAGCACCTGCCGCCGCAAGCCACCGCCACGCGTGCCGACAAGCTGGCCCAGCTGCGCGCCGCCATGGCCCGCCATGGCGCCAGCCACCATTTCATCTCCAGCGTCGACGACGTCGCCTGGCTGCTGAACCTGCGCGGCGCCGATGTCTCCTACAACCCGGTGTTCATCGCCCACGCGCTGCTGGACGCCGCCGGGCTGACCCTGTTCGTCGCCCCCGGCAAGATCGATGCCGCCCTGCGGGCCACGCTGGCCAAGGACGGCGTGAGCCTGGCCGACTATGCCCAGGCGCCCGCCGCCCTGGCCGCCCTGCCCGCCGGCGCCGCCGTGCTGATGGACCCGCGCCGCGTCACCCTGGGCCTGCGCGAGGCGGTTGCGGCCGGCGCGCGCGTGATCGAGGCCATCAACCCCAGCACCCTGGCCAAGAGCCGCAAGACCGAGGCCGAGGCCCGGTTCGTGCGCGAGGCCATGGAGCAGGACGGCGCGGCCATGTGCGAGTTCTATGCCTGGTTCGAGGCCGCGCTGGGCAAGGAACGCATCACCGAGCTGAGCATCGACGACCAGCTCAGCGCCGCGCGCGCGAAGCGCCCCGGCTTCAAGGGCCTGAGCTTCTCCACCATCGCCGGCTTCAATGCCAACGGCGCCCTGCCGCATTACCGCGCCACCGAGGCCTCGCATGCGGTGATCGAAGGCGACGGCCTGCTGCTGATCGACTCGGGCGGCCAGTACCTGGGTGGCACCACCGACATCACGCGCGTCTGGAAGATCGGCAGCATCACGCCCGCCCATCAGCGCGATTACACCCTGGTGCTCAAGGGCACGATCGCGCTCTCGCGCACCTGCTTCCCGCGCGGCACGCTGAGCCCCATGCTGGACGCGATCGCGCGTGCGCCGATGTGGGCCCATGGCCTGGACTACGGCCATGGCACCGGCCATGGCGTGGGCTACTTCATGAATGTGCACGAGGGCCCGCAAAGCATCTCCAAGGCGGTGCCCGACGCCAATATGGCGATGGAGCCCGGCATGATCACCTCGATCGAGCCCGGCCTCTACCGGCCGGGGCAATGGGGCGTGCGCATCGAGAACCTGGTGCTGAACGTGGCGCTGGACACGCCCGAACAGGGCGCGTTCGGCGAGATGCTGGCCTTCGAAACGCTCACCCTGTGCCCGATCGACACGCGCTGCATCGCGCGCGAGCTGCTCAGCGCGGAAGAGATCGCCTGGCTGAACCAGTACCACGCCGAGGTGCGCCGCCGCCTGCAGCCGCTGGTGAGCGGCGCGGCGCTGGACTGGCTGCTGCTGCGTACCGAGGCGATCTAAGCCACAGCTGCCGAGCCCCCTCAGGGGTTGGCATCCGAAGCGCGCTGAGCCCCCAGCTCCAGCGCGCTTTGTACTTGTTGGCCCACCGCCTGCGGATTGGGCAAGGTCTGCGGCTGCGCCGCTGCTGCGCTGGCCGCCGGTGCGGGCTTGGGCAGTTGCTGCACCTGCTTCTTCATCACGAACATGACGACGGCAAATGCGATCACGAGGCCGAGGATGCTGAGTGCAGCGCGCATGGGCGAAAACTCCGGATGGTTGGGCGGCAGGGCCCTAATATGCCGCAGAACTTCGCTGGAGCCGACCATGAAGCGCCCCGCCCCATCGCACGGCCTGCTCGCCGCCCTGCTTCTGTTCGCCTGCTACGCCGGCGCATCGGCGCAGCAGGCGAGCGACGCAAGACCTGACCCGCTGGCGCCGCTGGCACGCTTTGTCGGCCATTGGGAGGGCAGTTCCACCGGCCAGTCCGGTGCGGGCCAGGTCACGCGCAGCTATGCCCCCATCATGCGGGGCCGCTATCTGCTGGAGGAGAACCTGTCGCGCTACCCGGCCCAGGCCGCCAACAAGCCCGGCGAGCTGCATGAGCACCGCGCCATCTTCAGCTACGACAGGGCGCGCAAGACCATCGTGCTGCGGCAATTCCATGTCGAGGGTTTTGTCAACACCTACCGGCTGCTAAGCGCCCCGGGCGAGCAGCCCATGGTGTTCGAGAGCGAGTCCTTCGAGAACTTCGACCACAGCTGGAAGGCGCGCGAGAGCTACGAGTTCAGCGCCGATGGCGATGCCTTCGTCGAGACCTTCGAACTCGCACCGCCCGGCAAACCCTACGAGGTCTACAGCCGCAATCAGCTGCGGCGCAGCGCCGCCCGATAGGCCTCGATCAGCGGCTGCAGGGCGGCACGCCTGGCCAGGCTCGCGGCCGGCCACAGCCGCTCGCGCTCGTAGTATTCCTCGCAGGCCGGCACCGCGCCCGAAAGCTGCACCCAGGGCTGCTTGCTGGCGGTGAAGATGTGCACATCGGGGGCCAGCAGATCGGGCTGGTCGAGCGTGCCCACGCGCACGAAACGCAGCGCCGGCCCGGCGCCGCCGTAATTGCTCCACAGCGCGGTCCGGCAATGCGGGCAGCGCGCGATCAGCTGGCCCGCACCGCTCGCCGAGGGCGTGTTCACCAGCTCCGGGTCCAGGCCCAGAGTCTGCACCCGGTCGGCCTCGATGATGGCGTTGAGCGCAAAGGCCGAGCCGCTCTCGCGCTGGCACCAGCGGCAATGACAGCAATGCACGAACATCGGCGCGCTCGTGAGCCGGTAGCGCACGGCGCGGCAATCGCAGCCGCCCTCGGCGGGGAAATCGCTGGGCCCGGGCGGCGTCGAAAGGGCTTCCTGTGGCATGGCAAGGCTCCGGTGTGCGGGGAGTTTCGCATCGTGGCGCCATCGCGCAAGCGCCATGGCATCAAGAAGCAAGCCAGGCGCGGCGCAAGTCCCTATGCTGGCGGCTGTTGTGCAGATCCAAGAGTGAGAAGGGACAAGCATGCGACGCTGGAATGGCTGGGGCGATGACACCATCAACGCCGAACTGAACCCCGATGCCCTGGCCTTTTTGCGCCAGCAGATCGGCGCCACCGAGGCGCCGCAGGACGCCTCGCTGGAAGCCGCGCTGGCCCAGGTGGCACAGCAGCCTTCGCGCCTGCCGCCGCACCCGCTGGTGAGCAGCGCGCCCGAGCACCGCCTGCAGGCCAGCTTCGGCCAGAGCATGGGCGATTGGCTGCGCCTGCGCTTCGGCCGCATCGGCCGCGTCAGCGACGGCGTGGCCTGGCCCGAGAGCTCGGCCCAGGTGCGCGAGCTGCTGGACTGGGCCGCCGCGGTGGGCGCCATCGTGATTCCCTGCGGCGGCGCCACCAGCGTGGTGGGCCATCTGAGCCCACCGGCGGCGGGTGAAAGCGGTGGCAGCAAGCCGGTGCTGACGCTGATGCTGTCGCGCCTGCGCAAGCTGCTGCAGCTGGACACGGTCTCGCAACTGGCGAGCTTCCAGGCCGGCGTGGCCGGCCCGGATCTCGAAGCCCAGCTGCGCGCCCAGGGCTGGATGCTGGGCCATTACCCGCAGAGTTACGAATACGCCACCCTGGGCGGCTGGATCGTCACGCGCAGCTCGGGCCAGCAATCTGCGCGTTATGGTCGCATCGAGGCCATGTTCGCCGGCGGCAGGCTCGAGACGCCCACCGGCACGCTGGAGATTCCCACCTTCCCGGCCAGCGCCGCCGGGCCGGACTTGCGCGAATGGGTGCTGGGCTCGGAGGGGCGGCTGGGCGTGCTGACCGAGGCCAGTGTGCGCGTGCAGCGCCTGCCCGAGCGCGAGCGCTTCGTCGGCGTCTTCCTGCCCGGCTGGGCCGAGGGCGAGGCGGCGGCGCGCGAGCTGGCGCAGGCGCGCCTGGGGCTGTCGATGCTGCGCCTCTCGAACCCGGTCGAAACCCTCACCACCCTGCGCCTGGCCGGCCACGCCAAGGCCATCGCCTGGCTGGAGCGCTACCTGGCGCTGCGCGGCTGCGCGGCCGGCGACAAAAAAGTGCTGCTGATGATGGGCCTCACCGGCAGCAAGGCCCAGGTGGCGGCGATGCAGGCCCAGGCCCGCGCCATCCTCAAGCGCCATGGCGGCGTTTCCACCGGTACCGTGCTGGGCGCCAAATGGCAGGCGAACCGCTTCCGCGGCGTCTATCTGCGCAATGCGCTGTGGGCCCAGGGCTATGCGGTGGACACCATGGAAACCGCGGTGGACTGGCCGCGCGTGCCGGCCACCATGGCGGCCATCGAGGCGGCCGGGCGCGAAGCCCTGGCGGCCCTGGGCGAGCGCTGCCACGCCTACACCCATCTCTCGCATGTCTACGCCCAGGGTTCCAGCGTCTACACGACCTTTGTGTTCCGCATCGGCCCCGATTTCGAGCGCGCCTGGGCGCGCTGGCAGGCGCTCAAGGGCGCGGTCAGCCAGGCCATCGTCGCCAGCGGCGGCACCATCAGCCACCAGCATGGCGTGGGCAAGGACCACGCGCCCTACCTGGCCCATGAGAAGGGTGCGCGCGGCATGCAAGGCCTGCAGGCGCTGGTGGCGCATTTCGACCCGCAGGGCGTGATGGCCAGTGGCAACCTGCTGCCGCCTCAGCCCCGATGAAGCGCGCGCAAGACCTGACCCTGCTGGGCGGCGGCGCGCCGCTGGACCTGCTGGTGGTGGGCGGCGGCATTGCCGGCGCCGGCATCGCGCTGGAGGCGGCGCGCGCCGGCGTACGCGTGGCCCTGGTGGAGGCCCGCGACTTTGCCAGCGGCACCTCTTCGCGCTCCTCCAAGCTGGTGCATGGCGGCCTGCGCTACCTGGCCCAGGGCCGCATCGCCCTCACCCGCGAGGCCCTGCACGAACGCCAGGCGCTCTTGCGCGACGCCCCCGGCCTGGTGACGCCGCTGCGCTTCGTGCTGCCGGTGCGGCGCGGCGATGCCAACGGCCGGCGCAAGCTGGGCCTGGGCCTGGCGCTGTACGACCGCCTGGCCGGCCAGCGCAGCCGGCAATGGCATGAGCCGCAAGCCCTGCTGGCGGCGGCGCCGGGCCTGCAGGGCGCCGGCCTGCTGGGCGGCTGGAGCTATCTGGACGCCCAGGTGGACGATGCCCGCCTGGTGATGCGCGTGCTGGCCGAGGCGGAGCAGCATGGCTCGCTGGTGATCAACCATCTGCGCGTCGAGAGCCTGCTGCGCGAGGCAGATCAGGTGGCCGGTGCCTGCCTGGTCGATGCACTGGACGGCAGCCACCTCACGGTCCGGGCCCGCTGCGTCATCAACGCCACCGGCGCCTGGGCCGATGGCTTGCGCGCCGGCCTGGGCGCCAGGCCGGTGCTGCGGCCGCTGCGCGGCAGCCATCTGCTGATCCCCGACTGGCGGCTGCCGGTGGCCCAGGCCATCACCTTCTACCACCCCGAAGATGGCCGGCCCGTCTATGCCCTGCCCTGGGAGGGCGCGACCCTGGTGGGCACGACCGACGTGGATCACCGCGAGGACCTGGCCCAGGAACCCGGCATCACGCAGCAGGAGTTCGACTATCTGCTGGGCGCCATGCAGCTGGCCTTCCCGGCGCTGGCGCTCAAGCCCGCCGATGTGTGCGCCACCTGGGCCGGCGTGCGGCCGGTGGTGGCCTCGGGCAAGAACGTGGCGCCGTCCAAGGAGCCGCGCGAACACCTGATCGTCGACGAGCAGGGGCTGATCACCGTCACCGGCGGCAAGCTCACCACGTTTCGCTCCACCGCCCTGCTGGCCTTGCGCCAGGCCGCGAACCATGTGCCGGCACTGCAAGGGCTGGCCACGCCCGCCGCCATCTTCGACCCCACGCCGCCCAGCGCGGCCCAGGCCCTGCAGGGACTGAGCCCGGCGCTGCGCGAGCGCTGGCTGGCACGCTTCGGCGCGCGCGCGCCCGCGGTGCTGGCCTGCGCGCAGGCCGGCGAGCTGCAGACCATTGCCCACACCGGCATCGCCCTGGCCGAGCTGCGCTGGGCCTGCCGCGCCGAGGGCGTGGCGCATCTGGACGATCTGCTGCTGCGCCGCACGCGACTGGGCCTGCTACTGCCGCAGGGCGGCCAGGCCCTGCTGCCGCAATGGCGCGCCCTGGTGCAGGCGGAGCTGCACTGGGATGATGCGCGCTGGCAGGAGGAATGCGCCCGCTACCAGACCCTGATCCAACGCTGCTATAGCCTGCCCAAGACATAAGCACCCCATGAGCACAACCACCGAGCCCCTGCTGCTGTCCCTGGACCTGGGCACGCAAAGCGTGCGCGCCCTGCTGATCGATCTGCGCGGCAACATCCTGGGCAAGGCCCAGCACGCCTTCAGCGACTACATCAGCCATCACGAGGGCTGGCATGAGCATGAGGCCGAGGGCTTCTGGCAGGCCAGCGCCCTGGTCTGCCGGCAGCTGCTGGCCGCGCACCCCGAGGCCCTGCCCCGCCTCAAGGGCATGGCCGTCACCACCCAGCGCGGTACCCTGGTGCCGGTGGATGCGGGCGGCGTGCCGCTGCGCCCCGCCATCACCTGGCTGGACCAGCGCCGCGCCACGCGCAGCCGGCCGATCAATGCGCTGTGGCGCAGCGCCTTCCGCCTCGCCGGCGTGAGCGACACCATCGACTACTTCAACCACGAGGCCGAGCTCAACTGGATGGCCGAGCACGAGCCCGAGCTGCTGGCGCGCACCCACAAGGTGCTGCTGGTCTCCGGCTGGCTCAACTACAAGCTCACCGGCCGCTATGCGGATTCGATCGCCTCGCAGGTGGGCTATCTGCCCTTCGACTTCAAGGGCCAGCGCTGGGCGCCGGACTGGGACTGGAAATGGCAGGCCCTGGCGGTGCGGCGCGAGCAATTGCCCGAGCTGCTGCCGGTGGGCGAAACCATCGCCGGGCTGTCGCGCGCGGCCGCCGAGGCCACCGGCCTGCCGCAGGGCCTGCCGGTGCTGGCGGGCGCGGCCGACAAGGCCTGCGAGATCGTCGGCGCCGGCGCCATCACGCCCGACGTCGCCGCCATCTCCTACGGCACCACCGCCACGGTGGACATCACCACGCCGCGTTATGTCGAGGCGCTGCCCTTCATCCCGCCCTACCCGGCCCTGCTGCCGGGCCAGTACAACTGCGAGGTGCAGATCTTCCGCGGCTTCTGGCTGGTGCGCTGGTTCAAGGAGCAGTTCGGCCACCCCGAGCTGGCGCAGGCCGAGGCCGCCGGCGTGGCGGTGGAGACCCTGTTCGACCGGCTCGTGGCGGCGGTGCCGCCGGGCTCGCAGGGCCTGATGCTGCAGCCCTACTGGACCCCCGGCATCCGCCACCCCGGGCCGGACGCGCGCGGCGCCATCATCGGCTTCTCCGACGTGCACACCCGCGCCCATCTCTACCGCGCCATCCTCGAGGGCCTGGCCTATGCGCTGCGCGAGGGCAAGGAGCGCATCGAGAAGCGCAGCGGCGTGCCCATCACCCAGCTGCGCGTCTCGGGCGGCGGCGCGCAGTCGGACGCCGCGATGCAGCTCACCGCCGACATCTTCGGCCTGCCGGCGGCGCGCCCGCACACCTTCGAGACCTCGGGCCTGGGCGCGGCCATCGCCAGCGCCGTGGGCCTGGGCCTGCACAGCGACTACGCCAGCGCGGTGGCGGCAATGACGCGCATCGGCCGCCAGTTCGAGCCCAACCCGGCGCATCGCCGGCTCTACGACGAGCTCTACCGCGGCACCTATCTGCGCATGTACAAGCGGCTGGAGCCGCTCTATGCGCAGCTGCAAAAGGTGCTGCGCCCCTGAGCCATACTGCGGGCCATGTCTGCGCATGGCCTGCCCTCTCTTGAACACGCCCGCGTCGCCGGCGCCTATGCCGCCACGGCGCTGGAGACCGCGCGCGAACTCGGCGCCGACATGGCGGCCCTGCAGGCCTGTTGTGACCTGCCCCAGGCAGCACAGGCCACGCTCAGCGTCAGGCAATACCTGACCCTGCTGGACAGCGCCGCCACGCAGCTGGGCGAGCCGGCCTTCGGCCTGCAGGTGGGCGCGCGCATGCGCCTGGCCACCTTTGCCGGCTATGGCCTGGTGCTGTGCACCTGTGCCGACTTCCGCACCGCGGCAGCCCAGACCTGCCGCTTCGAGGGCCTGGCGCACGACCTGGGTCGCTCGGAGATCGTGGAGCAAGGGCCGCTGGCCAGCTATCGCTGGCATTCGCCCTGGCTGGACCTGCCGGGCGGCCGCCACCTGGCGGAAAGCGTGCTGGTGGGCATACGCAGCTTTGCGGTCTGGCTGGCGGGCCGCGATCTGCCCGGGGTGGATATTGCATTCACCCACGCCCGGCCTGCCGCCCTGAGCCAGGCCGACTATGAATCACTGCTCGGCGTGCCGGTGCGCTTCCAGGCCGAGGCCAACGAGCTGCGTTTTCCGGCCCAGCTGCTGGACGCCCAGATCCCCAATGCCGATACCAGCCTGTTCCCGGCGCTGGAGCGGCTGGCGCACGAGCGCCTGCGCTCGCGCACACGCGACACGCAGAGCCCGGCCATCATTGGCCAGGTGCGCGAGCGCATCCAGGCCCAGCTGATGCATGAGCGCGCCTCGGTGGCCGAGGTGGCGGCGGCCCTGCAGCTCTCCACCCGCTCGCTGCAACGCAAGCTGGCCGAGGCCGGCAGCCCGCCCTTCAGCGAGCTGGTGGACCAGACGCGGCGCGAGCTGGTGCAGCGCTATCTGCGCGAGCCCGGGCTCTCGCTCACCGAGGTGGCCTTTCTGCTGGGCTTTCGCCAGCAGAGCAGCTTCAACCATGCCTTCCGCGCCTGGTTCGACTGCACGCCGGCGCAATGGCGCGCGCAAGCCGTCTAGACCGGGCAGAGGCAAGGCAATGACCACGCTGGAACGTCGGAATTTTTTACATTCAAGTCCGACGCCCGGCAACAGCGAACTCTAAGCTGCTGTTTTTGCGCGCATCTTTTCAAATGGCGCGGAAATTGCTGGGCTAAGACGTCTTCTATGCCTTCTGTCGGCGACGGGGAGGCATGGCGGCTTGTGCCGCGCCTGGATGATTGTCAGGTGCGCTGCCCGGGCGGGTCGCGCGCAGTTGAGTTCAATTCAGTTTCCGAAAGGACTGTTATGTTGAAATTTCTCAGCCCCGTGAACACACCAATCTTGCGCTCGGCTGTCGCTGCGGTGCTGTCACTTGGTGCCGTGGGGGTGGCGCAGGCCGCCACCCCGTTCGAGATTGATGTCTCCACTGCGATTGATCGTGGCATCAATTACCTCGCAAGCAGTGGCGCCTTCAACAATCCAAGCTCGGCCGGTGACGCTTCCGGCCTGCCAATGCTGGTGTTGCTCGAAAAACGCGCCAGCGGCATCGCCACCGATCCCCCTCAGGGCTATATCGGGGCCAGCGCGACCGATCAGGGGCGCCTGCGCACGGCGGCCGCCTACATCCTGGACATGGCCAATGAGACAAGCTTTTACGCCTATCGCGACGGCGCATGGATGTTCGCGTTGGCCGAATACGCGCTGACCGACGGCCCGGACAAGAGCGTGCTCGCGCCTGGGAATCCTGACTACGAGACCATCAAGCAGGCGATGGACAGGCTGGTTGATCGCGCGCTGGCGAACCAACGCAAGTCGACCAACGGCTACCCGGCCGCCATCAACCAGGGCTACTGGTGCTACACAAATTCGGGTTGCGAAGACTCGTCCACGACGCAGTTCGTCGTCGCCGGTCTCGCGTCGGCCAAGGCCTTCTACTCATCGGCAAAGAGTGCCGACGCCCCCTTCGCCGACCCGGCCCGGGTTGCCTTGATCGACACCGCTCTGTCGCTCGCAAGGCAGGCCTATGAACTCAACGCGAAGATCAGTTCGGACAATGCCAGTTGCGCCACCCTGACGGCGACCGAACGCGGCCATGGCTATAACGCGAAGTCCTACAACCCGTCGCTGCAGCAAACAGCCTCCGGCGTGTACATCCAGCTGTTCGGCGGCTCGACGGTCAACACAGCGATGGTGCAGCAATATCTTGAATGGCTGCGCAACCGCTATCGCTGGCAGGACCTGGACAGTCTCGGCAACTTCTGGCCGGGCAATTCTTGGGCGTACTACCTGTGGAGTTCGTTCAAGGGCATGGAGTTGATCCGGAAGTCGGCCATCGCCCCGGCCGCCGGGAATCTTGGCCCGAACGATCTCGGCACCTTGCCGGCTGGCAGCCTGCCCGTTTGCGTGGTGCGCCAGGAAAACAAGGACCCCGCCCTGGTGGCGAGGCCGGCCAGCTTTGGCGCCGGCGGTGTCGGCTTCTATGCTGGCGAGCCCAAGGGCCAGTACTTTGACTATGCGCACCAGATCATTGGACTGCAATGCGCCAACGGCTACTTTGGTTGCAACGGCTCCCCGGGCAACTGGGAAAGTTGGTCGCATCAGTCGTATCAGTTGCTTGTCTTGCAACGTTCCACCGGCGGTGGTTGCGTGGACACCGATGGCGATGGCGTCTGCGACGCTGTTGACAATTGCCCGACCGTAGCCAACGCGGACCAGAAGGACAGCAACAAGAATGGCGTCGGTGACGCCTGCGAACCCCCGATCGCAAAGTGCGACGTTGATGGCGACGGCGATATCGACTCCGTGGATATCTTGCTCATTCGCGCCGGTATCGGCCAGGCTCCTGCCGCTGGCGACAAGCGCGACGCGAACGGCGACGGCAGGATAGATGTCAATGACGTGCGCGCCTGCACGCTCAAGTGCACACGCGCCAAGTGCGCCACGAGCTGACAACAGATGCCTTCAACACCATTCACAGCCAAACTTTGAAAGGTATCGTCCATGAAAGCCCTACTCTCCTCTCTCGCGCTGGCTGCGGCCGCACTGTGCGCGTCGCTGCCGGCCAGCGCCGGCGTCGTTGTGAGCTTTGCGCCCTCCACGTCGCATATCGGCATTGGCGACTCGGTCGTCATCAACGTGTCCATCAGCGGCCTGGGCGCCGAGATCCTGTCCGCGGTGGACCTCAACTTCATGTTTTCGAGCACCGCGGCCACGCGTTCCATGGCGGATTTCAGCTCGCTGCGCAGTGCGCTAAATCTGGGTGTCCCTGGTGATGAGTACTACGATGAGGACGTCAATACCGCGGCCGAATTCGGCGTCGTCGCCTTCTCCTGGCTTGACGATGGGACCCTGGCTGCAAGCCAAGCGGACAGCTTCCTACTCGGCTCGTTCACGATGCTGGGCGCCTCCGATGGCGTGACGAAGATCTCACTGGGACCCGATCCGTTCTTCGAGCGCAACTTCGTCGGCCTGAGAGCCCTCAGTCTGGATGCGGCGATCGGCTCGGCCTGCATCGGCGTGGGTAGCGGCAAGTGCGAGGTGCCGGAACCATCCAGCTATGGTTTGGCTGGCGTTGCTCTGCTGGCGGCGGGTATGGCTGCCCGCAAGCGTCGCCGCTCGAACGCCAGCGCCTGAACAGGACCCTGTCCGCCACGCTAAGGGCCGGCACTGCCGGCCCTTCTTACATGGCTGCGGGCCGGGCCGGCAGTGTCAGCTGGCCGTCCACCCGGAAATGGCGGTCACCGGCACGATCACGGTCTCGGTGAAACGCTCGAACGGGGCCTGGAGGCGGCGCACGGTTTCAATGTCGGGCGCCTCCAACAACGTGTAGTTGTGCGACTGGTCGATGGCGGCCCACTCCGCGCGCAGGCTCACATCGGCAGGTATCGACGCGTAGAACTGCTTCGCAAGCGTGGCGAGTTCGCCATACTGCGCGGCAGTCAGATCGGGGCGGGTTCGATTGGTGAGAAGGAACAGCATGGCGTTAGTTTCCAGGTTTGGTTCTACGACCAAGCTTGCGCCAGATCAGCCATCCGCCGACCGGCAGCAACATGGGCAGCAAGAGTCCGGGGCCGATCGGATCGCCGGGCAGCAGCTGGGAGCCATTCAGGGCGAGCGCGCCAGCATAGATCAAGTTGCCCGCGCCACAACTCAGCAGGAATTGCAGCCAGCTAAGGTGCGCGGCGCCGGCCGCGAAGGTCAACGCCTCCGCCAGCACCGGCACGGGGCGACTCAGGAACACCGCCGCCAATGTCGGCGCAGCAGGCAGTTCACCTTGGCGCCTCCGCAGCACATAGCGGCTGACCCAATACGCAGCGCACTGCCCGGCCATCAAGCCGGCAAACGCTGCCGCGAAACCAGCGCCAAAACCGAGGCGCGCACCGAGCATGGTGCCGACGATGCTGGATGGGATCGGCAAGAGCACATCGGCCGCAAGCAGGCCGGCACCAGCCAGCGCGAAGTGCAGGGAATTGGCGTCGTTTGCAGAGAGCCAACGCTCGCCGGGCAGTTCGCCAATAACGGCGAAAGGGAGCAGCGGAACACAGACAGTCGCGGCGAGAATTAGCGCGGCCCGGCCGCTTGTTCGTGGCATGATCACAGCACCATAGCAGAAGTTCCCCATGGACAGGTCGGGTCGATTTTGCCCAGGGGATTCACCACGCTGGAATAGGGGAACTGCCGACATGATCATGCTCTCAGGCTCGCCGGCGCTGAAGGTTCGGGTGATGTGCGAGGGGATCCGCTACACGGCGGCGCTCGGCCAGGCCGCCCTGCACTCGATGCCCAATTACTATCCCTACCGCTTCAAGGAGGGTGAGCATGACCCGACCGGCCGAGGGATCGCCACCATCCCCTATCTGATCAACACGGCGGATGGCACCGAGATCCGCATCCTGGGCAATGGTGACTCGCCGTGGCATGTGGAAGGCGACTCACAGCAAGGTTATCTTCTCATCGACGATCGCGACGGCCAGAGCGTGCCGATCGAGTTCGAACCGCTGCGCCCATGGCTGACCCAAAAGACGGCGGACGGCCTGCCTTTCGCTCAGGCGGGCGTGACCACGCACGGCGACATGCTGGTGATAAACGTCGCGCCGGGCTGTGAGTATTTCCTTCACAAGCACGACGGTGTTTCGATGCGCTGCGGCTTCTGTGCCTATGGCGCGCCCGATGAACGCACCGTGCACCTTGGCCAGAAGACGGGTCAGGTCGAGATTCCGCTGCCGACGCTGGAGCGCATGAGCGAGGCCTTGCGTGCCGTGATCGATCAGACCGAGATCCGTCACATCTACCTGGTGGGTGGATCGCTCACGGACGCGCGCAAGGAAGGCGAGCGATTCTTGCAGCTCGCTCGCTACGTGAAGCAGGTGAACACGCGCGGCATCCCGGTCGCGCTCGGCTCCGGTGCGCTGCCCGACGATCTGATTGCGCAGTTCCACGCCGAGCAGTTGGTGCAGCATGTCTGTTTCAATCTGGAGATGTGGTCGGAGCCCCTGTTTGCAAAGGTCTGCCCCGGCAAGAACCGCTACGTTGGCTACCACCGGTGGATCGAGGCGCTCGAAACCGCGGTGCGCTACTGGGGCCGTGGCAACGTTTACTCGGCCATGGTGGCCGGCATTGAGCTCGAGCCCGAGCATGGCATGGAATGGGAAGAGGCCGCGCGCATCGCCCTTGAAGGCGCGCAAGACCTCTGCAGCCGCGGCATCATCCCGATCTATTCGCTTGTCTGGCCGGTCGGGGGGCGCCAGCGGGCCGACTACCACGCCCGCATCCGCAACTACTTCGAGACGCTGAGCACCGGCTACCAGGCGATCCGCAAGCGGCACGAACTCACGGTCTCCGAGGGTTTCATGTGCCACCGCTGCGCCTACATGCAGCTCGAGTGCGATCTCGACCGCGACCTGCAACTGCGGCCGCGTGAGACGTCCGGCGTCTAGCAATTCGGCAAAAGAGGAGAACTCATGGGCGCAACACCACCCGCGCAGGCGGCCGCAACGGCCCCGGATGCATCGTTGATCGTGCGACTGAGCACGGCGTATTGGGAAAGCCAAACGCTACTCACAGCGAACCGCCTGCGGCTCTTCGACTTCTTGGCCGATGGCGCCCGGTCTGTCGAAGAGGTGTCAGCCGGGCTCCACCTCGACCCTCGCAGCACGGGTCTTTTTTTACGAGCTTGTGTCGGGCTTGGCTTCCTCACGGAAACGTCAGGCCGCTTCGAGAACGCGCCGGTCGCCGCCATGTTCTTGGTGTCGCGCAGCGCTGCCTTCATGGGCAATGTCATCCGTTACAGCGACCAACTCTACGCGACCTGGGGTGGTCTCGAGGAGGCGTTGCGCAGCGGCAGGCCGGCGCTTCCCGCGCAGGCCTATCTGGGCGACGACCCTGTGCGCACGCGCGGTTTCGTGCAAGCCATGCACGAGCGCGCCCAGGGCATCGCGCGGGCCCTGGTGGGCATGCTGGATCTCAGGGGCCGCAGCAAGATGCTCGACGTCGGCGGCGGACCGGGAACCTACTCGGTGCTGCTCACCGAGCGCTTCCCCGGCCTGCACTCCGAGGTGCTGGAGTTGCCTGGAGTCGCGGCGGTAGCGCGTGAGCTCGTCGCTGCAGCAGGGGCGAGCGAGCGCGTGAGCCTGCGCGACGGCGATTACCACGTCGCTGATTTCGGCTCGGGCAAGGATGTTGTGCTGATGTCCGGGATGTTTCATCGTGAATCCGAGGTCGCATGCCGTCGCCTGATCGAGCGCGCCGCGAACTGCCTGAATCCCGGTGGCCTGCTGGTGGTCAGCGACGTGTTCACAGACTCCGACGGCAGCCATCCGAGCTTTGCCGCGATGTTCGGCCTCAACATGATGCTGACCGCCGCCGATGGCGGTGTACACGCCAATGCGGACGTGATGCGCTGGATGTCGGAGTGCGGATTTGGCGACACCCGCATGATGCCGCTGCCGCCGCCGATGCCGCACCGGGTCGTACTGGGCGTGAAGCAATGAGGCGGCGCCAGGGCCTTCTAACCCTTGGCGGCTGCGTGGCCCTTGGTTGGTCCGCGACGCTGTATGGCGCGCAGGCGCCGGCACCGCGCGTGGGCGAAATAAGGCCGCTGGGCCAAGACCGCTTTCAGATCGGGCACATCGTCGTCGACAAGCGCGCCGGCCGCTTCACCGTGCCTGGCCGTGTGCATGTGCTGGGCAAGCCGCTTGAATATCTTGCCACGAGTCCGGGCGGCATGAAGGCCTACGAGACCATGCTGGAACTCGACGCCAGCGGGAGCGAATTCAACCTAGCTTGCATCTTGCTCGGCCTCGAGCGCGACGCCAATGAGGTGCCTTGGCGCCAGTTCAGGCAGGTGCCACGCCTCGTCGGCGCTCGCGTCGCCCTGTCCATTGCCTGGTCGGAGGGCGGCAAGCGGAGGCAGGTCTCGGCCGCACAGGCGCTGCTCAATGCAGACGCCGGCGTGCAGCCCGACTCGGTCGAATGGGTCTATACCGGCTCCCCCGCATCGGAAAGCAGCGGTCGCTTCGCGGCCGATGACACGGGCGTGCTGATTGGTTTCGTGCACGACGCCAGTAGCATCCTTGAAGCCGCGACGCCGATCGGCATCGGGGCCTACGGATCGGTACGAGGCCATCCGATGGTGCCCCCTGTCGGCACGGCCATCGAACTGATCGTCGAAACGGCGGGCGGCGCCAAGTGACCATCGTGCGCTGGTGCATGCTGCTGGTGGCCGCCTCGCTGGTGCTCGCCGCCTTTGGCGCGACGACGGCAGATCTGCAGCCGTCCGCGCAGCGGGTGGCAGTCACGGGCGTCGTCGGGCTGCTCGCGCCGCTATTCTGGCCAGGCAACGCCGGCACGCCGGCACGTAACGCGCTGCGTGTTGCCGCCTGGTCGGGCGCTGCGGCCGGCCTGGCCGCCCTCATGCTGTGTGGCATCAGCGCGCCAACGCAACCCCTTGCGCGCATTCTCGCGAGCTGTGCGATGCTGCTGCCCATCATGCTCATAACGCACGCGGTGATGGCGCGACTCGAGCGGCGATGGTGCAGTCTGCTGGGGGATGCGCACGCCGCCCGCGAGATGGTCGGCCGCACGGCGAGCGTCGCGCTTGCCATGCTGGGCGCACTGCCGTTGTGGCTGGGCCCGCTTGGCGAGTTGCTTTCGGCGCGTCATGGCTGGCTCATCGATGCGCTCGTTGGCCTCAGCCCGCTTACCCACCTGGCCGTAGCCAGCGACAACGACTTGTTGCGCAATCAGTGGTTCTACCAGCACTCGAACCTCGCCAATCTGCAATTCTCGTATCCCAGCTTGGCGACATTGAGTTGGTCCTACGGCACGGTCGGTGCGCTGCTGGCGTCCATCGCGCTGTTGCAACGGCGGTCGCATCGACCGTTGGCCCCCAGGGACTCCTGCATCGATTCAACCCCAAAGGAGAAAGCGCCATGATGAAGCGACATTTCCTGGCTGTGCTGGCTTGCGCCGCCATCGCCATGCCCACGGCCCATGCCGCGGATGCGTTGGACCCGGCCCTGCGCGAGAAGGCGCGGCGCGCCGTCGATGCGGGCCTGCACTATTTGCGCGCCCAACAGGCTGCGGACGGCTCAGTGGCCAGGTCGGTCGGCATCACAGCCTTGTCGCTGCGCGCCTTTCTCGAAAGCCATCGAGGCTACAACGAAGCCGATGGTGCCTTCATCACGCAGCAAGTCAACTTTGTGCTCTCCAAAGCCCAGAGCGACGGCTCGATCAGCGAGTCGCTGCAGAACACCAGCTACAACACCGCAGTCGCGATGAATGCGCTGGCGGCGACGAAGAACCCGAAGTACGAGCCGGTGATGACGGCCGCCCGCAAGTTCCTGACCCAGCACCAGATCGACGAAGGCGAAGGCTACAAGCAGGACCACCGCTACTACGGCGGGATCGGCTACGGCGGCGATGAGCGGCCTGACATGTCCAATGTGTATCTCGCGGTTGAAGGGCTCAAGGCGGCATCGACGGACCCGAAGGATCCCGTGTGGCAAAAGGCGCTGGTGTTCGTGAACCGGTCACAAAACCGCAGCGAAAGCAACGACCAGAAATGGGCCGGCAACGACGGCGGCTTCGTTTACATGCCCGGCTGGAACCCGCCCGAGTTCGAGAACGGGACCGGATCCTATGGCGGCATGACGGCCGCCGGCCTGCTCAGCCTGCTGTTCGCCGGTGTGGACAAGAGCGACCCGCGTGTGCAGGCCGCCTACAAGTGGATGACGACGAACTTCACGCTCGACCTCAACCCCGGGACGACCAAGAAACACGGCCTATTCTATTTTTACAACGCCTTCGCCAAGGTGATGACGGCCTATGGCGAGGACAATTTCACCGATGGCAAGGGTATCAAACATAACTGGAAGCGTGAGCTCGCTGAAAAGCTTGTCAGCCTACAGGGCGCGGATGGCAGCTGGTTCAACCCCGATTCAAAAGCTTGGTGGGAAGACAAGCCGCAGTTGGTCACCGCTTGGTCCGTGATCGCTCTCGAGCACGCGCTCAAGTGACAAGGTGCCGCGCCGCCTGCTGCTGCCGCTCGGACTCGCACTGTGCGGCATCGCGCAGGCGAGCCAACAGCAGCCGCTTCTCGACCTGACGGTAACGCCTGCCTGGCAGGGTTGGAGCCGGCCTGGGCGGGCGACCGAGCTCGATATTCGTCTGAGTGCGAACATGCCGACGCGGGCGACGCTCGAGCTGGTAGCCGGGCGCCAAACCCTTCGCACCGAACTCGAACTCCAGCCCGGCAGGGTGCAGCGATTGCATCTCCCGCTGAGCCCCACCGCCGATGGCGCAGCTGTCGTCGCGAGTGTCGCGGCTGCCACGGTACCGGCCGGGCCGCCACTGCGGCGTGACATTGAGATGGCACAGTCCGAGTCGCCCTTGCTGGGCCTGGGCCTGGCGGGCGATGCCCGGGTCCAACTCGAAGGATTTCACACGGTAGCGCTGGCGACCGACGACCTGCCGCGCAACGCCTCGGCCTATGCCAGCATTGATGCGCTGATCCTGGACGCGGCCACCCTTGGCGCGCTCGATCAACGCCAACTCAGCGCGCTGCTCACGCATGTGGCGCAATGCGGCCGCGTCGTGATCCTGAGCACCGATGCTCAGGTTCGCCACCTGCTGGACGGCTTGGTCGGCTGTGCAGGGCAGACGCTGATGATGGCACCATCGCTGCAGGAGACGAAGCGCCTGCTCGAAGCCTCACTGGCCACGCGCGTGCCGGCGGCGATGTCGGGCGCGAACATCAGCGCGCTGGCGCAAGCGGATCAGCTCATCTGGCAGCGCGTGACCCTGCTTGTCGCCGTCTACTTCGCGGCGGCGGCATTGGCTCTGATTTATTTCGCCTCCCGGCCCGTGCTGCTGCTGCTGACGCCGGCGCTGGCCACCGCGGCGGTGGCGGCGCTGCTGCATACCATGCCGGCCGCCGCAGAACTCGTCGTCTGGAGCGAGGGCGAGGCCGGCGTACCACTCGCCCGCTACCAGGCCTGGCAGCGCTTCCCGGGCCGCGTTCGCGAACGCAGCCGCGTGGCTATCCCGCCCCAGTTGGCAGCCGCCGCCCAGCCTTGCGACGCCAGGCAGGCGATGCATTTCGACTACGACGCCAGCCACGCGCAGCTGAGCCATGCCGAGTTCGAGACACGGCTGTTTCACCAGGTCTGGCTGTGCCATGCGGGTAGTTTCCCGATGGCCAGGGCGATTGCGAGCCCGGTACACCCCGACGGCTTGCGTCGGGTCCGCAATGCTGGCACACGGGCCTGGCCGCAGGGCTGGCTGCTGCTTGCTGGCCGCGCCCATGATTTGCCGTCCCTTGGCCCCGGTGGCAGCGCGGTCGTCGGCGCCCCGACCGGCCGACCGCTGCGCGACGGGGTGATGCGAACGGCGCTGGCGCGCACCCCGCCCGGCGCTGCGGCCGCGCTGTGGGAGCTCGAGCTCGCCGCTGTGGCGGACGCACCGCTCACATCGCAAGGCTGGCTTCTCGTGGCCATACCGCCGCCATGAACGAATCTGTGGCCCTCCATCGGCAAGCCGCGACGATCGGCCTGGCACTCGCCGGCGCCATCGCCCTGTGGTGGTTGGGCAGCACCCGTCTGGCCCTGGACAACGGCGCCGATCCGGGCCGCAGTGCGGCGGCTGCGCTGCAGGCGCTGCTGCTCGTGCGCGGGCTCGCGCTTGTGCTGCTGAGCGTGCGCGCAAGCACCGTGCACGGCTGGCTGGCGGGCGTCACGGCCGCGTTCGCGCTGGTCGCGCCCGCCTGGCCCCTGGTGGCGCTGACCTTGTCCGCGAGCACCGCGCCGCTGGCACAGGTGGCGGGCGCGGAGTGCTTGCTGCTAGCTGGATGCCTGGCATTGCCGCTGCTCGGCTGGGGCTTGCGTTGCGCGCTGCGCAAACCCGAACTTGCCGAACTCATGGCCACGGTGGCCTCGACCATGCTGGCGGCGTCATGGTGGTTCGCGCTGGGCCCGGCGGGTCCATGGGCGCTGCTGCGATCCTGAGTTTTCCATGCTCAGCTCCTCCCCTGTGCAGCCCCTGCTCAACGCGGTGCGTCGGCGTTTGTGGCGCGAGCGCTGCCTCGCGGCCCTCAGGTGCAGTCTGTGGGGCTCGGCCGGCCTGCTGCTGCTTGTGGCGGCGGTGCATCTGACCGTCCGAGCCGTACCCGTCACCGCCCTCATGCTGGGCCTGGCCCTGCTCTGGCTCGCCGCGCTGGCCTGGGCGGCCGGCCAACGCCCCGCCCTGCCGGCCTGCGCACTCTGGGCCGACCGTGAACTCGGCGGCGCGTCCGCGTTCGGCACGCTGCTCGAACAGGACCCGGGCAGTGAGGCGCACCCACAAGCCCTGCGCTGGCTCGAGCATTGGGCCGCGACGAGGGTGCCGCAGGCCATGCACCAACTCGCCCAGCGGCCGGAGTCGGCGCGGTGGTCCCGCGCGCTGCTGTCCCTGGGGGTCTGCGCGAGCTTGGCCGCCCTGGTGCTGATGCTGCCGGGCCGCACGCCTGCCGCGCGGCCACGTCCGGCCTCAGCGGCGCTGCCCGCCGAACTTGGCTTGGGGCTTGCCGACTCGACGGCGGCCGAGGCCTCGGATGCGGCGAGGCAGCTCAACGATATCGCAGGCGCATTGCGCTCCTCCGCTGCACAGGCGATGTCCGAGCGCCGCGAGTCCGGCCATGCGCCGGCGCCCCAGCCCGGCAAGCCCCCTGACGCGCCAGGGTCCGCGCAGGCCCAGGCCGATGCCGTGCTGACACCGGCAAACGCCAGCGCGGCACAGGCGAGCCCGGCCCTCAAGGCGGGGGTCGGCGCCATGCCGCCAGTCGTGGCCGGCGCCGGCAACGCCTCGGGGCGCGAGGCCGGTTCCAGTCCGGATACGCGTGGTCCACTTGACTCGCAAGAAGCGCGTGCCGATGCTGGCGGCGCGCGGCCGCGGCACGGTACGATGGCCACGCAGTCGGCGCTGAGCAGCCGTGCCGCACCGCGCGAGATGCAGACCGACATGGACCGCCTGGCCAGCTACGACGCGGCCAGCCCCGCGGCGCCAGGCGCTGCGGCGTTGACGGTAGGTGTCGTAGCGGCGGCCACCCCGCCCGCGGCCATCACGGCGACCGAACTGAGCCCCACCGAGACGAGCTATGTACAAGCATGGATGAAAAAGGCGAGCGGACGAACACGATGATGACTGCTGCTGCGGCCGCCGACAGCGCCTACGCCGACGCCCACCGTCGGCTTCAGGATGTGCGCACCCTGCTCGACCGTGTGATCATCGGCCAAGAAGAGCTCGTCACCCAGCTGATCACCGCGGTATTCGCGGGGGGACATGTGCTCATCGAAGGGCTGCCCGGGCTCGGCAAGACCCACCTCGCCAAGGCGCTCGCCGCGGCGCTGGGACTGCAGTGGGCGCGCGTGCAGTGCACCCCCGACCTGATGCCTGCGGACGTCACGGGCGCGGAGGTCTACGCCACTGCCGCGGGGGGCGCGTCGTCCTTCGTGTTTCGGCCCGGCCCGGTGTTCGCGCAGCTCGTGTTGGTCGACGAGATCAATCGAGCGACACCTCGCACCCAAGCAGCGCTGCTGGAAGCCATGCAGGAAAATCAGGTCACGCACGCAGGCGCCACCCACCGCCTGCCGCGCCCGTTCTGCGTGCTGGCGACGCAGAATCCGATCGAGCTCGAAGGCACTTATCCGCTCCCCGAAGCGCAACTGGACCGCTTCATGTGCAAGCTCACCGTGCCCTTCCCAAGCCGCACCACGCTGCGCGAGATGTTGGAGGTGTCACTCGATGCCGAACCCTCGGACACGCTGGAGCCCGTCGCGTGCCCCGCCGATGTGCTGCGCATCACCGAGCTCTGCCGCACGGTGCTGCTCGGTGAACGCTGCAAAGACGCGGCGGTCGAGCTGATCATGGCCACGCAGGCGAACGGCGGCGGTGGCCCTTCCGGCCAGACGCAGGCGCGCCAACATATCCGCTATGGTGCGAGCCCGCGCGCCTTGCAGGCGCTGATCCGGGCCGCGCGCGTGCGCGCACTGATGGCGGGGCGCGCGCATGTCGACGTCGACGATCTGGCGGTGAATGCCCTGCCGGTGCTGCGCCACCGCATCCTGCTGCGTCTGGAGAGCGAGCTCGACGGGCTCGACGCGGACGGCGTGCTGGCTTCGATCATCGACGGATGGCGACGCCGACTCTGATCCGCGCCGCGCTGCCGAGCGAGGCGGAGCTGCAGGTGTTCGCGTCCGCGGTCGCGCAGTTGTTGATTGAGCGGCTGGCGCGCGTGCAAGGTGCGCGTGCGGTACGCCGTCGGGCCGGCATCGGCACCCAGTACTTCGATCAGCGCGACTACGCACCGGGCGACGAGGTGCGGCACATCGACTGGCGGCAGACGGCGCGCCTGCGGCGGCCGATCGTGCGCCGCTTCGAAGCCGAATCGGTGTCCGACTGGACCCTGCTGCTGGACTGCAGCTCGTCCATGGCGGCACATGGCGGCGCCAAATGGCAGGCCGCGGTCCGCATGGGCGCGGCCTTGAGCTATGCGCTGCTCCAACTCGGCCATCGGGTGGGTTTGCTGGCCTTTGGCACGCGCGTGCTGGCGCAATGTCCACGCGGCCGAGGCCCCCACCATTACGCTGCGATCGCGGCCATGTTGGCCAGCTTGCAGCCGGCCCATGCCGGCGAGCGCTCCGAACTCGGAGTTTGCGCGCAGCACCTGCACGGCGCCGCATCGGTCTTCACGCTCAGCGACTTCTTGGCGGACCAGGAGATGTGCAGGGATCTGAGCGCATTGCGCCAGCGCTGCACGGCCTTGCATGTCATGCAGCTCAGCGACGGCGCCGAGATCCGTCTGCAGGAGGCGGGTGAGGTTGATCTGCTGGACGTGGAAACCGGCGCGCGCATGCCCATGCAGGCCGACGCAGCGGCGAACCGGCTCGCCAGCCTTGAACGCGCCGCGATGACGGCCCGGCTGCGTCGTTTCTGCGCCAGCAGCGGACTGGCATTCACCGACTGGGATATCGCCCAGCCCTGGCAGCAAGGGCTTCTGCAACATCTCGTGCGGGCACGTTCCCAATGCTGATCAGCCTGCTTGCACCGCTGTTCTTGCTCGGCCTGGCGCTGCTGCCGCTGCTGCGCTGGCTGCATCGGAGCGGGCGGCACCGGCGCACCCTGGCCGTGAGCCACCTGGGTCTGTGGCGCGGCGCGGCCGCGAGCCACGCCACGGCCGGCGAGCGCCGCCCACCCGACCCGGCATGGCGCCGTCGTGCGCTTTTGGCAGCGCTGCTCTGCGTGGCGCTGGCCGAGCCGCAGTTGACGGCGCCGCGCACGCTGCTCACGCTGTGGGTCGATGACTCCATCAGCATGCTGACGCGCGAGGCGCAGGGCAACCGGCTCGTCGAGGGTTTGACCCAGGCGCGGGCGCAGCTGGCCGAACTTGGCCCGGCTACCGAGGTCGAGGTCCGCACGCTCTCGGAGCCCTGGATCAACCAGGGCACGTTGACCGCGGCGAGCGCCGCACGGCTTGCCGCCAGCGCCGCACGCCAGGCCCCTCCAGAACCTCCCGCGCCGCCTACGCCGCCACTTGCCCTGTTGCATCGCGACCGCCTGCACTGGGTGCTGACCGATGGCGCCGATGCAGCGCTACTCGCCTGGCCCGAAGGTCGGCGCCCGGACCGCATCATCCAGGTGGGCAGCGTCAACCGTAACGTCGGGCTGGAGCGGCTGTCGGCGCGGCGCAATTTGCAGGATCCGGGCAGTTTCGACCTGTTGCTCAAGCTCACCAATGGTGGCAGCGCTGCCGAAACGCGGGTGCTCGTGGTCGCCACCGACGCGGGCGAAGTGGCCCGGTCGACCCAACGGCTCGATCCGGGCGCAGCGCTGCTCGTGCACGCGCTGATGCCGGCCGCGGCCCATGTCCGCGCGACGCTGCAGCCCGGCGATGCGCTTCCCGAAGATGACACCATCGATCTCGATCTCGCCCCCTTGCGCAGACATCGGGTGGCCACCGACTCGGGCTGCCCCAGGGCGCTCCTGGCCGCACTGGCGACGCACCCTGCGCTGGCCCTGGCAGCCGAGAATGCCAGCGACGTGGAGGCCCAACTGGACTGCGGGTCGCGTCGCGCGACCCAGGGCCTGGCGACGCTGCGCGTGCTGGCGGACCGCCTGCCGCAGCGGCTGCCCGGCGCGCTCCAATGGTCGCCCGCGCTGGCCGAGGCGCGCCACAAGAGCTTCGACATCGCCCGCCCTCAGGTGGTGGCGCGGCTGCAGGCCCGGCCTGCGGACGCCGTCCTGCTCGCGATCGGCGGGGCGCCGGTCATCATCAGCCGAGCGGGCGGATCTCCACTGATCGAGACCTCGCTGGACTTTGCTGCCGCAGCGCGCGACCCGGCGATCCCACTGCTGGTGAACCTGCTGTTCGAGCGCCTGCTGGGCAAGCGTCTGCTCGACGAGACTGCCCTCACCGACCGCGGCGCGAACGCTTCCAGGGTGGTACCAGCGGCGCGCCCGAGCGCCGACGTGGGTGGCGTGGCCAGCGCCCCGTTGCCCAGCCCCGCGCGCCTTGAACACGAGTTGGCGCGGCCCCTGCTCGTCATCGCCCTGCTCGTGCTGCTGTGGGAAATCGCCGCCCTGGGTCGGCAGTGGGTCCGCATGCGCGACCAGCCAACGCGGGGGACGTTCGGATGAGTGCGGCCCGGACCCTGGTCGCGCTGGGCCTGCAGATGGCGGCGCTCGCCGCGCTTTGCCTGGCCCTGCTTGGCTACACCTGGCTCGACGTGCACCACAAGCCAAGCATGTGGGTGCTGGTCGATCGATCGCAAAGCATGCCGCGCGGAGACACCGACCAGGCCGTCGCCGCGCTTGTGCAGGCGGCGGCCGGTGCGCAGGAGCTGCGACTGCTCGAGTTCGCCGGCCAACCCGCCGCGCCGGTTGCGGCAAGCAGCGGCAGCGCCGCCGCGGCCGGCCTCGAGCCCTCGTCGACGAACATCGAGGCAGCGCTGGAAGTGGCCCTCGCCGCCCATGCCCGCGCCCCGCTCGCCGGCGTCGTCGTGGTCTCGGACGGCCTGGAGAACGCGGGCAACCTGGCCCATGCCCTGCACGCCGCGCGCGCCGCCCGCCTGCCGCTGCAGTGGCTCGCCGTAGGCCGAGCGCCTCCCCGAACACGTATCGCCGAGGTCCTGGCGCCGCACCGCGCCTTGCTTGGCCAACGTCTGCAACTCGCGGTGCAATTGGCGGGACCGTTGGACCGGACGCTGCGCATCCAGGCCAGCGCGCGCAGCAGCAACGGCGACATCCAGACCGCCAGCGGCCAGCCCGATGCGGACGGCCGGGCGACGCTCGAGCTCGAGGCCAGCCGCAGCGGCGCCGTGCTCGTCGACGTGACACTGCAGGAGGCCGATGGCGCCGCGCCGCGGACGCTGGATACCCAGCTGGGGGCCGCCGTCATCGACGTGGCCCCACGTGCGTCGATTCTCTATGTGCAGGGCGCCAACGGCGGCGCGCTGGCGTCCAGCTTGCTGCGGGGCGGCTGGGCGCTCGACGTCGTGGCTGCCGCGCGGCTCGACGCCCTTGCCGACGGGCTCGACGGCTACAGCGCCATCATTCTGGACAACGTTGCCATCCATGATGCCGGCCCGCGCTTCTGGCGTGCGCTGGTGAACGCCGTGCAGCAGCGCGGCCTCGGCCTGTTGGCGCTGGGCGGCGAGCATTCATTTGCGCGCGGCGGCTACCGGCAGTCACTGCTCGAATCGGTGTTGCCTGTGCTGTCGGAGCCCGCGGCGCTGGACCAGCCCGCGGCCATCATGTTCGTCGTGGACAAGTCGGGCAGCATGGGCCAGGCCAGCGGTGGCGTGGATCGCTTTGCACTCGCCCAACGCGCGGTGCGCGAGACGGCGCGCGAGCTCACGGTGCGCGACGCGCTGGGCCTTGTCGTCTTCGACGTCGCGCCGCGCCTGCTGCTTCCGCTCGGCAACGCCGCGGCGGGCAGCGTCGCCATCGAGCGGGACTGGCAAACCAGCCCGAACGGCGGCACCAAGCTCGCACCGGCGCTTGAGGTGGCGATTGGCGAGCTCGAACGCTCGGACGCCGCGCGCCGCATGCTGGTCGTGGTCACCGACGGCTTTCTCGATGATGCGCCGCTCGCCGCACTGCGCGCGCGGCTCGAGCGCGCTCGCATCGAGACGATCGCCCTGGCCGTCGGGCCGGATGCCGACCTCAAGGCGATGCAGCGGCTGATTGGCCCGAGCGCGGGTCAGGTGCTGCATGTGGACCAGGCCGCCGAGCTGCCGCTCGCGATGCGCGCGGGGGTCGAGCGCCGCCGGGCCCGGGTCGAGCGTGGCACGATCGCTGTGACGCAGCGTGCTGCGCTGCCGTTCGCGCCCGAAACGCTCGAGGAATGGCCTGCCATCGCGGCCCACCTGGTCACCCGCTCCCGTGCCGAGGCCGTGGTGGCGGTGCAGAGCCAGCGGGGTGATCCGTTGCTGGCCTTCCAACGCGTCGGTCGCGGACGCGTGGTGGCGTTGACCTGCGGACTGGGGCCGTGGACCCCGCAATGGCTGGCGTGGCGGGCCTGGCCGCGCCTGGCCGGAGGGCTGGCCGATTGGATCAGCGGCGCGCCGCCAAGCGGGGCGGCGGTGCTGACGGTGACAGATCTACCGGTCGGGCTGCGGGTCGAGGCCGACGTACCGCCCGGCTCGGACGCCGGCGCCGCCAGCATGGCCATCGCGGTGGCTGGCCCGACCACGCCGGGCGAACGCCAACTGAGCATGGACCTGGTCGCGCCGGGGCGCTTGCAGGCGACGCTGCCCGACACGGCCCCCGGGGTCTACACCTTCCTGACCACGACGCCACAGGGTCTGCAGCGCCAGCTGCACCTGCGCCGCCAGCGGGCCGAAACCGAGACCTGGGGCGTGAACCCGGCACTGGACACCTGGCGGAAGTCGGGGCTCATCGTGCCATGGCAGCCCGGCATGCCGGCGCCGGATCGTGACCGGCTACCTCGCCCGCTCGATCGCGCGCTGATCGGGCTGGCCCTGGCGCTCTTCGTGACGGGCGTTCTGCTCGACCGCAGCGTGCTGAACAGCGCCGCCGTCAGGGCAAGCGTTCGGGCCCTGCTGCAGCGGTGGCAGAGACGCCTGCGCTAAGGCGCACCGCGCGGGCCTCAGCTCCAGAAAAAAACGCGCTCATGCGCCTTGTCCAGCGCAAGAAACCCGCCCATCGTGATGCGGGCCTGCGGCCCGCTGACGCGGCCGACCCGGTGCAGGCAGCGCCCCGAGGCGAGCAGGAACAGATCCCCCGCCTTGGTCACGAAGCGCGCGCAGTCATAGCGCGCCTCGATGGCCGGGAGGTCGTATGCAAAGCCATTGGGCAGCTTCGGCAGGTCGCCGTCCTGCGAGGTGGCGCCGTAGACGAAGAGCTCACCGCCCTCCTGCGGGGCGCGCAAGGTGGCCACATGGCTGATCAGGGTTCGGGTGTCGAGCCGCTGCGACAACTCCCGGTACAGTTCGAGGCGGTAGTGGTAGTCGTGGTGGATGCCGATCTGTTTGCCGTCGACGAGGCGGCGGATGGTGAACGGCACAAACGAGCGGCCGTCGCAGGCACGCGGGACATCAACGGGCCGCCCGCCCGAGAAACGGCTCAGCGCGGCGCGAATCTCGGCGGTGGCATCGAAGCCCGGCTTGAAGACCGTCGCGGCAGCGCAGGCATGCGTGGCCGCGCTGCTGAGGTAGGCCTCCAGCGACGCGCCTTGCGGGGCCTGAAAGGTCGGCGTCGCCGGTGTATCCGTGCCCAGCAGTTGCAGGTCTTCCACCGGCATCTTCGCATTGGGGCGGGCCCAGCCGAGCGCATCCGTATCCGCATCGAGCCGCGCGCCCGCCTCGGCCAGGGTCACGGCATCGAAGGCAGCTCGCACAACGATCACATCAACGGCGTCACCGTACATGTCCTCGATGCCATTGGCGAGTCCGGCAAGGTCGCGCGCATCGACGTCCAGCGAGCGGACCGGCCGGCGCAGGCTTGGATCGATTGGCTGTGGTGTGCTCATGCCCAAGTCCTCCTGTCAGGCTGTTGGATAGGGCGCGAGCCGTATGGCGCCCTCGGGACAGGCCTTGATGCACAACTGGCAGGCTTGGCAGTCATCCGGGCGAAGCACGTAGGCTTGCCGATTTCCATGCACCCAAGCCTTCACGCTGCCAAGGAAGGAGAGCGCCGCACGGTCGGACGACTCCAGCGGCCGGATCGCGAACACATCGAACGGGCACACCTCAACGCACTTGGCTTTCGCTTCGCAGCGGTTCCGATCAATGACCGGTGCGACGCGTCCGGGCTCGCCCTTGCAGCTGACGTGCGGGTCTGTTTGCATGGCCATCAACTCGTTGTTCATGTCCCTGATACCCACTTTTGCAGCGCCAGCGTGAGCGCGAACGCGGCGATGGCCAGCGCGGCCGGCAGTAGCTGCCCGTTGCCCGCAAGCACGACCGCGTCAAGCACCGACATGCCGGCGATCAGCGTTACGACGGCGCGTGGCACGTCGCCCCGCGCGCGGCGGCGCAGCAGATTCAGGGCGAATGCCAGCACCAGCACGTAGAGCAACAGCGGCAGCCAAACGAGCGGCGCCGCCAGCGCCAGCGTCCCTCCGTACAGCACCGGTACGGCAAGAAAGCCGAGCGGCCAGAGCCTGCCGATGTGATCCAGGTGTTCCTGCTTGGCGATGTAGGTGAGCCCGATCAAATGGCATAGCAGGGCGAGCGCCGCCAGAACCACGGCAGTCGGCAGCAGCGTCGCCAGGCTGAACGAAGCGGTCAGGTACACCAGCACTCGGCACAGGCCCATCAGCAGCGGGCTCAATGGATTGCCCTTGTGATGGGTGTTGTAGATGATGATGGCCGCGGCGAGCGCGGCGCTTGAGGCCAGCGCGCGCCATGCCGGGACACCGCCAGGGCCAAGGCTTGCGACGGCCACCCCAGCCACGCCCATCACCAGCAGCGCGAAGCCGATGACGAAGACCTGCCGCGCCGACACTTCGCCCGACGGAATCGGACGCTCGGGTCGATGGATCGCGTCGAACTCGCGGTCAAAGGCATCGTTGAGAAACATCCCACCGATGTAGAACAGCGAAAGCGCCAGCATCAGCAGCGCAAGTTGCGGCTCGCGCAGGCTGCCTCCGGCAAGCATGGCTCCGACGAGGACATTGGTCCAGACCGTGGGTAGATTCGAGATGCGCCCGAGCCGCAGTGCGATGGTCAGATTCAAACGCCTAACTCCGTTCTTACCCAGGCGAGTTCGCGCGCCACATCCGCGTCGACCGTGCCGCAGCGAAACCGTTCGGGCAGCACCCCCCAAGTGTAGGTCTCCACCTCAAGATGTGCCGACACCGGCCTAACGCGGTGGATCGCGAGCATCTCGCGGACGAACGATTGCGTCGAAGCGAACGGCGCCAGTCTGTCCAGAAAGATGGGGACATGAAAATGCACGCGCCATTCCCGTTCGGCCGACGCTTGCGGCAGCGCGGCAAGCGCGGCGGGTAGATCGGAGAAGCGGGTGAGCCCGTCGGGGCCTCGTTGAACCACCTGGTGCAGATAGACGGGATCGTCGAAGCGCTTCAAAGCCTCGAGCGCATCGGCATCGAGCGCGGGCAGGCACAGGCCGGCACTGATCTGCATCTTGTGCACACGTATGCCGGACCGCCCGAGTCGGCGAATGCACTCCGCCGGCTGCTCGAATTCCACCGCGGCATGACAGAGGTCGAGGCACAAGCCCAGATGCTCGTGCAGGGCAAGCTCTGCCGCGGCGTGTTCGAGGCCGGTGAGCTCCATCGTCCGCCGCACCGCCGCGGGGCCATGCAACTCTCGCTCGAAAAAGCTGACGGCTTCGTCGATGGTCTCAATAAAGCAATCCGGCTCGGGTTCAAGCGCGAGGGCGATGCGCCGCCCCGTGCGCACGCGCAATGCCACCAGATGGGCCACGTGGCGCAGCAGGTGCTCCACCATGAGGGCCACATCCTGGGGGCCGCCGAGCGCCGCCTTGTACGCCCCGGGGACGGTACTCACCGTGCCCTCTAGGTCGGGGTCGGCGGGCAGCAGTTCGGCGAGCAACTCGGCCAGGAGATTGCTGTAGCGCAGTCGCTCAGGGTCCCGCCAGTCCGGCTGGTACACCGCCTCCTTCACCCGGGTCCCGTGGAAGGTGCCATAGGGAAATCCATTGATGGTGAAGACGTACATTCGGCTGCGCTCGAGAAAGTCCCGAAACTCGGCCAGTACGGCGGGTTCGGACAGCTCGGCGGCGGCCCGCGCCGACAGCCTCAGCCCCACGCCGAATTCGCCGTCGGGCACCAGGCGGGCGCGCACCGCCACCACATAACGGTCAAAGTTTGCGCGAACCTCGGCCCAGGATTCCGCCGGATGGATGTTGCTGCAATAGGTGAGATGTACGCCGCCGCCTAGATTCATGCGCCGTACTCCTGCCGCCGCAGCCAGGCCAAGGCGCGCAAGATCTCATTGACATCCATCTGGTGCACCTCTTCGCCCGCGCCGAGTTCGCGCAGCAGCGTGATGGTGAGTTCGCCGCCAAGATGTTCGCGAAACTCCCTGAGGCCGCGCAACAACTGCCACTGGCCGTCGGTGTCGCGGGATTCCAGCGCCGGATGCCACAGATGAAAGCCGAGCCGCTTCAGCAAGGTATGTACCCGGTCCTCGCTGCCCGCAGGCAGCATGCCGACCTGGACCGAATAGCGGGTATCCAACGCGAGACCGATGGCCACCGCCTCACCGTGGCGCAGTTCGTGCGCGGTGAGCGCTTCCAACTTGTGGGCCGACCAATGCCCGTAATCGAGCGGCCGGGCGCTGCCGGTCTCGAAGGGATCCCCGCCCTGCGCGATCTGGCGCATATGCAGTTCCGCGCAGCGCCGGATCATCCGACTCATGGCTGCGGGTTCGCAGTCGCGCAGCGCACCGGCACTGGCCTCCAACCATTCGAAGAACATGCGGTCGCGGATCAGGGCCACCTTCACGGCCTCGGCCACACCGGCGATCTTGTCGCGTGGCTGCAGCGTGCGCAAGAAATCGGCATCGTTCAATACCGCAAATGGCGGCGCAAAGCAGCCGAGCAGATTCTTCACCCCGAAGGCATTGACGCCGTTCTTCACGCCCACACCGGAGTCGTTCTGCGCCAGCACGGTGGTGGGCACGCGGATGTGGCGAATGCCACGGTGCGTGGTTGCCGCGGCATAGCCAATCAGGTCGAGAAACGCACCGCCGCCGATGCCCACCACAAAGGCATGCCGGTCGACGCCGAGCTCCACCAGCCGGTGCTGCAGGCGCGTGAGCAGCGCCGGGTCGTTCTTGACATGCTCGCCGCCAGGCACCACCTCCGGATGGGCGAGCAGTTCCATGGCCTCGGCATGCTGGCCTGCATAGCCGGCGATGTCATGGGCGAGCGATGCAAAAGAGGCGGCGACGTTGGCATCGATGAAGACCACGAATCGATGCCGCCGCCCCGGTTCGCGCCGCAACAGCGTGTCACGGAATACCAGATTCTCGCGCGCGAACAGATGCTGCGTGAAGCAAACCGGGTACTCGTAGCGAACCGAGAAGGTCTGCATATAGACCGCGGCACTATCCTCGCTGCGCTTTGGCAGGCTGGTGATCTCGGCGCTCATGATCGCAGGGCTCCTGTGCCGTGGTGTGGCAGTGGTGGGTCTATTTGAACGCCACGGTGTCTAGGCTCAGCGCGCTCTCAGGCAGTTCGCCCACGCGCGGGGTTTGGCCGCGCAGCACGGAGTTGCCCTCGAACATCGTACGTTGGTCGACGGCGTCGGGCGCGAGCCAATGCGACTCCAGCATTTGGCCGGATTGCCCGTAGGCGGCAAGCGCATTGCCGTAGCAGGTCGCCTGCACATCCTTGGGCGCGATACCGCGCTCGAGCATGAGTTGCGCGGTCCTGGGCACCGCCAGCGGGTCGGAGACACCCCAATCGGCGCTGGAGTCGATGAAGATGCGTTCGCTGCCGTACTGGCGCACGATTTCCACCATCCTCTCATTGCCCATCTTGGTGTTGGGATAGAGGGTGAAGCCGGCCCAGAAGCCGCGATCGAGCACATCGCGCACGGTTTCCTCGTTGTTGTGGTCGATGATCACCCGGCCCGGTGCCAGGCCCATCTCGACGGCGACCTCCATGCTGCGAATCGTGCCGGATCTCTTGTCCCGATGCGGGGTGTGCACCATCACCAGCATGTCGAACTCACGCGCGAGTTGCAGCTGTGCCCGGTAATACTTGTCTTCGATGGCGGTCTGATCGTCGTAGCCGATCTCGCCCACCGCCACCACGCCTTCCTTGGAAAGGTAGCGCGGCAGAATGTCCATCACCGCCTCGGCGAGGGCCTCGTTGTTGGCCTCCTTGCTGTTGAGCCCGATGGTGCAGTAGTGGCGAATGCCGAACTGCGACGCCCTGAAACGCTCCCATCCGACGATGCTCGACAAGTAGTCGATGTAGCTACCGACGTTCGTGCGCGGCTGCCCGAGCCAGAAGGCGGGTTCAATGACGGCGACGATGCCGGCGGCCCTCATGCGCTCGTAATCGTCGGTGGTCCGTGAGGACATGTGAATGTGGGGGTCGATGAAGTGCATGATGGCGTCTCCCTTCGTCAGTTGAACTGGTGGACCGAGGCCCAGTCGATGCCGCGCGCCGCCACGGCGTCGCGCAAGGCACCGTGGCGCTCAAGGAGTTGGCGGGCTTGGGCGTCATCGGCGCTGCGCAAGGCAAGCACCGCAGCGGCGCGCTCTGGCGGCGCGCCCTGCTCGAGCACGCGTTCGAGGTCCGCAAGCAGTGCTCCGGACGCGAACGGGCCGACGCAGCGCCAGAGCTCCGGGCTCACCGGCCGAGCGGCCGACCAGCGTTCGTGCGCATAGTCATGCAGCATGCGCGCCAGCCCTGCATTGGCCCGCTCGTCCAAGCCGACGATGGGTGCCAGCGCGCTGCCCACGAAGAGCGCCTTGAGCACCATCTGATTCCATGCGTCCTCGGACAACTGCTCGGCCGGATAGGGGTTGTGGTGTGCGACCGCCTCGAATACCAGCTTCATATTCGAGCGCACGCCTTCGGCCGCACGCAGGCGGTGTCGCGGTGGGTCCGGATAGAGCGGCAGGCCGCGGTAGAACGCCACCAACTCGTCCACGTCCGCGGTCGCACAGAGCTGGTCGAGGCGCCGCACGAAGGTGTCGCTGTCGACTGCGGCCGCGAGTAGCAGCCGGATGCGGCCGGCCTGATCGAGCGTCCACGACGCGGGATTCCAGCCCGGGCGCGCCCGCTCGGCCATGGCGAGCGCCGCCGCGTCGAGCGCGAGATCAGCCTTGCCGAGCTTGCGCGAGACCAGGCTCACGCAACGAAACAGATCGCGCTCCGTGCCTCCGCCCGCGAGACTCGCCACCGACTCGCGCAACCACTGCGCCGCAGCCGCATCCAGGCGCTGCTCCAACCAATGCTGCAAAACCGCTTCAGGACTCATGCGTCGCCTCCCGATTGCTGTCCACGCGCCGATTGCTCATGCCGCGACCGAAAATACGTGATCGAGCAGCAGTTGCTTCACCGCCGCCGCGGGCACCGGCCCCGGCGCCAACAACTCGGGCGCGCTGGTGATGAACAGCGGACCGTCCTGCGCATGATCGGTGGGCCGGCCATGCGAGCCCCGCACCACCGTCGCGTCGAGCCCGATGACATCCATCAGATAGCGCATGCCGATCGCCTTGCGCGCCAAGCGCGATGCCACGGCCAGTTTCGGGAAGCGGATCCGGGGGTCTATGAACAACTCGACGGGGTCGTAGCCGGGCTTGCGGTGGATGTCCACGGTGCGGGCGAAATCCGGTGCGCGGGCCTCGTCGATGAAGTGATAGTAGGTGAACCAGCTGTCTGCCTTGGCAACGGCGACCAGTTCGCCTGAGCGTGGATGGTCCAGGCCCGCCGCGCGCTGGCCGCTTGCGTCCAGCACCGTTTCCACACCGTCCAGTGCCGCCAGACGCTCCGCCACGACGGGCAGCAGCTCCGGGCGTGCCACATACACATGCGCGAGTTGGTGATCCGCCACCGCGAAGGCATCGCTGGCCCCAGCATCGAGTTGCTCGCGCCCCTGCTCGATCCGCACCTTGAGCCAGCCAGCCTCGCGCAGGGCGCGATTGATGTGCACGGGGCGAGATACTTCGGTGACCCCGTACTCGGACAAGACCACCACATGGGCGCCGAGCGTCCGGGCCTTTTCGAGAAGCGGCTCGCAAAGCGCGTCGACGGCCGCGACCTGCGCGGGAATGCCCGGATGGTGTGGCCCACAGCGTTGCAGGTCGTAGTCCAGGTGCGGCAGATACACGAGCGTGAGCGTCGGTCCGTGCTGCTCCAGCACATGCAGAGCACTGCGCGCGATCCATCGGCTCGACTCGATGTCGGCACCCGGGCCCCAGAAGCGAAACAGCGGGAACTGGCCCAGGGCGCCCTGAAGTTCGTCGCGCAGCCCGCTCGGGTGGGTATGGATGTCCGGCAATTTGCGGCCGTCCGCCATGTACATGGGCCTCGGCGTGACCGCGAAGTCGACGTTCGCGTACATGTTGTACCACCAGAACAGCTGGGCGCACGTGAAGGCTGGATCGCGCCGCTTCGCCGCCTCCCAGACCTTCTCGCCCGCCACCAAACGGTTCGATTGGCGCCATAACCAGACCTCGGACAGCTCGCGAAAGTACCAGCCGTTGGCCACGATCCCGTGCTCCCGCGGCGCCAAACCCGTGAGCATGGTCGATTGCACCGTGGTCGTGACGGCCGGAAGGACGGTGGTGAGCGAGCGCATGGCCCCTGCGCGTGCCAGCGCCTGCAGCCGCGGGGCATGTTGGAGCAGTGTGGGCGTCAGGCCCACGATATTGAGCACCAGGGTCGGCGTCATGTCGGGCGCCGCATGCGCGCCGCAGCGCCTGTCCCGCACAGGCCCGCAGCATCGCTGGGCCCTGAACTGGCGCTCGGATACTCCCGCGTGCAAGCTGAAGCTGCATATTCCTCGACCGGTTGCGTCGCGCCACGCTGGATCGGCGCAGCAGCGTTGAATGCCTGGTGCAATTGCGTACTCCCGTCGCGGCGACGCCCCCCAGCCGACCTGTATGGAGCATCCGCGACTGCAGTGTAGCGGGCCGAATCTGGCTTGGCGAACCTGCAGGTCGGGGGGTCAACTGACGGCCCCATCAGCGCGGCGGACATGGCGCCATGCCCTCCGTCCAGACCACCCAGCCCTTGTGATGAGCGTATTGCCTGTGCGCTTGCTCGATGCGTTATGGCGCTATCGCCACACGGTCTACCTAGGTCTTCTTCAAGATCCGGGCGACGTTCCCCGCAGATCGGCGACGGATTAAATATTCACGGGTTTACCCGTGTTGTTCTTGGCTTATATCAAGCGCGCTCGCGCCGGCGCCCCAAACAATCGCTGACTGAAGAATCTGCCGCCCTGCCGGCATGTCCGCGATCACCTGATGAGGCCACCCATGTCTTCGTTCATGCACCAACTGAGCCTGGCTCGAAAATTCCTGCTGCTCGGCGTCGTCGCCCTGGTGATGATCAATCTGCCGACCCTGCTGTACCTGAAGCAGAGCTCGGGCGAGATTGCCACCGCCCAGCTGGAAGCCCGCGGGGCTGCGCCGGTGATGGCGCTGCAGCAGGTGATACGCATGACGCAGCAGCACCGCGGCCTCTCGGCCAGCATGCTGGCCGGCAACGAGACGCTGGCGGCCAAGCGGCCGCAGACCGCCGAAGCCCTGGCCAAGGCCTATGCGCAGCTGGAAGCCAGCCTGCAGACCGTCGGCGCCTCGAGCTCGCTGCAAACGGCCGCGGCCGAGCGCAAGCGCAGCTTCGCCGGCCTGGAGCAGGCGGTGGCCGGGCGCACGCTCAAGCCGATGGAGAGCTCGGTCCAGCACACCCAGCTGATCGAACAGCTGATGGCGCTGGGCGACGGCATGCTGGATGAGTTTGCGCTGAGCCTGGAGGCCAAGCCCGAGCTCTACGCGCTGGTGATGGCCAGCTTTGTGCAGGCGCCCGGCCTGACCGAGCGGCTGGGCCTGCTGCGCGCCCAGGGCAGCATGTACCTGACCGCCGGCAGCGTGCCGCCCGAGGGCAAGCTGGCCCTGCATGCGCTGCAGTTGCGCGCCCAGGAATACCTGAACACCCAGTTCATCGAGCTGGGCAAGGCCACCAAGGGCAGCCCCGAGCTGAAGGCCGCCCTCGGCAGCAAGGCCGAGGCCCTGAAGGCCCAGGTCAGCAAGACCCTGAGCCTGGCCAAGCAGGAGGTGATCGACGCTAGCGAGCTGAAGCTCGCCGCCCCCGAGTACTTCCAGAACGTCACCGACACCATCGACGCGGTCTACGCCTTCAATGCCCAGGCCTCCGACCTGCTCACCCAGCAGCTGGAGCAGCGCGCCAGCGGCCTGCAGCGTACCCGCCTGCTCATCCTGCTGGCGCTGAGCCTGCTGATGGCGGCCTCGGTGGCGCTGTCGGTGGCGATCGTGCGCAGCATCACCCTGCCGATCAAGGAGGCGGTGCAGGTGGCGCGCGCCGCGGCGGTGGGCGACCTCAGCGTGGTGGTGACGGTGCGCGGCAGCAACGAGATCGGCCAGCTGATGCAGGCGCTGGCCGACATGAACGCGCAGCTGAGCCACATCGTCGGCAAGGTGCGCCAGAGCGCCGACAGCGTGGCCACGGCCTCGCACCAGATCGCCCAGGGCAACAACGACCTCTCCAGCCGCACCGAGCAGGAGGCCAGCGCGCTGGAGCAGACCGCCGCGGCGATGGAGCAGCTGGGCGCCACCGTCAAGCAGAACGCCGACAATGCCAAGGAGGCCAACCAGCTGGCCCACGACGCCTCGACAGTGGCGGTGGCGGGCGGCAGCGTGGTGAGCCAGGTGGTGGACACCATGCGCGACATCAACAACAGCAGCAAGCAGATCGCCGACATCATCGGCACCATCGACAGCATCGCCTTCCAGACCAACATCCTCGCCCTGAATGCCGCGGTGGAAGCCGCGCGCGCCGGCGAGCAGGGGCGCGGCTTCGCGGTGGTGGCCAGCGAGGTGCGCAGCCTGGCGCAGCGCAGCGCGCAGGCGGCCAAGGAGATCAAGGGCCTGATCTCGGCCAGCGTCGAGCGGGTGGAGCAAGGCACGGTGCTGGTGGACCAGGCCGGCAGCACCATGACCGAGGTGGTGGCCTCGATCAAGCGCGTCTCCGAGATCGTCGCGGCGATCAGCACCGCCAGCGCCGAGCAGAGCACCGGCGTCTCGCAGGTGGGTGAGGCGGTCAGCCAGATGGACCGGACCACGCAGCAGAACGCCGCCCTGGTGGAGGAAAGCGCGGCGGCGGCGGAGAGCCTGCAGGCTCAGGCCCAGGAGCTCGTCGGCGCGGCGGCCGTGTTCAAGCTGACCACCTAACAGGCTGTTGTTGCGGGCCAGCGCCCCAGCACCCGGTGGGTGCGGCGGCCGATCAGGCTGTGTATGAGCAGGAACTCGTCGGCCCGCCAAGGCAGCGGCGTGATCGGCTGCGGCGCCACCGCGCGGTCGTCATAGCCCAGCGTGAGGTGGGGCGTGAAGCTGCCCGGCGCGGGCGCCAGGCCCATCGCAACCAGGGCCCGCTCCAGCTCGCCCTGGAACTGCCGCAGCGGCGCCAGCGGCTCGCCGGCCAGCAGCACGAAGGGGAAGTTGCGCCGCCGTCGATTGCTTTGGAAGCTCAGGGCCTGGTCCAGCACCAGCTGCAGCGGCGGCATGCGCAGCCGGGCAGCCTGCGCACACAGGGCCTCGACCAGCGCCGGCGGCAGGCCCCAGAAATCCCCCACCATGCGCAGCGTGAGATGGAAATGCTCGGGCCGGTTGGCGCGGCCGCGCAGGCCATGCTCGGCGCGCAGGCACTGCTGCAGCGCGGCGATGCGCGCGACGGCCGCGGCATCCGGGCGCAGCGCGAAGAACAGGCGGTCGGTGGGACGCGGTGTGCCCTCGTCCATCACCGACTCCGGTTCCGGCTAAGCCCTCACTCCCACTCGATCGTGGCGGGCGGCTTGCTCGAGACGTCGTAGGTCACGCGGTTGATGCCGCGCACCTCGTTGATGATGCGGCCCGAGGTGCGCTTGAGCAGGCTGTAGGGCAGCTCGGCCCAGTCGGCGGTCATGAAGTCGCTGGTCTGCACCGCGCGCAGCGCCACCACATAGTCGTAGGTACGGCCGTCGCCCATCACGCCCACGCTCTTCACCGGCAGGAACACGGTGAAGGCCTGGCTGGTCAGTTCGTACCAGTTCTTGCCGGTAGCTTCGTCCCTGGTGTTGCGCAATTCCTCGATGAAGATGGCATCGGCACGGCGCAGCAGGTCGGCGTAGTCCTTCTTCACTTCGCCCAGGATGCGCACGCCCAGGCCAGGGCCCGGGAAGGGGTGGCGATACACCATGTCGTGCGGCAGGCCCAGCGCCACGCCCAGCTCGCGCACTTCGTCCTTGAAGAGTTCGCGCAGCGGCTCCAGCAGCTTCAGTCCGAGCTGTTCCGGCAGGCCGCCCACATTGTGGTGGCTCTTGATGGTGATGGCCTTCTTGGTCTTGGTGCCGCCGCTTTCCACCACATCAGGGTAGATGGTGCCCTGGGCCAGGAAGGTCGCGCCTTTGTGGCCAGCATCACCGGCCTTGAGCTTGGCGGCCTCGGCCTTGAACACATCGACGAACAGGCCACCGATGATCTTGCGCTTCTTCTCCGGGTCGCTCACACCGGCCAGCTGGCCGAGGAATAGCTCGGCGGCGTCCACGCGGATCACCTTGGCGTGCAGCTTGCCGGCAAACATGTCCATCACCATATCGCCTTCGTTCAGGCGCAAGAGGCCGTGGTCGACGAACACGCAGGTGAGCTGGTCGCCGATGGCACGGTGGATCAGGGCCGCGGCCACCGAGGAGTCCACGCCGCCGGAGAGGCCCAGGATGACCTCCTCATCGCCGACCTGCTCGCGGATCCTGGCCACGGCCTCGTCGATATAGCTGCCCATGATCCAGTCGCCCTTGCAGCCGGCGATGTCGCGCACAAAGCGCGTCAGCAGCGCCTGGCCCTGCAGCGTGTGCGTGACCTCGGGGTGGAACTGCACGGCGTAATAGCCCTTCTCCTCGTTCGCCATGGCGGCGATCGGGCAGCTGGGCGTGGAGGCCATCAGCTTGAAGCCGGGCGGCAGCGTGGCGACCTTGTCGCCATGGCTCATCCAGACCTTGAGCATGCCGTGGCCCTCGGGCGTGGCGAAGTCCTCGATGCCGCTCAGCAGCTTGGTGTGGCCATGGGCGCGCACCTCGGCATAGCCGAATTCGCGGTGGTCGCTCCAGGCCACCGAACCGCCCAGCTGCACCGCCATGGTCTGCATGCCGTAGCAGATGCCCAGCACCGGCACGCCCAGATCCCACACCGCCTGCGGCGCGCGCAGTTCGTGGTCTTCGTAGGTGGAGGCATGGCTGCCAGAGAGGATGATGGCCTTGGGTGCGAAGCCGCGGATGAACTCATCCGACACATCGTTGGGATGGATCTCGCAGAACACATGGGCCTCGCGCACGCGGCGCGCGATCAGCTGGGTGACCTGGGAACCGAAATCGAGGATCAGGATCTTGTCATGCATGGCGTGGCAACTCTCAAGGCTTGGTAACTGAGGCGGAGGGGGCCGCGGCCGCGTTGGCAGCCGCCGCGGGGCCCGACACATGCACGCGGTGGAAATGCCGCCATGCAAAGAAGAGCGCGCAGGCTTGCAGCAGCGCGCAGAAGTAGAACGGCGCGCCGATGCGCCAGTCGCCCTTGGGCAGCTCGGACACCAGGCCCAGCAGGCCTGCGCCGATGACGGGGGCGAACACCGCCATCAGGCTGTTCAGCGAGGCCACCGCGCCCATGGTCTGGCCCTGGGTCTTGGCATCGGCGGCATTGGAAATCATGCCCTGGATGGCGGCGCTGGCGGCAAAGCCGAGCAGATTGCAGGCAATCACCGCATACATCATCCAGCCCTCGCTGGCCGCGCCCCAGCCGGCAAAGGCCAGCACCGAGGAGATCAGGCCCAGCATGGCCAGGCGCTCGGAGGAGAACACCTTCAGCAGCTTGGTGAGCAGAAAGCCCTGCACCAGCACCGACATCACGCCCACCGCGAACATCGACCAGCCGTTCTCCTTGGGGCCCCAGCCGAACTTGAAGCTGGTGTAGAGCACCCAGCTGCTGTGCAGGATGAACTGCGCCAGCGCCGACAGGCCGATCACATAGACCAAGGGGCCCACGCCCTTGAGCGAGGCCAGCTTCTTGAGCGAGGCCACGGGATTGGCCTGGCGCCAGCTGAAGGGCCGGCGGCTCTCGGGCTTGAGCGACTCGGGCAGCACGAAGAAGCCGTACAACCAATTCGTCAGCGCCAGGCAGCCCGCCACCAGGAAGGGCAGGTGCAGGTTGATGGCGCCCAGCAGGCCGCCCATCACCGGGCCCAGGATGAAGCCCAGGCCGAAGGCGGCACCCAGCATGCCGAAGCGCTTGGCACGCTCCTCGGGGGCGGAGATGTCGGCCACATAGGCATTCGCCACCGCGGCATTGCTCTGCATCGCGCCGCTCACGAGGCGCACCGCGATCAGCATCCACAGCGCGGTGGCCATGGCGGTGACGAAGAAGCTCAGCGCCAGGCCGCAGAAGCCGATCAAGAGCACCGGCCGGCGGCCGTAGCGGTCGGACAGGGCGCCCAGGATGGGCGAGCCCAGGAAGTTGGCAAAGCCGAAGGCGAAGGCCACCACGCCATACCAGAAGGCGTGGTCGGCCTGCGAGCCGGTGAAGGTGCCCACCAGCGGTGGCAGCACCGGGATGATGAGGCCGATGGCGATCATGTCGATCAGCACCGTGACCATGATGAAGCCCATGCCGGCGGCACGCTTCGCGGGTAGGCCAGCTGCGGCGGTGTCACTCACTGCGATGATTTCCTTAAGTGAGGAACGGGGCACTAGGCCCCGTTCGTCAAGCGGCTACCGCTTATTCAGAGCGGTAATTCGGCGCTTCCTTGGTGATCTGCACATCGTGCACATGGCTTTCGCGCATGCCCGCCGAGGTGATCTCCACGAACTCCGCCTTGTTCTGCATATCGGCGATGGTGGCGCAACCGCAGTAGTGCATCGAGGCCTTCAGGCCACCGGCCATCTGGAAGATGACCTGCACCACCGAGCCCTTGTAGGGCACCTGGCCCTCGATACCCTCGGGCACCAGCTTGGAGGTGTTGGGGTTGTTGGCCGAGGTGTCCTGGAAGTAGCGGTCCGCCGAACCCTTGGCCATCGCACCCATCGAGCCCATGCCGCGGTAGCTCTTGTAGGAGCGGCCCTGGTACAGGATCAGGTCGCCGGGGGCTTCCTCGGTGCCGGCAAAGGCGCCGCCCATCATCACGCAGTCGGCGCCCGCGGCGATGGCCTTGGCCAGGTCGCCCGAGAAGCGCACGCCGCCGTCGGCAATCACCGGCACGCCGGTGCCGCGCAGCGCGGTGGCGACGTTGTCGATGGCGGTGATCTGGGGCACGCCCACACCGGCGACGATGCGGGTGGTGCAGATCGAGCCCGGGCCGATGCCGACCTTGACGCCATCGGCACCGGCTTCCACCAGGGCCAGCGCGGCCGCGCCGGTGGCGATATTGCCGCCGATCACGTCCACGCCGGGGAAGTTCTGCTTCACCCAGCGCACGCGCTCCAGCACGCCGGCGCTGTGGCCGTGCGCGGTGTCGACGATCAGTGCGTCCACGCCGGCCTTCACCAGCAGGCTGACGCGCTCTTCGGTGTCGTCACCGAAGCCCACCGCGGCACCCACGCGCAGCTTGCCCTGGGCATCGCGTGCGGCGTTGGGGAAGCTGGTCTGCTTGGTGATGTCCTTCACCGTCATCAGGCCGCGCAGCTCGAAGGCGTCGTTGACGACCACCACGCGCTCCAGCTTGTGCTTGTGCATCAAGGCCTTGGCCTGCTCGAGCGAGGCGCCCTCCTTGACGGTGATGAGGCGTTCGGCGGGCGTCATCATCTCGCGCACCGGCAGGTCCATGCGGGTCTCGAAACGCAGATCACGGCCGGTAACGATGCCCACCACCTTCTTGCCGTCCAGCACCGGGAAGCCCGACACGCCATGCTGGCGCGAGAGCTCCACCACCTCGCGCACGGTGGCGCTCGGGGTGATGGTGAAGGGCTCGCGCACCACGCCCGATTCGTAGCGCTTCACGCGCGCCACTTCACGGGCCTGTTGCTCGGCCGAGAGGTTTTTGTGGACGATACCGATGCCGCCCTCTTGCGCGATGGCGATGGCCAGACGCGCCTCGGTGACCGTGTCCATGGCGGCGGACACGAGCGGCAGGTTCAGTTGGATATTGCGCGACAGACGGGTCGCAAGGCTGGTGTCGCGAGGCAACACCTGGGAGAACGCTGGCACCAACAACACATCATCGAAGGTGAGCGCTTTTCCTAGAAGGCGCATGAGGGAAGCTCCAGACGCAAAGCGGCATTATACGGAGTTCGGCGCGAGGCGTCCGGCGGGCATGGCTGCGGACAATTGGCAACACCTCCGGCCGGCCCTGCAAGGGGTCGGCGGCGCTACACTGAGCCCCTCCTCTCGCACCCCGATGGCGCCCATGTCCGCACCGCGTATTTCCAACCCGCCGGCCGGGTTCTATCGCCTCATCGTCTGCCTGGCTCTGCTGGCCCTGGCGGGCACGGCGCAGGCGCAGTGGAAGTGGCGCGATGCCACCGGCAATGTGCAGTACAGCGACCTGCCCCCGCCGCCCGGCGTGGCTGAGAAGGACATCCTGCAGCGCCCCGCCAATCAACGCCCGCGCATCGTCGTGACTCCGGTGGGTGTCAATGCCGCCAGCGCCCCCGTGGCCACGGCGAGCGCCGCAGCAAGACCTGACCCCGAGGTCTCCTCGCGCAAGAAGCTGGAGCAGGACCAGGCCGCACAGCGCGCCGAAGAGGATCGCAAGATCAAGGCCCAGAAGGCCGAGAACTGCAAGGCCGCCCAGGATCAGCTGCGTCTGCTGGAAGGCGGCGTGCGCATCAGCCGAAGGGACGAGCGCGGCGAACGCGTGTTCCTGGACGATCAGCAGCGCGCCGAAGAAACCAAGCGCGCGCGCGCCGTCATCGCTGTGGATTGCGCGCGCTGACGGTCAGCGCAGGGTCAGCGCGAGTTCAACGTGAGGTCTTGCCGGCCAGCGGCCGGTGCCGCGAGACGATGCGCTCGCCCTTGGCGCGGTAGCGTTCGCGCCGCGCCTCCTTGGGATCGACGGTGAGCGGGCGATAGATCTCGATGCGGTCGCGCGGGCGCAGTGGCGTGTCCAGCGCCTGCAGCCTGCCCCAGATGCCGATCTTCAGCGTGGGCAGTTGCTTGAGCAGCGCGGCGTCGAGCTCGCCGCAGCCGCGCAGGGCCTGCTCCAGCGTGGTGCCGGCGCTCAGCTGCAGCAGGCAATGCCGCACATCGCCGCGTGCCGGGCTCCACACCAGTTCAACCGCGAAGCGCTCGCCCTCAGCGTGGCCCATAGACCGCCTCGGCACGCTGCACAAAGCTGTCGACAAAGGTGTTGGCGATGCGGTCGAACACCGGGCTCACCACCGCCTCCAGCGCCATGCTGGAGAAGGCATAGCTGAGCTCGAACTCGATCTTGCAGGCGAGTTGCTCGCCCTCGCCGCCCGGCTTGCCCAGGGGCAGAAAGCTCCACACGCCGTCCAGCGAGGAGAACGGCCCATCCACCAGGCTCATCTGCACGCGATGCGGCGCCTCGTGGGTGTTGCGGGTGGTGAAGGCATGGCGCACCCCGGCATAGGCCAGGCCCAGCCTGGCCGTCATGCCGGCCTCATGTTCGTCGCTGACCTCGGCGCGTTCGCACCAGGGCAGGAACTCCGGATAGCGGGTGACGGCCGTCACCAACTCGTACATCTCGCGCGGCGAGTACCAGAGCAGAACGGATTTCTTGACGTGCTTCATACAATGGCTGGATTGTATTGGGGCCGACCGCCCCATTCCTGCCCCCAGATTGAGCCCCATGTCGATTGCTGAAAACCGCCGCGCCCGATTCGAATATCACATTGAAGAACAGTTCGAGGCCGGCATGGTGCTGGAGGGCTGGGAGGTCAAGGCGGTGCGTGCCGGCCAGGTCCAGCTGACCGACGGCTACGTGATGATCCGCGACGGCGAGCTGTTCCTGATCGGCTGCCGCATCAACCCGCTGCGCACCGCCTCCACCCACGTCAACCCCTTGGCCGACCGCACCAAGAAGCTGTTGATGAAGAAGGAGGAAATCCGGCGCCTGATCGGCAAGGTGGAACAGAAGGGCTTCACCCTGGTGCCGCTGAACCTGCATTACAAGGGCGGGCGCGTAAAGTGCGACATCGCCCTGGCCAAGGGCAAGGACCTGCACGACAAGCGCGAGACCGAGAAGAAGCGCGATTGGGAGCGCGAAAAGGGCCGCTTGATGCGGCACGCCGTGCCGTCCAACAAGCGCTCAGGCAAGGACTGAGAGCGCCCGCTCCAGATCGGCGCGCAGATCGGCCTCGGCCTCCAAGCCGATCGCGAAGCGCACGATCTGGCCCTCGGCATAGGGCAGGCCCAGCGCGCGGCTGCGGCTCATGTCGTAGGGCACGGCCAGGCTCATCGGGCCGGCCCATGAATAGCCGATGCCGAAGAGTCGCAGCGCATCCACGAAGGCATCGACCTCGCGCTGGCCGTAGCGCGGCTTGAACACCACGGAAAACAGGCAGGCCGCGCCGGCCGAACTGGTCTGCAGCCAATGCTCGTGCCCCGGCGAGCCGGGCAAGGCGGGATGCAACACCCGCGCCACCTCGGGCCGCGCCTGCATCCACGCCGCGAGCGCGCGCGTGCAGGCATCCTGGGCCCGGTAGCGCAGCTCCAGCGTGGGCAGGCCGCGCAGCACCAACTCCACATCGTTCTGGCCCAGGCCGTAGCCCAGGTGCTCGTGCGCATGGTTGAGGCGCTCGTGCAGGGCCAGATCGCGGGTGCAGACCGAGCCCATCAGCACATCGGCGCCGCCCGAGGGGTATTTGGTGAGCGCCTGCATGACGATGTCGCAACCCAGGCCAGCATGGCTTTGCGGTGCGATCTCGAAGGCATTGAAGGCAAGACCTGCCCCCCAGGTGTTGTCCATCGCGGTCAGCACGCCGTGCGACTTGCAGGCCTGCAGGAGGCCGATCAGATCGGGGAACTCCAGCGTGATCGAGCCCGCCGCCTCCAGCCAGACCAGCTTGGTCTGCGGCCCCAGCAGGGCCTTGAAGCCGGCCGCGTCGAGCGGATCGTAGAAGCGGTGCGTGATGCCGAACTGCGGCAGGAAGGACTCGCTCAGATAGCGGTTCTGGCCGTAGACATTGTCCGGGACCAGCACCTCGTCGCCGGGGCGCAGCAGGCCCAGGCTCACCAGGGTCACGGCAGCCAGGCCGCTGGGCACCAGCAGGCAATGCTCGGCATGCTCCAGCGTGGCCAGGCGCGCCGCCAGGGTGTAGCTGGTGGGCGTGCCATGCAGGCCGTAGCGGTAGCTGTGGCCATCGCGCGGGCGCGGCGTGCGCAGGTCGGCGGTGTTCTTGAACAGCACCGTCGAGGCCTTGTAGACGCCCACCGGCACCGCCTCCCAACCCGCCGGCGCCCGATAGGGGTGGTGGATCTGCTGGGTGCTGACGGCCTGCGGCGGCTTGTCGCGCTGCTGCTCGCTCATATGGGCATGGCGATCAGGTCATGGCCCTCGGTGGCGACGATGCGCGCACGCGTGAACTCGCCCACCTTGAGTTGCTTGCTGGCCTTCTCGGGCGGCAGCAGGCGCACGGTGCCGTCGATCTCCGGCGCATCGGCGTAGGAGCGCCCCACGCCACCCTTGCGACCCAGGGCCGGGGCGGAATCCACCAGCACCTGCATGGTGGCGCCGACACGGCGCGCCAGCTTGGCGGCGGAAACCCGCTCGGCCACTTCCATGAAGCGGGCACGGCGCTCCTCGCGCACGGCCTCGGGCAAGGCACCGTCCAGCTCGTTGGCGCTGGCGCCTTCCACCGGCGAGTAGGCGAAGCAGCCGGCGCGGTCGATCTGCGCTTCCTGCATGAAGTCCAGCAGGTACTGGAATTCGGCCTCGGTTTCGCCGGGGAAGCCGGCGATGAAGGTGGAGCGGATCACGATGTCCGGGCAGCTCTCGCGCCAGCGCAGGATGCGCTCCATATTCTTCTCGCCGTTAGCGGGGCGCTTCATGCGCTTGAGCACGTCCGGGTGGGCATGCTGGAAGGGCACGTCGAGGTAGGGCAACACCAGCCCTGAAGCCATCAGGGGCAGCACCTCGTCCACATGGGGATAGGGGTAGACGTAGTGCAGGCGCACCCAGGCACCGTATTGCTTGGCCAGCTCGCCCATCTGCGCCACCAGGTCCAGCATGCGGGTCTTGACCGGCTTGCCATCCCAGAAGCCCATGCGGTACTTGACGTCCACGCCATAGGCGCTGGTGTCCTGGCTCACCACCAGCAGCTCCTTCACGCCCGACTCGAACAGCGCGCGCGCCTCGTTCAGCACGTCGCCGATCGGGCGCGAGACCAGGTCACCGCGCATGCTGGGGATGATGCAGAAGCTGCAGCGATGGTTGCAGCCCTCGCTGATCTTCAGATAGGCGTAATGCTTGGGCGTGAGCTTGATGCCGGCCACGCCGCGCGCCTCGGGCACCAGATCGATGAAGGGATCGTGGGGCTTGGGCACATGGGTGTGCACCGCGTCCATTACCTCCTGCGTGGCATGCGGGCCGGTCACGGCCAGCACGCTGGGATGCATCTCGCGCACCAGACTGCCGGCGTCCGAGCTGGCATGGCCGGCCTTGGCGCCCAGGCAGCCGGTGACGATGACCTTGCCGTTCTCGGCCAGGGCCTCGCCGATGGTGTCCAGGCTCTCCTTCACCGCGTCATCGATGAAGCCGCAGGTGTTGACGATCACCAAATCGGCGCCGGCAAAGGTCTTGGAGGTTTCATACCCCTCCGCACGCAGCTGCGTGAGGATGAGCTCGGAGTCGGTCAGCGCCTTGGGGCAGCCCAGGCTGACGAAGCCGATCTTGGGGGCGGAGTTCTGGACGGGTGCTTCATTCATCCCGCGATTATCTCAGCCCCGACCGGCGCTGCTATTTCTTGGGCGGAAATCCTGGCATGCCAGGCATGCCGGGGAAGGCCTTCTGCATCTGCTCGGTCATCTGTTCGATCAGGTTCTTGGACTGCTCGACATAGTTGCCCATCAAGCCCTGCATCACCGGCGACTGGCCGCTGAGAAACTGCGACCACAGCTCCGGGCTGAAGGGCAGACCCTTGCTCTGCTCGGTGAACTTGCTCTGCAGCTCGCCGAAGGTCTGCATGTTCTTTTCCAGATAGGCGCCCATCACGCCCTGCATCGCATTGCCATAGAAGCGGATGATCTGCTCCAGCAGCTGGGTGGTGAACATCGGCATGCCACCGGTCTCCTCCTCCAGGATGATCTGCAGCAGGATGGAACGCGTCAGGTCCTCGGCCGTCTTGGCGTCGCGCACCTCGAAGGCGATGCCCTCCAGCACCATCTTCTTGACATCGCTGAGGGTGATGTAGCTGCTGGTATGGGTGTCGTAGAGGCGGCGGTTCGGGTACTTCTTGAGTACGCGCGAGCCGGCAGCTGTGCCTTCTGCAGAGGCAGACTTGCCGCGACGGGCAGTAACCATGAAAACTCCCAGGGAAAATCTTGCTGTATGCGCGCAGATTCTAGGAGTCGGCGCCACGCGGGGCTGACGGGTTTACCCCTGCGCGGCCACAGCGTTGCGCGGAGTTCGCTCAGTGCCGAGCAAGAAAAAGCCACCGCGACGGCGCCACGGTGGCTTGTCAGGGACGGCTGCGGATCAGGGCGTGACCAGCACGATGTCGGACTCCCGCCCGGTCTTGGCACTCGTGTGCAGCAGCAGGAAGCCGGTCTGCGACGGCGAAGCCACGCCGCCACCGGCCGGGCTGCTGATGCCGATATTGCCGCTGCCGCCAATCGGTGTCACCACGCCGGAAGACGCCGCGGCATAGCGTGGCGTGTCCAGGGTGTGGACCATATTAGTGACCGCGTCGGTCAGGTCGCCGGTGAAGTAGTTGTCGAAGGCGAGCACTGAGAACCTGAACTTCTGCGACGCGCTGGTAATGCCAATGTCGGAAGCCAGCACGGTCGCCACCAGGTTCGGCGAGTTCAGGTCCGCGCTCGCAAAGAAGCGCGTGACCGCCGCATTGGTGCTCAGGTTGACCACCGTGATGACGGTCTGTCCCGTCACACCAAAGCCGCCGTTCTCGGTGTTGTAGATCACGTAGTCAAACACGCCGTCGTTGTTGGCATCCACATAGATGTCGAACTCGGCCGGATAGGCCGGATGGGCGCGCGAGCCAAAGCCTGCCATGGCAAATTGCACCGCCAGGCTGCCGCTCGCACTGGCCGGCCGCACCCCCACGGCCTTGAGGTCCACCAGCACCTGCCCGCCACCATAGGGCGGCAGCACGGTGCTGCTCTGGCCGCTGGTGCCGGTGAGCGCGAACACGTCGGTCTGCCCGGCGATGGCGCCGGCCGCGTTGCTGAGCGTCATGACACCGCCGCCGGTGCCGCCCAGATTCACGCTGGTGGTGGCGCTCACCCCCGCGCTCTTGCGCGGCAGCACATGCCAGGGCACGGCGGCGGTCTCCGAGCCGTCGGACACGGTGATGTAACCGTCGAACTCGGCGGTTTGCAGCAAGGCGCCCGTGCCCTGGCTGGAGGCCGCACCCAGGGGCCAGGCCGGCAGCTTGGACGCGTCGATGCTGAGACTCAGGCCAAAGGCCGCCGTGCCGTTCGCGGGCACCGTGATGCTGGCCGGCGCGCTCAGGGTCACCGCGCCGCTGGCCGCATCGTTGGCATAGCGGAAGGAGCGCGTGATCTGGTAGGTGCGCGGCGACGGGCTGTAATTGCGCACCGCCACCTTCTTGCTCAGCGTGCTGATGCCGGTGGCATTCACCGCGCCGAACGAGAGGCCGACGTTGTAGGGGTTGCTGGCGTCCCAGATCCCGGTGTTCAGCGCGGCCGCTGCATCCACGCGCAGCTCGCCCGCGCCGATGCGCGACACCGGCGCCAACTCACCCGGCACGGTGGCCGGATTGGTATAGACCGCCTGGTTCGCCGCATTCATCAGGCGCGCCTTGATCTCGGCCGGGCTGGCGCTGGGGAACTTCTGCAGCAGCAGGGCGGCCGAGCCGGCAATCATTGGCGTGGCGCCCGAGGTGCCGCCGAAACCACCCTCGTCGGCACCCGTGCCATTGAGCGCGGACACCGAGGCGCCCGGCGCGCCGATCTCGGGCTTGATGAGCGAGAAGTTGTAGGTGGGGCCGCGCGCCGAGGTACTGGCCATGCTGCCCACCAGGGGTATCGATACCGCCGGGCTGACACTGACCAGCACCGCCGAGCCAGCCAGAGCTGCCTTCAACGTATTGCCGATGCTCTGCGTCACCACCAGCGTCTCTACCAGGGGCGAGCCGCCCCCGAAGCTGAAGCTGGGCGCATCACCCGCGGCATTGTTGGCGATCAGCACGCCGATCGCCCCCTTGGCGGCCGCGTTCGCGACCTTGATGCTCACCGAGCAGGTGCCGCGGTCGATCAGGGCCACCATGCCGGTGAAGTCGATGGTGTCCGCCGCCGCGCAAGCCAGCGACGCGGGCGTTCCGGAAGCACCGGCGCGGCGCACCCCACCCGAGAAGCCGCTCACGATCGGCGCCCAGTCCACCGTCGCGGTATTGCCGTAGGTGCCGGCAATGGCGGGCGGCGAATTCACCACCAGCGGAATGGCCTTGGCCGTGGGCATGGACGTCTGGGCCACGCTGATGGCTTCGGGCGCATTGGACGGCGAACTGACGATGTAGGGGCGGTCGCCGGCATTGCCCGCGGCCACCGCGGCCACGATGCCGAAGCGCACCACATTGGAAACCGCCTCGGTGGAGGGATTTTCGCGCTGGCCGTAATTGGCACCGAGCGAGAGATTCACCACATCGGCGGCATCGGTGAAGCTGAGGTCACCACGCGGGTCCATGGCCCAGTCCAGGCCCTGCAGGATGGCGATACCGCTGCAGCTGGTGGCGACACTGCTGCACACCTTGACGGCATAGAGCTTGGCGCCCGGCGCCACGCCCTTGTGCAGGCCGTCCTGGCTGGCACCGGCGGCGATATCGGCCACATGGGTGCCATGGCCCGAGCCCGAGCCGGCGTCGATCGGATTGGGGTCGGGCGCCAACGCGCCATTCGGCCAGGCCTCGCCCACGAAGTCATAGCCACCGATCACCTTGGCGGAGGGGAACAGCGCGGCCGGCGCCACCCCGGCCGCGGCCGTTGCCGCCGCCGTGAAGTCGGCCAACTGCCCGGAGCCGCCCAGATTCCGATGCGTGTAGTCGATGCCGGAATCCAGCACCGCGATCTTCACGCCGCTGCCGGTGAGGCCGAGGTTGTGCAGCGCCGTGGCACCCACATAGGGCACCGTGGTCGCGAGCGAGATCTGGTGATCCACCACCGGCCGCACCGCCGTCACGCCGGCCAGCTTGGCCACCTGCGGCAGCTTGGACGCATCCACCGAGATCACCAGGGCGTTGTAGGCCTTGCTGACGCGCGCCAGCTCGCGCCCGCCCAGACCGCGCACCTGCGCCGCCAGGCCGTCCTGCTTGCTCTTGATAGCGGCCATATAGGCCTGCCGCTGCGCCAGCGTCATGCTGGAACCCAGGCGCTTGGCGTTCGTGCCCACGGCCAAGGCCAGCGGCGGATCGCTGAGACGCAGCGCCACTTGCACCGCCCCGCTCTGCTGCGCCAGCTTGGGGCCCTGATCGGCCGCCAGCACCGGGCTGGGCAGCGCCAAGGCATCGACGGACAGGGGCTGCTGCGCCTGTGCGCTCAACTGCACGGCCAGCAGGGCCGCCAGCGAGAGCAGCGGGCGGACGGAATGATGATGACGCGCGTTCATGACTGCAACTCCTTCAGCTGGCGCGGCTGGCGCCGTCTCGTCGCGTACACGCCCAGGCCTGCCAGCAACACCAGGGCCAGACTGGCGGGCTCGGGGATGGCGGCATTGGTCGCGCCGGTGAGAAAGATGTCGTAGCTATAGGCCGATTCGGTGCCGGCGCCAAAGCCAGGCATCCAGCCGTTCAGGGCGCCACTGCCGGGGTCGGCGGTCAGCAGGTCGGTGAAGGCCCCGGGCAGGAAGACCGACTGGCTGGCGCCATCCAGTGCGCCGAAACCGCCAAAGGCGATGGCCAGGTAGTACAGCCCAGCCGCCAGCAGATTGCCCGGGTCACCGGCGGGCAGCAGGGAGGTCAGTCCCACGCCATCGTCGTCGTTCGAGTAGACGCCCATGCCGGCGGCATCGAACAGGAACAGTTGGGTATCGAAGGCCGAGTTCAGCGTGGTCCAGGCACTGAACGTGCCCGGATTCGCAATGCGTATCTGGTAGAGGTCGACCTGGTAGACCGTGTCGCCATTCACCGCGGTGCTGGAGCTCAGCATGCCGTGGATTTGCGCGAGGCTGTTGTAGCCGCTGTCGATGGTGACTTGCGCGGTGGCCAGGCCATCGCCCGCACCGGTCAAGCCCTTCTCGTTCCAGATATAGCCGGCCAACGCGGGCGCGGGGGCAGCCAGGACCGCACACAGAGCGGCCAGCGCGGCCAGTCGTTTCGGATACTTGCTCATCATCGCGCAAACTCCAGTGGCGCTCCCAACGAGGGAACTTGGTTTGAATGGCGCGATGCAATGACGCAGCAGCAACGACGATAACGGACGAGAACTCTGGGCAGTCGCTACAACCGATCAAGCACCACACCTCCGTGACGCCCGACTATGAGCATGACTTCCTTCACACGCTAGAGCCAGGAGCCCCGCGTTCACGGGGGGCGTACCAAGGCGGCACAAGCCTGGGCACGGCAGCACCGCTGGGCGTGCTCATAGGAGAAAGAAGTGGATACGGGCTGCGCTGCCCGGCGCCGGGTGGTCACACCCTAGGGTAAGTACCGAAGCCTCCGCATCAGGCGGGCAGCGCCGCCTCGCGCCATTCCGCCGGCGGGCGTCGCAGCGCCGCCAGCACCAGGGCTTCATCGCGGCAGCTGTAGACCTGCAGCTCACCCTGGCGTACGCAGGCCTGCAGATCGGTCTGCGCACGTACCATCAGGGCGTCGGCGCTGCCACGCTCCTGCAGGCCCCGGCCCGCGGCCAGGCCCACCCAGGCATTGCGCCCGGAACGCTTGGCGGTCAGCAGGGCCAGATCGGCCAGCCGCACCACGTCCTGCCAGCCCAGCGCGCGCGGGTCGGCGTCCACAAAGGGCAGGCAGGCAAAGCCGATCGAGCAGGTGATGGCCAGCCGGCGGCCATCGTCCAGCACAAAGGGGCTTTCCACCACCACGCTGCGCAGGCGCTCGGCCAGCTCCTGCACGCGCAGGCGGTTGGTGTCGCGTGCCACCGCCAGGAATTCCTCGCCACCCCAGCGCACCAGATGATCCGACTCGCGCAGCACCGTGCGCAGGCGCCGTCCGAACTGCACCAGCACCGCGTCGCCGGCGGCGTGGCCGTACTCGTCGTTGACCTGCTTGAAGTGATCGATGTCGATCAGGAAGAACAGGCTGTCGGTATCCACCGGCTGCGGCACCGCGGTCAGCGCCGCCTCGCGCGCGCGCCGCTGGCTGGCGGCGATTTCGGCCTCGATATGCTCAGCCAGGAAGCGCCGGTTGTGCAGGCCGGTGAGCGGGTCGCTGATGCTGGCCAGCTCCAGCACGCGCGACTTCTCCTCCAGCGCGCGCGAGACCTGCTCCAGCGCGGCCGTGCGCTCGCTCACCTTGAGCTCGAGCTCGCGCTGGCGCCTGCGCAGCCAGCGCGTACGCAGCTGCACCACCGCCACCAGGGTCAGCAGCAGCAGCAGCAGCACCAGCAGCTTGAACCAGAGCGTCTGATGCCAGGCCGGCAGCACGCGGATCGGCAGGCTCAGCACCGCCTCGCTCCAGGCGCCGTCTCGGTTGGAGCCGCGCAGCTGCAACTGGTACTGGCCGGGTGGCAGGTTGGTGTAGCTGGCCAGGCGGCGGGTGGCGTCGCTGGCGATCCAGTCGCGGTCGAAGCCCAGCAGGCGATGGGCATAGCGGTTGCGATCCGGCGCCGAGTAATCGAGCGCCGCATACTCCACCGCAAAGCTGTTCGCGTCCGGCTGTATCTCCAAGCTGGACAACTCGGCCTGCTGCGCCGGCCCGATGCCGCGCAGCAGGCTGCCCGCCACCAGCTGCCGCCCGCCCGCATGCAGCTCGCTGATCACCAGCGGTGGCCGGTAGTTCCAGGGCTGCACATGCGCGGGCCGCACGATGGTCATGCCGCCGGCGCCGCCGAACAGCAACTCACCCTCGCTGCTGCGCGCCGCCGAGCCGGTCCAGTAGGTCTGGAATTCCACGCCCTCGGCGCGCCGCAGGGCCCGCACCTCCAGGGTCTTGGGATGGATGCGCGCCAGGCCGTTGTCGGTGCTGACCCACAACTGGCCCTGGCCATCCTCCAGCAGGGCGTTGACGGTCTCGTCCGGCAAGCCCTCGGCCAGCCCGATGCGGCGCTGTTGCCCATCCGGCTCCAGCAACTTGATGCCGCCGCCATAGGTACCGACCCAGAGCCGTTGCTGGCGATCGGTATAGAGCGCGGTGATGAAGCCGGCACTGGGCTGCGCGCCCGTGTTGCCAACGTCCAGCGGCACGGGGCGGACCACGCCGGTCCCGGGCTCGAGGTGGTTCAGGCCATTGCGCGTACCGATCCAGATGCCGCCGGCGGCCGCGCGGGCCAGCACGACGATGCGCTCGTCGCTGAGGCGCTGGCCGCGCCCGCGCAGCTCCAGGCGGGCCTGACCGCTGCGCAGGTCGAGCGACCACAGGCCGTCGCTCTGCCCGCCGATCCAGAGCTTGCCGCCCTCGGCCAACAGGGTCCAGGTGGACGCGGCCGGATCGCGGCCGGCCCATTGCACCCGGCTGATGCCGCTGCCGTCGGCGGCGGCGCGGTAAAGCCCGCGCTTGGTGGCGATATAGACCTGTCCATCGCCGCCCAGTTCCAGCGCCAGCACGATGTCCGCCGGCAGGGCCCGTTCCGGCCGCCGCGCATCCGGCCGCAAGGCCGCCACCAAGGCGCCGCTGCTGTCGATGATCTCGACGCCGCGCTTGTGCGTGCCCAGCCAGAAGCGGTCCGGGCCGACCGGCAATATCCAGCTGACCTCGTTGCTGGCGGCCTGCTCACCCGCATCGCAGCGCAGCTGCGGCGCGCAGGGTGGCGCACCGTACATGGTGAGCACGGCCGCCTGACCGGGATCGTGGCGGCTCAGGCCGCGGTTACTGGCCACCCAGACCAGCCCCGAGCGGTCGCGGTAAAAACCGCGCACCGCGTTGTCGGCCAGGCTCACCGGCAGGCTGGGCAGGTGGCGGATATGGCGCGTCTGCGCGGTTGCCAGGTCCACCACCTGAATGCCCCGCGTCAGCGTGCCCAACCAGATCTCGCCCGGCCGGGCTTCGATGATGCCCGTCACCGGCTCGCTGCCGAGCGCGGCCGCCTGGGGCTGCGCAGCACTGCTGCGCACCGGCACTGCCGCGGCGTCGGCGCGCGCCATCTTGAAGGCGCCATGCTGGGCCGTGCCTATCCAGACCTGGCCCAGGCTGTCTTCGTACAGACTGAGGGTGCGCGGCTGCGGCCCGCCGCTGGGCAGGGGCACGGCGGCAAAGCGCGGCGCACGCACCTCGCGCCTGAACAAGCCCTCCTCGGTACCGACCCACAGACTGCCATCGCGGCTGCGCAGCAGACTCAGCACCTGCAAGCCGGACAGGCCGGCCGCTTCGCCGGACAGGCGCTGCACCGCCGAACTGGCGGCGTCCACATGGTCCAGGCCCGCGTTGGTGCCCACCCAGAGCCCGCCGTCGCCATCGTCGATGATGCTGTTGACGCTCACATGGCTGAGCCCGGCCTGGCCCACCGGGAGGGTGGTGAAACTGTTGCTGGCACGCTCGTAGCGCACCAGGCCCGCGCCGCTGGTGCCGATCCAGAGCCGGCCGGCCGCATCGGCATGCAGGGTCTGGATGAAGTTATCGGGCAGCGCCGTGGGCTGCTTGGGATCGGCCTTGTAGACGCGGAAGCGGTAGCCGTCCCAGCGCGCCAGCCCGGCCAGGGTGCCCACCCACAGAAAGCCATCGCCGTCCTGGGCCACCGAGGTCGCGATCTCGTTGGGCAGGCCCTGCTCCTGGCGCAGATGCTGGAAGCTGGTCTGCACCAGCGCCGACCAGCGCGCCGGCGCCGCCCCGGCGGGCGCGGCCAGGCAGGGCAGCACCGCGAACAAGAGGCCCAGCACCCAGGGCAGAAGTCCGTGGCCGTAGGGGATGTGCGGTGGCGGATGGTGCGGCTGAGTCACGCCCGCATTGTGTACGAGGCCTGGCGCGCCCAATATCGGCGCAAGCCCGCAGAAGTCGGCAACCTCAGCGCAAAGCAAAAAGCCCGGCAACTTTGTGAGTTACCGGGCTTTCCGTGTACTAGGGTGTACCTACCAAATTTGGTAGGCGCGATTGGATTCGAACCAACGACCCCCACCATGTCAAGGTGGTGCTCTAACCAACTGAGCTACGCGCCTGAAGAGCTTTGCAGTATAGCACGCTTTTTCGAGTCGTCCAGAAACATGCGCTCATCCATCGCATTCATTTGCGGCGCGCACCGCGCACCCCGTTCACCTGGGCCACCGCACGCAACACCTGGGCCAGGCGGGCCGAGTCGGCCACCTCGACGGTGAAGCTCATCCAGGCGGTGTCGCCGCGCAGCTCCTTGGCGGACTGGGTGTTCACCGCGGTGACGTTCATCTTCTCCTTCGCGAACACTTCCAGCACATCGCGCAGCAGGCCCGCGCGCACCGAAGCCTCGACGATCACGTCGACCGGATAGAGCAGGCCCTTCTTCTCGCCGCCCTCCCCCCAGGCCACCGCGATCACGCGCTCGGGCGCGCGCTGTGCCATCTGGCGGAAGTTGCTGCAGTCGCGGCGGTGGATGGCCACGCCCTTGCCGCGCGTCACATAGCCGGCGATGACATCGGGCGGCGCGGGCCGGCAGCAACGCGCCAGATTGGTGAGCAGCGAATCGACGCCCACCACCAGTACACCTCCCTGAGCTCCCTGCCTGGGCGCGCTGCTGCCGGCCTTGGTGCGGCGCTGCGCCAGCATCTCGTCGGTATCCGGCTCGGGCGCCGGCGGGCGCAGCAGCAGCTCGATATTGCGCAGCGAGTACTCGTCCTTGCCCACCACCTCGAACAAGGCGTCGGCATGCTTGAAGCCCAGGCGCCCCGCCAGATCCTCCAGCTTGATGGCCGTCTTGCCCTCGCGCTGCAGCAGTTTCTCCACCAGCTCGCGGCCCTTGGCAATCGTCTGCGCCTGCGCCTGCGCATTGAACCAGGCGCGCACCTTGGTGCGGCTGCGCTGGCTGTGCAGATAGCCGAGCTCGGGGTTGAGCCAGTCTAGCGAGGGGCCGCCCTCCTTGAGCGCGGTGATCTCGACCGTCTGGCCGCTCTTCAGCGCGGTGTTGAGCGGCACCATCACGCCATCGATCTTGGCGCCGCGGCAGCGATGGCCCAGATCGGTGTGCAGGGCATAGGCGAAGTCGATCGGCGTGGCCCCGGCGCTCAGCTCGACGATGGCGGCCTGCGGCGTGAACACATAGATGCGGTCGTCGAACATGCCCGCGCCCTCGCCCGCCAGCGTGTCGCGCTCCCAGGCCAGCAGCTGGTGCAGCACGGCCTTGCGCGCCTCGGCCACGCGTTCCTCGAACTCGCCCGCGGCGCTCACGCCCGCATAGCCCTTGGTGCCGGCCTCCTTGTAGGCCCAATGCGCGGCCACGCCATGCTCGGCATGCTCGTGCATGGCGCGCGTGCGTATCTGCACCTCCATCACGCGCCCGTCGGCCCCCGCCACCACCGTGTGCAGCGACTGGTAGCCATTCGGCTTGGGCTTGGCGATGTAGTCGTCGAATTCGCCCGCCATGGGCGTGTAATGCTCGTGCAGATAGCTCAGCGCGGCATAGCAGTCCTGCACCGAAGGCACGATCACGCGCAGCGCCCGCAGGTCGAACACGCGCGCCAGTGTCAGGTCCTTGCCCTGCATCTTTTTCCAGATGCTGTAGAGATGCTTGGGCCGCCCCTGCACCTCGGCCGCGATGCCCTGCCCCTGCAGGCCCGCCAGCAGGGTCTGGCGGCAGAACTCCACATGCTGCTCGCGCTCCAGGCGCTTCTCGTCCAGGCCCTTGGCGATCTCGCGGTATTTCTCGGGTTCGAGGAAGCGGAAGGAGAGATCCTCGATCTCCCATTTGATCTGCCAGATGCCCAGGCGGTTGGCGAGCGGCGCGAACACCTGCTGTGACTCGGCCGCCAGCGCACGCGGGCAGGCCCGCTTGCTGGCGGCAAAGTAACGCAGCGTCTGCAGGCGCGAGGCCAGCCGCAACAGCACCACGCGCAGGTCGCGCGAGAACGCCAGCAGCATCTTGCGCACACGCTCGGTCTGCTGCGAGAGCTGCTCCTCGCCCACCACCGCCTCGCGCGCCGCGCGCTGGATCTGCACCAGCTTGCGCGTGTGCGTGACCAGGCTCGCATAGCTCTCGCCGAAGGCCTTGGCGACGATCTCCTCGGGCTTGTTGAGGAAGTCGCCCGCATAGACCAGGTAGGCGGCGGCCTGCATCGCCGGCGCGGCGCCCACGCCCGCCAGGATGGCGGCCACGCCATCGGCATGGGCCAGCGCCTCTTCGCCGGTATCGAGCGGCTGGCCGCTCAGCAGCGGCTCGGCAAAGGCGCGCGCGCGCGGCACCGGCAGGCTGGACTCGCCGGCCTTGGCGTCGGGATGGCTGCTGGGCAGGGCCTGGGGCAGGCCGGCCTGCGCGTCGGCATCCAGCAGCGCCACGATCGGTGCCGCATGCTCGGCAACAGCGCTAAGTCCGGTCTTCATGCGGCCAACAGGAACTCGCTCAGCAGGCCGATCTGCCCGGGGTCGTTGAGCATCGGTGCATGGCCCACGCCGGCCAGCTCGCGCAGCTGGGCCTTGGGGCCGCGCGCGCGCATGGCTTGCGCGGTGGCGGCGGACAGCAGGTCCGAGTCGGCGCCGCGCACCAGCAGGGTCGGGCAACGCAACGCGTCATAGGCGCGCCACAGCATGGCCTCGCCGGCGGCGGCAAGTTCCGGCGTCACGGCGGCCAGCGGCTCGGCAATGCGCGGGTCGTAGTGCAGGCGCACGCCGCTGCCCGCGGGTTTGAACATCGGGCGCGAGAGCGCCAGCCAGGCCGCCTCACTGTGCGGGCCGAAGCCGGCCGAAATGCTGCGCAGATAGGCCGCGCCCTCCTCCAGCGAGGCGAAGTCCATGCGCTGGCCCAGGTAGCTGCCGATGCGCTTGATCGCATCGGGCTCGATCGCCGGGCCGACATCGTTGAGCACCAGGCGCCGCACCGGATTGCCTGGCAGCGCCGCCAGCCCCATGCCGATCAAGCCGCCCATCGAGGTGCCCACCCAGTCGACCTGCTCCACGTCCAGGCGCGCCAGCAGGGTCACCATATCGGCCACATAGGTGGGGATCTGATAGAGCGCCGGATTGGCCAGCCAGTCGGAACTGCCGCGCCCCACCACATCGGGGCAGATCACGCGGTACTGCGCCGCCAACGCCCGGGCCAGGGCATCGAAATCGCGCCCCTGGCGCGACAGCCCGTGCACGCAGACCAGCACGCGCGGGTTGTCGCGCGCGCCCCATTCCCAATAGCCCATGCGGTGCAGGCCGGCGGGGCTCAGGCATTGCACATGTTTCAGCAGCGGTTCAGCCATACTTCGTATCCTTCACGGACATCGTAACAACGCCCAGAGGATCCTCATGTTGTTGAATGGCAAGACCGCCCTCGTCACCGGTTCCACCAGCGGTATCGGCTTGGGTATCGCCCTCTCGCTCGCTCGCCAGGGCGCCCATATCGTGCTGAACGGCTTTGGCGATGTCGAGGCGCCCAAGGCCCAGGTGGCGGCCCTCGGTGTCAAGGTGGGCTATCACGGCGCCGACATGAGCAAGCCGGCCGAGATCGAGGCCATGCTGGCCTATGTGAATGCCGAGTTCGGTGGCTGCGACATCCTCGTCAACAACGCCGGCATCCAGCATGTGGCCCCGGTGGAAGACTTCCCGGTCGAGCGCTGGGACGCCATCATCGCCATCAACCTCAGCTCGGCCTTCCACACCACCCGCCTCGCCCTGCCCGGCATGAAGGCGCGTGGCTGGGGCCGTGTCATCAACCTGGCCTCGGTGCATGGCCTGGTGGCCTCGGCGCAGAAATCGGCCTATGTGGCGGCCAAGCACGGCCTGGTGGGCTTCACCAAGGCGGTGGCGCTGGAGACCGCCACCAGCCCGGTGACCGTCAACGCCATCTGCCCCGGCTGGGTGCTGACCCCGCTGGTGCAGAAGCAGGTGGACGCACGCGCCGCCGCCGACGGCGTGGACGACGCGGAGGCCAAGCGCCGCCTGCTGGCCGAGAAGCAGCCCTCGCTGCAGTTCACCACGCCCGAGCAGCTCGGCGAACTGGCCGTCTTCCTGTGCTCGGACGCGGCCGCCAATGTGCGCGGCCAGGCCTGGAGCCTGGACGGCGGCTGGACCGCTCAATGACGTGAGCCCCTCGCCCGCCGGGTACGGCGGGCGGTCCCCCAAGGGACTGAGTGCCGCGGCTCCAAGGCCGCCTGCGCGGCCTTGGACGGCACGAAGGCGCACTGCCTCTGGCAGTGCGCGGGCCGGGGCTTGGGAGCGGCCCGGCGCTCGGCCCACTTCCAGCCCTCACTTCCCCATCAGCACCACGCCACTCACGGTGGCGCTGACGCTGGCCTTGCCGGCCTCCACCGGCAGGGCCTCGTCGGTCATGGCGGCGGACTTGAAGCGCGCCATCGGCGCGGCCATGGGCTGCGGCATATTGCTGTCGGCGCTCACCGTCACCTCGCCGATCTGGTAGCCGCCGTAGCCGAACTGGCGCGCATAGTCGGCCGCCTTGGCCTTGTAGCGTGCGATCGCCTGCGCCACCACATCGCTCTCCTGCTTCTCGCGTGCCTCGCGCGAGAGGCTGTAGCCCACGCTGGCAATGCTCATGCTGCTCACGCGGCCGGTCAGCTGCGCGATCGCGGCCATGTCCTTGCCCTCCACCAGCAGCTCGGCCGAGCCCTGCCAGCCATTGATGCCGCCCTTGGGTGCATAGCGCGGGTAGAGCGAGAAGTTGCCGGTCTGCACCTCCACCGCGCCGGGCTTGGCGATCTTGCGCGCCTCGGCCAGGGCCGCGTCCAGCGCCTGCTTGAGCTGGCTCTGCACCAGGCCGGCATCGCTGCCCTCCTTGGTGATGCCGAAGCGCACCGTGAGCGTGTCGCGCGGCACTTCCACGGTGGCGCTGGCACTCAGGCTGAGGGCGTCGCGGCGCGGCGCCTCGGCCGCGGCCGCGCTGCCGGCGGCCAGGGCCAGCGTGATGGTGGTGGCGGCGATGGAAAGCTTCGAGTTCATATTCCTCCTTGGCGGGCAGCATGCCCTGTCGGAGCCAGCATAGCGCCCGACCCCAGTCCACCGTTGACCGCCATGGCCCAGACGAAGCAAGTGTTACCAAGCTGTAACGACTGCTGCGAGCTGCAAGACCTCGGCAAAAAACGGCTCACAATGCCTCTGTTACAAATTCAGGAGTCGCGCCATGAGCAGCAACGCCCGCCCCAATCGCATCCTGGTCGTGGACGACGACGCCCGCATCCGCGACCTGCTGCGCCGCTACCTCACCCAGGAAGGCTTTGACGTGCTGCTGGCCGAGGACAGCAAGGCCCTCAACAAGCAGCTGACGCGCGAGACCGTGGACCTGATCGTGCTGGACCTGATGCTGCCCGGCGAGGACGGCCTGTCGATCTGCCGGCGCCTGCGCGGCGGCAACGACAACACCCCCATCATCATGCTCACCGCCAAGGTCGAGGAGGTGGACCGCATCGTCGGCCTGGAGGTGGGCGCCGACGACTACCTGGCCAAGCCCTTCAACCCGCGCGAGCTGCTGGCCCGCATCAACGCGGTGCTGCGCCGCCGCCCGCCGCCGGAAGCGCCCGGCGCGCCCTCCAAGGAGCCGATGACGGTGACCTTCGGCCCCTTCGAGTTCGACCTCGCGCTGCGCCGCCTCTCCAAGGGCGGCGAGGCCCTGCCGCTCACCACCGGCGAGTTCTCGATGCTGAAGGCCCTGGTGCGCCACCCGCGCCAGCCGCTCTCGCGCGACAAGCTGGCGCAGCTGGCGCGCGGCCGCGAGTTCGAGCCCTTCGACCGCAGCCTGGACGTGCAGATCTCGCGCCTGCGCAAGCTGCTGGAGGCCGACCCCGCCCAGCCCCGCTACATCCAGACGGTGTGGGGCGTGGGCTATGTGTTCGTGCCTGACGAAGCAAGTTGATGCCCCACCCCAGGCTGGCGCTGAATCTTTTCTGGCGCACTTTTGCCCTGCTGGCCATTCTGCTCACCGGCGGTGTGCTGGCCTGGCAGCAGACCTTCAAGGTGCTGGAGGCCGAGCCGCGCGCGCTCGAGGCGGCGCACCAGCTGGCCGGCCTGGTCAACCTCAGCCGCATCGCGCTGACCAATACCGACAGCATCAACCGCGTTGCGGTGATCAAGTCGCTCACCAGCGAGGACGTGCTGGTGGAGGTGGCCGAGGTCACCGACCAATGGCAGGCCTTCGACCTCAGCCCCTTTGCCAAGCAGCTGGCCCAGGCCCTGCGCGCGCGCCTGGGGCAGAACACGGTGGTGGCGCGCAGCCTGAACGGGCGTGCCGGCCTGTGGGTGCGCTTCGGCATCGGTGACGACCAGTTCTGGCTGCGCACCAGCCCCGAGCCGCTCTCGGTCTCCTTCACCAACAACTGGTGGTGGGTGCTGATCGCCTTCATGGCCACGCTGCTGGGCTCGGTGGCGATCGCGCGCCTGATCAACCAGCCGCTGCGCGAGCTGAGCGTGGCGGCCGGCCGCATCCGCGAGGGCGAATACGACTCACGCCTGGACGAGACCACCCGCACCAGCGAGATCCGCGAGGTCAATATGGGCTTCAACCGCATGGCGCGTGAGCTTGCCAAGCTGGAGGAAGACCGCGCGGTGATGCTGGCCGGCATCTCGCACGATCTGCGCACGCCGCTGGCGCGGCTGCGCCTGGAAATGGAAATGAGCGTCTCCGACGAGCAGGCACGCCAGTTCATGGCGCAGGACATCGACCAGCTCGACGCCATTATCAGCAAGTTCATGGACTATGCGCGCCCCACCGAGCTGGCGCTGGAGGCTTTTCCGCTGATCGACGTGGTGGAGCGCGAGGCCCAGGGCTTTCGCGATCCGAGCCAGATCCGCATCCGCCTTGAAGTTCCGCGCGAACTCAAGGTCTGGGCCGACGACACCGAGCTGGGCCGGGTGCTGCTGAACCTGCTCGAGAACGCGCGCCGCTATGGCCACGAGGAGGGTCAGCCGGCCCTGGTGGAGATCAGCGCTCAGCCCCAGGGCGGCGAGATCCTGCTGCAGGTGCGCGACCATGGCCCCGGCGTGCCCGAGGACAAGCTGGCGCGCCTGACCACGCCCTTCTACCGCGGCGACAGCGCGCGCACCTCGGCCACCGGCGCCGGCCTGGGCCTGGCCATCGTGGAGAAATCGGTGCAGCGCCTGGGCGGCTTCGTGCACATCGCCAACGCCAGCGATGGCGGCCTGGTGACGGTGCTGCGACTGCGTCGCGCCGCCTGAGCGGACTCAGCCGGCGCTCAGCAGGCAGACCGCGCGCGCCTCGATCGCCCGGCCCTCACCCACCGGCCCCATCTTCTCGGCCGTCTTGGCCTTCACATTGACCTGCGCAGGCTGGATGCCCAGCACCTCGGCCAGGCGCGCGCGCATGGCCGGGATATGCGGCGCCATCTTGGGCGCCTGGGCCACGATGGTGGCATCCAGATTGACGATCAGCCAACCCTCGGCGCGCACGCGCCGGTAGGCCTCGGCCAGCAAGACCATCGAGTCCGCGCCCTTGAACTCGGCCGCGGTGTCGGGAAAGAGCTTGCCGATATCGCCCAGCGCGGCCGCACCCAGCAGGGCATCGGTGATGGCATGGGCCAGCGCATCGGCATCCGAGTGGCCCAGCAGGCCGTGGCTGTGCGGGATCGTCACGCCGCCCAGAATCAGGGGGCGATCGGTCACCAGGGCATGGGTATCCCAGCCTTCGCCAATGCGCAGTGGAGCTGGTGTCGGAGGCAATGTCATGGAGCGCGTTCAGCCTGCTTGCAAAGGCACTGAGCTTATCGCACTCAACAAGGCCGCCGGACTGCGCTATGGTGGCGGCCGCGACGCCCTGCCCTCCATGACCTTACGCCCACGCCACCTTCCCCTGCTGCTCCTGACCCTGCTGCTGGCCGCGCCGCTGCGTGCCGAACCGCCCGGACCACCCGAGGCGCTTGAGCGGCCGGAGCGCCCCAGGATCGGCCTGGTGCTCTCGGGCGGCGGCGCCCGCGGGCTGGCGCATATCGGCGTGCTCAAGGTGCTGGAGGAGCTGCGCGTGCCGGTGGACCTGGTGGTGGGCACCAGCATGGGCGCGGTGGTGGGCGGCGCCTACGCCTCCGGGCGCAGCACCGCCGAGCTGCAGGACTTCGTGCTGCGCAGCGACTGGGACGCCATCCTGGCCGACCGCCCGCCGCGGCAAGACCTGACCCTGCGCCGCCGCATCGAGGACCAGCTGCTGCCCTCGCGCCTGGAACTGGGCCTGAGCCGGGCCAGCGGCGCCAGCCTGCCGCCCGCCGCGGCCGGCAACAGCGCGCTCGAGTTCACGCTCGAAAGCCTGGTGCCCGACGAGATCGCCGAGCAGCCGATCAGCCAGCTGCGCCTGCCCTTTCGCGCCATCGCCACCGATCTGCTGAATGGCGAGCTGATCGAGATGGTGGACACGCCGCTGTTCCTGGCGATGCGCGCCTCGATGGCGGTGCCCGGCGTGTTCGCGCCGGTGCGCGTGAACGGCCGGCCGGTGGTGGACGGCGGCCTGGTGCGCAACTTGGGCGTCGACATCGCGCGCAAGATGGGGGCCGAGCTGATCATCGCGGTGAACGTGGGTTCGCCGCTGCTGGAGGCGCGCGAGATCACCAGCGCGGTGGGCGTGGCCAACCAGATGCTGCAGATCCTCACCAACCAGAACGTCGAGCGCTCGCTGCGCCAGCTGCAGCCCCAGGACGTGCTGATCGACCCCGACCTGGGCAATCTCAGCTTCATGGACTTCACGCGCCAGGCCGAGGCGCTGGACGCCGGCCAGCGCGCCGCCATGGCGGCGCACGAACGCCTGCGCGCGCTGGCGCTGAGCCCCGAGGCCTATGCGGCGCTGGAACGGCTGCGCCGCAGCGCCCCCGGCAACCTCGCCAAGGCCCTGCCGCTGGCCAGCCTCAGCATCGAGGGCGCGCAGCGCAGCAACCCCGAGGCCTTGCGCAATGAGCTGGACCTCAAAGCCGGCCAGCCGATCAGCCAGGCAGAGATCAACAAGGCCGCCGCCCAGCTCTATGGCAGCGGCGACTTCGAGCGCGTCGACAGCCAGGTGCAGGACCGCGACGGCCAGCGCCATGTCACCCTGCATGTGGCCGAGGCCGACTGGGCGCGCAGCCGCCTGCGTCTGGGGCTGGAGCTCTACAGCAATTTCGCCGACGCGAATCGCTTCTCGCTGGTGGCCATGCATGTGGCCACCTGGCTGAACGCCTGGGGCGCCGAGCTGCGCAGCACCGGCCGCATCGGCGCCGAGCGCGGCCTGGGCACGCAGCTGATGCAGCCACTGGGCCCCGGCTCGCCCTGGCATCTCAGCGGCACGCTGGCCTACCAGGCCGGCGGCAGCGACCTGTTCGACAACGGCCGCCGCGCCCTGCGCCTGGCCTCCAGCTCGGGCAGCGCCAGCCTGGCGCTGGGTCGCAATCTGGGCAACTGGGGCGAGGTCGAGCTGGGCGTGGCGCGCACGCGCAGCTCGGTGCATGTGGAAATCCCGGCCGACCCGGCCCTGCCCGAGTCCACCGCCACCTTCCAACAGCAGTTCGCGCAGATCAGCGTGGACACGCTGGATTCGCTCGGCTTCCCCAGCCGCGGCGTGCTGCTGAACGCGCAATGGCAGCGCTACCGGCGCGCCGAGCAGCAGGCTCATCAATTCGGTGCCCTGGGCCTGGCGGCCTTCCGCGCCGGGCTGTGGGCGGGCCATCTGTATGGCGAGTGGAGCCACACCGACCTGGGCAGCACCAGCCCGCTGGGCGGCTTCCTGCGCCTCTCGGGCACGGCCGATCAATCGCTCAGCGGCCGCAGCAGCGCGCTCGCGCGCGTGGTGATGGCGCGCCGCATCGGCCATATGCCGATCGGCCTGGGCGGCGCGGTGCGCGCCGGTTTCTCGATGGAGCTGGGCGGCGTGAGCCCGGAGCGCACGCTGCCGCGCCTGGGCGAGCTGAAGCTCGCCGGCAGCGGCTTCCTGGCGGTGGACACGCGCTTCGGCCCCTTCTACCTGGCCGCCGGCGGCACCAAGGGCGGCGGCGCCTCGCTCTACCTCTACCTCGGCCCGATCTGGTAGGCGCGGCGGCCGTGCCGCGACACTTAGCGCCGCATCGCGGTGAAGGCGGCGAACTCCCAGGAGCGCAGCCCCACCAGCAGGGTGAAGCCATCGCGCGCCTCGGGCTGCAGGCGCTGGTCGTCCTGGTGCAGGCGTGCCAGCTCGGCGGCCAGCTGGTGGATCTTCTGCACCAGGCCCTTGGCGCTGGGGTCGGAGAGCCGGCCGTGCACGCACAGCAGGGTCTCGCCGGCGCCGTCGAAGCGGCCGGCGAAATAGTCGTCCACCACATGGCTGCGAAAGAACTGCTGCACCGGGCCGTCGGGCTGCCAGCGGAACGCCAGCGACACGCGCAGCCTGTAGCGGTTGAGCGGCTTGAGCTCGATCAGCGAGAGCCGGTCCAGCTTCACCAGGCAGGCGATCAGCTGCGGCTCGCTGAGCCGGTAGGTCTCCAGCATCTGCGCCACGCTCCAATGGCCCAGGCAACAGATCGCCACCAGCAGCAGATGCGGGTCCTGCACCAGCGAACGCTCCTGCGCCAGCGTAAGGGTATCGGCCTGCGGTACCGCGTCGGCGGCCTGGCGCAGCACGTCCTCCAGCGCCACGCCCACCGCCTTGCAGACCTGGGCCAGCCGGCTCAGGCTCATATCGCCCTGTGAGAACACCCTCTTGATGCTGGACTCGCTCATCCCCAGGCGCTGCGCCAGGGCCTTGTAGGTCACGCCGGCGGCGCGCATCTCGGCCTTCAGCACCTGCATCAACATTTCCGGACCGCTCATCGCCGCTCACCCCTGGTGTGTTGGTATCGAATCCTAGTACCGCCGGGGGCATAAGGCGGTTCGTCACAGCGCCCGCTGGCCGGATCGGCCGGCAGCGGCAACACTGCGCCCCTGTTGGCCCATGGCGGCCAGGGAGCACAGATGAGCGGACGACTGCAAACCCACCTGACCATGCTGCTGGCGATCGTCGCGGCCTGCTTCATGACGAGCCGCGCCGAGGCCGATGTGCTGGTGGGCCCTTATGCGGGCGCGAATGCGGGCCTCTACAGCCGTTACGAGCTGCGCTGCGACCAGGCGCTGGCCTGCGACCGCAGCGCCAAGCTCAGCGGCAAGGTCTACGGCGGCTATGCCTTCGGCCAGTTCGGCTTCGAGGCCATGGCCTTCCAGGTCGGCGCGGCCCAGGGCCAGGCCGGCACCCTGCGCAGCTCGGGCGTGGCCCTGCTGGGCGTGCTGCCGCTCAACAGCGGCGACTTCAGCTTCAAGGGCAAGCTGGGTCTCGCCTATGCGCGCGGCACGGCGCAGCGCGACGGCAGCAGCAGCAGCCAGTCCAGCGTGCAGCCGGTGCTGGGCACCAGCTTTGCCTATGCGATCAGCAAGTCCGTGTCGCTCAACGCCGACTGGGACCAGCTGCGCGCCAAGACCGGCAGCGAAGGCCCGCGCACCCGCGTCAATATGTTCTCGCTGGGCCTCAGCGTGCACTTCTAAGGAGGAGAAAACCGGGGCCCGGGATCGACAGCGAAGTGCCGGCGGGCCAGGTCAATTTCAAGCGGCGGTACAGCCGCTTTTTTTTCGGCCGCTAGTCAGCCGCGGCTGCGCAGCAGGCGCTCGGCCAGCGCGAAGTCCGCCGGCCAAGTGACCTTGAAGTTCTCCAGGCTGCTGGCCACCAGCAGGGGCCGATGGCCCAGGGCCTCGATGGCGCTGGCCTCGTCGGTGACGGCCGCGCCGGCCGACTCGGCATGGGCCAGCGCCGGCTGCAGCAGGCCCAGGCGGAACATCTGCGGCGTCTGCGCCGCCCATTTGCCCTGCCGGTCCACCGTGGCGGCCACGCGCCCGCCCTGCTCCGCCTTCAGGGTATCGGCCAGCGGCAGGGCCAGCAGGCCGCCCACCTCGTCGCCCGCGCAGGCGGCCATCAGCTGCTCGACCCAGGCCGGCTGCAGCAAGCAGCGCGCGGCGTCGTGCACCAGCACCCAGTCGTGCGGCTGGGCGCCGCGCGCCTGCAGCTCGCGCAAGCCGGCGGCCACGGTGTCGGCGCGCGTGGCGCCACCGCAGCGCGCCACCCAGCCCGTCTCGCCCTCGAACTCGGGCAGCAGGCTCTCGAACTGATCGTCCTCGGGCGACAACACCACCAGGGTGGCGGCAAGACCTGGCACCCGGCGCAGCGCGGCCAGGGTGTGGGCCATCATGGGCCGGCCGGCCAAGCTGACGTACTGCTTGGGGCCGGCGGCGCCGGATCGGGCACCGACGCCCGCCGCCGGCACCAGGGCATAGCAGCGTGGCTGCAGGCCTGTTGCGTAATTGCTCATGCGGCGATTCTCACATCAGGCAATAGTCCACCGGCTGCAGCGGCGGCGGCGTATCGCGCTCGCCCAGGGCCTGGCGCAGGTCGATCTCGATGCCGCGGCAGATCGCGTCCAGCGGCAGGTCGTTGGGCAGCAGGCCGAAGGGCTCCTCGATCTCGTCGCCCAGCGCGTCCAGGCCGAAGAAGGTGTAGGCCACGATGCCCACCACGAAGGGCGTCATGAAGCCGATGCTGTCCACCAAGCCGAAGGGCAGCAGAAAGCAGTAGAGGTAGGCGGTGCGGTGCAGCAGCAGGGTGTAGGAGAAGGGCAGCGGCGAGCTCTTGATGCGCTCGCAGGACGCGGCGGCGGCGCTGATGGCCGAGAGCGTGGCGTCGAGGGCGGCGGCGCGCACCGAGTCCAGCTGGCCGGCCCGGCGGCAGCGCCGCAGGTCTTCGCCCGCCTCCAGCAGCAGGGCCGCGGCCGGATTGGCGAGGCCCGCGACGCGGTGCGCCTCCTCAGGCCGCAGCAGCGCCGCCACCTCGCCCTGCACATCGCGCGTGCCGCGCAGCTGGTGCTTGAGCGCCTGCGCCACCGCGATCATGCGGTACAGCAGGCGCACGCGCACATCGCCGAGATCGCCGCGCGGCGGCGGCGCATCTGGCGCCGGGCCATCGGGCAGGTCGATCAGGCTCAGCGTCTGCCGCGCCAGGTTGCGGCTGCGCAGCAGCAGCTCGCCCCAGAGCTTGCGCGCCTCCCAGTAGCGGTCGTAGGCGGCGTTGTTGCGAAAGCCCAGAAAGATCGCCAGCGGCAGGCCGATGAGGGTGAAGGGAATGGTGGTGAGCGTGATCTTGTGGCTGAACAGATCACCATGCGACCACGTCACCGCCACGGCGACCAGCACGTTCACCAACAGCACCCAGCGGATCTGCTTGAGGATGGAGCCCCGCACCACCAGGAACAGGCGCAGGCCCGAGGGGCGGTCGCGAACAATCACGGCAGCATGCGCCCTTCGCGCAGATAGCGGCTGTGCCAGGCGAGGGCCTCGTCGAGCAGATGCGGGGTGTGCTGACCGCCACCGCCCTGCCGGGCCCGTTCGAAATAGTCCAGCAGCGCGGGCCGGTAGTCGGGGTGGGCGCAGCGCTCGATGACGACGCGCGCGCGCTCCTTGGGCGAGAGCCCGCGCAGATCGGCCAGGCCCTGCTCGGTGACGATGATTTGCACATCGTGCTCGGTATGGTCCACATGCGAGACCATCGGCACGATGCAGGAGATCGCCCCGCCCTTGGCGGTGGACGGCGTCATGAAGATCGACATATAGGCGTTGCGCGCAAAGTCGCCCGAGCCGCCGATGCCGTTCATGATGCTGCTGCCCATCACATGGGTGGAGTTGACGTTGCCGTAGATGTCGGCCTCGATCATCGAGTTCATCGCGATCAGGCCGAGGCGCCGTATCACCTCGGGGTGGTTGCTGATCTCCTGCGGCCGCAGCACGATGCGCTCGCTGAAGAAATCGATCTCGCGCTCGAACAGCTCGGCCGCCGCCGGGCTCAGCGAGAGCGCGGTGGCCGAGGCGCGCGCCAACTTGCCGGACTGCAGCATCGCCAGCATGCCGTCCTGCAGCACCTCGGTATAGGCGGTCAGATGCTCGAACGGCCCCTCGTTGAGGCCGGCCAGCACGGCGTTCGCGACATTGCCCACGCCCGACTGCAGCGGCAGCAGATCGGACGTGAGCCGGCCCAGCTTGATCTCCTGCTGGAAGAACTCGATCAGGTGCGCGGCGATCGCGCGCGAGTTGGCGTCCGGCTCGGCATAGACCGAGTTGCGATCCGGCTGGCGTGTTTCCACCACCGCGATCACCTTGCTGAGATCGCAGTGCAGATAGGGCTCACCGATGCGGTCGGACACGCGCGTGAGCGGGATGGGCACGCGCCGCGGCGGCAGCTCGGTGCCGTAGTAGATGTCGTGCATGCCGGCCAGGCCCAGGCTCTGCAGCGAGTTGACCTCGAGAATGATCTTGTCGGCCTGGTCCAGCCAGGTCTTGTTGTTGCCCACCGAGGTGGAGGGGATTAGGCGGCCATCGGGCAGCACGCCCGCCACCTCGATCACCGCCACGTCCAGCTTGCCCAGAAAGCCGAACCAGACATACTGGGCCACATGGCTCAGGTGGATGTCGGTGTACTCCATCTCGCCGGCATTGATCTGCTTGCGGCTGGTGGGGTCGGACTGGTAGGGCAGGCGCATCTGCACGCCATGCACGCGCGCCAGCGCACCGTCGAGCTCGGGCGCGGTGGAGGCGCCGGTCCACAGGCCGATGCGGAAGGGCTCGCCGGCGTCCGCCGCGCGCTCGATGCGGGCCGCCAACGCCTGCGGCACGGCCTTGGGATAGCCGGCACCGGTGAAGCCGCTCATGCCCACATTGGCCCCCGAGGGGATTAGCGCGGCAGCGGCCTCGGCAGACATCAGGCGTCCACGTAACTGACTGTTTTGCACACGGTGATCGGATAGCATCATGGGGTGGCCAGGCTGGCGAGTCGCGAAGCCTGCAAGCTTAGCCGGAACTAGGGTTAACACCAGGAAAAGAGTCCGCCATTCGCCCAATCGCCACGCCACAGGTGAACGCCATGCCGAAACTGCCGATGTGCGCCCTCGCCCTGGCCATGCTGGCGGCCGGCGCGAATGCGCAGCCGCCGGGTGCCAGCAGCGAGGAGGATGCGCTGGCGCTGCTGCGCCAGGCGCAGGCTTATCTGAAGGCCAACGGCCTGGCCAAGGCCACCGCCGAGTTCAACCGCCTCGACAGCCCCTTCAACAGCCGGAGCGCCATCAACCCGCATGGCGATCTCTACCTCTACAGCGTCGCGCCCGACGGTTTCCAGGCGGTGCATGGCAAGAATCCCAAGATCCGCGGCAAGGTGATGATCGAGATGCGCGACGCCGATGGCTTCTACCTGATCCGCGAATTCGTGCGCCTGTGCTTCCACACCAAGGAGGGCAAGGGCTGGGTGCCATACAAATGGCCGCATCCCATCACCAAGCAGGTGGAGCCCAAGCGCGGCTATGTGGAACGGGTGCCCGAGCTGCCCGAGCTGTGCCTGGGCACCGGCATCTATCGCTAGCATGCCGACCCTGACGCCCCTGCTGAAATCGCTGAACGAGGGTTCACGCGGCGCGCGCCTGGTGCTGCTGCTGTTTGCCGCGCTGATGATGGCAGCGATCGTGGCGCAGACCTGGCTGGCGATCCGCCAGGACCAGGCCATGACGCTGCAGGCCGAGCGCGAGCATGGCCTCACGGCGGTGCGCCTGCTGGAGGAGCATGCCAAGCAGATCCTCACCGACGCCGACGGCAATATCAACTCGCTGATGCGCGCCATCGAGTTGGAGCGGCGCGAGCAGCCCGCCAGCGACGCGCTGATACGTTCGGTGCTGACGCGCGCCCAGCCCTTCAACCGCATCCTCACCTCCTTCCAGTTCGTCAACACCCAGGGCGCGGCCGCGGTCAGCACGACCGACTACCCGGCCTACCAGACCGACGCCGACGACCGCGGCTACATCGGCTACCTGCTCAAGCACCCGCTGCAATCGGCGCCGGTGCTGGGCCGGCCCTTCCCGCGCTACTACGACGGCGAGCTGATCCTGCCGCTGGCGCGCAACTACGCCAGCGCGGACGGCGAGTACCACGGCGTGCTGAGCACCGACATCAGCGTGGCCTATTTCAGCAAGTTCTACCGCCACATCGCCGAAGACAGCCACGCCCTCGTCTCGCTGCTGTCGCACGAGGGCTTTCTGATCGTGCGCACCCCGCACAAGGACAGTTATGTGGGTCTGGATGTCTCGGCCTCGCCCACCTTCGCGCGGCTGCGCGGCGCCGCCGAGGAGGGCATGTTCGAGGGCAGCAACTTCCTCGACGAGGAGGGCCTCACGCCGCGCCTGTACTTCTACAAGAAGGTGGAGGGCTATCCGCTCACCGCCATCTATGCGCGTGCGATGGACGAGGTGCTGGCGGGCTGGCATATCCGCAGCCGCGACCGTATCGCCTTCGGCGCCGCCATGCTGCTGTTCGTGGGCCTGCTGAGCTTTTTCCTGCTGCGCCATATCCGCCGGCTCGAAAGCTCGCGCATCTCGCTCAAGCAGAGCCAGGCCAAGTTCGCCAACATCTTCCAGCATTCGCCCGTGCCGCTGGCGCTGGTGCGGCTGGCCGACGATTGCTTCATCGAGGCCAACGAGGCCTTTCTGACGCTGTTCGCCTACCGGGCCGAGGACTTCATCGGCCGCACGCCGCTGCAGCTGGGCATCTGGGCCGACTATGCGGACCGCCAGCCCTATCTGGAGCTGCTGGACCGCGATGGCCGCCTCAGCGAGTACGAGGTGACGCTGGTGAACCAGCGCGGCGAATTCATGCGCTGCGTGGTCTCGGCCCAGGTGTTCGAGTCCGACGAGGGCCGCATCCTGATCTTCTCGCCGGTGGACGTGACCCAGCAGCGCGCCGCCGAGGGCCGGCTGCGCCAGCTCGAGCTGCAGCTGCGCGAGGCGCAGAAGATGGAGGCCATCGGCACGCTGGCCGGCGGAATCGCGCACGACTTCAACAACATCCTCGCGGCCATCCTGGGCAATGTGGGCATGGCGCGCCAGGACGTGCCCAAGAGCCATCCGGTGCGCGGCTTCCTGGACGAGATCAACAAGGCGGCGGTGCGCGCGCGCGGCCTGGTGCAGCAAATCCTCGCCTTCAGCCGCCGCCAGCCGCACCAGATGCTGGCCCAGCCCTTGCGCCCCATCGTGGCGGAGACGCTCAGCCTGCTGCGCGCCACCCTGCCCGCCCGCGTGGCCCTGGACGCCCAGCTCAGCGACGAGCCCCTGGTGGTCGCGGCCGATGCCACCCAGCTGCAACAGGTGCTGATGAATCTCTGCACCAACGGCTGGCACGCGCTGGTCGGCAGCACCGGACGCCTCACGGTCGGTTGCGCGCGCCTGCACCTGGGCGGCAACGCCGATGCGCGCCTGTCCCAGCTGCCGCGCGGCGACTACGCCCATCTGTGGGTGGCCGACACCGGCGTCGGCATGTCGGAGGAATTGCAGGCGCGCATCTTCGAGCCCTTCTTCACCACCAAGCCGGTGGGCCAGGGCACTGGCCTGGGTCTGGCGGTGGTGCATGGCATCGTGGCCGCGCACCAGGGTGCCATCACGGTGGACAGCCAGCTCGGCCAGGGCACCACCTTCCACATCCTGCTGCCCCTGGTGGACGAGGTGGCCGCCGATTACGAGGCCCCCAGCTCCCAGGCCGCGGTGCTGGATGGCGGCGGCCAGGAGCATGTGCTCTACCTCGATGACGACGAGGTGATGCTGCTGATGGTGGAGCGCCTGCTCAAGCGCGCCGGCTACCGCGTCAGCTGCTGCCAGCAGGCGGGCGAGGCGCTCACCCTGCTGGCCGACCAGGCGCAGGGCGTGGACCTCTTCATCACCGACTTCAACATGCCCGAGATGTCCGGCCTGGAGGTGGCCGAGCTGGTGGCCGAGCTACGCCCGGGCCTGCCGGTGCTGATCAGCTCGGGCTTCATCACCGACGAGCTGCTGGCCGGGGCCCAGCGCGTCGGCGCGCGCGCGGTGCTGCAAAAGCAGAACACGCTGGAAGAGCTGCCGGGCCTGATCAGGCGCACCCTGCAGGGCTAAACTTCGCCCCCCCATGCAAATCAGCAGCTTCCGCCAGCGCCTGCGCGCGCTGGGCGCCAACCCCCAACACGAGCAGCGCGTGCTGCGCGACTGGCTGCTGGGCCGCGGCCATGAGGCCGGGCGCCGCAAGCTGGAGGACTTTCTGCCGCTGCGCCTGCGCGAGGCCCTGCCCGCCCTGGATGCCGAGCTGCAGGGCCTGGCAAGGCTGGTCTCCAGCCACTCGGGCGAGGACGGTTCGGCGCGCCTGCTGGTGGGCCTGGCCGACGGCCAGACGGTGGAAAGCGTGCTGCTGCCGCGCGCGGGCCTGTGCGTCTCCAGCCAGGTGGGTTGCGCGGTGGGCTGCCAGTTCTGCATGACCGGGCGCGACGGCCTGCTGCGCCAGCTCACGAGCGGCGAGATGCTGGCCCAGCTGGTGCTGGCGCGCACGCAGCGGCCGGTCAAGAAGGTCGTGTTCATGGGCATGGGCGAGCCCTCGCACAACCTCGACAACGTGCTGGAGGCCATCGAGCTGATGGGCACGCTGGGCAATATCGGCCACAAGAACCTGGTGTTCTCCACGGTGGGCGACCCGCGCGCCTTCGAGCGCTTGCCGCAAGGCGTGGTCAAACCCGCGCTGGCGCTCTCGCTGCATACCAGCAAGGCGGCGCTGCGCGAGCGTCTGCTGCCGCGCGCGCCGCGCCTCACGCCCGAGGAGCTGGTGGCGGCCGGCGAGCACTATGCGCGCAGCAGCGGCTACCCGATCCAGTACCAATGGACCCTGCTGGAGGGCATCAACGATGGCCCCGACGAGCTCGACGGCATCGTGCGTCTGCTCAAGGGCAAGTACGGCATCCTCAACATGATTCCCTACAACAGCGTGCCCGAGCTGCCCTTCCAGCGCCCCAGCTGGGAGCGGGCGCGCGCCATCGCGGCTGAGCTGCACCAGCGCGGCGTGCTCACCAAGCTGCGCGACTCGGCCGGTCAGGACGTGGACGGCGGCTGCGGGCAGCTGCGCGCCAGGGCGCTGCAAGGCGAGGCGCAGCCGGTGCGGCTGGCGCCGCGGGCGCGCGGCGACGCCGCGCGGCGGTGAATTAGTTCACGCCACGGGCGCTCGCATCGGCGTCCTCCCCCGCGCCTGGGGGGCGGTTCGTGGGTTTCGTCACTGAGACGGGGCGCACGCGGCGACGATACTCGCGCCAACCTTCAACACCAGACCACACACCATGAAGCGCCGCCTGCTCGCCATCGCCTCGTTCGCCATCGCCTGTGGCGCCCAAGCCAGCGTCATCAGCTTCGAGACCGCCACCTCGGGTGCTGGAGCGCAGGCCAGCGCGGCGGCCTATCTCAGCGTCGTGAGCGGCGCGATGGCCGATGCCAGCCATCAGCAAACGGTGCTGAGCCTGTATGACGGCGTGAGCAACCACTCGGTGTTCGGCGGCAGCGTCAGCAACGTGGCCTATATGTCGACCATCGACTTCGGCGTCAGCGATGCCCTGGCCGGCCTGTGGTCGCTACGCGCCGGGGTCGACTTCGGCCACGGCGGCGCCATATTCCTGGACGGCGTCGCCTTGGGCTACAAGAGCACCGACATGTGGTGGGGCGGCAGCTACGCCGATGTGAACCAGTCCTTCCAGTTCAGCAACGTCAGCATCGCCGCCGGCAATCATCAGCTCAAGATCGTGGGCCTGGAAGGCTGCTGCGATGGCGGCACGCAGGCGCAGTTCGCCACCAACGGCCGCAGCTTCCAGACCTTTGGTGCCAACGACGGCCTGGTGCAGCGCGTGCCCGAGCCCGGCACCCTGGCCCTGCTGGCGGGCAGCCTGGGGGCCTTTGGCCTGAGCCGCCGCCGCAAGCGCTGAGGCGCGGCGCTTTCGCCTAGATGCCCTTCGCCACCAGGCGCAGCAGCTGAAAATGCACGCCCGCGCTCTTGGGCTGCACTGAGACCATGCGGAAGTCCTTGTCGGTGCCCACCTTGTAGACGCGCGAGCCGGGCTTGGGCGTTTCGTCGCCACAGCTCAGGGCATCGTCATCGCCGCGCTTGTGCTTCGCCGCGCGCCTGGGCTGAGGCTTGCTGCAATCCAGCACCTCGCCGTACTGCGCCAGGGCGTCCTGGTAGAACGCCGCCACCGTATCCAGCGCATCGCCGCTGGCGAATTTGCGCACCTGCAGCTTGAAGCCGAGGCTGCCACCCCACAGGCCCAGGGTCACGGCCGCCTTGTCGTCGGCCTTGTCGCGCTGCTCGGTCGCGCCCGGGTAGGCCGGCAGACCGATCTCGCTCAGGGAGGCCTGCTCGCGCAATTCGACCCCGGCCTTGAAGCCCTCCGCCTGGGCCGGCAGGGCCACCAGGCAGGCGGCGCTGAGCAGGGCAAGGCCGAGGGTGGGGGCAAACAGATGGCGGCTGGCGCTTGGCATGGTGAGTCTCCTTGACAGGCCCCGCCACCAAGCGGCTGCCCATGGCTGCGCACTCTAGGGAAGATGGCTGCTGGCGGCAGCCGGCTTGCGACCAGCTGCACGCCGCGCGGCATGAGCGGCATGGACGTCGCACAGCGCGGCGTCCCTACAATGGCGCCAGGCCCCGCTTCGGGGCTGAACTCATTTGTGCGCTATGCAGCTGCCCCTGATCTCCCCCGGCAAGAAATTCAACCAGCCCCGCCCCACCGGCTCGGCCGATGCCCTGCTGCTGGCGCGTTTCATCCGCCAGCAGCGCGAGGCCGGCCGGCTCAGCGCCATCGTCACGGCCGAGCCGGGCGATACCCAGCGCCTCGAAGACGAGCTCAAGTTCTTCGCCCCCGAGCTGCGCGTGGCGGTGTTCCCCGACTGGGAGACCCTGCCCTACGACACCTTCAGCCCGCACCAGGACCTGATCTCCGAGCGCCTGGCCACGCTCTGGCAGCTGCTGCAGTCGCAGGGCTTGCCCATGGACCAGCGCGAGGTCGACGTGGTGCTGCTGCCCGCCACCACGGCCCTCACGCGCCTGGCACCGCCGAGTTTCCTGGCCGCCACCACCTTCAATTTCAAGCTCAAGCAGCGCCTGGACGAGGCCAGCCTGAAGTCCCAGCTGACCCTGGGCGGCTACAGCCATGTGAGCCAGGTGGTCTCGCCGGGCGAGTACGCGGTGCGCGGTGGCCTGATCGACCTGTTCCCGATGGGCTCGCCGGTGCCTTACCGGGTTGATCTGTTCGGCGACGAGGTGGACTCGATCCGCACCTTCGACCCCGACAGCCAGCGCAGCCTTTACCCTGTGCCCGAGGTGCGCCTGTTGCCTGGCCGCGAATTCCCCATGGACGAGGCAGCGCGCCAGTCCTTCCGCGCGCGCTGGCGCGAGAAGATGGACGGCGACCCGACCAAGTCGCGCCTCTACAAGGACATGGCCCAGGGCATCGCCACGGCGGGCATCGAGTACTACCTGCCGGTGTTCTTCGAGCAGACCGCCACCATCTTCGACTTCCTGGGCAGCGATTGCGCCCTGGCCCTGCATGGCGAGGTGGACGAGGCACTGAAGCGTTTCTGGACCGACACGCGCGAGCGCCATCGCTTCCTGCAGCACGACCCCGAGCGGCCGCTCTTGCCGCCCGAGGAGATCTTCCTGCCAGTGGAAGACTTCTTCAGCCTGACCCACCCCCATGCGGTGCTGGCAGTGCGCGGCAGCGAGCCGGTGGACTACGCCCGCCCCCTGCCCGATGTGAGCGTGGAGCGCGGCGCGCAGGAGCCGCTGGCGCGCCTGGCCGCGCACCTGAAGAGCACGCCGCACCGCGTGCTGCTGCTGGCCGAGAGCGAAGGCCGGCGCGAGAGCCTCTTGGAGCTGCTACGCGACAACAAGATCGATCCGCCCTCGGTATCAGGTCTTGCCGAGTTCGAGGCCTCGGACGAGAAGTTCGCCATCACCGCCGCGCCGCTGGCGGCCGGCTTCTTCTGGTACGAGCCGGATGGTGGCAACGTCATCCAGCTCTTCACCGAGACCGAGCTGTTCGCCACCACGCCGACGACGCGCCGGCGCCGCAAGCAGGAGCAGGTCAGCGACGTCAACGCGCTCATCAAGGACCTCTCCGAGCTCAAGGTGGGCGACCCTGTGGTGCATGTGAACCATGGCATCGGGCGCTACCAGGGCCTGATCAATATCGACATCGGCGACGGCGCTTCCGAGTTCCTGCACCTCGAGTACGCCGACAAGGCCACGCTCTATGTGCCGGTGGCCCAGCTGCACTTGATCAGCCGCTACACCGGCGTGAGCGCCGAGGAGGCGCCGCTGCACCGGCTCGGGTCGGGCCAATGGGAGAAGGCCAAGCGCCGCGCGGCCGAGCAGGTGCGCGACACCGCGGCCGAGCTGCTCAACCTCTACGCCCGCCGGGCCGCCCGCGAGGGCCATGCCTTCCGCTATTCGCCGCACGACTACGAGGCCTTCGCCGCCAGCTTCGGTTTCGAGGAAACGCCCGACCAGCGCGCCGCCATCCATGCGGTGATCCAGGACATGATCTCGCCCAAGCCCATGGACCGCCTGGTCTGCGGCGACGTGGGCTTCGGCAAGACCGAGGTGGCGCTGCGCGCCGCCTTCGTCGCGGTGATGGGCGGCAAGCAGGTGGCGCTCTTGGCGCCCACCACGCTCTTGGCCGAGCAGCATTACCAGAACATCGCCGACCGCTTCGGCAAATGGCCGGTGAAGGTGGCGGAGATGAGCCGCTTCCGCTCGGCCAAGGAGATCAAGGCCGCGATGGAGGGCCTGGCCGACGGCACCATCGACATCGTCATCGGCACCCACAAGCTGCTCTCGCAGGAGGTCAAGTTCAACCGCCTGGGCCTCTTGATCATCGACGAGGAACACCGCTTCGGTGTGCGCCACAAGGAGGCGATGAAGGCGATGCGCGCCGAGGTCGACGTGCTGACGCTCACCGCCACGCCGATCCCGCGCACCCTGGGCATGGCGCTGGAAGGCCTGCGCGACCTCAGCGTGATCGCCACCGCGCCGCAGCGCCGCCTGGCCATCAAGACCTTTGTGCGCGCCGAGAGCAGCGGCACCATCCGCGAGGCGGTGCTGCGCGAACTCAAGCGCGGCGGCCAGGTCTACTTCCTGCACAACGAGGTCGAGACCATCGAGAACCGGCGCCAGAAGCTGGAGGAGCTCTTGCCCGAGGCGCGCATCATCGTCGCCCATGGCCAGATGCCCGAGCGCGAGCTGGAGCGGGTGATGCGCGAGTTCGTGGGCGGCAAGCACAACGTGCTGCTGTGCTCCACCATCATCGAGACCGGCATCGACGTGCCCACCGCCAACACCATCGTGATCAGCCGCGCCGACAAGTTCGGCCTGGCCCAGTTGCACCAGCTGCGCGGCCGCGTCGGCCGCTCGCACCACCAGGCCTATGCCTATCTGATGGTGCCGGACATCGAGGGCCTCACCAAGCAGGCAGCGCAGCGCCTGGAGGCCATCCAGGCGATGGAGGAGCTGGGCTCGGGCTTCTACCTCGCGATGCACGATCTGGAGATCCGCGGCGCCGGCGAGGTGCTGGGCGAGAACCAGAGCGGCAACATGATGGAAGTCGGCTTCCAGCTCTACAACGAGATGCTCTCGGAAGCGGTGCGCTCGCTCAAGGCCGGCAAGGAGCCCGACCTGCTCTCGCCGCTCTCGGCCACCACCGAGATCAATCTGCACGCCCCGGCCCTGCTGCCCGACGCCTATTGCGGCGACGTGCATGTGCGGCTCTCGCTCTACAAGCGCCTGGCCACGGCCGACAAGCCAGCGCAGATCGACGCCATGCTGGAAGAGATCACCGATCGCTTCGGCAAGCTGCCGGCGCAGGGCCAGACCCTGTTTGACACGCACCGCCTGCGCGTGCTGGCCAAGCCCTATGGCGTGGCCAAGATCGACGCCGCGCCCACGGTGATGAACATCAACTTCCGCCCGAATCCGCCCATCGACGCGATGCGCGTGATCGAGCTGGTGCAGAAGAACAAGACCATCAAGCTGGTAGGCAACGACAAGCTGCGCATCGACAAGGCGCTGAGCGACCCCAAGGACCGCGCGCAAGCGATCCGTGAGGTGCTGCGCCTCCTCGGCAACCCGATCAAGCAAGACTGACAGATATGCAAGACCTGACCCTCGTGACCCAAGGCTTCACGCCCCCGCTGCGTTTGAGCGACTACAAGCTCGCCGCCTTCGACATGGACTCGACCCTGATCAATATCGAGTGCATCGACGAGATCGCCGATGCCGCCGGTCGCAAGGCCGAGGTGGCCGCCATCACCGAGGCCGCGATGCGCGGCGAGATCAGCGATTTCAAGGACAGCCTGCGCCGCCGCCTGGCCCTGCTCAAGGGCGTGCCCGTCGCGGCGCTGGAGGCCGTGCTGAAGGAGCGCCTGCACTTCAACCCGGGCGCACGCGAACTCTGCGCGGCGCTCAAGGCCGCCGGGCTCAAGCTGGTGCTGGTGTCGGGCGGCTTCACCTTCTTCACCCGTTACGTCGCCGCCGAGCTGGGCATGGACTGGGTGCGCAGCAATGAACTGGAGATCGTCGACGGCGCCCTCAGCGGCGGCCTGTTGATGCAGGCCTGGGGCGAGATCTGCGACGGCGAGGAAAAGCGCCGCATGCTGCTGCAATGCGCGGCCGAGATCGGCGCCCTGCCGGGCGAATGCATCGCGGTGGGCGATGGCGCCAACGACCTGCCCATGATGGGCGCGGCCGGTCTCTCGGTGGCCTACCACGCCAAGCCCAAGGTGCGGGCGCAGGCCATGGTGGCGATCAACGAAGGCGGGCTGGACCGGCTGCTGAGCCTGTTCCAGCCCCGGGCCGCCTGACCGGGCTTAACGCCGGCGCCGCGCCAGAAAGCCCACCGCCACCAGACCGGCCAGCAACATCGCATAGCTGGACGGCTCGGGCACCTGCGGCGTGAAGCCGCCGCCGTTGTTGCCGAAGTCCCAGTTGGTGTTCTGCGCATCGACGGTGGCGGAATTGAACACGGTGCCAAAGATGCTCACCCCGCCCAGGCCGTCCTGCTGCGCGCCGGAGTCCAGCGAGGCACCGTAGGGCAACTCGATCGAGCTGATCTTGCCGGTGTTGAAGAAGTCCGCCGTGCCATTCGACCAGGCGGTGTTGTACTGGTAGAGGTCGATCGAGAACGGCGTGCCGTACTGGAACAGCAGCTTCTTGAACACCGTCCTGGAGCCGCTCCAGTCGGGATCGCCGGCCGCCGCGTTGACGTAGAAATCGCTCTGGTAGCTGACGCCGGCGGTGTCGGTGAAGGACGAGTGCGCGCGCGCCGTCAGGCTGGCCGAACTCGACCAGTTTGGATCGCTGAGACCCGGGAAGCTGCCATCCACCGTGAGGCCAACCAGGATGGCGCCATAGCTGCCCAAGGGCCGGTCCGCCGTGGGCGCGATATACATCTGCTGGCTCCACGAGGCATAGGCGTAGGCGCTCAGGTTGCTGTTGGGCGAGTTGGCCAGGTTCGCGCCCGCGTCCACGGTGCTGACCTGTATCGCGGTGCGCAGCTTCAGGCCATCGGCCTCGGCCTTGCCCTGGTAGGCAAAACCGTACTGGCCGTTGCTGGTGACGATGTCGTAGATCGGATCGCCGGTGCCGCCATTGCCGGCCGGCACGCTGTAGTTGATGCTGGCAACACCGGTGGAGGTCTGCCCGGCCTGCAGCCCGCGGTAGTCCGCGGGCAGGTTGAGCTGGAAGCTGACGTCGCCCAGCAAGGGGCTGGAATAGCTGGTGTAGATATAGCCGTAGACCTGCGCATAACTGCTGAAGCTCAGCTCGGGATTGGCACTCACGGCCGATGCGCCCAGCAGGATGGCCAGTGGCAGGGCCACACGCAAGTTCGAACGAGCCGCCATCGAGACCGCGCGCAATGCGCCGCAAATGTGCTGCATGCTGAACTCCCTGAGTTTGGTAGGTGCCGGCGCATCCTATGCCTCTTTGCAAGCCACACGGGCCCCTAAGGCGTGGGACCGACGTCCCCTGTGCGGGCGACGGCTGCAGCGCCGGCGCGCGACCGGTCGAGGCCGGCACGCGCCCAGTGCGGCCGGCTTCGCGCCGGCGCAGCACCTTGCCGCTATGCTGGCAGGGCGATGCCAGCCTTCGGAACTACTCGTTTGCGGCCCTGGCGCCCGAAGCAATGGGTGCTGGCAGGCTTGCTGTTCGCGGCCATCGGCGGCGCGACGTGCCGGGCGCAGGCGCCCGAGCGGCCCGAGCTGGTGTTCATCGCGCCCACCAGCAACACCCTGCCGCTGGCGGAATTCGAGGGCAACCGGCTGCGCGCCGGCATTCTGAAGGATCTGGGTGAAGCCATCGCCGCGCGCCTGCAGCGGCGCGCACGCTTTCTGCCCCTGCCCAGCAGGCGCGTGCGCGCGGCCCTGCGCGACGGTGAGGCCGATGGCCTCTGCTATGTGATTCCGGGCTGGCTCGATGGCCAGCACGACTGGAGCAGCGTCGTCATTCCGGACGCCGCGCTGCTGGCCGGCACGCAGCAGGCGCCCGAGCTGGCGCAGCTGCAGGAGCTGGAGGGCCAGGCGATCGGCACGGTGGTGGGCTACCGCTACCCAGAGGTCGAAGCCCTGCTGGGCGCGGGCTTTGTGCGCGACGACGCCCCCACCATGCTGGCCAATCTGCGCAAGCTGGCGGCGCAGCGCCTGCCCTACGCCCTGGCCGAGCGCACCTCGCTGGCCTACTTCCTGCGCCAGCACCCCGAGGCCGGGCTCAGGACCGTGCTGACGCTCGGGCGCATCGACGCGCGCTGCGCCTTTTCACGCAAGGCCAGGCTGCCATTCGGCCAGGTCAACCAGGCCATCGACGACTTGCTCGCCGATGGCTCGGTGGAGCGCATCCTGTCGCGCTATCGCTGAGGGTGGGTCAGCGCAGCGCTCGCGCGCTGATCACCACCCCGTCGGCATCGGCGTACAGCCATTCGCCCGGCCGCATCCAGCAGCCGTGCAGTTGCAGCGGCAGGTCCGCCGAACCCTGGCCCTGGCGATCGGTGGGCATGGGCACATGGCCCAGCGCCAGGATGCCGGTCTGGGCCTGGCGCAGTTCGGCCAGGTCGCGCACGCAGCCATGGATCAGCAGGCCGGCCCAGCCGTTGCGCGCCGCCGCCGCCGCCAGATTGCCGCCCAGCAGGGCGCGCCGCATCGAGGCGCCGCCGTCCACCACCAGCACGCGGCCCTGGCCGGGGCTTTCCACCGCGGCCTTCACCAGGCTGTTGTCGTCCAGGCAACGCACCGTGCTGATGAGGCCCGCAAAGCTGTCCAGCGCACCATAGCTACGGTACAGGCCGCCAGGGATGACGCGGAAGTCGCCGCTGGCATCGTTCTTGTGGGCATCGCAGAAGTCGCAGGTCGAGAATGGCTGCGCCATGGTCAGGGCTCCAGAGTGGTCAAGCTTGGTTCGGATCGGCCAGCACGCGCACCTGGGCGCCATGCAGGCTCACCACCTGGCCGGCGCGGATCTTGGCGGTCTTGCGCGCCTCGGGCCGGCCATCCACCTGCACCATGCCCTCGGCCACCATCATGCGGGCGCGCCCGCCGCTCTCGGCCAAGCCGGTGGCCTTGAGCAGGCTGTCCAGCGGGATGAACTCACCGCGCAATTCGAAATCAATCTTTTCCATGCCCCGATTGTCCCAGACGCTGGCGTGCCGCCTCGCGGATGCTGCTCAGCGTGGCCCGGCTGGTCGAGACATCGGTGGCCAGGCGCAGATGGATCAGCGTCGGCTTGCCGGCCTGCAGCGCCGCATCCAGCGCCGCGGCGAATTCCTCGGTGCGATCAACGCGTGCGGCGGCGAAACCATAGGCCAGCGCCAAGGCGGCGAAGTCGGGGTTGAAGAGATCGCTGCCCGAGACCCGCCCGGGGTACTCGCGCTCCTGGTGCATGCGGATGGTGCCGTAGGTACCGTTGTCCACCACCACGCTGATGAGCTTGCGCGCGCCATAGCCGGTGGCGGTAGCGAGCTCCTGGCCGTTCATCAGGAAGTCGCCGTCGCCGGCGATATTGACCACCCAGCGCTGTGGGTCCAGCAGGCTGGCCGCCACCGCGGCCGGCAGGCCATAGCCCATCGCGCCGCTGGTGGGTGCGAGCTGGGTGCGGCCATGCTGCTGCAGCGCCGGGTATTGATGGAAGCGGTGCAGCCAGCCGCTGTAGTTGCCGGCGCCATTGGTGAACACCGTGCCCTCGGGGCAGCGGCTGGACAGCAGCTTCACCACCTCGGCCATGTCCAGCGGGCTCACCGCCTGCGGCACGAGATTGGCCTGGTAGTCGGCATGCGCCTGGGCGGTCCAGTCGCCCCAGGGCAGCGAGGACGGCGCGGCCAGGGTTTCGAGCGCCTGGGCGGCACAGGACATGCTGGCATTGATGAGCAGATCGGCCGCATAGACGCGGCCCAGTTCCTCCGCGCCGGCGTGGATGTGCACCAGGGTCTGGGCCGGGCGCGGCGCCTGCAGCAAGGTGTAGCCGCCGGTGGTCATTTCGCCCAGGCGCGGGCCGATGGCGATGACCAGATCGGCCTCGCGCACGCGCGCCGCCAGCTTGGGATTGATGCCGATGCCGACGTCGCCGGCGTATTGCGGATGGCGGTTGTCGAACAGGTCCTGGAAGCGGAAGGCGCAGCCCACCGGCAGGCGCCAGTCCTCGGCAAAGCGTTGCAGCGCGGCGCAGCTCTCGGGCGTCCAGCCGCCGCCGCCGGCCAGCACGAAGGGGCGCTTGGCGGCCAGCAGCTTCTCGCGCAGATCGGCCAGGGCGGCAGGCGCGGGCCAGGCCTGGGCGGCCTCGGCGCGGGCCAGCACCGGGGCGCTGGTGCTGCGCGTCAGCATGTCCTCGGGCAGCACCAGCACCACCGGGCCGGGCCGGCCCTGCATGGCGGTATGGAAGGCGCGCGCCACGTACTCGGGCAGGCGATCGGGGTCGTGCACCTCGCCCACCCACTTGGCCATGCCCAGCGTGCCGGGGCCGAACATCTGGCGGTAATCGACCTCCTGGAAGGCCTCGCGGTCGCGCTGGTCGCTGGCCACCTGGCCGATGAACAGCACCATGGGCGTGGAGTCCTGGAAGGCGGTGTGCAGGCCGATGCTGGCATTGGTCGCGCCGGGGCCACGCGTCACGAAGCAGATGCCGGGCCGGCCCGTCAGCTTGCCCTGGGCCTCGGCCATGAAGGCCGCCCCGCCCTCCTGCCGGCAGGCGATGAAGCGAATCTGTTCACGATGCTCGTGAAAGCCGTCTAGCACGGCCAGATAGCTTTCGCCGGGCACGCCGAAGGCGCTGTCCACGCCCTGGGCGATGAGGGCCTCGACCAGCGCATGGCCGGCCAGTCGGGACGAGGGGGTGTTGGGGGTAGTCGTCGTCATGCCGGCGACTGTAGCGCCGGCTTCAGGCGCTTTTCCTGCGGACAAGCCCCACCATGCTGGCCGCCATGATGCTCATCAACAAAGCGAACGCCGCGCCGTAGAAGATGCCGCCCGCCAGGCCGCGGTCCATCAGCGCGCCAAAGACCGGCGCGCCCACCGCAAAGCCCACGTCCAGGCCCGAGTACACCGTGCCATAGACGCGGCCGGTGGCGCCGGGCGGCGCTGCACGCTTGATCAGCATGTCGCGCGCGGGGCCGGCCAGGCCGGTGCCAAATCCCGCCAGCGCGGCAACACCGGCGGCCAGCAGGGGCGGCAGCAGGCCGGTGGCGGCCAGCACCAGGGCCAGGGCCGCGCCCGCCATCGCGATCGAGATATTGCGCTCCAGGCTGGCCGAGCGCGCCACCCAGAAGCCGCCGATGAACATGCCCAGCGCGCCGCTGAGCATATAGCCCGTCACCACAAAGGCGGTGGCCTTGATCGGCAGACCGTAGAGGCTGGCCAGGGCCGGGCTGGCAAAGCTCTGGATCGCGCTCAGCGCCGCGGTGGTGAAGAAGAAGAAGGAGAAGCACAGCCACACCGAGGGCAGGCGCAGAAAGGCCATCGGATGCTCATCCTTGAGCGCCGCGGCGCCGGCCTTCTCATGCGCCCACTCGCCCTGGGCATCGTCGATGGCGTCGCGCTTGAGCGCCAGCAGGCCCATCACCGCCAGCGCCACCAGGGCCGTGCCCAGGCAGGCGACACGCCAGTTGCCGCTCAACTCGGCAATGCCGATGGCGAACACCGGTGCGATGGCCCAGCCCAGATTGCCCGAGATGCCGTGCACCGAGAAGGCATGGCCCAGGCGCGGCGGCGAGACGCGCTTGTTGAGGATGGTGAAGTCCACCGGATGGAAGGGCGAGTTGCCCAGGCCGGCCAGCGCCGCGGCCAGCATCAGGCCCATGAAGCCGCCGGCCAGGCCCGCCGCCACCGAGGCCAGCACGAAGCAGCCGAGCGCGGCGAACAGCACCGGGCGCGCGCCGGTGCAGTCCACCAGAAAACCGGCCAGGGCCTGGCCGATGCCGGAGATCACGAAGAAGGTGGTGACCAAGAGGCCCAGCTCGGAATAGCTCAGGCCGAAGTCGCGGATGAAGGCCGGGAACAGCGGCGGCAGCAGCATGTGGAAGAAATGCGAAGTGCCATGGGCCAGGCCGATCAGGACTATGGTGCTGAAGTCCTTGCGCGCGGCCTCGGCCGCGGCCGGCAGGGAGAGGGTTGCGGTATGCGTCGTCATGGCCACGATATTGGCAGGATGGGTGCGGCCGAGTTGCGATAGTTCGCCAATTTCTGTTGAAATCCGGCCATGAGCCCAGCCAAGCCCCGCCAAACCCCGCCCCACCCCGCCCCGCCGCGCGCCCGCACCAGCGTGCCGCCCCTGGACCCGCTGCGCTATGCCCCCAGCATGGACCGGCCGGTGCGCGCCAAGGCCCGGCTGATGGCGCACCACATGGACATCCAGGCCCATCACCACGACTGGGGCCAGCTGGTGTTCTCGATCAATGGCGTGGTGCGCGTCAACACCGCGCATGCCACCTTTCTGGTGCCGCCCTCGCGCGCCGTGTGGATACCGCCGCGCGTGGTGCACGCGGTGACGGCGGTGGAACGCTGCGACCTGCGCACGCTCTATCTGCATGGCAGCGCGGGCGAAGCCGGCGGGGCCCAGGGTGTCTGGGCCGACTGTCGCGTGCTGGAGGTGTCGCCGCTGCTGCGCGAGCTGGTGCTGCAGCTGGCTATCCACCCGGAGGATCCCGAGGGCCCCGCCACCACGCCGCAGGACCAGGCACGCGAGCGCTGCATTGCCAGCCTGGTGCTGGACGAACTCGGCCGCGCCAGCTGCCTGCGCCTGGGCGTGGACCTGCCGCAGGACGCGCGCCTGCGCAAGCTCTGCGAGGCCGTGCTGGCCAACCCGGTGCGCCATGCCGCGCTGGCCGACTGGGCCGCCGAGGTGGGGGCCAGCGAGCGCACCATCTCGCGCCTGTTCCGCGAGCAACTGGGCAGCAGCTATGCGCAATGGCGCTCGCAGGCGCTGCTGGCCCATGCCCTCGCGCTGGCGGCGCGCAAGCGCCCGATGAGCCTGATCGCAGCCGAGCTGGGCTATGGCAGCGCCAGCGCCTTCACCGCCATGGTCAAGCGCACCGTGGGCATGCCGCCGAGCCGCTTCTTTGCCGAGGCCTGAATCAATCGTGAGCCCCCACACTCATTTCGTTTCACTGCCCCCACGGGGGCTTCAGCCGCCTTGAGGCGGCTCGGCGGCGGCTGAGCCGCGGCTCTCAGCGATAGCGCGCCTGGGTGTCGCGCCAGGCCGCGCTCTTGGCCACCCGGTTGACCGCGCCCAACAGGCGCTCGGCACTCAGCTGGGTGCGCTCGGCCAGCAGGCAATGCGTGTTCACCGAGTCCACCGTCTGCAGCAGGCGCAGCTGCTTGTCGGCCGGCAGGCTTTTGTTGAAGGCCACCGCCGTGTAGCGATTCGCCACCGCCAGCGCGGTACGGCCGCGCAGCAGCTTTTCCAGCACGCTTTCCTGCGTGGGCGCCTCGTCGGCCTGCAGATGGCCCTTGGCCAGCCAGGGTGCCAGGCTGGGGTAGTGATAGTCCACCACCACGCCCAGGCTGAGCTGTCGCGCGGCCTCCAGGTCGACCTGGCCGTTCTTGAGCGGGCCGGCAAAGGTCGGGCCGGCCAGCAGCACATCGTCCAGCGCCAGCAGCGGCAGGCTCCAGCGCGCCGCCGGCGGCACCTTGGCAAACCAGCGCGGGCTGACGAAGCAATGCATGTCGATCTTGCCCTCGGCCAGCGCCGCGTCGACGCGGCGCGGCGGCAAGGGGATGTAGACCGCCTCGGCCTTGGCCTCGCGCGCAATCTGCTCCATCAGCTCGTAGAGCAGGCCGCCGCGCAGCTCGCCGTCCTGCACCAACGAGAACGGCGGCGCCCAGGCCTGACCCAGCGCGAAGCGGATCTGCTCGGCCGCCTGGGCTGCCGCGCCCAGACAGAGCAGCAGCAGACAGGCGCACAGACGCAAGGGCCATGAGCGGCTTGGGCGCATGCCTGGCTTCGACGGTATGGGCTCCCCCTCACTTCGCATGGGCGACAGTCTAGCCTGACGCCAGGGTTTGCCCTGCTGGGCTACCATGGCGACCCGGCCCCGCAGGGCTCAGAGTGCAAGCGCAAGCGCAAAGAAGATGGATCAGGTTCTCTACGACTACACCCGCCAGGACGCCGAAGGCCAGAGCTGCACGGCCCATGCCTGGGCCAAGGTGCCCGCCCCGCTCAACAAGCCGCAGCGCGAGGCCCTGAAGCAGCGCGCCGCCGAACTGCTGCGCGCCCACAACGCCGTGCTGGTGGCGCATTTCTATGTGGACGGCGACTTGCAGGACCTGGCCCTGGCCACCGGCGGCTGCGTGTCCGATTCGCTGGAAATGGCGCGCTTCGGCCGCGACCATCAGGCCAGCACCCTGGTGGTGGCGGGCGTGCGTTTCATGGGCGAGAGCGCCAAGATCCTCAGCCCCGAAAAGCGCGTGCTGATGCCCGACCTGGACGCCACCTGCTCGCTCGACCTGGGCTGCCCGGCCGACGACTTTGCGGCCTTCTGCGACGCCCACCCCGACCGCACCGTGGTGGTCTATGCCAACACCAGCGCGGCGGTGAAGGCGCGTGCCGACTGGATGGTCACCAGCTCCTGCGCGCTGGACATCGTCAGCGAGCTGAAGGCGCGTGGCGAGAAAATTCTGTGGGCACCGGACCGGCACCTCGGCCGCTACATCCAGGAGCAGACCGGCGCCGACATGCTGATGTGGAACGGCGCCTGCATCGTGCACGACGAGTTCAAGGGCCTGGAGCTGGAGCTGCTGCGCGAGAAGCACCCCGGCGCGCTGATCCTGGTGCACCCCGAGTCGCCGCAAAGCGTGGTGGCCCAGGCCGACGTGGTGGGCTCGACCTCGGCGCTGATCAAGGCGGTGGTGGAAGGCAAGGCGCAGGAGTACATCGTCGCCACCGACAACGGCATCCTGCACCGCATGCGCCAACTGGCACCGGGCAAGACCCTCATCGAGGCCCCCACCGCCGGCAACAGTGCCACCTGCAAGAGCTGCGCGCATTGCCCCTGGATGGCCATGAACGGCCTGCAAGGCCTGGTGGACTGCCTGGCGCATGGCGCGGGCGAGATCCTGGTGGACGAGGCCACGCGCGTGAAGGCGCTGACCTGCATCACCCGCATGCTGGACTTCACCGCTGCGCGCCGCGCGCAGGCGGCCGGCCTAGTGCCGGGCATCGGCGCCGCCTAGCGTTCGCTCGCCCTAGGACAAGCCCCCAGCGAATAAGCCCGTCGGGGGCTTTCTTTTTGTCCGCTAGGGCGGCTATAAACGTTCTATCGTTCCTGCCCACAACCCTGGGGACAACACCATGCAGACGGTCGACTTCACCTCGCTCTACAACCACCACGAACGCGAGGTCTTCGCCGCCGTGATGCAAGAAGCACCCCGCTTCCCGGCCATCGAGGCCGACGACGATCTGCTCTGCGACGTGGCCTGCGTGGCGCTGAACCGCCTGCCGCCGCGCTACATCCGCCATGCGGTGGATTTCTCCTTCTACCTCACCGAGCCCGAGCGCCTCGAGACCGACGCCGCCATCGCCGAAGCGGTGAGCTATGCCTTCAACTTCGTGCAGGCCCGCACCGCGCTACGCGCCAAGAAGCGCTAGCCCGCGCGGCGTGCCAGCGCTGCGCACCGCGTCATGGCTGGTGGCGGCGCTCATCTGCGCCGCGGCGCAGGCACAGCAGGCGCGCATCGTCTACGCCGACTACCGCCCCTACAGCTGGCCGGAGGCCGGCCGGGCGGCCGGCATCGAAGTGGAGATTGCCGAGGAGCTGTTCGCGCGCCGCCTGGGCCTCAAGACCCAGCATCAGATCCAGCCCTGGGCGCGCGCCCAGGCCGAGGTGGCCGCCGGCAAGGCCGACGCCTTCTTCGCCAGCAGCACACCGGAACGGCTGGAATACGCGCGCCGGGTGGGCGAGCCGCTGCTGGCCTCGCAGGTCAGCGCCTTCATGCGCCAGGATGCCGAGCCTCCGCCCGCGGGGGTTTCGCTCACCCCCACCCGGCTGTGCGCCTACCGGATCGCCGCGGTGCGCGGCAACAGCTGGGTCAAGACCCACTTGGGCTGCGGCGACTACAGCCCCGCCAGCAGCACCGAGGGCCTGGTGCGCATGCTGATGCTGGCACGCATCGACATGGTGATCGAAGACCGGCTGGTGTTCCTGGATGCGACGCAGCGCGTGCAGCCGGACGTGCAGTTCCGCGAGCATGCGCTGGGCTTCGGCAGTGCCCCGATCTACCTGCTGCTGGGCAAGCGCTCGGTCCTGCTGCCGCTGCTGCCGCGCATCGAAGCCGCGCTGGCCGCGATGCAGAAGGACGGCAGCCTCCAATCGATCCTGCTGCGGCACAGCGCCGCGCCCTGATGCCCCGGCTCAGAGCTTGCGCAGCCCGCGCTCGGCGATCAGCACGGTCGGGAAGCTGACTGGCAGGGTGCGCGGGTAGTCGCGACTGAAATGCAGGCCGCGGCTCTCGTGCCTGAGCAGCGCCGAGCGCACGATCAGCTCGGCGCAGTCGACCAGATTGCGCAGCTCCAGCAGATCGCGGTTGACGCGGAAGTTGGCGTAATAGTCGTCGATCTCGCTGCGCAGCAGGGCAATGCGGTGCAGCGCGCGCTCCAGGCGCTTGGTGGTGCGCACGATGCCCACGTAGTTCCACATCAAGAGGCGCAGCTCGTCCCAGTTGTGGGCGATCACCACCTGCTCGTCGGCGTCCTCCACCTGGCTCTCGTCCCAGGCCGGCAACGGCGCGGGGTCAAGTCTTGCCTGGCCGAGGATGTCCTCGGCGCAGGTCTGGCCCAGCACCACGCATTCCAGCAGCGAATTGCTGGCCAGGCGGTTGGCGCCGTGCAGGCCGGTGTAGGCGGTCTCGCCGACCGCGTAGACGCCCGGCAGATCGCTGCGGCCCAGCAGGTCGGTGACCACGCCGCCGCAGGTGAAGTGCACCGCCGGCACCACGGGAATCGGCTCGCGCGCGATGTCGATGCCCAGCGCCAGGCAGCGCGCATGGATGGTGGGGAAATGCTCCTTCAGGAAGGCCTCGCCCAGGTGGGTGGCGTCCAGCCACACATGGTCCAGGCCATGCTTCTTCATCTCGAAGTCGATGGCGCGGGCCACGATGTCGCGCGGCGCCAGTTCCAGGCGCTCGTCATGCGCGGCCATGAAGCGGGTGCCGTCCGGCAATTTGAGATGCCCGCCCTCCCCGCGCAGCGCCTCGGTGATCAGGAAGCTGCGCTCCTGCGGGTGGTAGAGGCAGGTCGGGTGGAACTGGATGAACTCCATGTTCGCCACCCGGCAGCCGGCGCGCCATGCCATCGCGATGCCGTCGCCGGTGGAGGTGTCGGGGTTGGTGGTGTAGCGATAGACCTTGCCGGCGCCGCCGGTGGCCAGCACCACGGCGCGCGCCGCCAGCGTCTCGACGCGCTTGGTGTCGATGTCCAGCGCGTAGATGCCGTAGCAGCGCGGCTCCTCCTCGCGCTGCACGTGGCGCGAGGTGATCAGGTCCAGCGCCATCCAGCGTTCGCGCAGGCTGATGTTGGGATGGGCCTTGGCGGCGGCCAGCAACTGGTCGTGGATGGCCTTGCCGGTGGCGTCGGCGGCGTGGGCGATGCGGCGCACCGCATGGCCGCCCTCGCGCGTCAGGTGCAGGCCCAGCGGGCCGTCGTCGTCGGGGGTGAAGGGCACGCCCTGCTGCACCAGCCACTCCACCGCCTGCGCGCTGCGCTCGGCGATGAAGCGCGCCGTGCCCTCGTCCACCAGGCCGGCGCCGGCGTCCCGGGTGTCGCGCACATGGCTCTCGATGCTGTCGTCGCGCCCCAGCACGCCGACGATGCCGCCCTGCGCCCAGGCGGTGGCGGCCTCGGTCAGCTCGCGCTTGGCCAGCACCACCACGCTCACCTGGTCGGCCAGATGCAGGGCCACCGTCAGACCGGCCAGACCGGCCCCGACGATCACCACCGGGGACGCATTCGTATCAGCAGCATGCATGAGAAGGGATTCCTGGCCAGCACGCGCTGGGTTTCAACAACAAGGGGCTTGATTCTAGGAGGGCTCAGTACTCGGACAGCACCTCATCCTGCACCTTCTGGATGAAGCGTTCTTGCTCCAGCTCACGCATCGCCGCCGTGAGTCGCGGCAGCAGGAGCTCGTGCTTCTTGTTCAGGTAGTGGAACACCGGGAAGGCCGCCAAGGCGGGCTGCAGCACGCGCACGCCGTTGAACTGATGCTGGCGCAGGCTGGCCAGACCGGATATGCGGTTGGCCAGCACGAGCTCGGTGCGCCCCAGCTCCAGCTTGGTAAACGCCTGCTGCAGGGTGGCCACCGTCTCGATCTGCATGCCCACCGTGTTCTCTTCGATGACCTTGATGCCCTTCACGAAACCCAGCTTGTAGGGCCGCAGGCTCTCCCAGCCGCGCACATTGAACTGGCGCGCCTTGCTGAACACCACGATCTCGTACTGCTGCAGGGCCACCGGCACCATCAGCAGATTGGGGTAGGCCTTGTCGATGCCGGCGCGGCGGTAGAGCTCGCCATCGGTGTCGCCGCTGTTGGCGCTCAGCAGCGAGCGCTCGCCGGGCATGGCCTTCACCTCCAGCTCGCGGCCGATGCGCCGGTAGGCTTCGCGCAGGATGCGCTCGGCGACGGTGGTGGCCGGGTCAGGGTCCAGCAGCGTGGATACCTGCATCAAGACCTGACCCCGGGCCGGCCCCAGGGGCAAACCGAGCGTCATTGCGGCGAGGGCTGATCTGCGATTGAGCATGCTGGCTGCCTATGGGAGACAGCCTAGCACAGCGCCGCCGCGCCGCAACTACGCGGTGTCGCGGCGGTGCTCAGGCCGCCTTCTTCGCCACCAGGGTCAGGATGTCGTAGCTCGCCACCAGCTCGCCGCGCTGGTTCAGCACCTGCACGTCCCAGGCCACCACGCCCTGCGGCGGCTGGTCGGGGCGGTTGCCGCGGTCGATGCGGCGCTTGCAGGTCAGGCGCGCCTGGATGGTGTCGCCGATCGCCACCGGATTGACGAAGCGCAGGGTGTCCAGGCCGTAGTTGGCCAACACCGGGCCGGGCGCGGGCGAGACGAACAGGCCGGCCGCGGCGCTGAGCACGAAGTAGCCATGCGCGATGCGCTGGCCGAACTGCGTGTCCTTGGCCGCAATCTCGTCGAAGTGCATGTAGAAGAAGTCGCCCGAGATGCCGCCGAAGTTGACGATGTCGGCCTCGCTCACGGTACGGCGATGCGTCAGCAGCGAATCGCCGATCTGGATCTCTTCGAAGTACTTGCGGAAGGGGTGGACCGCGTCTTCCTGCACCTTGGCGCCACGCTGGTATTCGCCGGTGATGGCCGTGATCATGGTGGGCGAGCCCTGCACCGCACAGCGCTGCAGATAATGCTTGACGGCACGGATGCCGCACAGCTCCTCGCCCCCGCCGGCGCGGCCCGGGCCGCCATGCTTGAGCTGCGGCAGCGGCGAGCCGTGACCGGTCGATTCCTTGGCGGCTTCGCGGTCCAGCACCAGCAGGCGGCCGTGGAAGGCGGCGGCGTGATAGACCGCCTGGGCGGCGATCGCCGGCGTCTTGGTGACCACCGAACCCACCAGGCTGCCGCGGCCCTTGGCGGCCAGCTGCAGCGCCTCGTCCAGCTCGGTATAGGGCATCAGGGTGGAGACCGGGCCGAAGGCCTCGACGTTGTGCACCGTCTCGTTGGCAAAGCCGTCGCGGCACAGCAGCAGGGTGGGCGCGAAGAAGGCGCCCTCGGCCACGCCCTCGCCCACCGGTGCAAAGCCGTCGCGCTCGCCCAGCACGATCTCGTTGCCGGCCGCCAGCAGCGCCAGGCGCTCGGCCACATCGCTCTGCTGGGCCTTGGAGGCCAGCGCACCGATGCGCACGCCCTCCACCGCCGGGTCGCCGACCTTGAGCTTCTTCAAGCGATCGCGCAGCGCCGCGGCCACCGCGTCGATGTGCTTGGCCGGCACGATGGCGCGGCGGATGGCGGTGCACTTCTGGCCGGTCTTGGCGCTCATCTCGCGCGCCACTTCCTTGATGAAGAGCTCGAACTCGGGGTCGTCCGGTGTCACGTCGGGGCCCAGGATGGCGCAGTTCAGGCTGTCGGCTTCGCCGTTGAAGGGCACCGAGCGGCGCACCAGATTCGGATTCACGCGCAGCATCGCGGCGGTGTCGGCCGAGCCGGTGAAGGTGACCACATCGGTCTCCTCCAGGCGGTCCAGCAAGTCGCCAGAGCCGCCCACGATCAGCTGCAGCGCGCCGGCCGGCAGCAGGCCCGACTCGTGGATCAGGCGCACGCAGGCCTCGGCCACATAGGAGGTGGCGGTGGCCGGCTTGACGATGCAGGGCATGCCCGCGAGGAAGCTGGGCGCGAATTTCTCCAGCATGCCCCACATCGGGAAGTTGAAGGCGTTGATGTGCACCGCCACGCCGCGCTTGGGCACGAGGATGTGCGAGCCGATGAACTGGCCCTCCTTGCCGAGCTGGATGGCCGGGCCCTCATGCACCACATTGCTGGAGGGCAGCTCGCGCCGGCCCATGCTGGCGTAGGCGAACAGGGTGCCGATGCCGCCCTCGATGTCGATCCAGTTGTCCGAGCGCGTGCCGCCGGTGTGGGCCGAGATCGCGTAGAGCGTCTCCTTGCGCTCCATCAGATGGGTGGCCAGCGCCTTCAGCAGGGCCGCGCGCTGCTGGTAGTCCAGCTTCAGCAGCGCCGGCAAGGCCTGACCCCGGGCATAGGCCAGGCTCTCGCCGAAGTCGATCGCGTCGGCATGGGTGAGCGCCACCGGCCGGCCATTCACGGCGCTGTGCAGGGCACGCGCGGCGGTCTGGCCGATCCAGCGGTTGGCAATCAGGCTTTGCAGGATGGGAGGGGTGGCGCTCATGGCAAACCTCGTTCGTTTCGGAGTCAGGATGAAAGGCGGGCCCTCGCGGGCCCGCTCAGACAGGCGCAGCGCGCGGGAGGGATCAGGGCTGGTATTTCCAGCCGCCGTTCTCGATCTTGACCATCACGCGGGCGCGCTGGTCCAGACCCAGGTGGTCCTTGTCGGACATGGTGAACACGCCATGCGCGCCGGGCAGTTCTTTGACGGCCTCGAGCGCGTCGCGCAGCGCCGCGCGGAAGGCCGGCGTGCCGGGCTGGGCCTTCTTCACCGCGGCGGGAATGGCCGCCTGCAGCAGCAGGCCGGCATCCCAGGCATGGCCGCCGAAGGTCGAGACATTGCCCTTGCCGAAGGCGGTTTCGTACTTGGCCACATAGTCCAGCGCACTCTTCTTCACCGGGTGGTCGGCCGGCAGCTGATTGGCCACCAGCACCGGGCCCGAGGGCAGCAGCGTGCCTTCCACATCCTTGCCGCCGACGCGCAGGAAGTCGTTGTTGGCCACGCCATGGGTCTGGTAGTACTTGCCGGCGTAGCCGCGTTCCTTGAGGGTCTTCTGCGGCAACACGGCGGGCGTGCCCGAGCCGGCGATCAGGATCGCATCGGGCTTCGCGGCCACCAGTTTCAGCACCTGGCCGGTCACCGAGGTATCGGTGCGGTTGTAGCGCTCGGCCGCCACCACATTGATGCCCTTGATGGCGGCGATCTTGGTGAACTCCTGGTACCAGCCCTCGCCATAGGCGTCGGCAAAGCCGATGAAGCCGGCCGTCTTCACGCCGCTGGCGGCCATGTGCTGGACGATCGCCAGGGCCATCATGATGTCGTTCTGCGGCGTCTTGAAGACCCAGCGCTTCTTCGCGTCCACCGGCTCGACGATGCGTGCCGAGGCGGCCATCGAGATCATCGGCGTGCTGGCCTCGGAGACGGCGTCGATCATCGCCAGCGAGTTGGGCGTGACGGTGGAGCCGATCACCACGTCCACCTTGTGCTCGGTGATGAGCTTGCGGGTGTTGGCCACCGCGGTGGTGGTGTCGGAGGCATCGTCCAGCACGAAGTAGTTGACCTTCTGGCCGGCGATGGTGGCGGGCAGCAGGCTCAGCGTGTTCTTCTCGGGAATGCCCAGCGAGGCGGCCGGCCCGGTGGCCGAGACCGTCACGCCCACATTGATGTCGGCCCAGGCCTGGCCCAGTAGGGTCAGGCCGGCCGACAGGGCCAGCAGGGACTTCTTCAGAATCAGCTTGCGTTGCATCGTCTTGTCTCCGTTGTCGTTGAAATTTCGCGTGAAGGAAAGCATGCGCATATTCGGGCCGCCAGCCTTCACGAGGCTTGCACGGCGCCCAGGCCGCCGAAAAACAGATCCGCCACCATCGGCGCCAGCGCTTCGTAGGTCAGCTCGCCGTCGGGCTTGAGCCAGGTGAAGGTCCAGTTGATCATGCCGAACAGCAGCATGGTCAGCGGCTTGTGCAGCTTGGCCGCCTGCAGCTCGGGGCGCACCGCGGCCACCGCGTCGGCAAAGGCCGCCACCACGCCGCGCTCGATCGCCAGCAGGCGCTCCTGATCTTCGGGGTTGAGGAACTTGGTGTCCTCGGTAAGTACCCGGTGCTGGTTCTGCGCCTCGCCATAGGCCTGCATGAAGCGGGCGATGAGCGCGCGCAGATGCGCCTGGGGGGCCAGGTCTTGCTCGCGCACCTCATCCACCAGCGCGGCCAGGTCCTCCACATGGCTCTCGCAGATCTGCACCAGCAGCTCGTGCTTGTCGCGCACATAGTGGTAGAGCGTGGGCTTGCTCACCTCGCAGGCCTCGGCCACCTGGTTCATCGAGGTGCCGGGGTAACCCTGGTTGGCGAACAAGCGCGCCGCCTGCACGAGGATGGCCTCACGCGTTGCGTCGAATCCGGGAGCTCTGCCTCTGGCCATTTAGCGGTTTTTCTTAGCGTTCATCGAAGGAGATCACCACGCGCGGCGTCAGCGCATGGGCTTGGCAGCTGAGGATAAAGCCTGCCGCGACCTCGTGTTTCTCGAGCGCGAAGTTCTTGTCCATGCGCACCTGCCCCTCGACGAGCTTGCAGCGGCAGGTCGAGCACACGCCGCTCTTGCAGGAGAACGGCACCTCCAGGCCGGCGCGCGCGGCGGCGTCCAGCAGGCTGGGGTCGCTCTTGCTGAATTCGAACTCGCGCGCCACGCCGTCGCGGATCAGCGTCACGCGGGCGCTGTCGGCGTCCTCGGCACGCACCTCGTGGGGCGCCGGCTTGCCCTGCTGCATCTCCACCGTGCCGAAGCGCTCGATGTGGATGCGCTCCTGCGCCACGCCGGCCGCCAGCAGCGCCGCCTCGGCCTCGTCGTTGACCTGGTAGGGCCCGCAGATGAAGGCCTCGGAGACGCTGGCCGGGTCCACCAGGGCGCCGAGGAATTCGGCGATCTTCTCGCGGTTGAGCATACCGGCCATCAGCGGCGAATCGACCTGCTCGTCGCTGAACACATGGTGCAGCGAGACGCGCGTCAGGTACTGGTTCTTCAGGTCCTCGATCTCCTCCTTGAACATGGTGGAGGCCTGGCGGCGGTTGCCGTAGATCAGCGTGAAGCGGCTGGCCGGCTCGCTGGCCAGCACCGTCTTCATGATGGAGAGGATGGGGGTGATGCCCGAGCCGCCGGCGATGCCCAGGTAGTGGCGCTCGGCCTTGGGGTCCAGCGGCACGAAGAAGCGGCCCTGCGGCGGGAACACCTGGATCACGTCGCCGGCCTTCAGGCTGGCGTTGACCCAGTTGGAGAACTTGCCGCCATTGACCTTGCGCACGCCCACGCGCAGCTCGCCATCGTCGATGCCGGCGCAGATGGAGTAGGAGCGGCGCAGGTCCTCGCCGTTCACGTCGGCACGCAGGGTCAGGTATTGCCCCTGGGTGAACTTGAAGGTGTTGGCGTCGGCGGCCGGCACATCGAAGCTGACGATCACGGCTTCGTCGGTGTCGGGACGGACTTCGCGGACACGCAGCGGATGAAAGTGGAGGCTCATGATTCAGATGGGCTTGAAGTGTTCGAAAGGTTCCAGGCAGGCCAGGCAGCGGTACAGCGCCTTGCATGCGGTGGAGCCGAAGGCCGAGAGCTTTTCGGTGCGCTCGGAACCGCAGCGCGGGCAGGCCAGCTTGGTGAGCGAGGCGCGGTGCACCAGGCGGATGGGCTGGGCCCGGTCCGGACCGGCCGGCCCCGGCGGCGCGATGCCATAGGCCTTGAGCTTGGCTTTGCCGGCCTCGCTGATCCAGTCGGTGGTCCAGGCCGGCGCGCGCTGCATGGTGATCTGGATCTCGCCGAAGGCGGCCAGCGCCGCGCGCACATTGTCCTGGATCAGCTCGGTGGCGGGGCAGCCCGAATAGGTGGGCGTGAGCACCACCTCCAGGCCGCCGGCGGTTTCCTTGAGATCGCGCACGATGCCCAGCTCGTCCAGCGAGATCACCGGCACCTCGGGGTCGGGGATCTGGCGCAGCACTTCCCAGGCCGCCTCGAGGCGCCCGCAGCTGTTGGCGATCGGCAGCTCGCTCATGGCCTTACCAGACCCCGCCAGGGTAGGCGCGCTGCAGATACTGCATCTCGGCCAGCATATGGCCCATGTGCTCGCTGTGGATGCCGACGCGGCCGGCCGGCACATAGGCGCTGGCCTTGGGCTGGGCCAGGCCGGCCTCGCCGAGGATCTCGTCCATCGCGGCCTGCCAGCCGGCCTTCAGCTCGCTCCAGGCCGGGCCCAGCTTGCTGCCCACGGCGGCGGCGTCCACCGCGTCGTCGGCGAACAGCTCGTTGAAATAGGGCCACAGCGTGGCCAGCGCCGCTTCCAGGCGCGCCCTGGACTCGGCCGTGCCATCGCCCAGGCGCAGCACCCAGTCGGCCGCATGCTGCTGGTGGTATTGCGCTTCCTTGACGGCCTTGCCGGCAATCGCCGCGACCTCGGCATCGCTGGACGACTGCAGGCGCTGCCACAGCCCCAGCAGCCAGCTCGCCACCGCGAAGTTGCGCAGCGTGGTGAAGGCGAAGTCACCGCGCGGCAGCTCCATCAGCACCGGGTTGAAGTACTGGCGCTCGTCGCGCAGAAAGGCCAGCTGGTCCTCGTCGTGGCCCTGGCCGTCGAGCTGGCCGGCGCGGGTCAGCAGGCCGCGCGCCTGCCCCACCAGGTCCAGCGCCATATTGGTGAGTGCCAGATCCTCTTCCAGGATGGGGCCATGGCCGCACCACTCGCCCAGGCGCTGGCTGAGGATCAGGCAGCTGTCGGCAATGCGCAGCAGGTAGCGGACGTCGGCCTTGTCGCCGACCTTGATCGATTGAGTGCTCATCGCCCTGCCTTACATGTGGTTCACGGATTCGGGCAGCTCGTAGAAGGTCGGGTGGCGGTACACCTTGTCTTCCATCGGATCGAAGTACATGCCCTTCTCGCCCGGGTCCGAGGCCACGATCTGGCTGGACAGCACCACCCAGATGCTGGTGCCTTCCTGGCGGCGGGTGTAGACCTCGCGCGCCAGCTGCACGGCCATCTTGGCGTCGGCAGCATGCAGGCTGCCGCAATGCTTGTGGTCCAGGCCGGCCTTGCTGCGCACGAAGACCTCCCACAGAGGCCATTCGTTCTTCGGGGCTTGTTGTGCGTTGCTCATGTGTCGTGCTCCTCGGGGCTCAGGCGGCTTGCGCCTTGGTGGCTTGTTTGCTGGCATGGGCGAGTGCGGCTTCGCGCACCCATTCGCCCTCGTCCCAGGCCTTCACGCGGGCGGCCAGGCGTTCGCGGTTGCAGGGGCCGTCGCCACCCACCACGCGCCAGAACTCGGCCCAGTCGATGCGGCCGAACTGGTAATGCTCGGTCTCGGCGTTCCATTTCAGATCGGGGTCCGGCACGGTCACGCCCAGCACCTCGGCCTGCGGGATCGTCGCGTCCACGAACTTCTGGCGCAGATCGTCGTTGGAGATGCGCTTGATGCCCCAGCGCATCGACTGCTCGGAGTTCGGCGAGTCCTTGTCCTCGGGGCCGAACATCATCAGAGACGGCCACCACCAGCGGTTCACGGCGTCCTGCACCATCGCCTTCTGCTCGACCGTGCCGTTCTGCATCATCACCAGCAGGCTCTCGTAGCCCTGGCGCTGGTGGAAGCTCTCCTCGCGGCAGATGCGGATCATGGCGCGTGCATAGGGCGCATAGGAGCAGCGGCACAGCGGCACCTGGTTCATGATGGCCGCGCCGTCCACCAGCCAGCCGATCACGCCGATGTCGGCCCAGCTCAGCGTGGGGTAGTTGAAGATCGAGCTGTATTTGGCCTTGCCGCTGTGCAGGGCCTCCAGCATCTGGTCTCTAGAGGTGCCCAGGGTCTCGGCCGCCGAGTACAGATACAGGCCGTGGCCACCCTCGTCCTGCACCTTGGCCAGCAGGATGGCCTTGCGCTTGAGCGTGGGCGCCCGCGTGATCCAGTTGCCCTCGGGCAGCATGCCGACGATCTCCGAATGCGCATGCTGGCTGATCTGACGCACCAGGGTCTTGCGGTAATGCTCGGGCATCCAGTCCTTGGCCTCGATGAAGTCGCCCGCATCGATGCGCGCCTCGAAGGCCTCGCTGCGCTGCTTGTCCTCGGCGCTCTGGACTTTCGCGGCGGTCTCCTGCGGGCCGACGCTCATGGCTTGGGTGTACATGCGGGTACTCCTTACTTAGGTCTTTGGTCGATGACCCGGCGGGCCTTGCCCACCAGCGTGCGTTCAATCGATTCCGGCGGCCCGATCACCACCTTGGTGGAGACGCCGATCAGGGTCTTGATGCGGTGCTGCAGCGATTTGCCGATCTCGCCCACATTGGCGGTATTGACGGCCGCCGGCTGCAGCTCGCAGCGCACCTCCACCGCATCCAGCGGCCCTTCGCGGGTGACGACGATCTGGTACTGGCCAGAGAGCTGCGGCTCCTGCAACACCAGCTCCTCCACCTGGGTGGGGAACATGTTGACGCCGCGGATGATCAGCATGTCGTCGCTGCGGCCGACGATCTTGCCCATGCGGCGCATGCTGCGCGAGCTGGGCGGCAAGAGGCGCGTCAGGTCGCGGGTGCGGTAGCGAATGATGGGCAGCGCTTCCTTGGAGAGCGAGGTGAACACCAGCTCGCCCTCCTCGCCGTCGGCCACCACCTCGCCGGTCTCGGGATTGATGATCTCGGGATAGAAATGGTCTTCCCAGATCACCGGGCCGTCCTTGGACTCCACGCATTCGCTGGCAACACCTGGCCCCATGACCTCGGAGAGGCCATAGATGTCCACCGCGTCGATGCCGGCCTTGCCCTCGATCTCGCGGCGCATCGCCTCGGTCCAGGGCTCGGCGCCGAAGATGCCCACCTTGAGCGAGCTGTCGCGCGCGTCCAGGCCCTGGCGCGCGAACTCCTCGATGATCACCTGCATATAGCTGGGCGTGACCATGATGGCGTCGGGACGGAAGTCCTGGATCAGCTGCACCTGCTTCTCGGTCTGGCCGCCCGACATCGGGATCACCGTGCAGCCCAGCTTCTCGGCGCCGTAATGCGCGCCCAGGCCGCCGGTGAAGAGGCCGTAGCCATAGGCGATGTGCACGATGTTGCCGGGGCGCACGCCGGCGGCGCGCAACGAACGCGCCACAAGGCCGGCCCAGGTGTCGATGTCCTTGAGCGTGTAGCCCACCACCGTCGGCTTGCCGGTGGTGCCCGAGGAGGCATGGATGCGCGCCACGCGCTCGCGCGGCACGGCGAACATGCCGAAGGGGTAGTTGTCGCGCAGGTCCTTCTTGGTGGTGAAGGGGAACTTCGCCAGATCGGCCAGGGTCTTCAGATCGCTGGGGTGCACGCCCTTGGCGTCGAAGGCCGCCTTGTAATGCGGCACGTTGTCGTAGGCCTGCTTGAGCGACCATTGCAGGCGCTGCAGCTGCAGGGCCTGCAGCTCGTCGCGGCTGGCGGTTTCGATGGCTTCCAGATCGCCGGGGGCGGGGGACTTGACGGACATGGGGGCTTACTCCTGAGCGCCCGTGGCAAGACCTGGCACCACGGGCTTGCCCTTGATGCGATAGGACTTGCCGCGGAACACGGCCACCAGCTGCTGCTGCTGGTTGCGAATGGTGATGTCATAGACGCCGGTGCGGCCGGCAAGCGAAATCTCGCTCGCCACCGCGGTCAGCGTGTCGTTCAAGCGGGCCGGCGCGACGATGTCGATCGCGAAACCCGAGGCCACCGTCAGCTCGTTGTACGAGTTGCAGGCGAAGGCAAAGGCCGAGTCGGCCAGGGTGGTGATGAAGCCGCCATGGCAGATGTCGAAGCCATTCAGCATGTCTTCGCGCACCCTCATGGTGAGCGTGGCGGCGCCCGGCGCCACCGCGGTGATTTCCATGCCCATGCCCTTGGAGGCACGGTCATTGGCGAACATGCCGTCGCGCACCGCTTCGGCGATTTGTTGAGGCGTCATGGGATTCAGCGGTCGGTGAACTGCGGGGCGCGCTTTTCCATGAAGGCCTGCACGCCTTCCTGGTAGTCGGCGGCAAAGCCCAGATGGCTCTGCATCACCGCCTCGAGCTTCATGGCGTCTTCGTAATCCAGGCTCATCGCCTCGTCGAAGGCGCGGCGCGTCTCCACCAGGGCGTGCGTCGGCAGGGCGGCCAGCTTCAGCGCCACGGCCTGCGCGGTAGCGGCCAGGTCGGCATCGGGCACGCAGCGGGCGATCAGGCCCATCTGCACCGCCTCGGTAGCGCTGAGCTTCTCGCCCATGAGGGCCAGCTGCAGGGCGCGGGCGCGGCCCACCAGGCGCGGCAGCAGCCAGGTGCCGCCGCAATCCGGGATCAGGCCGATCTTGGCAAAGGCCTGGATGAAGTTGGCCGACTGGGCCGCGATCACGAGGTCGCAGCCCAGCGCGAAATTGGCGCCCGCCCCGGCCGCCACGCCGTTCACCGCGCACACCACCGGCACCGGCATGGAGCGCACGCGCAGGGCCAGCGGGATGTAGTAATGGTCCAACAGGGTGCCGATGTCCTTGGGCTTGCCGCCGGGCTCGAACTCCGGCTTGATCATCGCGTCGGAGAGATCCTGGCCGGCGCTGAACGCCCGGCCGGCGCCGGTGATCACCACCGCGCGCACGCTGTCGTCGCGCGCCGCCTCGTCCAGCGCCGTGCGCAGCATCGAGAGCAGCTGCGTCGTGAAGGCATTCAGGGCGGCCGGCCGGTTCAGCGTCAGGGTGCGCACCGCGTCATCCTGGGTGATCAGCAACGGCGACTCGGCGTTTTCTAGCGTCATGGGCACAAACCTCAAACACGAAGAACAGGGAGATGCTTTGATCAGTCACAAACACTCTTGACCGACCGGTCGGTAGATCGTAAGGTCCAGCTTGATTCAACACAAGACCTATTCACGTCGGGGTAAACCCTTGACGCATATCAGGAGAGCGAAGCCATGCCCTGCTACTCGATCGACGGCGTGATCCCCGTCGTCCATCCCGACGCCTTCGTCCATCCCACGGCCGTGCTGATCGGCGATGTGCATGTGGGGCCGGGCTGCTATATCGGCCCGCTGGCGTCGCTGCGCGCCGATTTCGGCCGCATCGTGCTGCACGAGGGCGTGAACGTGCAGGACAGCTGCGTGATCCACGGCTTCCCGGACTCGGAGACCCTGGTCGAGCGCAACGGCCATATCGGCCACGGTGCGGTGCTGCATGGTTGCGTGGTGCGCCACGACGCCCTGGTGGGCATGAACGCGGTGGTGATGGACGAGGCCGAGGTGGGCGCCTACAGCATCGTGGCCGCCTGCGCCTTTGTGCGCGCCGGGCTCAAGCTGCCCGAGAAGTCGCTCATCGCCGGCCTGCCGGCCAAGGTCATGCGCCCGCTCAGCGAGGACGAGATGCGCTGGAAGCTGGAAGGCACGCAGACCTATCAAGACCTGACCCTGCGCTGCCGGGCCACGCTGCAGGAGGTCAGCCCCCTGGCCGCGCCCGAGCCCGGCCGCGCCCGCCTGCAGGTGCGCGGGCCGCAGACCTTGGTGGCTAGCAAGCGCGGCTAGGGACCCTCTGTAAAACCCCCGCGGGTCGCGTTTGAGAGAGAACGGGCCGGCTCGCAGGCGCAGCGCGAAGGTCGGGCTCACTGCCCGAAGCCGAGCGCTGCAACGCCCGAGGTGGCCCGTTATCTCTCAAACCCTGCGGGGCGGGCCTTTGCGGGCGCTGGCCGGCGTTACGAACCTTGCCCAGACACCAGTCTGGGCGGCGGTCCGCGCCTGGGCCAGCATCCCGCAAAGATCCCGCAGCGACCCACGGGGGTTTTACAGAGGGTCCCTAGCCCTGTTAGCCTGCGCGCATGATCCTGAACGACCGCCTCACCGCCACCTTGGACGGCGAATTCGTCGTCTTCCTGATCGGTATGCGCATCAACAAGCCGTTCATGATCCACAAATGGCTGCCGGTCTCGAGGGCCATGCCGCGCATGATCAAGGAGTTGCACGCGCAGCCCGAACTGGGTCTTCTGCACGCAGAGATGTGGCCGGGGCGCACCCTCATCATGGTGCAGTACTGGCGCTCGATGGAGCAGTTGCTGGACTATGCGAAGAACAAGGAGGCCGGGCACCTGCCCGCCTGGAAGGCCTTCAACAAGGCCGTGGGCACCGACGGCTCGGTAGGCATCTGGCATGAGACCTATGCGATCAGCCCGGGCGCCTATGAGAACATCTACGTCAACATGCCGGCCTTCGGCTTGGGCAAGGCGGGCACGATGCAACCGGTGTCGGGCGCGCGCCAATCGGCCGCCGCCAGACTGAGCGCCAACCAGGCCAGCGCGGCCCGCAGCGGCGACTGATGGCCGCAGCCACGGCGCAGCAGTTGGCATGGACGGCTATTCCCTCACCTTTCTCAAGGCCATGCTGATCGGCGTCTCGATCGCCGCGCCGGTGGGGCCGATCGGCCTGCTGACGATCCAGCGCAGCCTGCAACTGGGCCCGCGCGCCGGCCTGGCCACCGGCCTGGGGGCGGCGGTGGCCGATGCCCTCTATGGCGCGGTGGGCGCCTACGGCGTGCACGCGCTGATCCAGGCGCTGACCGCCGCGCGCCTGCCGCTGGCCCTGGGCGGCGGCGCCTACCTGCTGTGGATGGCGCTGCAGCTGCTGCGCGCGCCGGTCGGCAGCGCGGCGGCCCAGGCCGGCAAGCCGGCATCGGCCTGGCGCCATTTCGGCAGCACCCTGTTGCTGACCCTGGCCAACCCCGCCACCATCTTCTCCTTCATCGCCATCTTCGGCGCGCTCGCCGGCAGCGGCGCGGCGGCCAGCCCGGCGGCGATGGTGGCGGGCGTGTTCATCGGCTCGGCGCTCTGGTGGCTGCTGCTCAGCAGCGGCGTGGGCCGGCTGCGCGGCCGCTTCGACGCGCGCTGGCAGCGGCGCGTGAACCGGCTCAGCGCCGCCGTGCTGGGCGGTTTTGCGCTCTGGCAGCTGGCTCAGGCGGCCCAGACCTTGACCTGCGGCGCCAGCTGTTCCAGCTGAGTCAGGCTGGGCGGCGCGGCACCGGCCGCGGTGCAGGCCGCGGCGCCGGCCGCCACCGCCCAGCGCAGATGCTGCTCGGGCGCGGCCTCGGCATGGTGCATCAGGCTGTAGAGCAGGCCGGCCATCGAGGCATCGCCCGCGCCCACCGTGTCCACCACCGCCACCGCGGGCGGCTGGGCATGGAAGTCGCCGCGCGCGTGGAACAGGCTGGCCCCCTCGGCGCCGCGCGTCAGCATCACGGTGGCGAGCGGGTTCCAGGCGCTGATCTGGGCCAGGCCGGTGTGGTAGTCCGGGCTGCGGAACAGGCCGCACAAGTCCTCGTCCGACACCTTGATGACATCGGCAATGCGGCACATGCGCTCCAGCGTCTCGTCATAGCTGGAGTCCATCAGGCTGCGGTAGTTCGGGTCGAAGCTGATGCGCTTGCCCTGGCTCTTGAGCTTTTCGGCCAGCTCCAGCAGGCGCCGCGCGAGCGGCTCGCGCACCAGGCTGATGCCGCCGAAATGCGCCCACCGCAAGGCTCTGCGCCAGCCCGAGGGCAGGCCGTCGGGCTGGAAATGCAGGTCGGCGCTGTCGTCGCCGATGAAGAAATATTGCGGCGGTTCCGTCTCGTACACCACCGCCAGCAGCGGCGACTTGGCGAACTGCTGGATGAAGCGCGGGTCCAGGTTGGCATCGGTGCTGGCCTGCCAGAGCTCCTGGCCAAAGACGTCGTTGCTGATGCCGCCGGCAAAGGCGCTCAGCTCGCCCAGGCGCGACATCGCCGCGGCCACGTTCCACGGGGCGCCCCCGCAGACCGAGCGCCAGGTGTCGGGGCCGGTTCGTATCAGGTCGGTGAGTGCTTCGCCGAAGGAGACGAAGCTGGGAAGGTCCGGGTGCAGGACCGAGGTAATCACTGTCATGCCCGCATTCGAACCGCTGCCGGCCTCGACCGCAAGCCCCTCTAAGGTGGCCCCACACTTGATCTAGGGCAAAACCGACCAACCCCAGGCCCGCCAGGGACGAGCGCAGAGGGCACAATCCGCCGCATGACAGACGGCGTGATTCCCCTGATCGACCAGCGCTTGGTGGCGCTGGTGCCGGCCGTGCCGCGCGAGCTGCCCGCCGCCACCGGCCTGCTGGCCGATGCGCTGGGCCGGCCGCTGCGCGATCTGCGCATCTCGGTCACCGACCGCTGCAACTTCCGCTGCAGCTACTGCATGCCCAAGGAGGTGTTCGATCACTACCACGAGTTCCTGCCGCATGCCGAGCTGCTGAGCTTCGAGGAGATCACCCGGCTGGCGCGCATCTTCGTGGCCCAGGGGGTGCAGAAGCTGCGCCTCACCGGCGGCGAGCCCTTGTTGCGCCGCCACCTCGAACGCCTGATCGAAATGCTGGCCGGCCTGCGCACCGTCGAGGGCGCGCCGCTGGACCTGACCCTCACCACCAATGGCTCGCTGCTGGCCAAGAAGGCGCGCGCCCTGAAGGATGCCGGGCTGCAACGCGTCACCGTGAGCCTGGACGCGCTGGACGACGCGGTGTTCCAGCGCATGAACGATGTCGGCTTCCCGGTCGCCGAGGTGCTGCGCGGCATCGAGGCGGCGCAGGCCGCGGGCCTCACGCCCATCAAGGTCAATATGGTGGTCAAGCGCGGCAGCAACGACGACCAGATCCTCGCCATGGCGCGGCATTTCCGCGGCACCGGCGTGGTGCTGCGCTTCATCGAATACATGGACGTGGGCGCCAGCAACGGCTGGCGCATGGACGAGGTGCTGCCCTCGGCCGAGCTGCTGGCGCGCTTGCAGGCCGAGTTCGCGCTGCAGCCGCTCTCGGCCAGTGCACCGGGCGAGACCGCCGAGCGCTGGGCCTATGCCGACGGGGCGGGCGAGATCGGCCTAATTTCCAGCGTCACCCAGGCCTTCTGCGGCGACTGCAACCGCGCGCGCCTGTCCACCGAGGGCAAGCTCTACACCTGCTTGTTCGCGCACCGCGGCCACGACCTGCGCGCGCTGCTGCGCGAGCAGGGCCGCAGCGATGCCGAGATCGCCGGCGCGCTGGCGGGCGTGTGGGCCGGCCGCAGCGACCGCTATTCGCAGCTGCGCGGTGCCAACGCGGGTGATGCCGCCGGCGAGGCGCGCGGCGAACGCCGCATCGAAATGCATTACATCGGAGGCTGAGCATGAGCCCGGCGCTGCCGCCCCTGCCCTCCGAGCCCTTCACCGCTTGGTTCACCGCGCGCCTGCGCCGCCGCCTGGCCTGGGCGCTGGCGGCTTGCCTGGCCCTGCCCTGGGCCGGCAGCGAGTTTGCCAAGCAGTTCGTGCAGCCCGGCCTGCACAACGACGCCGCCCGCGCCGCCCTGCTGATCGACTACATCGCGATCGGCACCGCCCTGTTCGGCCTCAGCATGGTGCTGACCTGGCTGGTGGGAGCCTGGGTCACCGCGGTGATGAAGGGGCCCACCCATCTGGGCGACGCCTTCCCGCCCGGCAGCCACCGGCCCAGCCCGCGCGACGATGAACCGCAGCAGCGCCGCTGACATCACCGGCCTGCTGCTCTGCGGTGGCCGTGGCAGCCGCATGGGCGGGGTCGACAAGGGCTTGCAGCCCCTGCAAGGGCGGCCGCTGGTCGAGCATGTGCTGGAACGCCTGGGCCCCCAAGTGGGCACGCTGCTGATCAATGCCAACCGCAACCTGGCGCGCTATGGCACCTATGGCCACGCGGTGCTGGCCGATGCCTCCGCGGACTATGCCGGCCCGCTGGCCGGGCTGCTGGCAGGCCTGCAGGCCTGCCGCACGCGCTGGCTGCTGGCCGTGCCCTGCGACGCGCCACGCCTGCCGCTGGACCTGGCGGCGCGGCTGCTGCGGGCCGCCGAGCGCGCAGGCGCGGCCGTCGCCCTGCCCGTCACCGAGCGCGTCCAGCCGGTGTTCTGCCTGCTCAGGCAAGACCTGGCCCCGGGCTTAAGCGCCTACCTGGCGGGCGGCGGCCACCGCGTCGAGGCCTGCCTGCGTGCCCAGCCGCATGTGCTGGTTCCCTTCGACCGCGACGGCGATGCCGCCGCCTTCTTCAATGCCAACAGCCTCGATGAACTCCAGCGCCTTGCCGCAGGCTGAGCAAGCGCAGCTGCGCCTCATGCAAGCCGCCGACCTGGCGGACTACAAGGCGCTGCGCGATGCCATGCTGCTGCGCCACGAGGACGCCTTCACCTCCGACGCCGCCACCGAGGCCACCCGCCCCGCCGCCAGCTACCAGCCGCGCCTGCACGCCAGCGTGGGCGGCAGCGCCCTCTTCACCCTGGTGGCCTGGCAGGGCGGCCGCATGGTGGCGGCGCTCACCTGCGAGCGCGAGCCGCGCCAGAAGGTGCGCCATGTGGCGCATCTGGTGGGCATGATGGTGGCCGACGCGAGCCAGGGCCAGGGCCTCGGCCGGCGTCTGCTGGCCCAGGCCCTGAGCCTGCTGCGCAGCGAGCCCGAGCTGGAGCTGGTGACGCTCAGCGTCAGCGCCGGCAATGTGGCGGCGCTGCGCCTTTACGAAGGCGCGGGTTTCACGCGCTACGGCCTGCTGCCGCGCGCCATCCGCCTGCCCGACGGCCGCTACATCGACAAGGCCTTGATGGTCTGCCCCTTACGCAAGCCATGAAGCAAGCCATGACGCACCTCATGACACTCAGCCTCCAAGACATCGCCAGCGGCCTGCCCGGCTACGAACCCAATGACCTGGAAGTGGGCCTGGCCCAGGCCTTCATCGCCCGCCTGCTGCCGCGCGTGCAGGCGGTGGAGAAGTTATCGCTGCGCAGCGCGCTCGGTCGCGTGCTGGCGGCCGACCAGATCTCGCCCATCGCCGTGCCCGCGCATGACAACTCGGCGATGGACGGCTACGCCCTGCGCGGCAGCGAGCTGAACGCCGCCGGCCCGACCCGCCTGCGCGTGGCCGGCACCAGCCTGGCCGGTGCCGGCCAGGCGCAAGACCTGCCCCCCGGCTGCTGCCAGCGCATCATGACCGGGGCCCTGATGCCCGCGGGGCTGGATACGGTGGTGCCGCAGGAGCTGAGCGCACGCGACGGTGATGAGATCGTGATCGCGGCCGGCAGCCTGCAGCCCGGCGCCAACCGCCGCCGCGCCGGCGAGGACCTGGCCCTGGGCAGCGTGGCCCTGCCCGCCGGCCGCATCCTGCAGCCCGCTGATCTGGGCCTGCTGGCCTCGCTGGGACTGGCCGAGGTGCCGGTGTTCCGCCGCCTGCGCGTGGCCTTCTTTTCCACCGGCAACGAGCTGCGCTCGCTGGGCGAGCCGCTGCCGCCCGGCTGCGTCTACGACAGCAACCGCTACACCCTCTGGGCCATGCTGCAGCGCCTGGGCGTGGACGCGCTGGACCTGGGCGTGGTGCCCGACGATCCGCAAGCGCTGCGCAGCGTGTTCGCCCAGGCCGCCGCCTGCGCCGACGCCGTCATCACCTCGGGCGGCGTGGGCGTGGGCGAGGCCGACCACACCAAGCGCATCATGAGCGAACAGGGCGAGGTGCTGTTCTGGCGCCTGGCGATCCGCCCGGGCCGCCCGATGGCGATCGGCCGGCTCGGAAAGAGCCCCGACGCCCCCCTGCTGTTCGGCCTGCCCGGCAACCCGGTGGCGGTGATGGTGGCCTTCTACGCCTTCGTGCGCGAGGCCTTGCTGGTGATGGGCGGGGCAAGACCTGCCCCCCTGCCCCTGCTGCGCGCCGCCAGCACGCGCGCGCTGCGCAAGCGCCCGGGCCGCACCGAATACCAGCGCGGCATCGTCAGCCGCGGGCCCGACGGGCGCTGGCAGGTGGAGATCACCGGCGACCAGGGCTCGGGCATCCTCTCCAGCATGAGCCGCGCCAACGGCCTGGTGGTGCTGGGCCACCGGCAGGGCGAGGTGGCGGCGGGCGACGAGGTGGACGTGCTGCCCTTCGAGGGGCTGATTTAGCTAGCAGCGGGATGCAATCGCAGAGCGTGACCGGTCTCCCGCGGTTAACGCCGGGCCGCCGCCGCATGTGTAGTGCAGGGCCAGTTCAGTCGCCTCAAGCAGCACCAGGTCGAAGTGCAGCCAGCTGTCCTGGACCTGTGCGCGCAATCCCTCCCCTCGCAAATACCCACCCTTCATTCGAGGGGGCGCAGGGCAGGTAAACACCTATCACCCCTACAGGCGACTGGGGCATCATTTTTTAACTGACATGCAATGACGACGGGAGGCTCTCATGCATTGTTCAAGGTTTTTGTGCGCGGCGTTCTTAACTTTTGTTTCGGTCGCTAGCGCCAGTGCGGCGGCCATCCAAGCCAGTTACACGTCCCTGGGCAGCAATGCGTGGTCGGCCGCGTTCACCGTCACCAACGACGGTGACGCAGCGCCGATCAGCGAGTTCACCGTCTTCTTCTCCGAGGCGCTGTTTTCCAACCTCAGCCTGGCCGGGTCACCCTCTACCTGGGACAGCATCGTCATCCAGCCGGACACGGGCATCCCCGCTGCGGGCTATCTGGATGCTCTGGCACTCGACAGCGATGACGCGCTCGGCCTCGGGGCCAGCCAGGGTGGGTTCGTGGTCAGCTTTAATTTCCTGGGTCAGGGTGGGCCGGGCGCCCTGCCTTTCGACATCGTGGATCCAAACAACAACTTCGAGGTCGTGTCCTCGGGCAGAACGACTTCGGTCTTCACCGACGTCGGCACCGTCCCTGAGCCCGGTGCCTTGTCGCTGGCGTTGCTGGCGCTGGGCCTGATCTCGCGTCCCAGCCTGACGCGCCGCCGCAGCGCCGCCTGACCAGGAGCGCGGCCACGAACGACCGGTCGCCACCCCCGCTTTGACTGAGTTGCCGTGACGGCACCTCGGCACCTCCGGATCTCCACGGGCCTCGTCGCCCCAGCAAGGAGCCAGCATGCCGACTCGCGCACCCAGCCACCCTCACGGCAACGGCGGTTTCGTCGCGCTTTGCCTGTCTCTGGTCCTCACGGCCTGCGGAGGCGGCGACAAAGGGCCGAGCCTCAAGGACCCTGCGCAAACCAACGGACCCACGGCCAAAGCCCTGGCTGCGGCCGCGGGCGAGGGCGCGCCGTCGGCCTCTGAAATGGCCAGCCTGAACGCGGGGCCCCAGATCCTGCAGTGGGAGTTGGTATCTGAGAAACGTGTGGACCGCACCCGCTACGACTACACCTACCGGGTCCTCATCGGCGGGGCGGCCACGAACTTCGAGACGGCCGCCTTCAAGGTCACCAGCAGCACGCCAGCTACCGTCGTTATGGATGGCGACATCAACGTCGGCCAGCTCGCAGCCGGGCAGACCGTCAAGGTGGCCGACACCTTCACCATCCGACAGGACCGAACGCTGCCCCTGAACAAGCAGGCGTTGCAGTTCGGCTTCACCGGCACGGTACCTACGCCGCCGCCGGGTAGCGATCCCAACATCAAGATTGGCGCTGTTGGCTTCTACAAGATAGGCGGGCGTTCAGGGCACGAAGGCTATTTGCCGATCAACACATCCAACCCCCTGGCCGGACAAGAACTGCTACTCCGAGTTAACGTCCGGGGTAATCCGAGTAAGGTCAGCTATTCGCTAATCGATGCGGCAGATGCTGTCGTAACCGCTGGCGTCCTGTTGCCTATAAGCAGCGACGGAACAGTCTTTGGTCGGCCAATTTCAGTACCCGTGAGGTCGTTCAAGGTCCGGCTCTCTATTGAAAGTGGTAGCGCCACGCACCTGAGCTGGGAGTCTTCAACTTACACACCTGCACCGGCGCAGGTTGAGTTGCGGCTTGAGAACGTTTCCCCAAGCGGAGCGACCACGATAACTGGTCAGCTTGTCGTGCCTGCTTCGAGCAGCCAAGAAACGTATGCCGTCCGCTTGTTACTCCCGGATGGATTCGCAACGGCAACAACCGCCTGGACTATCCGCGGCAAAGTAGGCGCCGACACCCTGATACCCGTGGTCATAACAATACCTGCCAACATGAGCTTGCTGCGCAAAGAACTCATTATCACTTGGCGCATTGGTTCGCAGCCTTCCGAATATATGTCAGTTACGCCGACATCTGGAATTTAAGTATAAACATCGGGGGAAACATGAACTATGCGAAAAGTGCATTTCTCTGCCGGTGGTTGGCAGTTTTTGTGGGAACGCTATTCTTCGTGCCAATAGCATTTTCGTTCAAGATTGGCATTGGATATGATGGAATTCATGAGGCAATTACGAAAGACGCCTTAAGAAACATCTCCGTAGTGTTTGGAAATTGGGGAGTTGAGGCCTTTGACGAAAAGGTTGCAGATTACATTGCCACTATAAATTCCGAGCAAGATGCAAATCAAGATCCAAAATTTCATTTTGACGGTGAGAATTTCTATAGCGCAAGCAACGTAATTGAGCAGCGCAAGTTGCTGATTGTCGGATTCTTATCATCCGCCACTCGCTCGCGGACAGATACAATAGTGGCACGTCAGCAACTTGGGTATGCGCTTCACACCATTCAAGATTTCTTCGCTCATTCAAATTGGGTTGAACTCCGTGAGCATAATCCTGCATTGCCATTGCCCGTTTTCGGGGCTTCTGAACCGGATGTGTTTGCCGGTATTGATGCTCATATAAAAGCAACGGGCAACACAAAGAAAAGGGGCGATCCTAGTGCAGCGACGTGCGCTGACAACGGCATTGTTTTGCCGGGCACACTAACGACGGGTTATGCCTCAATTAGGATGACCGCCCCAGGCATTGGCAACCTATACAGCGGCCGTGGATGGTCAACCAATAAGTGGTTGGAGGAAAATAGCGATTGGCCAAGAGACAAGTGCATTCATGGTGGCGGCAGTGATACACCAGGATTAAACAAGGATGCACCTAGCCGGGACACTGTCGTCGGCGACGGTACCATCTCCAATGCGCACGAGAAGGCTAGGGACTATGCCCAATTGGCCTCCGAGGCATTCATTCACGAGGTGTTTCGAGCCATTCGCTTGCAGGTCCCGGATGCAAATGCCGCGATCTGTGCCTTGATTGGCCGATCAGGCTCAGCGGTATGCAAGAAGATTCAGGATTCGCCCGTCACCACAATCAGCGGATTCAATCCTCCGACCGAGGGTTATATCGGGAAAAAGTTCCTTGCAGCGGTTACGGGCACCTTGTCCCCCAATCTCTCGGTGCGCTTGGGTACGGTCGATTGCCGTACCGTGACCGAACAGACAAGCGGACGCCTTGACGTCGAATGCATGCCTTATGCGAACGGCATCTTTGACCTCACCGTCAGAGCCGGGTCTGGCGAAGTCCTTCGAGCAGACAAGATAACCATCTATGCCGCAAAGATTGAAACCCTGCCGGCATCGGCCAATTTGTTCGATCGCGTGAAGTTCACTATTACCAACTTCGCCGCAACTATCTACACGGCAATCCTGAATGTCTTTGATGCGCTTGGTAGTCTGTTAGAGAAGTCCGGAGAGTCGGTTAAGGCCACGGCCACGGTCAAGGACGGCGTCAGCGTCAGCGTGGTGGAAGGGGAGTACGTGCTGGGCGCCAGCGGGCCGTTGAGAATCTCCGCTGAACTGTTCAGCGTTCCGGCCAGTGGGGCCAGCGCATCCCTCGGAAAAACAAATGCCGTGACGGTAGACGTCAGGCCGGGTGTTGTGACCTCGATCACTCCATTGATGGCCACTGCTGGGAAAACGAACCGCTTTGATGTGTATGGCGACAATCTGGGCTCCGATCTCGGCTTCAAGTTGGAGGGATGTGAAAATACCAAGCCCGTAGAAATCCCCGGGGAATTGACCACCCATCAGGCCTTTGTCTGCACCTTCCCGACGGAAACTGTGCCAGGCAAGAAGAACGGAGCTGTCGGGCTCAAGGATGGGACACCTTTCGACAAGGCGCTGAAGGCGTTCTCTGTCGATGTTTCTGCACCGCCGGCACCCACTGCACCGCTGGTGTTCTATGACGCCTTTGACGGCTCGGCCCTTGATATGAGCAAGTGGACCATCGAGCCACCCAACCCTAATGGCGGCGGCGTACCCGCGACTTATACCGTGGCGGGAGGTTTCCTGAATGTGAATGTGCCGGGCGGCTCCTGCGGCAGCTGCGGTGTCACAGACGGCTCCGGATTCAGGCCCAATGTCGCGCCGCTTGCCGGTGACTTTGAAATGGTCATCTCCGCCCAGGAATTGGAGCGCATCAGCCGGGACGGCACTCGTCCGCTCAGCAATGTCCAGTTGGTCTTGCGGGATGGTAGTTACCAACTCGGGATTTTTGTGAATGGCGACGCGCGCAACAACACCGGGGCGGCGGGGCATGTCATCTACATGTACTCACTCACGCCAAGTGGCCAAGACTTCGTCGGCACGCGGGAGTTGACTGTTGGGCAATACAACGCATATCAACTCAGGATCAGGCGTGTCGGCACACAGTCCTATTTGGCGTACAAGCTGGATGGGGATACCAATTGGACTGAGGTGGCTGTGCGGCAATCCATGCCGGCAAGTTTGGCGTATACGCCGCGTATTTGGATCGCCTCCGGCGACGGTGGCGGGACGCGCGCGAACAGTTCGTTCAAGGCCAAGTTGGATTTTGTGACAATTGTTGGCACTGGAGGCACAGCAGCAAGTAATGCCGATGCCCTGTACGAGCCCTTTGATGGCCCAGCTATCAACAACGCCAAATGGAGTAACTCGCCCGGCTCGAGCGCCAGCTACAGTATCAGCAGCGGCCTCATCAATGTGGGCGGCCGCACCAGTTTCGATACCAAGGGCAAAGTCGTATTCTCAGGATCGAAAGTTGTTGTTGAATACCGCGCAGGAGGTACCGAAACTTCGGTCCTGCTGGTCGATGCAGACGCACCTACAGCAAATGCCATTCATGTCTCTAACACCATGTACCGCAGTTGGGGTCTTTTTATTCATGCTAGCGGGGCGTTCGCATTAACGGGTGGCAATGTATTGGCCGAGGGGGCATATGTCGTGTCCAACGGCCGCATTGACGTCGGCATCAAGTTCTATCGCTTGGCTCTCGAGGGCACCAAGGTGACCTTGGAGCGGGGCGTGGATGCCAATTCAATCACTGAGACCCTCACCGGGGCCGTGAGCACGACGACGACGGGGCGGCGCTTTTACTTGCAATTCGGTACGGGTACGCCGCCCTATGCGCCAGGGGTGTTCGATTGGATCTCCGTGAAGGCATCAAATGCGGCGGTGATGACAAGCTTCTACGTGCCGGCCAGTGCAAATCCCGGCATTGACTTCGTCAACCCTTTTGCGAGCAAGTCGGCGTCGTGTGCGGTGACGGCGACGGGAACTTGGAACAACGGCCCCACGCTCGATTACGGGCCGGATGGTGCGCAGGGTGTTTGCGGCGCGGGCTGCATGTTCCCGAATGCACCTTCACTCGCCCTCATCCTGGCGCGCAGCAACGGCAGCTATCAAGTCGTCGGGTCCTCCAAGACCGTAGCGCTCTCGGCTGGCGAACGGGTCGCCTTTTGGAACAACGACGGCACCAGTTCCTACTCTGACAACCAGGGGAGTGTCCAAGCGACAGCGACATGTGAATGAGACCTGTGTGGGTGACAGGCCCTCGGCCAGATAGATAGCTACAGGCCACTTGCTGCTTTGGAGGTTGCAGATGGCTCGTAGTCACCGCGCAGCGGGTCAATGGGCATGCCCTGTCGCCATGCCTCACCCCACCGCCACCTTCACCGCCAGCCCTCCATTGCGGCGCAAATCGCCTGCCCTGGCAGGCCTGCCATCCAGCCGCGGCCTGCACCCGCTACCGCGTCACCTGCCCGGCCACGCTGAAGGCAGGGGCGACCAAGAGCTAGCTGATCTCCTGCCGCAACAGCAGATCCGCCTCGATGCGCAGCTCGTCCTGCACCGCCAGCAGCCCGCCCAGCACCGCGAAGGGCTGGATGCCGAAATCGCTTTGCTTGATGGCAAAGCGCGTGCGGGCGCGCAAGCTGTGCGCCTGCAGGTCCAGCTGCAGCGGCACGCTGATGGAGCGCGTCTGGCCGTGCAGCGTCAGGTCCAGCTGCAGGGTTTCGCCGTCCAGGCCCCGGGCCTGCAGCCGCACCAGCGGGAAGCGCTCGGCCTCCAGCGCGATCAGCATGTTCCGGCGCGTGGCGGCGATGCTGTCGGCATCCGGCACCGAGGCAAAGTCCGGCCCCAGCGCGGCGCGCCAGGCCGGCCGGTCGAATTCCAGCTCGTCCAGGCGAAAGCTCAGCTCCAGCAGCGCAGCGGGCATTTGCACCCCACCCCGCAGCGGCGGCAGGCCCAGCACATGGTTGTGGCCCAGGGCCG